>Ga0068877_10002221_pt1 | contig 15805 bp, 12 predicted proteins | sample NOAtaG_FD_66437 | JGI IMG/M metagenome (GOLD analysis project Ga0068877, IMG submission 66437) | Freshwater lake microbial communities from Lake Erie, under a cyanobacterial bloom - NOAA_Erie_Diel6S_1000h metaG | ecosystem: Environmental > Aquatic > Freshwater > Lake | place: USA: Ohio, Lake... | reverse complement strand
CCATCCTCGGTTGCCCAACCCCCGAACCTTCACCCCCGTTCCTTCAATCAACAACACCGCCAACCCCTCCCCGTCCGCTACTCGCCCGGCATCCCGCGTCCGCCATGGCTCCGGCGTTCCCAAGATTCGCCCAAGCACGCTTCCCGTCGCGTACACCTTCATCATCTCGTCGGCACCGACGTCCGGTCTTTTCACCCCCCACGCGCCAATACCACCCCAACCCCGTATCATCCCCTCGCCTTCTTGTTTGGCCCTTTGGAAATTTGCCATTTGGCAATTTGGACTCCCCCCCACATGCCCACCTCACCCGCAAACTCCCCCTCCACCACCACCAAACCCTTCAAACGGGTCCTCCTCAAGCTCTCAGGTGAAGCCCTCGGCGGCGCGGGCCAGACCGGCCTCGACCCCAAGGAAATCTCCGTTCTCGCACGCGAGGTCAAGCTCGCCGTCGACGCCGGCGTCCAGATCGCCATCGTCATCGGCGGCGGCAACTTCATCCGCGGCGCCCAAATGGCCCAGATCGGCAACATCCACCAGGCCACCGCCGACCAGATGGGCATGCTCGCCACCATCATCAACGGCCTCGCCCTCAAAGAAGGCCTCCTCGCCGCCGGCCTCGACTGCCGCGTCATGTCCGCCATCGAAGTCAAAGCCGTCGCCGAGTCCTTCATCCGCGGCCGCGCCCTCCGCCACCTTGAAAAAGGCCGCGTCGTCATCCTCGTCGGCGGCACCGGCAACCCCTTCTGCACCACCGACACCTGCGCCGCACTCCGCGCCCTCGAACTCGACTGCCAGGTCATCCTCAAGGCCACCAAAGTCGACGGCATCTACACCGCCGACCCGAAGAAGAACCCCGACGCGAAGCGCCTGCCCACCATCTCCTTCGCCGAGGCCATCCAGAAGAACCTCAAGGTCATGGACATGACCGCCTTCACCATGTGCCAGGAAAAGAACCTCCCCATCGTCGTCTTCGACTTCCGACCCGAGGGCAACATCCGCCAGGCCGTCCTCGGCAGCGTCTCCGGCACCACCGTCCGCGGCTAACCTCTCCCCGATTCCCCGTTCAACCCCCGCCCTCATCCACATTCACGCTCCCCTCAAGGACCGACCCATGGACCCCGACACCATCCTCCTCGAAACCGAAGAATCCATGACCAAGGCCATGGACCACCTCAAGCGCGAGCTCAAGGGCTTCCGCACCGGCCGCGCCTCCCCCGCCATCCTCGAAATGGTCCGCGTGGAGTACTACGGCTCCCAATCCGACCTCAAGTCCATCGCCTCCATCTCCGTCCCCGAGCCCACCCAGCTCCTCATCAAGCCCTTCGACGCCACCACCGTCGGCGAGATCAAAAAAGCCATCGAAGCCTCGGGCCTGGGCCTCAACCCCATGACCGAAGGCAAGCAGCTCCGCGTCAACATCCCACCGCTCTCCGGTGAACGCCGCAAGCAGCTCTCCGCCCTCTGCAAGAAACACGCCGAGGAAACCAAGGTCTCCCTCCGCAACGCCCGCCGCGACGCGAACAAGCACACCGACCAGCTCAAAGCCGCCGGCCACGTCGCCGAGGACGAAATCGAAACCCTCAAGACCGAGATCCAAGACCTCCTGAAGAAGTACGAAACCGAGGTCGACACCCTCGTCGCCGCCAAGCAAAAAGAAATCGAAACCGTCTGATCGTGATCTCCCTCCGCACCTCAGAGCCGTCGACAACCACGTCGACGGTTTTTTCATTCCTCTCCGCCTTTGTCTTCCTCTGATTTGCGATTTGGAAATTTGCCATTTGGAAATTTGCAAATGCCGCCTCTCCCCGAACTCACCGCCGCCACCCTCGCCCTCCTCTTCGCCGTCGCCGTACTCGCCGGCTGCATCGACGCCATCGCCGGCGGCGGCGGTCTGCTCACCATCCCCGCCCTCCTCTCCGCAGGCCTGCCGCCCCAGGTCGCCCTCGCCACCAACAAACTCCAGGGCACCGCCGGCTCACTCTCCTCCAGCATCCACTTCATCCGCACTCGCGCAGTCAACCCCAACACCTTCTACCCCGCCATCCTCCTCGCACTCCTCGGCGGCGCTCTCGGCGCACTCCTCCTGCTCAACATCAAGCCCGACTTCCTCAAGCCCCTCATCCCCTGGCTCCTCATCGCCATCGCCCTCTACATGCTCCTCGCGAAAAAAGCCGGCCAGGTCCAGCAACACCAACGCCTCTCCCTCCGCTCCTTCGCCCTCCTCTGCGCACTGCCCATCGGTTTCTACGACGGCTTCTTCGGTCCGGGCACAGGCACCTTCCTCGCCATCGCCTGCGTCGCGACCCTCGGCCACTCCCTCCCCACCGCCACCGCCCACAGCAAACTCCTCAACTTCGCCAGCAACATCGCCTCGCTGACCGTCTTCATCGCCCTGGGCAACATCCTCTGGATCCCCGGGCTCATCATGGCCACCGGTCAGTTCCTCGGCGCCCAAGTCGGCGCCCGCCTGGTCTTCAAAGGCGGCCCCCAACTCATCCGCATCCTCCTGGTCATCATCTCCACCGCCCTCGCCCTCAAACTCATCATCTGGGGCTAAACCCATCCCTCTCTTCGCCCCCTTCAGAGCCCATCGCTCCAGCGATGGGTTGCTTCTTCCCCCGCGCACACCCAAACTCCCAACCACCCCCAACAACGCTCTGTCTTATTTGCCATTTGCAAATTTGCCATTTGCTATCTGCTCACCCGCCTCGCAACCCCAACCACCGCCTCCCCAAACTCCTCCGCCTTCCGCTGACCGATCCCCTTCACCTTCCGCAACTCCTCCACACTCCGCGGCCGCTTCTGCGATACCTCCACCAGCACCGCATCACTGCACACAACAAACGGCGGCACCTCCCGCTCCTTCGCCAACTCGCGCCGAAGCTCCCGCAGCGCCTCAAAGACCTCGCGGTCCGAGTCGTTCAGCAGATCGCTCGCCCGCGCACGCTTTGATTTCAACCGCGCGCCAGCCACACCGCCCCCGCCGCCAGACGCCGAATCCTCCGCCGCAACCCGCGGCCTCACCAGCCTCACCGCCCCCTCGCCCGCCCCGCCCTGCCCTGTCGTGTTCCGCAGCACCAGCCTGCTGCTCTCCGACAGCGTCACCACCGGAAACTCCCCCTCCGACCGCGCCAGCACACCCGCATCGATCAACTGGTTGATGCAGCTCATCACCACGTCCCTGCCCATCCCGCGCAGTAAGCCGAAGGTGCTCTGCTGATCGTGCGCCAGCCGCCGAACGCGCTCGACATTCGCACCCAGCAAAACATCCGCGACGTGCCCCGCGCCGTACGCCTGCCCCGTCCGCGCCACGCACGAGATGATCTTCCGCGCCACCTCCTGCGCCGCGGGAATGTCCTCCAGCTCGCCTAAACAAAAATCACAGGCCCCGCACTCGCCGCCCCCTTCATACGCCTGCCCGAAGTACTCGCTGAGCATCCGATGCCGGCATCGCGCCGCCACCGCGAACCGGTGCATCGATTCCACCAGCTCGCTCTGCGTCGCCAGCACCTCCGCCGACGCCACCGTCCCGTCCGCCGACGCCTTGCTCATCAGGCTCTTCCACCGCACCACATCCGCCCCGCTGTGCAGCAGCACACACTCCGCCTCCAACCCGTCGCGCCCCGCGCGCCCCGTCTCCTGCTGATATGCCTCGACGCTCTTGGGCATCGTCGCGTGCACGACACACCGCACATCGCCGCGGTCGATCCCCATGCCGAAGGCCACGGTCGCGCACACGACGTTCAGCCGCTCGTTGCGAAAATCGCTCGTCAGCTTCGTGCGCACCTCCGCATCGAGCCCCGCGTGATACGCCCGCGCCTCGATCCCGCGCCCGCGCAGAAACTCCGCCATCTCTTCCGTCTCGCGCCGGCTCAGGCAATACACAATCGCCCCGCCACCCTCCGCACCCTTCTTTCCCACGTGCCGACGCAACGCTTCCTCAACCTGCTGCCGCGCGTTCACCCGCGGCTGCACCCGATAAATCAAGTTCGCCCGGTCAAACCGCCCCACCATCACCTTCGCATCCACCAGCCCCAACTGCTCGACAATGTCCTCCCTCACCCGCGGCGTCGCCGTCGCCGTATACCCACACAAAGGCACCCCCGGCAACGCTTCACGCAGCTCCCGCAATCGCCGATACTCCGGCCGAAAGTCATGCCCCCACTGACTGATGCAGTGAGCCTCATCCACCGCGATCGCGCCGATCCTCAGCCGCGACATCCACGACAAGAACCCCGCCGACAGCAGCCGCTCCGGCGCAACAAAGAGCAGCCGCAGTTCGCCGCTGCGGATCATCCCGCGAAGCTCGTCCTGCTCGCGCTCGCTCTGCAAGCCGTGCGCCGCCGCCGCACACACACCCGCCAGCTTCAGCCCCATCACCTGATCCTGCATCAACGCGATCAAAGGCGAAACCACCAGCGTCAACATCCCCGTCACCACCGGCGGCACCTGATAGCACAAACTCTTCCCACCACCCGTCGGCAAAACCGTCAGCGAATCCCGCCCCGCCAGCGTCGCCGCGATCGACTCCTCCTGCAAAGGCCTCAGTTCATCAAACCCCCAGTACCGCTTCACCGCCTCCGCCACCCGCGCATCGACCTTCCGCTCGCCCGCCGCCACATCCACAACCACAGGCCCAGCCCGCGCAACCAATCCCGCGATATCGCCTCCGTGCGTCGTCACAGCCGCTCAGCGTACGCTGAATCATCCACAACGTCCTGATTCCCGATCTGATCCCATCTCCCGAGCCTGTACCCCCGGTCCGTCTGTTCTCTATTTGCGATTTGGAAATTTGCCATTTGGAAATTTGAGAAGATGACCCTCCGCCGCCAACCCGAAGACTTCCGCGTCGTGGAGCACCTCGCGCCGCCGACGCTCGATCTGCTGAAACCAAGCCACCCCGCGCCGTTGCACGCCGTCTACCGCGTCAGCAAGACCTCCCTCACCACGCCCGAAGTTTCGACCATGCTCGAAAAGGCCCTGAAATCCGCGGGCCTCCGCACCTCCAACACCCAGCACGCCGGCCTGAAAGACAAGCACGCCCACACCACCCAGCACATCAGCCTTCAGCTCAACCCAAACGACCTCCCCCCCTTACCCCGCCTCCCCGCCAATCTCTCCGCCCACAACTGGTCCGCCGAACTCCTCGGCACCCTCCCCCGCGCCCTGACCGCCCACGACATCCTCCACAACCACTTCGCCATCACCGTCCGCGCACTCTCCACGCAGCGCTGCGAAGAAATCGCCCGCACCGCCCAGCGCTTCCACCACCCCGCGCACGAAAACACCCTCCTCATCCCCAACTACTTCGGCGAGCAACGCTTCGGCTCCGCCCGCCACGAGCAAGGCTGGATCGCCCACGCACTCGTCAAAGGCGACTTCGAGCTCGCCCTCAAACTCGCCATCGCCACCCCCGCCCGCAAAGACACCGGCGCCCGCCGAACCCTCACCCGCACCCTCATCCAGCACTGGAACAACTGGACCACCGCCCTCCCGCTCATCCCCCGCTGCCCAGAACGCGCCTGCGTCGAACTGCTGGCCAAAGAACCAACCAACCCCAACCGCTTCCGCGACGCCTTCGCCGCCCTGCCGCATTTCGTCCAGCAGATCAGCGTCGACGCCTTCCAGTCCATGCTCTTCAACCAAGCCCTCGTCAATCTCATCCGCACCGCCACACCCGCAGAAGACCGCTCGCAACTCACCACCCTCTCCACCCCGTTCGGCGATCTGCTCTTCCCCCCCGCCCCACGCATCACCGACCTCGACCAATCGCTCCCGCTCCCCGCGCCAAACATGCCGCCGAGCTCACCGAGCTGGCAAGCCGCAATCACCGCCGCCCTTGCCCCGTTCGCCCTCACGCCCGAAGAGCTGACCATCCCGGGCCTCCGCCGCCCGGCTTTCCACGCCTCCACCCGCCCCGCCTTCATGCTCGCCTCCAACTTCCACCTCAGCCAACCCCTCCCCGACGAGCTCGCCGCCCCCCGCTCGCCACTGAACCGCAAGCTCACCGCCACCTTCACCCTCCCACGCGGCAGCTACGCCACCGTCCTTTTCCGTGCATTGGGCGAGTAAACCCGCCGCCCACACCCAAACACAACCCTTTCAACCCAGCATCCACCTCATCTCGCAGAAACCCATCCCCACGCCGCCGCCTGCCCCAATCCCCCCGCGCATCTGGTTTTTCACCAAAATACACCCCAACGCGGAACCAACCCCGAACCCCCGCGTCTGACCCTCCGCAACCCTCTCGCCCTTCAAAGCACCAAAATGTCCACACCCGCCTCTGCATGCACAGATCCGAAATACTCGATAAACTCTCAGGCCTGATTGTCGAGTCTTTCGTTTCAATCGTTTCGGAACCACTGCCTCAACCACGTCGAACAACTCACGCCCCACCACCTCGAACGTGGGGCACCAAGGAGCGGCCGATGTCCAAGTTCACTGCCAACCGTCTTGCAACTCGTCTCCCCCTCGCCACCGCCGGCCTCGCCGCGCTCGCCCTCCTCGCGGGCGCCGCGCTGAGCACCGACGCCCTCGCACAGCCCGCCAAGCCCGCCGCCGGCGCTTCGGGCAAGGCCCTCATCCGCCCCTCGGGCAACCCCGCCCGCGACAACATCGCCCGCCTCCAGACCACCATCTCCATCGAAGAAACCTCCACCCGCATCGGCAACGTCATCGACTTCATCCAGAAGGAAACCGGCGCCAACCTCGAGCCCATCTGGCGCGGCGACCGCTCCGCGGGCCTCGATCGCGATCAGGAAATCTCCGCCGTCTACAAAGACCTCCCCGCCATCGTCATCCTCGAAAAGGTCCTCGCCAAATACTCCAACGAGGCCAGCTCGCCCGCCACCTGGCAGGTCAACGACGTCGGCGCCATCCAGATCGGCCTGAAGGAAACCTTCAACAAGATGCGCCGCGTTGAGCTCTACGACATCAACGACCTCCTCTTCGTCATGCCCATCTACGACAACGCCCCCGAAATCGACCTCGAAAAAGTCCTCCAGAACTCCGGCGGTCGCGGCGGCGGCGGCGGTCAGGGCTCCCCCTTCCGCAACAACCAGCAGCAGAACCGCGAGCCCGTCCGCACCAAAGAAGAACGCGCACGCGACCTCATCGCCCTCATCACCCAGCTCGTCGAGCCCGATCAGTGGTTCGGCGACGTCCCCGAGCCCAAGTACTACCAGGGCCACATCATCGTCGACGCCCCCGACTACATGCACCGCGGGATCAACGGCTACCCCTACTGGCCCTCCACCTTCCGCGCCAGCTCCGGCGGCGTCCGCCGCTTCGTCTCCCTCACCACCGACAACCAGCTCGCCGCCGTCAAGGGCTTCGCCAATCAGCCCGTCACCGGTGTCGTCGGCGGCGGTGGTGGCGGCGGCCGCTAAATCCGCCTCCCCGTTCCCCGCTCTTTCTTCGTCCTCCGCTCCTTCAAAGGCCCACCTCCCCCGAGGCGGGCCTTTTTCATTCCCGCCCACAGCCACCCCCATTCCCCACCCTCCGCCCCCCGCCCCCGCGCTCTTCAGCTTTGAGCTCTGAGCTTTGAGCTCTGAGCTTTGAGCTTTCGCTTCCCTCTCCCCCTCCATCCCGCGATAGACTTCCCGTTATGACCACCATCCCCGCCGGCGCCGCCGCTCGCCCTTCCGCCATCACGCAATCGCTCTCCCCCGCGATCCTCGGCGGGCCCAAGGCCGTCACCCTCGATCAGACCGAGGCCAACCGCTGGCCCATCATCACCCAGCAGGACGAAGACGCCGTCCTCCGCGTCCTCCGCACCGGCGAGCTCTCCAGCGGGCACCTCCCCGCCGCCATGGGCGGCTACCCCTGCCCCCACACCGAAGTCCTCGCCCTCGAATGCGAGTTCGCCGAATACCTGGGCCTCCCCGTCATGGACGTTGGCGATCTCCTCCCCGTCCTCGCGGGCAAAAACTTCCGCGTCGCCCCCAACGTCCTCGCGCACAACAACGGCACCGCCGCCATCATGGCCGGGCTTCACGCCCTGGACATCGGCCCCGGCGACGAAGTCATCGTCCCCTCCACCACCTGGTGGTCCAGCGTCCTGACCATCCTCCACGTCGGCGCGATACCCGTCTTCGCCGAGACCGATCTGGAAACACTCGCCCTCGACCCTGACGACGTCGCCCGCAAAGTGACCCCCAAAACCAAAGCCGTCATCGTTACCCATCTCTTCGGCATCCCCGCCAAGCTCGACCAGCTCGTCCGCGTCTGCAAAGAGCACGACCTCAAGCTCATGGAAGACGCCAGCCACGCCCACGGCGCCACCTACCACTCCACCAAAATCGGCCTCATCGGCGACGTCGCCGCCTTCTCCCTCCAGGTCAACAAGCTCGTCCCCTCCGCCGAGGGCGGCCTGCTCGTCGCCAAAGACCCCGAGGTCATCCTCAAGGCCTCACGCCTCGGTCACTACGAACGCCTCGTGCCGCTGAAGGCCATCGACCACCCCTACGCAAAGTTCGCCGCCACCGGTTTCGGCTACAAGTACCGCATGTCCCCCGTCTCCGCCGCCCTCGCCCGCACACAGCTCGCCCGCCTCGACGAGCGCAACACGCTCCGCAACGACGCCTGCATCTACCTCAGCAAGAAACTCGCCGCGCTGGGCTTCCAGACCTTCATGTCAGGGGACAAGGGCCTTGAGAACACCCAGCGTGTCTACTTCGAGTTCCTCATCCGCTACGACGAAGCCCGCTTCAAAGTCCCAACGAAAGCCGTCGCGAAGGCCCTTCAAGCCGAGGGCTGCCTGGTCAGCGCCCCGCGCTATCCGCTGCTGCACCAGCAACCGGTCTTCACCGAGGGCGAATGGCTGAAGCTCGCCCGCCTTGAGCACGACGAATCCGCCAAAGCCCGCGTCTACAACCCCGCCGACCTGCCCCTCACCACCGCCGGCAACGGCACGCTCATCAAGCTCCCCTCCTTCCCCAACGCCACGCGCGAACTCCTCGATCAATACGCCCACGCCTTCGAAAAAGTCATGGCCAACCTCGAAGCCATCCCCAAGGCCTGACACGCGAATCGCGCGAACATCAAAGCAACATCAGAGCCGCCGGCTTCAGCCGGCGGTTTGTCTTTCCTGATGCCCAGTGCCCAGTGCCCAGTGCCTACTCACACGCTCGCCACACCATCGCGCACCGCCAGCCGCCGCGCGATCTCCATCCCGCTCTGCAGCGCGCCTTCCATGTACCCCACGAAGGCGTAGCAGACATGCTCGCCGGCGAAGTGCAGTCGCGCGTCGTTCTCACGCGGGCCGAGCCCGGCCTTCAATACCTGTGCACCGGGGCTGGTGAGTTGTCCCGGCGCGGGGAAGCTGTAGCCGCCGCGTGCCCAGGCATCATCAGGCCAGGCGAGGAACCTCGCGTTGACTTTCTCTTTCGTCAGTCCGGGTTGGAGCATCGACAGCGCCGACAGACCCGCCGACAGACGCTGCCCCGCCGGGGTGTTCATCAGCGCCGACGTGCTGGGCCCGCCGCTGAACCCGGTCAGAACCGCCCCGCCGCCGCGCTGTCCGTCCGTCGCTTCCCACGTCATGCTGATCGGCCCGTCGCTGAGCACATCCCCGGACTTTTCCTGCGCTTTCCAGATCGCCTTGGGCACATTCGCCATGACCTTGAACGCCGAGCCCATCTGGGGCCTGGCGCTCAGCACCGCGGTGCGAACCTCGGGCGGACCGAAGCTGATGAGTTCCCACGTGCTCGGCGGGGCCGCCAGCACCACATCGTCCGCCTCCATCCGCTGCCCCGCCTTCGTGATCACAAAGGGCTTGTCGGTGCTCACATCAATCCGCGCCACACTCACACCCGTGATCAGCCGCTGCGGGCCGATGGCCTCCGCGAGTTTGGTCGCCAGCGTCTGGTTCCCCTCCACGCAGCGGAAATCCTCCGAGTGCTTCCAGTAGTTCTCAACCCCGCCGCCCTTGACCACCGCCAGCATCGCAAGCTGGCTCGACCGCTCCAGCGCCTGACCGTTGTCGGCTTCAAGCGAGACGCGCAGCATGCGCCGGGCAAAGTCGGACATCTCCTGCGCGTCGAGCCACTGCGCCAGCGTCCCCTCGTCAAGCTCCTTCGCCCGCGCGGTCTTCCAGGGTTCGACCGCGTTGGTCTTCAGCGCCTGCGTGTTCGTCGCGCGGAGCGTCCGCGCCATCTCCTCGTACAGCCGCTCAGAGTCGGCATCGCTCAGCTCTCTGCCGTCGATGAAGATCGGGGAAGACAGCTCATCATCCTCCTCAACCGGTCGCATCGACAGCCCGAACTTCTTCGCGTACGCCAGCCAGGCCGGGTGGTTGCTGCCGATGAACTCGCCGCCGCCTTCGACGACTTTGCTAGGGCAGAAATCGCGGTACGTCAGCGTGCGCCCGCCGATGCGTCCGCGCGCTTCGATCACCGTCACGTCGTAGCCAACGCTGACCAGCTCGTACGCCGCCGAGAGCCCCGCCAGCCCCGCGCCAACCACGATCACCCGCTTGCCCTTCTTGCTCGATCGACCGGCAAGCAACTCCGCCCCGCGTGCAACACCGCTCAGCGGCCCGCTCAAAAGCAGCCCCGCCGCCAGCGCCGCCGAGCCGCAAAGAACCTCGCGCCGCGAAACCGTGTACCCCTGCGGATCAACCCGACGCGCCAAACGTGCAAAGAGTGAAGTCGTCATGATGCCCTGAGCATACCGCAAAGCCGCGTGCGCGCTCAAGAATCCAGAATCACTGGATAACCCCCGAAAAGACGGTCCGAGAAAGTCGCCTGTGCGTTGCGTTGATCCGCCCCGGAACGACCCGCGCATCAACCTGGGCAACCGCGCCCGTCTCTGCCGCGCTCCACCGGCGCGCCGCGCGGACAGTTCGCTGGCGATCCCACCGGGCAACCGCATACTCCATGCTCAGTCCCTTCCCCCCGCTTCACCGCGGGTAACACATTCAGGAGAGAGAGCATGAACCTGTCCCGCGCGATCACCGCCGCCTCGTTGTCCGTCACCGCCGCCGCCGCGATGTCCCTCTGCGGACCCTCCGCCGCGCACGCCGACCTCGTCACCGCCGTCATCACCGCCGACAACCACTACGCCCTGTACACCACCGGGCCCGGCAACACCATCTCCTTCGTCAACCGCAACGAGCTCGGCGGCGGCGGCGCACCGGGCACCTACAACTGGTCCCGCCCCGAGACCTGGAACTTCTCGGCCACCCAGTACATCTACATCGCCGTCTGGTCTGACAACGCCACCGCCCAGGGCCTCCTGGCCGACATCACCATCGGCGGCACGCCCTTCAACTCCGGCAACCCCGCCTGGCAGGTCTTCGCCACCAATATCGACCTGAACGCCAACTCCCCCGCGCCCACCGCCGGTGACATCACCACCCAGGTCAACCTCGCCACCACCAACAACCTCTGGGAAGTCCCCTTCGTGGGCGGCACCAACGGCATCGCCCCCTGGGGCACCGTCCCCGGCATCGCCTCCTCCACCAACTGGACCTGGCGCAACACCCCGGGCGACCCCAACCCCCTCACCCCCGGCTCGGGCGTCGGTGAATACCTCATCTTCCAAATCCCCGTCCCCGCACCCGGCGCCGCCGCCATACTGGGCCTCGGCGGCCTGCTCGTCTCCCGCCGCCGCCGCTGAACCCGCTTCCTGATTCACCAATCCACCACACCGCACCCCGCACCGAAAGGCCCAACCAAAGGGCCCACCGGCGCGGGGTGCGTTTTTTCATTTCCTCTACCCCAACCACACCCACCACCCCTTTCAAGCTCCCGCCCCCACCCTTCTTTTTCACGTTCACGTTTACGTTCCCGTTCCCGTTCAATCCCTCCCTCTTTCAACTTCCCCTCTACACTCGCCCGATCCACATCCCAGTCCGCCATACACACCCAAAGCCACGGAGGGCTTGCCGTGTCCACCACCTCATCACTCCTCGCTGAACGCACCGAGAAACCGACCGTGTCCAAATCCAAACCCGCCGCCTCCGCCCCCACCCCGCGCGTCACCGCCGAGACCCTCGCCGCCAAACAGCGCGACATCTCCGTCTCCGAGTTCTTCGCCAAAAACCGCCACCTCCTCGGCTTCGACAACCCCCGCAAGGCCCTCCTCACCACCGTCAAGGAAGCCGTCGACAACTCCCTCGACGCCTGCGAAGAGGCCGGCATCCTCCCCGATATCACCGTCGTCATCGAAGACCTCCAGCCCGACCGCCCCGCCTCCGCAAAGGTCTCCCGTTACCGCATCACCGTCGTCGACAACGGCCCGGGCATCGTCCGCAAACAAGTCGAAAACGTCTTCGGCCGCCTCCTCTTCGGCAGTAAGTTCCACCGCCTGAAGATGTCCCGCGGTCAACAGGGCATCGGCATCTCCGCCGCCGGTATGTACGGCCTCATCACCACCGGCAAGCCCATGCTCATCCAGACCCGCCCCAGCGCCATGAAGCCCGCTCATCACATCGAGCTGGCCATGAACACCAAAACCAACCGCGCCGAGGTCACCGTCGACGAAGAAACCGACGACTTCCCCCTCGCCCGCCTCCGCGATCTCCCCCAAGCCCGCGAGCTCGCACCCGACTTCCTCTCCCACGCCGCCTTCCCCACAGGCACCTCCGTCACCATCGAGCTCGAAGGCAAATACCAACGCGGCCGCGGCTCCGTCGACGAGTTCCTCGAACTCACCGCCATCGCCAACCCCCACGCCAAAATCACCCTCGTCCGCCCCACCCGCGTCACCGACGACGAAGACGACGCGCCTTTGCTGAAAAAGAAAAAATCCGAAACCCCAGAGCCCCCGAATTCAGTCGGGGGTTCTTCCCCCACCTCCTCAACCGACCCCTCCACCCCCGACGCCAACATCATCACCAACGACCTCGGGCCCTGCGTCGTCTTCCCTCGCGCCGTCAACCAACTCCCCCCCGAAACCAAAGAAATCCAACCGCACCCCCGCGGCGTAGAGCTCGGCACCCTCCTGCAAATGGTCAAAGACTTCGAGGCCGCCGAAAAATCCGCCACCCTCTACACCTTCCTCCAAGAAAAGTTCTGCCGAATCTCCCCGCAGACCGCCAGCGAGTTCTGCCAAAAAATCGGCCTCACCTCCCGCACCAAAGTCTCCGACGTCGAACCCGCCCAGATCGAAAAACTCTTCAAAGAGTTCCAGGACTCCAAGCTCGCCCCGCCACCAACCGACTGCCTCGCCCCTATCGGCGTGCAGCAACTCCTCAAAGGCATGTTCAAGGGCGTCCGCGCCGAGTTCTACGCCGCCTCCTCTCGCGAGGCCTCCGTCTACCGCGGCCGCCCCTTCCTCATCGAAACCGCCATCGCCTTCGGCGGCGAACTCCCCGCCGACGATTCCGCACGCGTCATCCGCTTCGCCAACCGCGTCCCCCTCCTCTTTCAGCAATCCGCGTGCTCCTCCTTCAAAGCCGTCACCGAAACCAACTGGCGAAACTACGACCTCCAACAGCCCCGCGGCGCCGCACCCGTCGGCCCACTCGTCATCATGATCCACATGGCCAGCGTCTGGGTCCCCTTCACCAGCGAATCCAAAGAAGCCATCGCCGACTACGACGAGATCCGCAAGGAAATGAAGCTCGCCCTCATGGAGTGCGGCCGAAAACTCGGCTCCTACCTCCGCAAACGCCTGAAGATGCGCCGCGAGGCCGAACGCCGCGACGTCTTCGAGCGCTACATCGGCGAAATCACCAAAGCCGTCTCCGCCATCAACAACGCCGACGCCAAAAAGCTCTACGAAGCCCTCACCATCCAGGCGAAGAAAGCCACCGCGGTGGCCGACCTCCAACTCGACGAAGAAGGCAAGGCCCTGAAGGACGAAGACCCCGCCGACCAGGAGGGCGTCCTTATCCTCGACTCCGCCCAACCCTCACCCGCCGGCACCAGCGACAAAGAACTCGCCACCATCGCCGGGCAAACCAAAGCCCAGCGCGCCATGCTCGCCGTCGTCGGCCAATCCGACGACGACGATGACTCAAAGAAGGGCCAGGGCAAACTCCTCGACGTCGCCACCATCAAACGCTCCGAATCCAAACCCTCGCGCAAGTCGAGCAAGCCGGGCAAACCCAGCAAACCCGCCGCCGCCTCACCCTCCACCAAACCCACCATCTCCGCCGAAGCCCCCAAACCCGCCAAACCCAAAATGCGCCTCGTCAATGGCAAGCTCGTCCCCGCCGACGACGGCCCCAAACTCTTCTAACCAGCCCGAAACTCTCCAACCACCCGTGCCACCGATCCTCCTCGACGATCGGTGGTCTTGCCCCCACTCGCACAACAACAACCCGCTCAGCAATACCCAAGCACCCCCGCGTGCACCAAGTCTGCGATTGCCGATTGCCCGCTCCCCATTCCCCCTCACCATCCCATCGGCTATATTCCCGCCGCATGGCCCGCACCAAAGCCACATCCAGCGGCCTGAAGAAGAGCCCCTCCACAAGCTCCTCCGCCCCCGCCACCACCGGCGGCGACAACTACTGGTTCCTCTCCACACGCCCGCTCCACAGCGCCGTGCTGCTGATCCCACTCGTGCTCATGTACGAGCTCGGCGCCGTCTTCTTCCTCACCGATTACGCAACAGGGCAGCAGTCCACCATCTCCGCCCGCAAGCTCATCAGCCAGTTCTTCGACAGCTTCGGCGCCGCCGCGCTCTACCTCCCGGGTATCGCCGTCATCACCGTCATGCTCGTCATGCACGTGGTCAACCGCGACCGCTGGATTCTCCGTCCGTGGGTGCTGGTTGGCATGGTCCTTGAATCCGCGCTCTGGGCCCTGCCGCTGATTGTCTTCGCCTCGGTGGTGACCAAGGCCTCACTGCTGAACATCGACATTTCGAGCCTCGCCGCGGCCGTGGGCTCGGGCACGGCCGGCGGCGTGCGGACACACGCGGACCCCAACGCCGTGCTCGGGGGCATGTCCGTCCCCGCACGCCTGACCATCGCCATCGGCGCGGGGCTGTATGAAGAGCTGCTCTTCCGCTTCGTCGCCATCACCGCCCTGCACATGGTCGTCAAAGACCTGCTGCAAGGGGGCGAAACCGCCGCCCGCGTCGTCGCCATCGTCGGCTCGGCCCTCGCCTTCGCCTTCTATCACCCCCTGCACGACCCGCTCGACCCCTCGCAAACCTTCCTCTGGTCGCGCCTGATCTTCTTCGCCGGTGCCGGCGTCTTCTTCGCCTGCATCACCATCTTCCGCGGCTTCGGCATCGTCGTCTACACCCACGCCATCTACGACATCATCGTGCTGGTGGTGCTGAGCAAGTAACCACCAATCAGAGCCGTCGACTTCAGTCGATGGATCGATCGCCGATCGACAACCGACAAGCCCTCAATGGCGAACTCCACCGCCCGTTTTCACCCGTGCCGCCGATTGTCCGTTGGACGATCGGTGCTCACTACCACTCATCGCCGGCGCTCACTCCTCGCCGTCATCATCCTCATCCCCACCACGCAAATCACCCTTCGCCTCGATCCAGTTCGCCTGGATCGTCTCCAGGATCTTCTCGTTCACCGGGTGCTCCGGATCGGGCACAAACCCCGCCAGCCCCTCGACCAACCCGCGAAGCTGCGTGAACCGCACGCGCAGCGGATCGATTGTCGGGTGCCGCTGCGCAAGCAGCTCGCCGATGAGTTCCACATCGAGCCAGCCGAAGGTTTCGTCCGCCATACCCACACCTTCCGCGATTGCCGATTGCCAAATCCCGATTCCCCTCTTCCCAGTGCCCAGTGCCCAGTGCCAAGTGCCCAGTGCCAAGTGCCCAGTGCCTACGGCCTCAATGCGGCACTTCCTTCACCGCATTCCGGTTCCACGACGGAACCCGC
>Ga0068877_10002214_pt1 | contig 15856 bp, 11 predicted proteins | sample NOAtaG_FD_66437 | JGI IMG/M metagenome (GOLD analysis project Ga0068877, IMG submission 66437) | Freshwater lake microbial communities from Lake Erie, under a cyanobacterial bloom - NOAA_Erie_Diel6S_1000h metaG | ecosystem: Environmental > Aquatic > Freshwater > Lake | place: USA: Ohio, Lake... | reverse complement strand
CGCTTTCCCAGTGGCAACCGGTCGGGACTGTGGCGTTGGCTCGTGTTCGCGTATGGTACGACAGACCACCTAAGTTGGCACGGGGTCACGAACCAATCGCTATCAGGGGTCGTTGCCGCAACCGTTCTGTAAACCAAGGGCACCGACTCTCACCGCGATCCGAGAGTTTGGCGCGAAAACTCGGGGCGAACCGGCGGTCGGAGACGCGGCCTTCGCGGCGGGCACAAAACGGAGAATCTGTCTCCGCGCAGCAACCGTCCGAAGCGTCCGCAATTCCGCGTGGAATCTCCACCAGGGCACCTGCGGCACGCCGCCGACCCTGTAAACGAACAGGGCCGCGTCTTTTGGACGCGGCCCTTGAAGCTCCTCGAGCAGGACTCGAACCTGCAACCTGCCGGTTAACAGCCGGCCGCTCTACCATTGAGCTATCGAGGAATCATCTTTCACTGAACGCCGGCATTTGCCCGGCCTTCATTTACTTCCACTTCTTTCGAGCCCAGCCACCGAAACTTCACTTGAACTCATCCACACAACTCTCTCTTCACCCAGTTATCCGAAACGCAACAAACAAAACCCAATCAAACTTCGGCCATGCCCACCGAATCTCCGCTTCGCGGCCGATCCGCCTCCCCGACCGAGGGCCAAAACAGTAGCGGCCTCACTCCATCGGTCAAGTCGCACCCCGCGCTCACCCTCCCCTTCTTCTTTCTGCATCCAACCACGGCCCTGCATCCAACCACCGCCCACTTCCCCACTCATCCACGCCGCCACGGCCCGCATCTTCAAGTATCTCACCCCCGCTCTGAACCTCCCACCAACTCCCAACTTGCCCCGCTGACCCTTCCAAAATCCAATCAAGCCACCTTCATCGCACAACCTCCGGCCTCCTACGCCCCACCGCGGGCCAACCCTCTCCCTCGGCACCCCCCATTCACCATCAATCCCACCACCACGCACAACCGAGTCTTGCCCTTCCCCCACCTCCATCATCCTTCCCGTCAACTCCTCTCAACTCATCGACATCAACACCTTCCAATCTCGCGGCGGCATCCACCACATCGCTCGATCAACCATCAACCTCACCTTTGACACGCCCCGTTCGCCAAGCGACGCCCACCAACCCACCGCCCGAACACTCGGCCCAACGCCGCCGCGTTCCTCTTCGCTCTCCTCAATTCGCCCAAGTCCGCACACCACCACGTCCCCGATCTCCCTTCGGCAGTCCCTCAGCGCGAACCGACCACACAGCGTTCCCCGCGGCCACCACTCCATCTCCAGAATCTCCTCCCCTAAGGGTCTATCACCCGTGCGGGTTTTCCTCTATCGTCCTCCGCATGCTTCGAAACCCGAGGAGTTCTGATCATGCTGTCCGTCGGCGCTGAGCTTGTCTGCGTTCTCGATCGACTCGCCGCAACCGTCTGCGTCGCCGCGCTGGGCCAGGCCCAGCCCGATGCTCCTTCCACCGCTCCAGCGGTTCAGCAAACCGCAGCCGCAGCGACAACCCAAGTCACCGCCGCTACACAAACAATCGACGCCGGCAGCACCGCCTGGATGCTCGTCAGCAGCGCACTCGTCCTGCTCATGGTCCCGGGCCTGGCCCTCTTCTACGCCGGCATGGTCCGTCGCAAAAACGTGCTCACCACCATGATGCACAGCTTCGTCGCGATGGCCGTCATCGGCGTGCAGTGGATCGTCATCGGCTACGCACTCTCCTTCGGACCCTCCATCGGCGGGTTCATCGGTTGGAGCCCCGACCTCATCGCCCTGCACGGGCTCTCCCCAACCAAGCTCTTCGGCGACAAAGGCATCCCCGAGCTTGTCTTCGTCATGTTCCAAGGCAAGTTCGCCATCATCACCCCCGCGCTCATCAGTGGCGCCGTCGCCGAGCGCATGAAGTTCAGCAGCTACCTCTGGTTCATCCTCCTCTGGTCCACCTTCATCTACTGCCCACTCGCCCACTGGGTCTGGGCCGAGGGTGGCTGGCTCTACAAGCTCGGCGTGCTCGACTTCGCCGGCGGCACCGTCGTGCACATCTCCGCGGGCGTCTCCGCGCTCGTCCTCGCGCTCATGATCGGCCCGCGCCGCGACTATCGCCCGGGCGTTGCCAACATCCTCCCGCACAACCTCACCCTCACACTCCTGGGCGCTGGCCTGCTCTGGTTCGGCTGGTTCGGCTTCAACGCCGGCAGCGCCGTCGCCATCGAGCATCCCGTCGCCGGCGCCACCGCGGGCCTCGCCTTCACCACCACCCAGACCGCCGCCGCCGCCGCCGCGCTCGTCTGGATGCTCATCGAATGGCATCACCGCGGCAAGCCCACCAGCCTGGGCCTCGCCTCGGGGATCATCGCGGGGCTCGTGGCCATCACCCCCGCCGCCGGTCACGTGCAGCCTGTCTGGGCACTGCTCATCGGCGCGCTCGCCAGCGCCGTCTGCTACTTCGCCGTCCAGCTCAAATCACGCTTCACCTACGACGACTCACTCGACGCCTTCGGGGTCCACGGCGTCGGTGGCATCCTCGGCGCCGTCCTCACCGGCGTCTTCTGCTTCCAGCCCGCCCTGGGCCTCGCCCTCGGCGGCGGCTTCGAGCAGACCCTCAAGCAGCTCCTCGGCGCGGGCGTCGCCATCGCCTTCGCCGTCGTCGGCACCGTCGTCATCGCCTCCATCCTCAAAGCCACCGTCGGCCTCCGCGCACCCGACGAACACGAACGCGACGGGCTCGATATCTCCGCCCACGGCGAACGCGGCTACCACGCCGGAGTCTCCTCATGAAACTCATCATCGCCATCATCAAGCCCGAACGCCTCGAAGCCGTTCAGCACGAGCTCCAGGCCGTCCTCGACGAAGACAACCACTACCGCATCACCGTCGAAACCGTCGAAGGCCACGGCCGCCAGGAAGGTGAAGTCGAGATCTTCCGCGGCCAAACCATCCGCCCACGCCTCATCGAGAAACTCAAAGTCACCCTGGGCGTCAACGACAACTACTGCGAAAAAGCCGTGCAGGCCATCCTCCGCGGCGCCCGCACCGGCGCCTCGGGCGATGTCGGCGACGGCAAAATCTTCATCCTCCCACTCGAAGACTGCGTACGAATCCGCACCGGCGAACGCGGCGGCAGCGCGATCTGATCGCGCCGAACAGACCTTCCTCGATCTCTTCGAATCCGTCATCCCGCCAGCATCACGCGCGCCGACGCCGACGCACCGCTGCACAGCCGCCCAGCGCCATCAACGCCGCCGCGCCCGGCGTGGGGATGAACTGGATCTGCAGCCAGTTCGTCGTGTTCCCATTCGTCGGCGTGATCGACACCAGCGATTGGTTCACCGCCGCCTGACCGATGCTCAGCGTGTACGACCAGTTGAAGTCGTATTGCACGCCCGAGCTGAGCAGCCCTGTCCACGAACCCACTTGCGCCGGGGCCGAGCCATCAAACAGCACGCCCGTGGAGGTGAACGCAGCAACGCCCGAGCTCCACTGCGCCAGGATGTTGCCGCTGACGACTTCCACCAGCGAGATGTTGATCGACACCCCGCCGAAGACCCCGCCGCTGATCTGGTACCCCGAGTTCCCGCTGATCGAGTACGACGTAAAGCTGTTGTTCGCGGTGAAGCGGAAGTTGCCGAACTGCGTCACCGTGTTCGGGGTCGAGGGGTCAGAGCCGCCGAAGGCGTTCGAGTTCACGCGGAACGAGCTGAACTGCGTCCCGCTCGCCGGCTGGCGAACCATGATCGCGCTCGACCCGCCCTGGAACGCGCTCCCGCCCAGCGGCAAGCCGAACAGAATCAACCCGTTGTACGTGTTCCCCCCCACGTTGTACGCCCCGCCGGCGTACGAGTTGGAAAAGTCGCCCGTCACCAACTGCCCCCGCGCCGCCCCGGCGCACACCACCACGGCCGCGGCCAACGCCAACGACTTCACCGCCGACAAATCAATCACGCTTCGCACGGCTCTCTCTCGCTCGTTTCTCACCAACCGGCCCCGGCGTACAGGGTACACTCGCAATGTACCACACTTCGCACCGAAGGCAAGGGTTTTCCCGATACTCGGTCGAACGACCTGATGCCTCACCCCCCTCACCCCCCTCATCCCCTCTCCCCCCTTTCGTCACTCCCGCTCCTGCTGGTCCTCCTCCCAAGGCCGGATGAAATCCGTGTACTTCTCCAGATCCGGATCAAGCTTCAGCAGATGCCGCTTGGAGCTGTACCAGATCATGCTGCGATGCAGCAGCGTCGAATAGATCAACCAGAAGTGATAGATACTGCTGGCGTACATCGTCGGCGGTTGCTGATCAAAGTCGTCGTTTGTGTACGAATCGACAAAGAAAACGCAGTGTTGCCCACGAACCTCCCGGATCACGTAGTCGTTGCCGCAACCGTCGCTGGCAAAGGCCAGCGCGTTTGGTACCTTCCATGATCGCCTTATGTCACATTCGCCACAGAGCATCCCCCAGACGTTCCCCATGGTCGTCCTCCCGCCACGCCCGCACTGCAGAAACCACTGCCGCGTGCACTCATCAAAGTCCCACCGCAGACGCGACGAGTACAGGTTGATGGTCATCTCATCAACCCCGCCGCCGAGTTGAGTATTCCGCTTCCGTTTCATCGACGCGATGATCTCGCCGTACATACCTGCCCCTTCAACTTCACCACCACCGATCACCCAGTCTCAACACACCCAACCCTCGCACGCGACCAGCATACACCCTTCTCACTTCACCCCCGCCTCCAACTCTGCGCCCTCTGCGACCTCTTTGTGAACCGCATCCCCCCTCACCCCCCATTCACCTTCCGCGTCCCGCTCACAAACCCGCTCCCGCGCACAAACCACCGCAGCGGCTTACCCGCCCATTCCTTCCCCGCGCCCTCCACGCCGATCCGCGCCGAGCGCCCGATCCGCACGCCCCTTCGGCCGCCGTCGCTCGCCTCGGTCAACAGCTTCGCGTCGCCCTCCTCGATCCACAGCGACGCGCTCGTCGTCATGTCCACCGCGCTGAGCGTGCCATCAATCCGCAGCGCCCGGCACAGCCGCGCCGGTCCCCGGCATAGATCCCGCTCCTTCCACCCCGCGCTCAACCCCCGATTCGCCGCCATCACCTCCCACCCCGCCGTGGGCATCAGCGCACGAACGAGCACCGCCCCCGCCACACCCTCCTCCCCGCACACCACGTTGAAGCAGAAGTGCATCCCGTACGTGAAGTACACGTAGCTGAACCCGCCGCGCATGTACATCGGCTCATTGCGTGCCGTGCGCCGCCCGTTCCGCGCGTGCGAGGCCTGATCCGCCGCGCCCAGGTACGCCTCGGTCTCGACAATCACGCCGCGGAGCAACGTCCCATCGTCGAGCCGACGCACCAGCACCGCGCCGATCAGCCGCCGGGCCATCTCGCGCGGGCGCAGCGCAAACTCGCCCACCCCCCACCGCGCGCCCGCCGCCACACCCGCCCACACATCACGCATACGCGTGCAGCCCGGGCAGCAGCAGGTTCACCCCGAAGTAGCACCACAGCATCGCGATGAACCCAAGGATCGACAGCCACGCGGTGGTCAGACCGCGGTTCGCGCCGCCGGCCACGCGCACGTGCACCACCACCAAATACACAATCCACGTCACCAGCGCCCACGTCTCCTTCGGATCAAACGCCCACCACCGCCCCCAGCTATGGTCGGCCCACCACGCCCCCAGCAGAATCCCCACCCCCAGCGTCCAGAACGCCATCTGCAGAATCGCCATCTGCGCCTTGTCCAGATCCGCCAAAACCCGCGCCGGGCCAACCTTCGCAACCTCTTGCTCCGCAATCCCCAGCGCCGCGGCCGAGATCGACTCGCCGCTCACCGCCTTCGCCTCAGCCGCACCTTCTCCAGCAGCGCCCGCGCCGCCGCGGAGTTTCTGCGCGTAGTACGAACCCAGATAGAAGCAGCTCACCACCATCCCCAACGCAATCAACCCATAGCTCAGCAGCACGATCGTCACGTGATACTTCAGCAGGATGCTCGTATTGAGAATCGCCGCCTCACGGTTGATGTCCTTGCCAGGGATCGGAAGCTGCGTCGCCGTCACCAGCACGAGGAACCCAACCCCCGCCGCCGCCGCGGCAAAGATCATCTGCCGCTTGAAGACCATCATCCCAAGCCCAAACAGCGCCGCGAACAAGCTCACGCCCGTCATGCTCTCGTACTGATTCTGGATCGTGTACCGCTCGGCGATGAAGCACCGCGCCCCGAAACCCAACAGGTGCACAAGAATCGCCGCCACCAACAGCCCCGTCCCCAGATTCTTCAGCCAAGGCCGCCCCGTCCCGAAGGCCAGGATCAGCCCAAGGAAAGCCGCCGCGTACAGCCACATTCCCCATTCAAACGGCGACGAGGTGTTGTAGATCCGCTCGATCTGCCGCCGGGCGCCGGGGTACATCTCCGGGTTGATCTTGGGCAGCTCCGTCGCCAGCGTCGCGACCGCCTCGTTCACGCCCTTCGCGTCCATCGCACGCCACGAGGCGCCCAGCTTCTCCGCCGCCACACGCACCGGATGACCCGCCGCCAACTCCCCCATCGCGCCCCATTGCTCATCCACCGACTTCGACGCCACCACCCGCATCGACATCGGCAGGTTCATGTACGTCTGCACCGCGTACCGCATCTCGTCCAGCCCGCGCATGATCTGCTGATCCGTCGTCGCCGACGAGCCGATCGCGTTCATGTGCCGAGCGATGATCACCGGCGAAAGCCGCCCCGACCGCTTGATGCTCTCGCGCCGCACCGCGTCCTTCTCATCCGGAAACTCCGCGTTCAGGAACAACTCACGCAGCGGCAAGTACCCCACGTTCACAATCGCGCGCCCTTCGTAATACGCCGGGTCGATCATCATGTCGAAGAACGTGAAGACCGGGTCGTACGACATCTTGCGGTACTTCCGTACCGTCCCGTCGCCGCTCTTCTCGGTCGATGAGCCGTACCCACCGCCGACATCCGGATTGACCACGTCATAAAAATCCCGCCGGCTCATGATCTGCGCGATCGTCTCCCGCGCCAGCGAATCGATGATCTTCACCCGCCCGCTGTGATAGACCGAAAGATCACGCAGCGGGCGCACGTCCACCTGCTGCGCAAAGGCGTGCTTCTTCTCCGCGTCGGCGTTCGACTTCGCCGCCGCATCGCCAAAGGGGTTCCGCTCCCCCTGCGCATTGAGCACCTCCGCCTGCGGGTGGCTGTTCCCCGCCGGCGCGGTCTGCCCGCGCGCACTCCCACCCATCACCCCCAACCCCACCAACACCACCGCCGCCCACACCACCACGCCACCAGCCACCACCCGCTCAGCCCGCCGCAACAACCCTCGGCCACTGTTCATGCCACACACTCCAATCACCCAAACCCACCAATCCAACCACACCACCCAACACCTTCTGCCACTGCCTTCTGCCTTCACCAGTGCCCAGTGCCTAGTGCCTAGTGCCTAGTGCCTAGTGCCCAGTGCCTACTCCCGCTTCCCCTTCTTCGGCACCACATACGTCCCCTCCGCCAACATCTTCTGGATCTTCATCTTCCGCCGCTTCAAGATCCACGGCTTCACATAAAACGCCCACGGAATCCCCATCGCAATCAAAATCGAACCCGTCGCGATCACGTGAATCCCCGGGTTGTTCCCCACTCCCAGAATCGTAAACCGCGCAATCGGCTTCTTCAGTTCACCCCGCTCAACCGCCTCCAGACTCTGCATCCACGTCCGGTTGTCCCACCCCGCCTGGCTGAACTTAAACCGCGTCGGGCCCATCCGGTCCGCCACCATCCCCAGCACATTTCCAAACCAGTTCCGCCCCTCACTCCAGATAAACGTCCCCAGCAGCAGCGGATCGTTCAAGCTCGTATACGCGTACGACACGTTCACCGCCCCCGCCTCCACACCCTGCTTGATCGCCTGATCGATCCCCAAAATCCGCCCACGCTCCATCACCTCCCACGCACCGGGCCCACGCACAACCTGCACGTCCGACCGGAAATCCCTCGGCTGCGTGCTGTGCGGATACGGGAACATCTCAAAGGTCATCAGCCGCATGAACATCCCGGGCAGCGGATGCACCAGCCGCCCAAAGACCACGCTCACCCGCCGCCCATCCTTCAGATCAAAGACCGTCGCCTCGTTCGCCAGGTGCGAGTACTGCTCAAACCCCACCCACTGCACGCTGCTGGTGTTCTGCTCCTCACCCCCCCCACCCTTCCCGTCCACCGTGTACACCTGCACCGCCACCGCCGCCTTCTGGTGCTTCCCCAGCGGATCGCCCTTCCGCAAAACCTCCGCCGTCGGCATCGGCACTTTCCGCTTCACCACGTTGTCACTCTTCGGACCGATCCGCATCCCCAAGACCGGCGCGATCTTCACCACCTGCCCCTCCACCACATTCTCCGTCAGAACCGGATCACGCCCAGGCAGCCGCACCAGCACCCGCGCCGTCCCCGCCCCCCCCGTCTTGCTCCCCTCCGTCCTCTCATCAATAAAGATCGACCCGCCCGAGGCATCCACCAGCGTGAGTTTGATCCGCCCGTCCGCCGCGGTGCGCTTGGGCATCCCGCGCTCGTTCAGTTCCTCCGACAGATCCTGGTTCAGCTCCGGATAGAGCGAGTACACATACCGCGTGAACGCCTTCTTCGGCGCCGCCGCTTCATCGCCCTTCGCCGCACCCGCCTTGGGCTCCACACGCACGATCGCCACGCTGCTGCTCACGCCCTCAAACCCCGGCGTGATCACCCGCAACGGCGGCTCGGGCAACAAATCATCCACCGCGATCTCGTACGCCGTCACCCCATCCTCACGATCGACCTTGAACCGCTGCCCGCGCTGCACCGGGTACGTCCGCGCAATCTTCAGCTCCGGGATCTCCACGATCAAACCCCACAGCGCGTTCCCCGGCAGCGCCGCCCCCAACTCCTTCAACCGTTCATCACTCATCCCCCGCGTGTACTGAAAGATCACCGGCGTCCGCGCATCCCCTCGCCGCTGCACCCGGTCCACCGCCGAGCCAGGAACAAACCCCATCGAATCCACCACCCGGCTCCCCTTCGACCCCAAATCCTCAGGCCCGTTCAGCGCCAGCAACTCCAGCGACCGCAGCGACACCGTCCCGCTCTCCCCCGCAGACTTCATCACCCACGCGTCCTTCATGTCGCAGAACGCCGCATACCCCACCACCCGCGCACGGATATCCGGATCAACCCGCCGTGTGAACTTCTCAGGCACCCGCGGCGGATTCACCTCAATCCGCAGCGTCCGCCCGCCGTCCATCCCCGACGCCGCCTGCCACTCCCGAAGCTCCCCCTCAGACAGCGGCACCACCGGCCCCGCCGCATCCAGGCTGTAATCGTTGTACCGCGGCAACTCCTCGATCAGCCATTGCTCAACCCCGCGACCCTGCGCCAGGTTCAACACCACCCGCGTGTTGTCATAGAACGAACTCTCCGGATCGCCCGTAGTCATCTCCCCCGTCGTCGCGTCCGGCTCGCCCGCCCGCAACAACACATCACCCTCACGCTTGGCGCTCGCGTAATACGCGCTCCCCAACGCCACCACCACAATCCCCGTGTGCACCGTCAGCACGCCGATGTTCTCGAACTTGAACTCGATCCGCCGGATCGTCGCCACCACCATGTTCACCACAAAGAGCCACAGCACCAAGGTCAGCGGCCACCACGCATAAAACTCCAGCTCGCTCATCTCCATGCCCGGCAGCCGCCGCATCGGCAGCGCCTCATACTTCTTGCAGAACTCCGCAAAGAACCGCACACCCTCGCCCGTCACGCTGTTGTACCGCAGCAAAGGCCACACATACGCACCCCACGCCCACAGCACACCCGCGCCCGCGCCGACGAAGATCAACACCCCCGCAACCCAAGCTCCGGCCTTCCCGCCAAACGCCAGCCGCGTCACCACGCTGCCGATCCACGCGGGCAAAACCGCCCCCGCCAGCAGCATCAGCACAACCACCGAGCCATAGAACAGGTACGTCGGTACCAGCGCCACCAGCCCGATGGGGATGCTCGCGAGCACGCCGTAGATTGTGACAAGCACCAACAGCGTCACCGCCAGCGAGATGGACGACAACGCCCTCAGCACCCACTTGATGGGCAGCATCGCCCCGGTGAGGTGCTCATCATCCCATTGCTTCGCTCGAACCCACTTGGCGCTCAAATCTCGGTTCCTTCCGAAACCCCCCTACCCCCCACGCCCCACGCCCCCCACAACCCCCAGTACTCCGGAACCCCTGCTTCCGTTCTCTTTGACCCCGTCCTGGTCCCACGAGTTTGGACACAGAAGTTTAGACCCGCCTCAGCCGCCAGCCCCGAACTTCGCGTCACCCATCGCGAGAATTCTCGCTGAAACAGGCGTTCGAAGCCCCCGCAGCAACAACCGACGCGCATCGGTTGTTTCACCAGTCCCCACGCCATCCATTTCCACCGCCACCACGCCCGCGACCGGACCCTCGGGCATAAATCGGAACAATCGCTCATCCAACCCCAGCGCCCGCGCGCCGTGGTGTGTGCCCATCCCCAAGACCATCACCGCGTCCTCAGGTTTGGCATCGCCCATTGCATTCAGCAAGACCCCCATCTCATCCACCACGCTGATGCGCCCGGCTTCACCCTCCGCCGAGCCATCCAGATTGATGATCGAGTCCGTCCCCAGCGCCACCGGAATCCCCATCGCCAGCATCTCGCGGTACCGGTGCGGGCCAAAGTCCAGTTCCGCCCCGAACGACCGCGACGATCGCGGGCAGTAGATCGCCGTCGCGCCGGAGTCTTTCAGAATCTCCAGATCCCCTTCCCGCACATCGTTCAGGTGGACAACCGAGAGCCCGGCGTACCGCCTGCTCAACTGCCCGCTCAATCTGGACACGCTGGTGCGCACGCCGTGACCCAGCCACGACTTCGCCGCCTCGTCGTAGAGCCCCAGCGAGTTCAAGAACTCGATCATCGGGCCCTCACCCGCCACCACCGCGCGAAACTCATCGACCGACTCCGCCAAGTGCGTGCTGATGGGGATCCCCAGCTCCGTGGCTTTCCCCATCGCCCACTCATACCCCGCACCCCCGACGCTGTACGGCGCGTGCGGCGAGAGCCCCGCCCGCACCCGCGCGCCCAAACCCGGGCTTTCAGAAGATTGCTCCAGCAGCGGCCCAAACTTGTCCTCCAGCCCCTCCGCCTGCCCTCGGGCCATCGCGAAGAACTCCAGGAACGAGACCCCCATCAGCGGGCTGGTCCGCATCTCCTCCAGCCCCCAGCGGTTGGGGGTCGGAGGCAGAAAACCCGCGATATCCCCCACCGCCACGCAGCCGCCACGGATCGACTTGTTGATCCCCTCGCGCACACTCCCCCGCACCCCCGACTCATCGCGTTTGCGGTTGGGAACGACGATTTGGGCGAACCCGACAAACCCCTGCCCGCGGTCGATCGTGCGCGGGCCGATGTGGGTCAGGTCGAGGTGGGTATGGGCGTTGACCAGCCCCGGGACCAGCACCGAACCAGGAAAATCCAGCCTTCGAAGGTTCTGAAACTCCGCCCGCGAGAGCACCTGCTCGGGGGTTCCTACCGCCAGAACCCGAAGGTTCGACCAGTCGTTGCAACTAAGCGAGCCGGGCCCGTCGGGGGTCGTCGGGTCGATCCCGCGGGCGCACCAGAGGCCATCCGGACGGTCGGCCTGAATGACCAGGGCCCCGGGGGCGTGCTCGGCACCCGACGCGTCAACGACCGCGGCGGCGGTGAGCACGACCGTCTGGGAACTCTCACGTTGGCTCGGAGCGGTGTGCATCGTGGAATACCGGGGTCTACTTCGGCGGGTGAGGGCGGGGAGGGTGATTGAAGGCCCGCCCGGGCGGGTCGGCCGGGCGGGGAGGGGTTGGGTGCTGCCGAAGTTCATGCCCGAACGCGGAAATGACCGATTTCTTGCGGGAGCGCACCGCGCGGGCGTATCCTTGCGCCCGCGAGCGGCTCCGTGCGAGCCCGCACTTCACCGGAGTTGAAACCATGACCGCCCTTCCGCCCACCCCGTCCATCAATCGTCCGACCTTCACCGCGAAACTCACGGCCTTGCTGCTGCTGGCGGGCACGTTGGGTGCCGGCGGGTGCATCAAGCAGGGCACGTACGACGAGCTTTACGAAGCCAATAAGGCCCTGACGGCGCAGAACCAGGAGCAGATCGACCGCATCAAGTCGCTGCAAGCCGCCCTGGACGACGCGCGGCGTCGTGGCGGGCGCACCGAGATGTCCGCCTCTGAGGCGAACTCGACCATCACCAGCCTGCGGAACCAGAACGACGATCTGCTCAAGCGTCTGTCGGAGATGGAGTCGCGTCTGGCGGGGCTGAACATGGGCCCGGTGGACAGCGTGACCGACGCCGCCCTTGCGGAGCTGGCGAAGCAGTACGGCGACCTGCTCACCTACGACAGCGCCCGCGGGATGCTGCGGTTCAACAGCGACCTGACCTTCGCCTCGGGCTCGTTCGAGCTCACCAGCGGCGCGCGGCAGAGCCTCGAAGCCTTCGGGCGGATCCTCCGCGAACTGCCCTCCGCTCAGCAGTACGACGTGAAGGTCGTCGGGCACACCGACAGCCAGCCCGTCAGCGGGCGGGCCGGGCGGCCCTTCAAGGACAACATCGAGCTCTCGGCCTTCCGCGCCATCTCGGTTCGCAACTTCATCGTCAGCCAGGGTCTGGCGGCGAACCGGGCCGAGTTCGCCGGCTTCGGCGAGTTCCGCCCGATCGTGCAGAACAGCACGAGCGGCAACACCCCCGCCAACCGCCGGGTCGAGGTCTTCCTGACGCGCAGCTCGCTGCCCGAGGGTTCGCTGGGGATGCCTGCGGCGGTTGCCCGCCGCGCGATCGCCCCGAGCACCCCGCGCGCCACGACGCCGACGGGCACGACCCCCACCACGCCGACCCCGGCGCCGAGCAAGCCCGCGACCGATCCGGACATCGTCAAGTAAGCGGATCGGTGACGCGACGAGCGTCACGAGATGAGACGAAATCGAAAACGCCCGGGATGAACTCCCGGGCGTTTTTTCATTTGTGGTGGTGTTCAAAGCACGCGTGCTTGCGCGACCGGAACAGCGCAGGTTGGCATATCAACGCGACAAAACCGACGACTGAAGTCGTCGGCTCTGACGTGTCCGGGCAACTCAGCGGCGGCGGACGGTGCTGCTGAGCATCAGGCCCACGCCCAGCGTGAGGGTCAGCACGCCCACGCCCGCGGCGGGGAGCGTCCAGCCCATGCCCGGGGTTTCGTTTGTGCCGTCGACGGCATCGACCTTGTAGCGGTAGCGCGAGACTTGGGACTTCGGGACGGCGAAAAGGGCCGCCCCCCATTCCCAGGAGCGTTCTTCGAGCATCTCGACCTGCGTGAGTCGCGGGCCCTTGGGGGGCAGCTCGGGGACGGGCTGGCCTTGCTTGGCGAGGTCCTCGCGGGCGTAGACCTCCGCGGGGAGGCGGCCGCGACGGTCGGGGAACTGCACGACGCGGGCGGTGAGTGAGCCGTCGGGGTTGAACTCGATGATGTCGAAGGTCCAGTCCTTCACGCGCACCGCGCCCCAGGTTTTCGCGTCGTATCCCTCGGCGCCGCGGCGGTTGACCACCGCGTAGCGCACGTTCTTGCCCGTGCTCACGGCGGGGTCGAGCTGCCCGTCTTTCAACGGTGCAAAGGCCAGCGGGGCGAGCCACTCTTCGAAGACCGACAGGTCCCTGAAGGCGTTGACGGCGGGAGGATTCACGCGGAGAAGGACGGACGCGCCGGGGAAGGGCTGTGCGTTCGGCGCGACGGAGAGCGTGCTGTTCGTAGCCGCGGGGGCGGCGGCGACGGCGGTGGCGGCGAAGGTGATCTGCACCGAGCCGACGGGGACGGGTTTGTTGTCCTGCGTTGTGGCGCTGGCACTTGCGGGGTCGATGACGTCGGCGATGTTCACCGCACGGTTGTGGGCGAAGAAGTCGCGGGCGTAGAGGCGTTCGAAGTGCCACTGCGCCGGCGGGTTGGCTTGGTTGAAGGTGCGGACGCGCTGGGCCATGTTCCAGCCGGAGAACCCGACGACGGCGAGGGAGGAAACGCTCAGCACGAGCCCGATGGAAAGGGCGGTGTTCATGATCCGGGAATCATTGGCGTGCCGGGGCGGGCGGGGAGGGAAAGTCGCGAGTCGCGAGACGCGAGGGAGGGGAAGGAAGAAGAGTGCTGAATGCTGAGTGCTGAGTGCTGAGGGGTGAGGGGTGAGGGGTGCGGGGTGCGGGGTGAGTAGAAACAGAAAACGCGAGCGTGGTGAGCGCTCGCGTTCGGGGAAGCGGGGTTGGTTGAGTGATCGGCGAGGGCTGATGGGCTCTGGGCCCGGCGTGATCAGTGACCGTCGGCGGGCTTGGCTGTGCCTTCCGTGTGGCCTGAGCCGTGGCCGGCGTGATCGTCGCCTGTGCCCGGGAGCTTCAGGGTGCGGATGGGGCGAGCGGTTTGGGCGGAGTTTTCGTTGGAGGTGTGGGACGAGCCGCCGTGGTGGCCGGTGTGCGCCAGAGCGAGGACGGCGGGGTTGTCGTTCAGGTACGCCGCGACGCCGGGGGAGAGGGGCTTATCGCTGAGCTTGCGTTCGGCGACGACGTTGGCGAGCCGGAGCTGGAGGGTCTTGGTCAGAAGGTCGCGTGCGAGGGGGCGCTTGTTGGCCTTCATCGCGTCTTCGAGGATTGAGTCGATCTTCAGGTCGGCCTGCTGACGGGCGAAGGCGACGACGGAGGTGCCCTCGGGGATGGCGACGACGATGGGTTCCTTGGTGACTTCTTTGGTTTCCTGGTTGATGGTCTCGCGGTAGCCGATGGTGCGGGTGATGCCGCCGGTGCCGCCGGGGTTGATGTGCTGGCCCTTGTAGTCGTAGATGATGCCGCGGTTCCCGAGGTCGATCATGGTGAAGCCGAGGAAGAAGGCGAAGCAGAAGAGGGTGAAGACGACGACGAGGGAGTTGACGGGGTTGTCGTACTTCAGCTGCATGAAGAAGGCGGCGACGACGACGCTCTTGACCACCGCGATGGAGAGGGCCACGGCGACGTTGACCCACTGGGGGATCACGACATTGAAGGTGGCGGCGATCCACTGCTCAGCGAGGGCCGCGCCGACGGTGGCGAGGGTGAAGAACATGAGAATGCCCAGCACGAGCAGGAGCACGCGGCGCGGGACGATGTGGTGCCCGTGGTGTCCGCCGCCGTGCCCGCTGTGCGCGGAGCCGTGATCGGCGTGGTCGTGCGGGGTGCCGGCTGCGGGTGATGCTGCGTGAGCCATGGTTCGAACTCTCAGAAGAGCCCGGGGTGAAGTGGCGGTCCTTCGCGGGCGATCGTGTTCAGGACGGAACGGGCGAACAGGGCGAGGTGCAGAGGGCGGATCGGTTCGGGTGGATCAGTGGATGAGGTAGAGCAGCGGGAAGAGGAAGATCCAGACGATGTCGACGATGTGCCAGTAGAGGCCCACACCTTCGACGGCGTTGTAGTGCTTGGGACCGAAGTGGCCCTTCAGCGAGCGGAGGTAGAGCCAGATGAACAGGCCCATGCCGATGATGACGTGGCTGGCGTGGATGCCCGTGGCGCCCCAGTAAAGGCCCCACCAGAGGGGCTCGTATTCGCTGACGGCGTTGGGGTATGAGTAGAACGCGCCGGGGAGTTTGCCTTCGGCGTACTTCGGGGCGTATTCAAACCCGAACTTGATGACGAGGAACGCGAGCCCGCAGATGAAAGTGATGAGGATGTTCCGGCGGAGGCCGGCCTGGTCGTTGGTCTGGGCGCAGCGGACGGAATCGGCGACGGTGTATGAGGAGTAGAGCAGGACGATGGTGTTGAGCAGGCCGATGCGCCAATCGAGGAGTGATGA
>Ga0068877_10002204_pt1 | contig 15889 bp, 12 predicted proteins | sample NOAtaG_FD_66437 | JGI IMG/M metagenome (GOLD analysis project Ga0068877, IMG submission 66437) | Freshwater lake microbial communities from Lake Erie, under a cyanobacterial bloom - NOAA_Erie_Diel6S_1000h metaG | ecosystem: Environmental > Aquatic > Freshwater > Lake | place: USA: Ohio, Lake... | reverse complement strand
AGGAGGAAGAGAAAAATGACAATAAAAAGCAGGATGGAAAGAAGAAAAACGCAGCATCCGGTGAACAAGATCAGGAAACTCCTCCAGTGAAACCTCTGGTCTTTGATTTCGAAGGTATAGAGGACCGCACGCGCCGTCTGACGATCCATTCCAGTAACCTCTCGGATGCTTTTGTCACTCCCGATGGTTCTCGCCTGCTCTACCTCTGCCAGTTTGAGAAGGGCTTTGATCTTTGGCAAACGAACCTTCGGACCAAAGAGACCAAGATCGTTGCGAAGCTTGGACAGGGACCTGGTTCCATGACACCCGACAAGGAGGGCAAGAACCTCTTCATTATCGCTGACGGCCAGATCACGCGATTCGATATTGAGAAAGGTGAGCCGAAGCCTATTGCCGTGAAAGGCGAACTCGTGCTGCAGGAAGACGCTGAGCGGGCTTATTTATTCGAGCATATCTGGCGCCAGGTAAGGGAGAAATTCTACGTGAAAGACCTGCACGGCGTGAGGTGGGATTTCTATAAATCGGCCTATGCTCCACTCGTTCCCGAAACAAATAACAACTATGATTTTGCCGAAATGATGAGTGAGTTGCTGGGTGAATTGAACGCTTCCCACACAGGAGCATCCTACTCCAGCCCGCAGCCCTCCGGTGATCAAACCGCCAGCCTGGGGCTGCTTTATGATCAGGATTATACAGGCAGTGGATTGAAGGTGGCGGAGGTGCTCGATAAAAACCCTGTGCTGCGAGCAGGATCACGCATCCGCAGCGGAGTGATCATCGAGAAGATTGACGGTCAGACCCTGTCTGCCGATGTTAGCCCATATCGCTTTCTGAACCGCAAGGCAGACACCAACACGCTGCTTTCACTACATGATCCTCAAACGAACACACGCTGGGAAGAAGTGGTCAGACCCGTGTCCCGTGGCGTGGAGTCGGAACTGCTCTACCATCGCTGGGTAGAGCGGTGCCGGACAATAGTAGACAGCGTTTCCGGAGGCAAGCTCGGCTATGTGCATGTCCGGGGAATGGACGACCGCAGTTACCGCGTTATGTATGATGAGGTGCTCGGCAGGTATAGCGGTCGCGACGGACTGGTGGTGGACACCCGATACAACGGAGGGGGGTGGTTGCATGATGATCTCGCCACTTTTCTCTCTGGCAAGCCATACCTTACCTTCATGCCTCGCGGACAAAATCTCGGGACTGAACCTCAGTTCAAGTGGTCCAGGCCATCCGTGGTCGTGATGAATGAATTCAACTATTCTGATGCGCACATGTTTCCTTACATCTACCGCACCCTGGGTATCGGAAAACTGGTGGGGATGCCAGTAGCAGGTACGGGCACTGCGGTCTGGTGGGAACCTCTCCAGAATGGGGTGGTTTTCGGTATTCCGCAAGTGGGTATGGTGGACAACGACGGCGACTATCTTGAAAACAAACAGCTCGATCCGGACGTCCGCGTGCCCTTTGATCCGGCTGTCGCAGCGCGCGGAAGAGACCAGCAACTTGAGGAAGCGGTGCGTGTGCTGTCAGGAAAATAAACCCGCAGGTTCAACGCGGGTGCGCGATCACAGTCTCGCGGATAATATCCACGCATTCCATGAGTTGTGACTCGGTGATCACGAGCGGTGGAGCAAAGCGGATGATGTTGCCATGGGTGGGCTTGGCAAGAAGTCCGCGCTCCGCAAATCCGAGACAGAGATTCCATGCCGTCTTTCCTTCAGGGAGGTCATTCACCACGATGGCATTGAGCAGGCCTTTGCCCCGCACCAGAGTGATCAGATCGGTTTCCGTCATGAGTTTCTCCATCTCCTTTCGGAAAACTGCTCCCAACGCAGCAGCTCGCTCGGCAAGCTGCTCATCGCGCAGAACCTGAAGGGCTTCCATCGCCACAGCGCACGCAAGCGGATTACCTCCATATGTGGAGCCATGTTCGCCCGGCCCGATGGTGAGCATGATATCGTCATCAGCCAGCACAGCGCTTACCGGGAGAATCCCACCGGACAGGGCCTTGCCCAGAACCAGCAGATCAGGGCGCACGTGTTCATGATCACAGGCGAGCATGGATCCAGTGCGGGCGAGGCCTGTTTGAACCTCGTCGGCAATCAGGAGAACGCGGTACTGGTCACACAGCGCGCGGATGCCTTTGAGGTATCCGGAATCCGGTACAACGACTCCGGCCTCCCCCTGAATGGGCTCCACCATGAAGGCGGCAATATGGGGGTCTGAACGAAAGGACTCTTCAAGGGCGGAAAGGTCGTTGTAAGGGACTGTCAGGTAGCCGGGCAGAAACGGACCGAAATCGGTATAACTGTCGGGATCGCTGGATGAAGAGATCGCAGCGATCGTGCGACCCCAGAAATTCCCCCGTGCAAACACGACTTTAGCCTGATTGGAGGGAATGCCTTTAACCCGATAGCCCCAGCGGCGCGCCAGCTTCAGTGCCGTCTCGCCTCCTTCAACACCCGTATTCATCGGTAAAACCTTGTCGTAGCCAAAGAAGGAGGTGATGTACTGCTCGTACTGCCCGAGCAGATTGTTATGGAAGGCGCGCGAGGTCAGCGTCAGACGACCTGCCTGCTCCTGCAATGCGCGAACGATGCGGGGGTGGCAATGGCCCTGATTAACGGCCGAATAAGCCGAGAGAAAATCATAATACCGCTTGCCCTCCATGTCCCAAACCAAAACGCCCTCACCGCGCTCCAGCACAACCGGAATGGGGTGGTAATTATGGGCTCCGTAGCGGTCTTCAAGAGCAATGGCCTCCTGTGAAGTGGCCGGACGGATTGGGGTAGTTCGGGTTTGCATGGCTCCTGCATTGGGCCCGGCAAAGGTACTTCTTTCGGCTTCGACAAGTGGTGGAAATATGGGTAAACTGCCCTGCCTGTGCGAGGAAACGCGTTCGGATGTGCTACTTTTGCCGCGCTTTTCTACAAGCAATATCACCACCATGTCAGGAAATATCACATTCACCATGATTAAGCCCGATGCCACTGCAGCGGGCAATACCGGAAAAATCCTCGACAAGATCATCGAGGCCGGCTTTAGCATCAAGGCTATGAAATGGACACGCCTCAGCCACGAGGACGCCGGACGCTTCTACGCCATCCACCGCGAGCGCCCGTTTTTCGGTGAGCTCGTGGATTACATGACCAGCGGACCTATTGTAGCGGCCGTCCTCGAAAAGGATAACGCCGTGGAGTCTTTCCGCAAGCTGATTGGGGCCACAGATCCGCAGAAGGCGGAGGAAGGCACCATCCGCAGACTTTTCGCCAAGAGCATCGCGGCCAATGCCGTGCACGGTTCCGACAGCGACGAGAACGCCGCGATTGAGGGAGCCTTTTTCTTCTCCGGAAGAGAGTGGGCCTGATTCCCCGGCCAGGCTTGGACACTAACCGGACGGGGACTGTATTGTCCCCGTTCTCTTTTTCATAACTGCCATGAATAAGATTAAAGTAGACAGCCCCATCGTAGAGATGGACGGGGATGAAATGACCCGGATTATCTGGAGGTTCATCAAGGACAAGCTGATTTTTCCCTACCTCGACCTGGAGATCAAGTACTACGATCTGGGTCTTGAGAACAGGGATGCGACAGATGACCGGGTAACCATTGAGGCGGCCGAAGCCACCCTGAAATACAACGTTGCGGTGAAGTGTGCTACTATCACCCCCGACGAAGCCAGGGTCAAGGAGTTTAACCTCAAAAAAATGTGGAAGTCTCCTAACGGGACTATCCGCAATATTATCGGAGGTACAGTCTTTCGGGAGCCTATCGTGTGCCGGAACGTGCCGCGTCTGGTGCCCGGCTGGACCAAACCGATCAATATCGGACGCCACGCTTTTGGTGATCAGTACCGGGCCACGGATACAGCCATCAAGGGTTCGGGCAAATTCACCATGACCTTCACTCCGGATGACGGCAGCGAGCCAAGAACCTGGGAAGTATACGATTTCCGCGGAGATGGCGTGGCCATGGCTATGTACAATACGGATGAGTCCATTTACGGTTTTGCACGGAGCTGCTTCAACCAGGCGATTTCACGCAGGTGGAACCTCTACCTCTCCACCAAGAACACGATCCTCAAGGCGTACGACGGCAGGTTCAAGGATATCTTTGAGGAGATTTACCAGACCGAGTTCCGATCCAGAATGGACGGACTCGGTATAGCCTATGAGCACCGGCTGATCGATGACATGGTGGCCTTCTGCCTGAAGAGCGATGGGGGCTTTGTTTGGGCCTGCAAGAACTATGACGGCGATGTGCAGAGCGATATCGTGGCACAAGGATTCGGGTCACTCGGTCTGATGACTTCTGCACTCATTACTCCGGATGGCAAAACCATGGAAGCAGAGGCCGCTCACGGTACGGTGACACGACACTACCGCATGCACCAACAGGGTAAGAAAACCAGCACCAACCCGATCGCATCCATTTATGCATGGACGCAGGGCCTTGCATTCCGCGGGGAACTGGACGGCAATCAGGAACTCATCCGCTTTGCAAAAACACTCGAAGCAGTGTGCATCGACCTGGTTGAATCCGGAAAGATGACCAAGGATCTGGCCGTATGCATTCATGGAAATCAAACGAAAGAGGAACATTACCTCTCTACAGAAGATTTTCTGGATGCCATTGATGAGGAATTGAGGAAGAGAATGTCGAAGTGAGATGATTCACTTCTACCAGACTCTCTGTCCAGAACATCACACTTTTAACTGCAGGCTAAACGCCTGACCAAAATGCTCATCTGACGCTCGGATTGCGGAAATAGCGCTTGCTGTAATAGAGAGGTTGCGCTTGAATTTTAGCCATTTCATCGCGGTTATACTTGAGCAATGCGTCATGGGCGGTCTTGCCTGAGTTGAAAAGTGCCACCAATGCAGGATAGGCGGCAAACTGCTTTTCAAACTTCTCCTTCGCCTTGTTTGGAAAGATGTTGAGTATTGTCGCATACGGATGTACCACACTGTCCCCGGGCATGATGAAATAGTGCGGTTGTCCATGAAGCCTGTCACCCGGCTGGCCCGTGCTTGTGTCTGGCTCGTATTGATTAAGCACAGGAATGGGGCCCAGTTGTATTTTGTTGTCTTTGATAAAGGGCTCTAATACAAAGAACATATACCTGTTTTTCTTAAAGTACTTGCTGACATGCACCCAGGTGTAAGTAATCATATCAGAGCTATCTGCTTTCATCCATCTCGAAATAGTCACGACGACCATCTTTATTTCTTTCGGCTTGAACTGATGTTCGATTCCATCATCCGTTATCAGGCCTGCTTCTTTAGAGAGGCTTGCATATTTGGGTAGCCTGTCGCGATATCGGCCATCATTCGTATATCCGTGAAGAGTATCTCCATTATTCAAAACAATGTAAACAGGAGTTTTTTCAAGATACTTCCATTCTGTTTCATGTTGAGCAACCAGCCTGCAAGTAGCTATTGACAATAACAGGCAGAGTGATTTTCTTCTCATGTAAGTGAATTTATTGCCAGCCAAATGCATTTTGTTCATGCGGGAAAGATCTGTCTTTTTTTCATTGTGTTCAGTGATGTATGGACATAAGAAATAGCGGAGGGTCTCACTGAATCGCCATTCGCTGTGCTGCACAATTGTTGCAACACCATGGAAATCTTCAGGCATGAAAAAACCCCTCGGCCGAGGGGTTTTTTCATGATTGGTTGCCGGAATTAGCGGCGCTCGTTTTCGAGTTTCTCCATTTCTTTTTCAAAGGTCTCCTTGAACTTCTCGTAGTTGTAGTCGGCCTTCAGCTTTTCGTTCTGGGACAATCCGCTGGAGTAAGCGTCCGCAATCTTCTGTCCACTCAGCTCGAGAGCGACATAGCTCACAAAGGTTCCGTCTTCACGTTGGGTCAGTTTTTCGCAGATTTCAATTGCTCCCCGGAGTTGCTGATCGACAACTGTGCGGGCCATTTCCTGAAAAGTTTCTGTAACTTCCTCCTTGTTGTTAAACTCGGTAGAGTTGACAAAGTTGTCACCTACAATCTTCATGGTAGCGCTGATGGTTTTGGCCAGTTCGCTCATGGCGTTGGAACGCGCCTTCTTCTTAGCTGTCTCACGGTCCATGCTCTCACCTGTGGCGGTGGAACGGAAGGCTTCCTTGGTACTCATATACTGCTCACCGGCGCAGTATTCGGTGATCAGTACTTCACCTTTGGGCTTGGGTTGATCAACAACTTTCTTTTTCTTTTTGCATCCTGCACCCACCAGGGTAACCAGGGCAACAAGAATGAGAAGGGTAAATCTGTGCGTGTTCATAGTCGTTGGTTTTGAATTGTGCTGTGTTTGTTTGAATAGCTTAAACCGATAATCGTGCCAAATCTACAAAATCGCTTCCAGCAGGGAGTTGATGATCTCAGAATCAATACGTTCACGACCCCGCTTATAGGCCTCAATGCTGGCTGCATCGCGGTTCAGCTGGAGCCCTTTTATGCTGCCGATGGATTCCTTATACACCGTTTCTCCTGATTTGGGGTTGATCACGAGTACGGAAAGTTCCAGAAAGGCCACTGTGAAACCTTGAGACGAACCGCCCTCCGAAGTATTGGAGAGGATAGTCACGCGGTAGTCCGTTTCTGAAGGGCTTTGACTGATGCGCATGCCTTTCTTGACAAGTGCGGACTGAAGTGCGGATGCGAGGGTGGTCCCCGATGAAGGTTGTCCATATACCCGCTCCGTGCTTTCGATAAAGAAGGATGGAGTGACGAGTTCTATAGGGACCTTACGGCTATCGGGCTTCACGCCCCGAACGAGACCAGTTTCAATGGTCTTGTCGAGATCTGGTGGAAGCATGGCCTCAACATCGATAGTCAGATCCAGCCAGTTGCCTTTGGCGGTGGTGCTCACATTGCTGATTTCGACGAATGCTTTGCCCGCCTGGTCCGTGATGAGTGCGCGCGGCTTCATAAAACGCTCGCGCTGGTAAGAGGAACTAAGGGAAATTCCGCGTGCCGGCATGCCGCCATAGGTAACCGAAACCGGGAACTGGGTAACATAATTGTTTTCAGAGGAGAGCACTATCCGCTCTGCTCCGGGAACGATGGTCAGCTCTGTGACAACCCGCCTCAGCGAGGCATAGATTTCATTATCCAGATAAATTTTTTGCCCATTGAGGTCAAACTCATTCACCTCATTCCAGTGTTCTTTAAGCGCAAAAAGTCCGCGCATATAAAGATCAATGGCAGCCGGGATATTAGCCGTGGACTCCGCTTCCAGCCCCTTCCGGTAGAAGTCGTGGGCTGCACTCATGGCCAGATTCTTCTTTTCTGCCTTGAGCCGGGCATATTCGGCCTTGCTCAACCGGTAGTACACCCAGAATTCGTTCTTGTTTTCCCACTGTCCGGCGATCTCATAATTCTCAATCATCTCATCAGTGCTTGTGGCAATGGTGGAGATGAATTCTTCGCTGAAGTTCTTATTCACCTCAAGTGCATTCAGGAAGGTTTCCCCTTGCACGCGCACACGGATTTCGGTGGCGAGGTCATTCAGGGCGTTCTTCTTGGCGATCGCCTGATAGTCCAGGGGCTGTGCAATCTTGCTGGCTGAGCCGACACCGATATAATAGACCGGGTTCCGTGGGCGCTGAGTCACCCATTCGGGCTGAGGTTCCTGTGGGGTTTCCACCGTGTTGCGGTTACCGCAGCCCGCTCCGGCAAAGAGTACCAGCACCAGGAGCGAAGCGATGGATAGAAAATTCCGGTTGGCATAGTCCATCATGTAGAAAGCTTTAGGGTACCAGGCGGAGCATTTCGCCCCCAATGTTCTTGGATACCACGGTGGTGACCTGGTTAAAGAGATCATTGGAAAGCTCTGTCGTGTTTCTCAGTTGCTGGCGTCCGTTGAGCATAGAAGTCAACGACTGGCGGTCCTGCCTGCTCAGATTAACACCCGTTTGAGAGGCCGGATAGAGATCATTGGCATTACCATCGTATCGGGCATAAAGTACCTCATCACGAACGCTTCGCTCGATGATATCCGTCTTGATAATTTCACCAGTCTGCAGCGAGATCAGCTTGTACTGGAAACTGATGCTCACGGATGAGGAGTTGTAGAATTCCGTGTACTTGACGGGCTTGTACCTGGTCTCGTAGTACACGTTGCCCTCATCGTTTGTGCGCTTGACCTGATAAGACTCGTAGCCATCACGAACCGTGCTGCGCATGTTACCGTTTTGGTTGGAGTAACTCAGCACGGTGCCCGTCAGTATGGCCTGCGCACCGGCGATTTGTCCGACCTGTACAGCAGTGGCTTCATCCACCGCGCCGCTCATCTGGAGCTTTTGTTCGTTGATGATGGTCTGCATGTGCTCACGATCCACCACCCGGAGAAAGGGATCCCGGATGCCGATCATGGCATCGAGCAAATAGGCAGATACACGCGCATCCAGCCCCGGAGTGGTTGTGGCGTTTGTAAACGGCATCATGGCAATGGTAAAGCGCCCCTTTTCAATACACTGATCGCGCATGTCACGGGCATCCCGATAGCTCGACTTACGGGCTATCACCTTTTCGAAATGCTCATGGGCGGCCCGGTATTGCTTGTCCTGAAAGTGGAGCTTGCCCTCGTTGTAAAGCGGCTCGAGGTAGGCGATGTCCCCGAGTTCAGCGGCATCCTTATAGTTGGGGTCCAGACCGCGGATTTCCTTGAATCGGGTCTCGGCTTCCTGAAATTTTTGCTCCTCCAGCAGCTGGGTGCCTTGCTCATAGAGCTCCAGAAGATAGGCATTCTTGGCGTGCTCGTAATCGGTCAGGTAGAATTCAGCCATCTGCAACTCCACGCCCACCATCTTGATCCGGTCGCGGTAATCACGGGCAGCATGGAAGGAATATACGGCCTCTTTATTTGTACCGAAGTTCTTAGCCCGAGCGAATTCATTCAGCATCCCGTTAAGCACCATCTGCCCGGTTTTTTTCATGCCGATCTGGGCATCCACGTTGGTGCGCTTCTTCAGTAGAGCCGTATAGTAACTGCCGGCTGCCTCGCTCATGAGGCCGGCTGCCTCCTGCTTGGCGCCAAGCTTGGTAAAATGCTTACTGCCGGAGCAGGCTGACAGAGTCAGGACCAGAAGAAGAGCAGCGTAAAGAGGGCGCATATAGAGAGTTTTCAAGGTCTTCGCTGATTTCATGCCAAACACAACTTCAGCGCGAAACTAAGCAAGGAACGGCTGATAGCGGGATCCTTCAGAGATACCAGGATCGGATCAACGCAGGCGGTATCACTTTGTTTCCAGAAAACTATTCAACTCTTCTGTGCTGCTGGAGAAGCTGAATGCATCACCTACCAGATAATAGTTGCCTTTGTCAGTGCAGTAGTCATAGGCAAACTTCGCAAAGTCCAGCTTGGTTTCCTCGAAGCCAAACGTACCCATAATGTCGACAATCTGAGTGGTAGAAAGACAATTGGAGCGGGCAATCTGCTTGGCGGTGGACAGACGGGTCTCATCAAAACCCTTATCCGCCACCGATTGCTTCGCGCGATCGAAGGATGCCTTGTTCATGGGCACCGAGCAGCCAGGAGCAACGATTTCCTGCCGACCGGACTGGGGCTCAGAAACTGCAGCCGCTGGCTGAGCAGTGGTCGTTGTTGTTTGCGTTGCAGAGGTGCGGGTAACTGTGGTCGTGTTCTGCTCCACGCCCATCTCCATATCAGTTCCCGTGACGTTGACGTTAACGCCCATACTCACCCCGCCAACATTCATATTGATGCCCACGCTTTCCGAGGCCGGCCGGGCGTTGGAGGTTGTGGTGGTGCTGGTGGTACCGGTGACCGTCATAGTCTGGTTAATGCCCGTGCCACCGGCATTCATATTCATCTCTGAAGCTCCAGACCCGGGCTGGGATGCCGGAGCTTCATCATCGGCAGCAGCAAACCGCCGGGTGTCTTCGGTGGGTTCCTCCGATACCGCCGGCGAAGAGCCTATGGCCGATTCGCTGGTGTAGCGAAGTACGTATTCACCTTTCTTATTCATCTTGACCACATAGGTCACTTCTAAGCCTTTTTGCACCGCAAAGTTGGTGTTAGAGAAATCTGGAAGAGAGGGATCCTCGAAGTCAATACGAGCCTGGTAGAATTCACCGGTCAGCCCGCTGACCTTCACATTCGCAGCAGGACTGTTGTTCTTCTTTTCCCCGTTGAGGAAAAGCGTGAATCGTTCGCCGTTTTCCGAAAACACAACGGCATTGGCAGTCTGGGACCAGACTCCTGAGCATGCAGCTAAAATGGCCAGAAGGGTAATAAGGATTTTCATGAGTTCAGCTTTGGTTGGGTTAAAATTACAATTGACCATGCGTTCGTTGGCCAACCGTATGCCAAAATAGAACCTCCGGCAGCTCAGGTCGTGAAGGATTCCCAGTCTCGCGGAAGAGCAGACTACCTTTGGCACCCGGAAACCGGTGCTCCGTTCCCTTTGGATCGCCATCCGGGTAAATCCACACGCATGAAGACCATCCTGCTTATAGGCGCCGGCAGAAGCAGTGCACACCTGATCCGCTACCTTGTTGAACATGCCGGAGCGGAGAACTGGCATATTCGCATCGGCGATCTGGATGTGGAAGGGACGCGCCATCGCGCCGGTCATGCCGGGTGCACCGAGGTATTTTCACTGGATGCCTCCCATGCAGAAGACAGGAGAGGAGCCATGGCCGAAGCTGACCTGATCATTTCCATGCTTCCGGCGTCCATGCATGTGGAGGTTGCCCGTGACTGCATTGCCTTGAAAAAGGATGTGATCACGCCGAGCTATGTAGCGGACGAGATGTGGCCGCTGGATAAAGAGGCGCGGGAAGCAGGAATATTGATTCTTAACGAGATGGGTGTGGACCCCGGCATTGATCATATGTCGGCCATGAAACTCATTGATGGTATCCGGGCGCGCGGCGGACGGGTGAAGAGTTTTGAGTCATACACTGGCGGGCTGGTCGCTCCGGAAAGCGATACCAATCCATGGCATTATAAGGTGACCTGGAATCCGCGCAACGTGGTCCTGGCAGGAAGCGGGGGCACGGCCCGCTACCGGCATGCCGGTATGCTGAAATACATTCCTTATCCCCAGCTGTTCAGCCGGGTCACTCCCGTGGACGTGCCCGGCTATGGTCGGTTTGAGGGGTATGCTAACCGTGACTCTCTGAAGTACCTGGATGTATATGGCTTGCATGGTGTGGACACCCTTCTGCGCGGAACCTTGCGCAAGGATGGATTCTGCTCGGCCTGGCAGGCTCTGGTGGAGCTCGGACTCACGGATGATACGTTCGCAATACCGGATGCGGCCGTCCAAAGCTGGAGGATGCTGACGGCTTCATTTGCCCCCATAACCTCTTCTTCCCGGTTGGAGCAAGACCTGGCACAGGCCTTTGGCTGGAGTCATGAAGTTCTGGAGCGCCTGATATGGCTGGGCATCTTCGAAGACCGGCCATTGGGAATCAGCTCAGGATCACCGGCAGCAGCCCTTCAGCGCCTTATCGAAGAGAAGTGGAAGCTCAGCCCGGGTGACAAAGACCTGCTGGTGATGTGGCACCGCTTCGTGGCTGAGGAAGGAGGAAGCCGCTATGAACTCACCTCATGGCTTACCACCGAGGGCGAAGATCCGACCTACACGGCGATGTCGCGTACCGTTGGTTTGCCCATAGGTATCGCAGCACGCCGCATCTTACGGGGCGAATGGCACATGAAGGGTATAGTCTTGCCCGTTATTCCGGAGATCTATTTACCCGTTCTCGACGAGCTGGAGTCCTTTGGAATTACCTTCCGCGAATCCATTTCACCCCTGGACTGATGGTACTCCGTCTGCTTATATGTCTCATCAGTCTGCTCGCTCTTGACGCAGCAGCTCAGCACTGCCCGCCGCTGCCTGATCCCTCGGCGTGGAAGCAGGCAGAAGATTTCAGGCGGAGCCGGGATAGTGTGGAGAAGGTGTTGGGCTGGTTGTGCAGATCACCCTTTTCCGAACATCGCCTGAAGCGCAGTGAAGCAAATGCATGTGTGCTGCTTTGGATCGCAGGCGCTACCGACCTGCGGGTAGAAGTCGATACACGAGTCCTGCCCTTCGTACAGGAAGATGAAGAACTCCTGTATTCCGTGATTCATGGGATGGCGCTCTATCAGATGAGGCATCCCCGGGAGACAGACCCGGTGCGCCTCCATGCCGAAGGTATCGCTGTGCTGGCAGCGCTTGCCAGCCAGAGTGAGACCCTCAGCGAGGCGAAGTACATGCGCGAAGTGTTGCGGGCATGGCGGAGAGAGCGGATAGAGGACTATGTTCGCGAGCAAATCTCCGAGGCCAGGCGCCATTGAACAGGCCGGGATCGGATTGGTTTAATCAGCCGGGGTTCAGAAATGCACGGGCAGTGGAGCAAGCCCATGACAGATACCCGATTGAAGAAAAAACAAATGAAACAATTTGACATCCCCAATCACTTCCGTTCACCCGTCATCGGCAGGGTGAAAGAGTGGCGTCGTGTAAATGATCCGCGTAAGAAGGATTTTTCTCCTACTCGAATGGATCTGGGTAGTGTGGAGTTGATCATTCCCCGCCACATGGGTTTTTGTTACGGAGTTGAAAATGCCATCGAGATTTCCTATCGTGCACTTCGGGAAAACCCGGGCAAGCGCATTTTTCTGCTGAGTCAGATGATTCACAATCCAGCGGTGAATGCCGATCTGGAGGCCCTGGGGATCCGGTTTATTATGGATACCGAGGGCTTTCAGTTTATTCCATGGGAGGAGATCACCAAGAATGATGTGGTCATTACACCGGCTTTCGGCACTACGGTGGAAATCGAACATATGCTGCGCGAAAAAGGGGTGGAGCTGGCAACGTACAACACCACCTGTCCATTCGTGGAAAAGGTTTGGAAGCGTTCCGCCGAGATTGGAAGCAAGGGGTTTACCGTAATCATCCACGGCAAATATCGGCACGAGGAGACGCGCGCGACCTTTTCACACAGTTACCAGAACGCGCCGTCGGTAGTGGTGAGGGACCGCTCCGAGGCCGAGGAACTGGCTCGTGCCATTCGCGGTGAGATGGGCCGGGAGGCCTTTTTCGAGCGCTTTGCTGGAAAGTGTTCTGAGGGTTTTGACCCCACCACCGACTTGCGTCACATGGGTGTTGTCAACCAGACCACCATGCTGGCCTCAGAGACTCAGGAAATTGCAGACTTCATCCGGGAGGTCGTGACTGAACACCATGGCCCGGGTCATTTTGCCGACACCCGGGATACCTTGTGTTATGCGACTAACGACAATCAGGAAGCCACACTGGCGGTGCTTTCCTCGGAGGCTGACCTCGCGCTGGTGGTGGGAGGATTCAATAGTTCCAATACCGCACAGCTGGTGACTATCCTGTCAGCGCGTATGCCCGTTTACTACATTCGGGGAGAGGAAGATTTCAATGCCGATGCTATCACACACTTCGACTACGAAAATCGTCGGGAATGCGTCAGTAAGGAATGGATACCCGCTCATCGTCCGCTCCGTGCGGTAGTCACAAGTGGCGCATCATGCCCTGATGCGGTGGTGGAGGCGGTCATGCGCAAGTTCAATGCCCTGGCCGGGGGCGAGCGCTCGCTGGAGGACGCGGTTCATCACCTTGTACAGCAGGGCTGATCCTGCCCGTTGAATAGCGTACTTTTGATCCCCGCGTGAGGAGAGCCGCGCGGTGTGGTGAAGCTTCCGAGATGGCAGATATTATCCAACTCCTTCCTGATCATGTTGCCAACCAGATAGCCGCTGGTGAGGTCGTTCAGCGCCCTGCATCGGCCGTTAAGGAGCTTATGGAGAATGCCCTGGATGCGGGCGCCGATGTGGTCAGGGTGATGATCAAGGACGCCGGAAAGACCCTTATTCAGGTGATTGATAATGGTTCGGGTATGTCTGACACCGATGCCAGGATGAGCTTTGAACGTCATGCCACATCCAAGATTCGCAAGACTGAAGACCTCTTTCAAATTGTCACCAAAGGATTTCGCGGCGAGGCGCTGGCGAGTATTGCTGCAGTGGCTCAGGTTGAATTGCGCACGCGCCTGAAAGGAGAGTCGCTTGGCACCCGCCTGCTGATCGAGGGCTCGAAAGTTCAGTCCCAGGAAACAGAAGCGTGCGCTGAGGGAACTAATTTCATGGTGAAGAATCTCTTCTTCAACGTGCCCGCCCGGCGCTACTTCCTCAAGAGCGATGCCATCGAGTTTCGCCACATCATCGATGAATTCCAGCGCGTGGCGCTGACCCATCCGGATACGGAGTTTCAGCTTGTGCACAACGGGTCGGAGGTGTTCAGTCTGCCCCGCACCACCTTGCGACAGCGCATCGTGCATGTATTCGGCGCGCGCTATAACGAGAAGCTCGTGCCCGTGGATGAATACACGGATATCGTTTCGGTTAGTGGATTCGTTGGAAAGCCAGACACATCACGCAAGACGCGGGGCGATCAGTTTTTCTTTATCAACAACCGGTTTATCCGAAATACCTATCTGCACCACGCTGTAGCCAGTGCTTTTGAAGGATTGGTTCCGACTGGTCATCATCCCTTGTACCTCCTTTATTTCACCATTGATCCGGAGCAAATCGACGTGAATATCCATCCTACCAAGACGGAGGTGAAATTTCAGGATGAGCGGGCGGTTTACGCCATTCTCCACGCAGCTGTTAAACGTGCACTGGGCAGACACAATATTGCGCCTACCCTTGACTTTGAGCAGGAGATGGCTATCCAGGTCAGTCCAGTCAGGCATGGCACGGAGGTCAGACCACCAGAGGTTCAGGTGAACAAGGACTTCAATCCCTTTGGTCTGCCCGCAGAGGAGCGGCAGGATGCGGTTAAATCATGGTTTGAGCAGCGCGAAAATGGACGGTCCGGTGGCTGGCAGGAGATGTACCAGATCCAACAGGAACTGGACCGCAGACCAGTGCTCGATCCCGCCGGACAAGTGCGGCCCTCCTGGCCTGAAATCCACGAGGACTCATCATTCATGCAGTTCGACCGCCGTTACATTCTTGTTCCTTCTTCCGCTGGGCTGGTCCTGATGGATCAGCAACGGGCTCACGAGCGTGTGCTCTATGAACAGTACCGCAAGCAAGTGGAGCGCGGAGAGGGGTGTTCTCAGCAACTGCTGTTTCCGGAGTCAGTGGTCTTATCACCACCCGAGTATGCAATGCTTCGCGAACACCAGCAGGAGCTGGCAGCCCTTGGCTTCGACCTGCATTTTGATTTTGCATCGGGTGTCGAAATCACGGGCATACCACCTGAGGTGCCGGCATCTGACTGCGCCAAGCTGATTCAGTCCATGGCCACTGCCCTCGCGGAGGACACAGCCCGCGCCGGCGATGAGCTCCGCGAGCGGATGGCGTGGTCGCTCGCGTGCGGCAGTTCCATCAAGTATGGCCAGTTGCTGACCATTCCCGAAATGAAAGAGCTGGCTATACGCCTCTCTGCATGCAACGAACCCTGGTTTGCCTCGGGAGGCCGGCCTGTGCTGATTACGCTTCCATTCGGCTATATTGACCGACAATTCTCATGATCCATGTTCAATCAGCTTACCCCTGTTGTTAAGAATCTTCTGATCATCAACGTACTGGTTTTTCTGGCCAGTGAAGCGATGCCAGAGTTGAAGCTTTACCTCTCCGGATTTTATTTCGAAAGCAATCTCTTTCGCCCGTGGCAATTGGTTACCCACATGTTTATGCACGGTGGCTTCACGCATATTTTTTTCAATATGTATGCGCTGTTTCTGTTCGGCAGTATTCTGGAGTCCCAGTGGGGCGGCCGACGCTTTCTGACGTATTACATCCTTTGCGGACTGGGTGCCTTCGGCTTGCACGAGTTCGTTAATTTCCTGGAAATCCGGCAGCTCATGACCCAGCTTGATAACGGGGAGTTGCAG
>Ga0068877_10002203_pt1 | contig 15896 bp, 11 predicted proteins | sample NOAtaG_FD_66437 | JGI IMG/M metagenome (GOLD analysis project Ga0068877, IMG submission 66437) | Freshwater lake microbial communities from Lake Erie, under a cyanobacterial bloom - NOAA_Erie_Diel6S_1000h metaG | ecosystem: Environmental > Aquatic > Freshwater > Lake | place: USA: Ohio, Lake... | reverse complement strand
CCCCCACCGGTGAATGATTTGGATGAATTGCTGAGGCTGCACGGCGAGGGTCAAAAGATGGTCAAAGAGCGATTCACTCAGGATCCAGTCTTCGCGGACTTGCTCCAGAGCGAGAATTGCCCCTATGAGCCATGGTGTACCAACTGCGGTGGAAAAGGTTTATTTCGATGCCCGAACCGTTGCAACCGTGGCGTTGTGTCCGTCCCAGTGAAATCGCTCGAGGCGCGAGGGATTCGAGGAGAGCCGATGTACGGAACCCGATTCGTCGATGCCCCTTGTCCCGTATGTGATGGCAAAGGGGTGGGTGGAAAGTGCAACAAGTGCCTTGGCACCGGAACGAACAACGCAAGAAACTAGCCCTGCTGCGAGGTAACGTCCCGGGTTGTCCAATTCCGTGACCCCTTATAGACCCAATCCCGCGAAACGTTAGGAGCTTTCTCATTTCGGAATAAAGGTTCTTCGGAATCGGGTCCTTCCTTACTGTAGCGAATGCGATGTCTTGGTTGATACCAAACATGTCGTTTGGTTGCCTGGGTCCGGTGGCTTACGCACTAATGGCAGAGAAGTGCCGCCCTCCGGGCTTAAGACCAGGATGCTGCTTTTGGGCACCAGTAGGTTATAGGGGCGCGTCTTTGCATTCCGATTTTTCCGTCGGTTGGGTGAAGCGGGCTTTGCCGCGCAAACCTCCACCGAGCAAGGCGAATCGCCTGAAACCTTTTTGATCTTTGCGCAAGATCCACTACCTTTGCGTCTTTGCACCTTTGCGCCTTTGCGTTCTTTTCTTCCAACAGCCTTACGCGCGGTCTTCCCCCTCACCCCCCCCGCCCCCTACTCCCCCAGCCAAAGCCCTGGGGGCGAGGGGGAGCCAAGCGGTTTGGGGATGGGTGCGACGGTATTTTGGTTGATGGATCATGGGGTGAGGCTTGTTCTAACGCCGACGTACCGAAGTCAGGATGTCCCAGGCATACCATTCGAGAAACAGCAAGAGGATCGGTAGGGTGTAGATGATCAATTGAGGTAGAGCCGAGGGACTCAACTCGTCGGTCGCATCGAGCCTGGGGAACATCCAGCCAAGGGCTTGGACCAACCCAAATACCATCCCCGCGTTGATCGCAATGAGCAGCACGCTGATTGCAACCTCGCCAAAAATATACAAAAGCAACTGCCTGAGGGCTTTGCGTTCGGCCAACTGATCCGGATCGGGTGTCGGTTTCATTCTCGCTCCGAAAAATCCCCTTCGTATCCCAACTCGGTCACGTCGCTTACCCGCCCAGCAAGCACGCCGTATTGGTTGGCTAAGAAACAGAGGAACCACGGAAAAAGGAAACCCGCGACGGCGAACAACGCAGCCCCTTGCAGGATCCCAATCTGGGTGCACACAAAAAAGAGCACAAAGGCAATCCCCGTCTGCATGTACATCGCGCCCCATGCATCCGGCTTGGCCGCAATCGATCGGAAAATGCTCTGCGAAAAAGGCTGCTGGTGGCTTTGCGTTTCCAGCATGCTCAGGTAGACCACCGGCAAGATCAGCCACGGTACGAACTCCGCGAAGGCTTCTTGAATCGACACGGGCATCTTCAGGATCCCAAGCGGCGTCGACAGGGTGTACCCGATCAGGTGAGCGAAGTACCAAACGGCGGCGGCGACCCCAGCCGGCGCTGCGTATTGACGCAGATGACTCATCAACGGCCAAGGATCGATCCGCTTGAGCCGATTGGCAGCCTTCGGGATGATCGCTACGGCCAAGATGAACGTCGCAACGATGGGCAGGGTGATGAGCAAATTGACCAAGCCGGTCACAAAGCGATAGAGCATGGTGCTGGCTTGCTCTGGGGTGGTCGCAATAGTTCGCGTTACGCGACGGGCAACTCGGTTCGCATTGTGCGTCACCAACAGATCGCCATAGGTCGAGCCGATGTAGAAGCACAGGGCCGTCGCAAGCCCCAGGAGAACCAGGGACCAGACCACCCGGGAATCGCTCAGAAATCCGAACGTCCGAGAAAGCCATTCCTTGGAATCAAACGCGCCGCTTACCGCCTCGATCTCGTCGCGTTCGCGCTCGATCTCTTTGGAGGCTTTGTTGAGCATCGCTTTGGTGTTGAGCGAAGCACCCCCAGCGGTTCGCGGGTCGGTCGCCTCTACGGGCGCTAGGTCCACCGAGGCAAGTTGCTCGATCGGGATCGATTGGACAGGCTTCTTGATCGGTGGTGGGGGAACCTTCACCATCGAGTGGCAGTCTGGGCACCGGACCTGCTTGCCAACTTGCGATGTTTGCACCGACAAAATCGATTTGCAGACTTGGCAAGTGATCGAGTACTCCCGATCGGCAGGCTTGCTCGCAGGTGGTTTGCTGGTAGGCGGCTTGATAGCAGGCGGTTTGCTCGCAGGCGGCTCCTGTGCCTTCGGAGTACTTGAAGTTGGAGCACTTGAAGTTGGAGTTTTGGGAGCTGGTGCTCCCGGGGGGCTGCTCGCCTGGGTCGGCTTCGGCGTGGGCTTTGAGGGAGGCTTCGGCGTGGTGGGTGCTGGGGCTGGGAGCGGGAGGAGTTCGGGTAGGTCGTCGTCGAAGACGCTCCTCGGGGAGTCCTTGGCCTCGGTCTCCTTGGGGGCAGTCTGTTCGCCGGCAGTGGGTTTGCCGGCAGTGGATTCGCCGGGGGGGGATTTGCTGGGGGCGGGTTTGTTGGGGCTGGGTTTCGGTTCAAGCGGTTCCAGGGAGAACCAATCGTCGTCGCTGTTGGGGGTAGTGCTCATGGGGATCGCTCGATTACCGCGCGTGGTTGGGTGCGGGTTGGGAACTACCGCAATGCTCTGGAGGTTGGCTTGAGAGTTGGACCAACGCTTCGCGGGTCCTTTCGGCCATAGCGGGCTTTAAGATGAGGTACCTGTGTTTGCCTTGAGGGTTTTCCGCAAAGCGGCTGATGGCATCGTCGGAGATGGTCACCGTACCGGGATTGCTCAGTTCGAAGTAGCCTCGGTCGGGACGCACTGCGGCCAGGACACTGGTCAGGTCCCAAGTGGGTCGATCGTGGGGAGGTGGGATGTAGGCGATGTAAGCTTCGGCCACCGGGTGGTGGGTCACATAGCGGTAGTCTTGGAGGATGCTTTGGTGGGGATAGGTCAGGTTCAGTCCGATCTCGAAGCCGCTCCAGAGGATGGGGACATCGCACAGTTCGACGAGTTTTTTGATCGACGGGATGTCTTCGGCGACGTTGTATTCGCGATGTTCCCCGAGCACTCCTTGGTCGTTGGGGATGGGGGCGAAGGCTCCGGCCATGATCGAGACGAGTTTGACTTTTTTGGCGAACAGTTCGCGGCCCGAGAGGGGGGCGATCGCATCGGCGGGAGAGGCCAGGAGGTTGGCAAGGTTCGTTGAGAAGCCGACTTGGACGACCACGACCGAGGCGTCCTGGGCCTGGGCGAGGGTTCTGCGGAGGACTTCGACGGCCGTCGGAGCGTTGTTGCCTGAGAGCAAGTCGTGTTCGAAGCGGAGCTTGCCGTTGTCGGTGATTTTGGAGACTTGGTTGTACTTGCCCGCATCGGGGGTTTTGCCGGAGTTGCGGCACACGCCGATGGGTATATGCCCTCGTCCGTAGAAGGTGTTCAAGCAGTCGACAAACGGCGCGGCCAGTTCGTGGTCTTTGGTGATGGTCACGGCCAGCAGCTCGCATTCCTTGCGGGATTGCAGCGCGTGGATCATGGCCAGAGCCAGCGCATCATCGCAGTCGTTTCCCATGTCGGTATCAAAAATCAATGGCACCGGTGCTTCTTCGGCTCGTGCGCAGTGGAGCATGGTGCAGGCCAGGATCTGCCCGGATAGAATCACGGGAAGAATCACGGTTAGAAACGCGGCTAAGATCGCCGGCAGAACCGGGAGTTTGAATCGAGAAACGCTCAGGCGATGGATCGAAAGGAGCTTCATAGGTTCGGTGGCAGCAGCAGAAAAGAGGAGAACGGGATCGATCCGGGGTTTGGGGCGTCTGGGGATTCGAAAAATCGCTCTTGAAATTGTAGCAAACCCGATTCGCTTGCCGCGTTATTTTTCCGAAGGCTTCGCAAAGATGGTGTAAAATGCGTGGCGATCGAGCTTGGTCCGATTTATGATGTTCGATTATTCTACTTTCCCTGTTTTTGTCTTTGGGCGTCAGCCAACGAATTCCCGGAGTTCTTGTCCATGATGACACATCGATCCGTTTCGGTTTCTCGGGCTCGGTCCTTCTCAAGAGGGCGGTTTGTCTGGACGCTCGCTTTGGGGGGGCTTTTGACGGGCGCTCAAGGGGCCTGTGCGCAGGAGAAGTATCTTGAGTGGTCCGACAACACCGGACGCTTCAAGGTCGATGCGCAGTACTTGCGGGTCGAGGGAGAGCAGTTGGTTCTCAAGCGTGTCGACGGACGAGAGATCAAGATTCCCTTTGAGAGATTGAGCCCCGAGAGTTTGGAGCTTGCAAGGACCAAGAGTGGGATTGCGAGCCCGAAGGGTTCGAGTCCCAAGCCTGCTCCGAGCGAACCGAAGGGAGCATCTCCAGGGGCGCCTTCAAAAGCGACTCCTTCCAATGCCTCATCGGAAAAAACATCGCCGGAATCCACCAGACCGGTCACGAAGTTCCAGGACAACATGGACCCCAAGGAGTTCATCGATCTGGTCTTCAAGGAAACCTCGCAGGACAACTACATCGTGATGTGGGATGCGATGCCTGCTTCGAAGCAAAAGCAGCTCGAAGAGCTTATGGTCGAGTTTGCACGCAAGGTCGATCCACGCAGTTTCGACATGATTCGCAAGACCCGCAACTCCTTGGTCGAGATCTTGCGCAAGCAGCAGAAGTTCATCCTCAACAGTTCGGTTTTGGCGATGCCACCGGACGTGCGTCAGGAGTTCGAGCCGGTGTATCCAGCGATGGTCGATGTCGCGGACCACTTGGTGGCCAAGGAGTTGCTCGACGGCAAGCGGATGCAGCAGGGGAACATGAGGGGTTTGCTCGACACCTATCTGACCAGGTTGTTAAAGTCTGTTGAAAAAGCCATCGTCGCGTTGCCGACGGACAATCCGATCCGAAGTCAGTACGAGGACGCCAAGATTCTCAATAAGCCGAATTGGACGGTGGAAAAGACATCCTCGACCAGCGCGACTCTGTCGATCCCGCCGGCTCCGGGTGGTCCACCACCGCCACCGCCGATCGCTTTGGTCTTGAGCGAAGGGCGATGGTTGCCGGAGGACTTGGTCAAGAATTGGGATATGGGGATCAGCCAGGCCAAAGGGTTCATCGCGACGATGAATCCCGAGCAGATTCAGCAGGGAATCACGACCGGAATGTTCGTGGTCAATGCGCCGTTGAACAGTCTGAAGAATGCCAAGAGCCAAGAAGAGTTCGACAAGGTACTCGGGGAGTTGGCGGGATTGGCATCGGGCTTTGGGCAGATGGCAGGCCCGGGAGGCCTGGGAGCTGGTGGACCCGGTGCTGGTGGACTTCCGGGATTGTTCCCTCCCGGTGCGGCTCCGGCGGGTTCACCTGGATCGGGCTTTAGCCCTCGCTAGGGTTGGCCGTTGCAAAGCGTTGCCCCGGGTGCCTGCTCCCTCTTTCCAGTCGATTGGATTGTTCTACACTGAGGAACTTCCCTAGCGTGCGATCACCTAGTTTTATCTTTTTTGGAGCGTATTGCGATGAGCTTGTCATTGGATGAAGTCCGATTGTTGTGCACGAAGGCCGAGTATGCATTGGTAGCCGAGAGCCGTACACCGGCGATCGAGCAGTTGACGGCCATGAAGCTAAAGACCAATACGGCGAACGCTCGCAAGCTGGTCGACAAGTGGCAGAAGCTCGCGCGTGGCCAATCGCGAGACGAGAGCCGCAAGACCGGAGAGCCGGATTTGGCATCGAAGACCTACACCAAGCATCAAGTGATGCACGAAGCGCTCGAGGCTTATCAAGCCCGATTGGCCGTCGCGGCGACGACCGCGACTGTCGAGGCATCGGCCAAGAAGCTTACGCCAAGGGAGCGAACGGCTTCGGCACGCGTATCGCGGCAATCGGCCAGAACGGAGCTTCAGGGAGTCAAAAAGACGGTCAACAAGGTCGCCAAGGCCAGGTCGATCCAAGCTGCGAAGAAAGCTGCACCCGTGAAAGCAACTCCAGCTAAACCTGCTGTCAAAGCTGCTCCCGTGAAAGCGGCTGCCGTGAAGACTGCTCCCGTGAAAGCTGCTGCTGTGAAAGCAACGACCAAGAAGGCTCCTGCTGCCAAGAGCGAAGCGGTCAAAAAGACCCTCGTCAAGACGGCGGCAAAGCGGACGGCCAAGCGGGCTGAAGTGGCCGCTTCGGCACCTGCGATCGCAGCGCCCAAGAAGGTCGTCAAGACGACGGCCAAGCCTGGGATTGTCGCACCGACGCCGGCGGCCAAGGCCCAACTGGCAGCCAGTGCCAAGTCCAACCGCGTGAAGCTTTCGAATCGTTCGAGCAACATCGCCGGACACGTATCGGCCAAGGGCAAGCGGGCGCAGGCCAAGCGGGATTCCAAGGGCCGCTAAGCGAGCATCATCGAGTCGAGGATTATCGCAGGTAGAACGGGACGGGGGGCAGGAAAGCGTGCTGAAAGAGCAGAATCGCGCCCCCTTCCCATAGGGCGAACTTTCCTAAGTACAGGAAGCCGACGTAGATCGCGATGGCCGCGAGCAAAGGGACCCAAGCGATCCAGCGAAGGGTCCAATGGGCGTCTTTGGATTTCCCAAGGCTGCAGCGCAGAGCCCAGCCGATAAGGAGTTTGGCAGGGAACATCAAGACGACGAAAAAGATCGACAGCAAGAACCACAGTTGGGGTGGGATCTCTTCGATTCTCAGCAGGTACAGCGGTAGGGCAAGAGCCAGAAATAAAATATTGGCAAGTGCGTAGCGCAGCGGAGCGCGACGGAAGGCTTGGCGAGCGGCCGAGCGGTTCAGGACTCCGCCGAGGCGTTGTTGAGTCGATTGGGGGTTGTCCGATCCTTGGCGAGCCAACAGATCATTCCGAGCCATGTGGGTTTGGAGGGTAGGCAGATACTGGATCACCCATGCCATGAGGATCGCACCGAGGAGTCCTAGGAGTGCCAGTCCACCTTGTTGGCCGGGTTGGAACTCGGGGGCGGCGTTGAGTGCCAGGAGGATCATCAGTGCGGGGATCGCCAGCCATATCCCTGCGCCGAGGCTGGCTTTGAACCCGAGTCGGATCAGCCGCCAGAGGTGCAGTTGTTTTAGGAAGTTCCACCATCGATTTTCGGCATTGAGCCAGAAGGAGCCCGATAAAAGGGCTTTGGCGAATCGGATCGGTTGAGGCCAAAGGAAATGGAACCAGCGACCGCCGCGGAGGATGGCCCAAACGACCCATAGGACCCATAAGATCGCCAGGATTCGAGCGGCGATCCGGAGGTTGAGGGCTCTGCTGGAACCTGGTTGGATCAATTCCGAGGAGTAGCCCAGGTCGGTAATGAACCAGATCGGTAGCCAGGTCAGCAGGGTCCAGAAACCGCATCGAACGATATGGCCGGCCAAGGCGATTCCTGGAAAGCACTCGCGGATCGGCTGTCGGTTTGCGATCCTGGCTGAGCATTCGAGCATGTAGCCGAGGCTGGCGAATTGGACGACAGGAATCGTTGCCGCGAGGCTCAGGACCAACACGAGGCTTAGGGTGTTCCAAGCGAACTTGGCCAGAGCTCGGATTGCCTTGAGGATCAGCAGCGGGATGGAACGCAGGAAATTCACTGGTTGGGAATGGAGTCAACGCGGGGGTTGGACGTCAGAATCGATACAACTGGGTATTCGTTACGACCGGCATTTTTTGGGCTCTCGGTGGGTTCAATTCTAGTGGAAAAGCGTAAATAGTTTGCACGGTTTGGATAAGGAATTAGGATTAGGTCGTCGTTTCCAGGTAACAGTTATAGGTCGCAATCACCTTAGGTAGCTTTGATATGCATCTGAGATTCTCCTCCCTGTGCGCGTTGGTGCTCGCAGCATTTGTTTCGATTCCTGCTTGGGCTCAAGACCCGTTGGATGATGTTTATGGGCATGCTGTGCATGCTTATTTCCGCGGCGATGCGGCGACTGCACAGCAGTGGCTCAACGATGCGATCGCATCGGGAAGTCAGGATCCGCGAGCGTTTTACTTCCGAGGGCTTTGCGATGCGGCCGTATCGGGAGATCCCGAAGCGGGCGTAGCGGACTTTGAGCAAGCGGCTCAGATGGAGATCGACGGCAAGCGTGTTGTCAACGTAGGAAAGGCACTTGAGCGGATCCAGGGACCGGTCCGTTGCCAGATCGAGGCGATTCGTCGCAAGGCGAGGTTGGCTTCTCGGGGCAAGTACCTTGAGATGCAACGGTTGCGTTATGAGCAAGGGATTCGAAACGGGGCGATCAATCCAGTGTCACCTTCGGATGCACCACCGCGACCCGTGCCCTCGATCAACGATCCGTTTAGTGAGGGGGCTGATTTCAACAAGGGGCAGCCCAAGCCCATGGCAGAGCGAGTCGAACCTGCGCCTGCATCGAACGATCCGTTCGGCGACACCCCAGCCAACCCAGCTCCGTCGAATCCAGCACCTGCGGCCGACGACCCGTTTGGATCGAGCGGAGCCAAGCCCAACGCGGCACCGGCTTCGGACGATCCATTTGGCAACTAGGGTTCCCTTCAGGGGCCTTCCAGGCGGGCATACAGAAACATAGAAAATCCACAAGCGGATTCCGACTCGGGATCCGCTTTTTTGTTGGTTTGCTTCGAGGAAATCTTGCTCCATTATCTCTGGCAGGATCGAAAAAACCACTTCCGTGAATTTCCCCTCGGACTTACATTGCTTGGCATTGGATCAACGCTCCAGAACGATGGAGTGAGGTCGGAAAATCCAGGACGCAGAGCCCGGGGGGACCGGTGAGTAGTCAGACGCCAAATGGGAAAAATCCAGACGAACGCGCAACGGGGGCAGATCGACCCGAGGCGTTGCTTATGGAGTCTGAGCGTATTGAGGATTTGAATCAGGTTCTGGGGTATTTGAACTTCTCGTCGGGCAAGAGCGATTTGAAGTTCCTCTCGGCCTTGAACCGGCTTTATTTGTCGGCGCTCGATGGGGGGGACCGGTCGGTTTATGCGGGAATGCCTGCCTGGTTGAAGATCCAGCAGTGGCTACTAGAGCGTTTGGAGAGTTTGAGGGGAACCAATCCGGCCTTTGCGCAGAGCGAGCAAGCCTCGCGAGTGATCGAATTGGTATGGCGATCGTTGTTGCCCGATTACTTGGACTTTCACAGCGACCTTCTTTTCCACCAGGAGCCGCAGGGGATCTTCAACAGTCTGTTTTTGGGAAGGGCCATTGAGGCGACGCTCAAGCAGGGTGGACCTTGGGAGCAGTTCGACCGGATCGTCGCGGGTGCGATTAGCGATTTGAATGACTATGTGGGGTATCGTCCGGTCGCGACGCTCGAGGGGCATGACTTAGAGCCTTATGAGCACGAGTGGCTCAGGCCTATCCCTCTTTTCATTCGTGGAGTGGGAGTTGCTTATGGGCCTTATCACGAGCTGATCGAGCGGACTTTGGCGGTATTGCAAGAGACCTCGGGATGGATTTTGGGCGCTGCGCAATTCGATTTGAATCGACTCGACGAGTTGGCATTGGATCCGAGGGCTTATGATTTTGACCATCCGGTCAATACGCGACCGAATTATTATTTTGGGCAATGGGATCCACATTGGATCGATGGTTCGGGTTATTACCGGCGTTTTGTGTTGCAGCAGGTCACCGTCGATGCGTTGATGGCTCGGGTGCGCAATGGGGGTGGGTTATCGCGCGACGAGTTGCTCACCGAGGCGGCGGCGGTATTGGCAGGGACGATTTTGATGGCTTCTGGGATTTGTGGAGCGAGTCCCAACAGCATTGCATCGACGACTTCGATCATGGAGTTGCTCAGTCATGTCGCGGCGTACAGGGATGCCTTTTACGTCGAGTACTTACCCAAGTTGAAAGGGGTTCATGGCCAGCGTTTGGAGGCTGAGGCGAAGATTCGCAGGCAGCCTTTGGGGGGAGCAAGGCAGGAGCTCAACACGACGCTCGGTCGCTTGCGAGCCGCCCAGGTCGAGAGGATTCAAGTCGCGCGGATCTTTGCTAGGATGGGCAGTGCCAATGCGGCCAAGGAGGAGGCCGACGATGTCCAGGTACCCTCGGCGCGGATCCTTTGTCGCATCGATTGTTTGTTGACGATTGGCAATCAGCTCTTGAGGCGAGGGCAGCTCGAGCGAGCGGCAGAGATTCCCGGTCAGATCGAGGATTTGGTTTTGCGAGGGATCGCCTGCGGGGCGTTGGTCGATCCATGGAATATCCTAGGCTTTGGTGGGAATTTTAACCGCTTTAGCAACAACGATGCATCGGTTCCTGATGATCGGGTCCATGAGCTCGTCGAGATCATGGAGATGAGTTTTGGATTGTTGTCGCGGATTTGGCGAGAAGCCGCCGCGCGGGACCTTGAGGAGTTGTGCGATCGGACCGAGGGTCATTTTCGCAAGTTATCCAATTGGTGGCGTAAGTATGCGGCCCACGAGGTTGCCGAGGTGCATGCGACGGATCCGAAGGTGGCTTTGGAGTCCTCGCAGCATGTGGCCCGAGCCTTGCGTCTTTGGCATCGTGGAGGGGCTGCTGCGGGGGATCTTCGGTTTTGGACGCCCCATGCGGAGATCTTCGATTCGCCCAAGGCGTATGCGTTGGTGATCGAGGCGCTTTTGGATCGAGAGGATTTTGTCGGTTCGAGGGCCTTGTTGATCCATTGGCTCAGCCAGGTGCCCAGGGTGGGTATCTCCAGTGGCACGATCGCTTACTCGGACTTTGCAAGACGATGGATGGAGAGGTTGCTTGACCCTGCGCGTCGCACGAGCACCAATGCGATGGAGACTTGGGAATCGATCGACAAGTTCTTTGGGTATTTGGAGTCCAACGGTGAGGACTATTGGCAGGCGCCGAGTTTTCAATTGCTCAAGGGTCCTGGCAGGGGGGCCTCGGGAAGGAAGGTCTTGGAATCGAATCTCGAGGACGACCCCCAGGAGAATCGCTACGATGCAGCTTACGAAGACTTCAGTTACCGCGATACGACCGACGACGGGGTCGAGGGGCCGGTCTACCAGAACGACACAGGATCCGACGAGGAGTTCATCGCCGAGTCGAAGCGGATCGGGGAGCATTTGCTGTTTCTAAGCGGGCTGGCGCACATGTGGAAGCAGGTCGCCGAATCGGGAGCTTGGCTCAGCAAGGTGCGTGGACCGAGCAAGGCTTTGCCGCACCGGGCTCGGATGAAGGACGCCTTTGGCGGTTGGATCAGTTCCAGCGTATCGCAGCGAGAGGGGCTCATGCGATTGCTCGATCAGGTTCGCGGTCATTTGGTAGCTACCGGGGGGACCGATGCAGACTCGATGATGCGTTACGATCGTCAAAGAGTCGCCAAGGAATCGCTCATCGAGAAGATCATCGCAACGGCCGTGGAGACCACGGATGCAAGCCGCATGCTTCTAGGGGTTCAACTCGCGTTCTTTCAGATCCCTCAAGACATCCTCGACAAAACGACCCCAGGTTGGTGGCAGAGTCACGAGTCGATTTCGCTCGATGATCGATATGCGATCGAGCTTTATGGACATCTGATGTCCGAGCGACGCGATCAGGTCGTAGAGATCTTCAAGAGATACATCGCAGCGGTCCGTGACCAGCCATTGCTTTATGTTTCCTTGGCCCGGGGCGGGGACCCCAAAGAGATTGTTTTTGCCAGATCAAGGCGACGGACGTTGACCCATCTTTTGACGTGGTTGCCTAGGCAGGGTTTCTATTCGCTTTCGGCAGATTTGATTGCGATGGCTCGCAGGATGGAGATGCAAAATCATGTGGGCGACGGCGCGGTCACAGAGTTTGACGATCTTTTTCAAATCGCGTTTAAAGCGATGGTCCGGTGTGTCGTCCGCAACTCCTTTGGATGGTCCTCGGAATCGAAGGGACTCTCCAAGGAGAAAGGGAGCTTGGACTCTCCGGGCAAGGCCAAGAAGAATTTGCTTGACGACATCAAGTCCGTGGAGCTCGACGAGTTGGTCGATCGCAATTTGCCCGAGCCCAAGACCGATTTGCTCGTGCCGCTCTTGGAGAGGCTTACCGAAGGTCTTTTAGGGCATTGGCTTTCCCATTCCAGGACGCTTCGACTGAGCATCTTGGAGTCGGTCGACAATCCGAAGCGTTGGGGACCGCTCTCGGAGTTCATCCAGAAGTATGGGCATGGACTCTTTACGCAGGTCTTTTTGAGTTTGCCCCATGTGCGAGCGATCTTGCATCAGGGAGTTGGCAATTGGCTCAAGCAAGCGATGGTCAATCGAGACAGTCCAGAGATGCAACCGGTCCTCGATGCGATCGAGGCCGGGGAGATCGGATTTGAAGAAGCTCGCGAGCATTTGGCTGTGGTCTTTGAGGCGATCATCGATCATTATGCCGAGTACAAGGACTACAACACCACGACGACGCAATCGGATCGTGGCGAGATGCTCTACATGTTCTTGGATTTCTTGAGGCTCAGGGTTCGCTACGATCGGATCAGTTGGAATCTCAAGCCGGTTTTTTGGGCTCACGAAGTTTTGGTGCACGCCGGCTGCCGCGATTCGGCGATGCAATGGCGTCGAGCCTTGCACGAGCGGGTCGCTAAGGAATCCGAGAGTTTCTTGGAGAAGCTTGCGAAGTTGCAAAAAACGTACGCCATGATGATGCCCTCGGTAGCCGACCGGCTCAACGAGCGGTTCCTCAAGCCGATGACGATCGATCGGATGCGAGCGTTGATTCGGCCTTCGATGCGTCAGTTGCGAAGCAGCGAATCGCAGAAGAGTCGCGCTTTTGATCTGTTAGTTCAGGAACTTCACCTGATGATGCGGGAACCTACAGGAGTGGGGCTTGAAGTCCCCGCCTGGTTGGTGGTCCTCCAGGAGGAAGTAGACCGGGTTTTGGACCAGGATCAAAATGCTTTGACCTCCTATCGGCTCGACCGAGCCGTACCCCTCAAGAGCCTTGCGAGAGTTCGTATCAACTCCCAATTGATGGCCAATCGAGATCGCCAAGAAGGCGATTAGAGGGAGCCCATAGCCGATGAGGGTCGTAGATCCTGGCTGCGTCTCCAGTAGCCTTGGAATTTGTAGAATCTCTTGCGGTCTTCCTCGGCATTCGAACCGGTCAGTTTGACCGACCAGTAGTTGTTTAGATCGCTGAGTCTTTCGATGAGCAGCTCGGGGTCGTTCGACTCCAGAGCTGCGAAGATCGTCGCGCGGTAGGATTCGAGCGATTGAAACCGGTCTTGTTCGGCTTTGCGGAAATCTTCCAAGGCCGCTTCTCGATTGCCCAGGTCGGATTCCAAGCGGCCCAAGAAGTCGAGCATCAATGGATCGTTAGTCTGAGCATACACGTTATTGAGCGACTTACGGATCGCCCAAGGGTCAGCGCTTTGAAACTTTTTGCTGCGGATGTCGAGCCACTCCTGAATGGCTCTCAGATCGGAATCCAAAGGACCCGGAAGCGGTTTTTTGTCGAAGGGTAGTTGGTCGATACTCAGAGTGGAAGCCCCGGTCCAAACCGAGCATAACTGGCTCAAAGGGTTCTGGACTTGGAAATCAAACACATCCTCAATTTCCTCATTCGGTCCGTTGCCAGTGAGCATCAAAACGACGTACCCAAAGTTCTTGTCTGCATAGAAATGTCTATGCATGTAGCCTTGGAGTTTTGGATCGTTCGATCGCTCGGGCGCTTTGGTTTTGAACAAGTTGTTGCAGTAGAGTTTAAATTTGTTGAAGGTGATCATTTTGGTCAGAGGCAGAAGGATTTCCTCGGAATCGATCAGTTCGATGGGTGTTGTGGTTTCGCGATAGTACCGAATCAAAACGGCTGTGCGATCCTCCTGGGTTACCAAACCGATGATTCTCCAGTCGTGGAATCCAGAGGTGATCCACTTGGTATCGTCGAGGAAACCGAGGACCAGCGAACGCAGTTGCAGCGCAAGGGCATCAGGGGAATCGGAACGAAAGGACTTTAGTTCTTTGCGTCCTTGTTGGATTTCATCGATCATCGGGCCGTACTCGAAGAGTGGCTCGATCGCATCGTACCGATTTGCGCTGGCTTCGGTCGTAAAAACCTTGGCCGTCCGAGACCCGCAAAACGTTCCTTCGATGGGGTCGATTTGCGTATCCCATCGGGCTTGCTTGGACCAATCAAAGTCAACCGATAGCGACTTTTGCGGTAGGTCGCTGGCGCTCGTGGTGGGGGCAGAACCCAGGCGAAATGCGTCCGCCGAAGGAACACCGATCCAAATTGCTGTCCCGATCGCAAAGAGCCCTACGGCCAGCATTCCGAAGACAGAACTTTTTGACAACGCAGATCGTCGCTTGACTCCACCAAAGTTGGTTTTCATTCCCAAACCAGGTCGGTTCGAAAATGCGGCCAATGGCGATAGGGCCGGATCTATTTCCGAAGTGTCGAATTGTTCCTCGAAAGCGACTCGATCGCCGCAGTTCGGGCAGTCGATACCCCGCTTGAACATTCTTATCGAAGCGCGGAGTTGCGTGCCACAGCGGCATAAACAGTTTCGACGCATGGGAAGAACGACCGGCGGGATTGGAGGTGGGAGAAATTCGCGAAAACTGGGCGGATTCCATTCCAAGACGCACCGGGGAGTCGTCTCGATTCGAGCAATGTATCTGAATGTACACGATAAATTGGACGGAGTTCCCAAAAAAAGCGAGGTTCAAGTAACATTACTTGTTCGCTCAGGGGTGCAGAACAAGCCCATCTAATAACCATGGGTTTCATTGGGACCCATCGCAGATTAGGATTTCTTGGGGCCCCTTTTGGTTCTTGAGGAGATCGGCCGCGAATCGACCGTAAGCCCAGTTGAAAAGTCCAGTTGAAAAGCCCAGGGTGGATGAAACGATGAAGCGAATCAAATTTCGGTATGTTGCTTTTTTATGGCTGATTCTGTTTTCCTCGGCGCACGGCGAGTTGGTGACGCTCTACAGTGGGACCGGCCTACCTGCCGCTGAGCCTTGGCTGGTATTTGGTGCCGATACGATCAGCGGTTGGTCGCAAACCGCTGTGGCCGGCGGAGTGCGGTTGACGACGGATCTGCCGACGCGTTCGGGATGGAGCAACTACAATCCCTTCCCGACCCCTGCGTACAAGAATCCGGCTTTTCCGCAGCTTCGCAGATCCGATGGGTTCGAGCTAACGTTTCGCACAAGCTTGCTCTCGGAGAGCCATACGAATGCGAACCGCGCGGGGTATTCGGTGATCCTGTTGGCTCAAGACGCCAGGGGTATCGAACTGGGATTTTGGCAGAACGAGATCTGGGCTCAGAATACCGATTTTACGCATGCCGAGGGGGTGTCGATCGACACGACGATCGCTCGTGACTATCGGCTGCAGATCATCGGTGAGGAGTACCGACTTTTCGAGGGTACGACGAGTTTGCTTTCGGGGGCATTGCGGACCTATACCAGTCCAACTCTTCCCTACACCTTGCCCAATTACGTGTACTTCGGAGACAACACGACGAGCGCATCGGGGAGTTTTCTGCAGGGTTTTATTCGGCTCGAATCGAACTTGAGCTCGGTTCCCGAGCCGTCGAGTATGATCTTAGCGGGCGTTTTTGGGATCGGTCGTTGCGCCGCCCGCAGGATCCGGGTGAAGAGTAAGGGTCCCATTGGGAGTAAGGTTTAATCGATGGTGTTATTGGTTATCTCCTGCATCTTGCTCGCCTTGGCTCTATTGCCGCTTGCTCTGTTTGTTAAGAACCTTCAAGACTTCCAGCGAGCCTGCAGCGATCCTGCGATCTTGGAGCGGGCAAGCCAGATTCCGGTGAGCGTTCTGATACCGGCTCGCAACGAGGAATCGAGCATTG
>Ga0068877_10002201_pt1 | contig 15902 bp, 9 predicted proteins | sample NOAtaG_FD_66437 | JGI IMG/M metagenome (GOLD analysis project Ga0068877, IMG submission 66437) | Freshwater lake microbial communities from Lake Erie, under a cyanobacterial bloom - NOAA_Erie_Diel6S_1000h metaG | ecosystem: Environmental > Aquatic > Freshwater > Lake | place: USA: Ohio, Lake... | reverse complement strand
TCCGCTATCCAAGCCCCCATGCGCAAGCCGTCCCAATCCAAGCCCCCATGCGCAAGCAGGGGGATATTCCGGGTTGCTTCGCGATGGACGCCACATCATCCCCCGGCTTGCGCCTGGGGGCTTTTATGGAGAACTCGCATCATAAAAGCCCCCATGCGCAAGCAGGGGGATATTCCGGGTTGCTTCGCGATGGACGCCGCATCATCCCCCGGCTTGCGCCTGGGGGCTTTTATCAAAAACGGGCGGCGTTGACACCAACTGACACTACAGGTTCATCCCCAGGTAGCCGCCGGCGGCATCGCTGGCGGCCTGCTCGCGGGCGAGCCGCTCGAGGGCCCGGGAAAGGTCGCCCGCCGCGATGTAGCGGTCGAACTCGGCCTCGACGGCATGCTTCACGGAGAGCTGCAGCCAGTTGACCGCCGGCTGCGTGAGCCAGTCGCAGGTCTCGAGCGCGAGCGTGATCTCCAGGTCGCTGCCGATCGTCTTCGCGTCGACGTCGTCGGTGAGCACGGTGCCCTCGAAGGTGAACCGCACCCAGCCGGAATCGGGCTCGTTGGTGAACCTGAACGTGCAGGTGCCTCCCGTGAGATAATAGCTGTTCCGCGTGCCGTGCCGGCCCACCGCCCGCTGCATCCGCTCGAGGCGGCGGCGGTAGACGGGCGACGCGTCGAGCGGAATGTCGAGCCGCGGCACGCTGCGGAGCGGCGTGCAGTCGAAGGAGATCGCCACGGCGGGCAGGGAGTCGGATTCAGCCATGAGTTTTGAATTCTACCGCGCGTTCCCAAAAGCGGCAGCACTGGCGGTGCTGGCCACGGCCGTCGCCGCCGGCTGCCGACCGCCTGCGGCCGACGTGCGCATGGCAGAGACGCGGCGATTCATGGGGGTGCCGTGGACGATCACCGTGCACGCTGCCGACGAGGCGGCGGGGCGGGCCGCGATCGGGGCGGCCTTCACCGAGATCGACCGTCTCGAACGGATTCTCTCCGACTACGATCCCGAGAGTGAACTGTCGCGGCTTTCGGCAGCTGCCCCGACCGCGGCCCCCGTGAGCGTGAGCGGGGATCTCTGGCGGGTACTCGACCGGGCCGTCGCCCTGCGGGATCGGACGAACGGTGGTTTCGATCCCACGGTCGGTCGGCTGACCGCGCTCTGGAGACAGGCCCGGAGGTCCGAGCGGCTGCCGGTTCCCGACAAGCTCGCCGCTGCGATCGACACCGTCGGCCCAGGCTCGCTGGTGCTCGCACCCGACTCGCAGGCGGTGCTCCTGCCGAAGGCCGGCACGCGGCTCGATCTCGGCGGCATCGGCATGGGCTACGCAGCCGACCGGGCGCTGGCGGTGATCACGGCCGCCGGCATCGAGGCGGCGATGGTCGACGCCTCCGGCGACGTGGCCGTTTCGGGACCGCCTCCGGGCACGCCTGGCTGGCGAATCATGGTGGCGCCGCTCGGTCGCGGCGTGGCACAACCGGCCGCCGTGCCCGGACCTCTCGTGCTCGCCCATGCCGCCGTCACCACGTCCGGCGACGCGTTTCAGGCGGTCGAAATCGATGGCCGGCGGTACAGCCACATCGTGGATCCCCGGACCGGCCTCGGTGTTCCCGGTCCGGCCGCCGTCACGGTGGTCGCGCCTGACTGCACGACCGCCGACTCACTCGCCACCGCGGCCAGCGTGCTCGGCCCCGAGAGCGGCCTCGCGCTGGTCGCCGCCACGCCCGGCTGCGCGGCCAGATTCGTGTGGCGGGAGGGCGAAACCACGCGATCCGCCAGCACGCCTGCCTGGCCTTCCCAGCTTTCCTCGGACTCCGAGGCCGCAGGGCGACCGTGACGATTCCTCCAAGTTTGACGGTTGGGGGGTCGATACCACCCGTGCTGCCGCTGCGCCTGGGTGAAGTGATTCGCCACGGCGTCGGGGGGCACCGTGGTGGACGTGGTCGTCGCTCGTACGGCCGGTTCGCCTCGGCGCAGCGGCGGCACTTTGCTCGCACCGTCGTCCGACACCACCGACGCACACACCAGCCGGATCCCCCACCGTGCCGCGTTTCGCCCGACAACTCTGGGTGGCTCTGACGAGCATCACGCTCGTCGCCAGCGGATGCGCGCCGCGACAGCCGTTCTACTTCTTCGAGGACGGCGATCTCTCGCACTACGTGGGGGCGATCCAGAAGCTCGAGTATCCCGACGCCACGCAGGAGCCGCTCGACGAGGCGGCGGGCGCGGTCGAGCCGCTGACGCTCTCCAACCCCAACTTCGACAACATCTGGGAGCTGTCGCTCGAAGAGGCGGTCCGCACGGCCCTCGAAAACGGCAAGATCCTGCGGAACCTCGGCGGCCGGTTCGCGAGCTTCGGCGGGCCGCGGCCGCAGACGGGCGAGCCGCCGGTGTCGCTGCTCACCGCTCCGCAGTTGACGCCGAGCATCTACGACCCCGCGATCGTGGAGACCGATCCGTTCCGAGGCGTCGAGAGCGCGCTGGCGCTGTTCGATGCCCAGCTCTCCAGCTCGCTGACGTGGGAGCGGATCAATCGTGGCCAGAACTTTCGTGTCACCAACGAAGAAGGCCAGGTCATCAATCCATTCTTCCCGCAGTTGTTTCTCGGGGATGTCGGCAATTGGAGAACCGGCATTCAGAAGCGGACGGCCACCGGTGCGACGTGGGGGTTCGCGAATGAAACAGTCTACGACAACAACAATTCGCCCATCCGTGAAACGCCGTCGAACTGGATCACCAACTACGACTTCACGTTCAATCAGCCGCTGCTCCAGGGCGCCGGCGTCACCTACAACCGGATCGCCGGCCCTGACTTCTTCGACAATCTCTACGGCCGGCCGAACTTCCGCGGCGTGCTCCTCGCCCGGATCAACGCCGACATCTCGCTGGCCGACTTCGAGGCGGGCGTTCGCAACCTCGTGAGCGATACCGAGCAGAGCTACTGGGAGCTCTACTTCGCCTACCGAAACCTCGAAGCCCGTAAGGCGGGCCGCGACAGCTCCCTCGAGGCCTGGCGGAAGGTGCATGCCCTCTACGTGGAACAGTCGCGCGGCGGCGAGGCCGACAAGGAGGCGCAGGCCCGCGAGCAGTATTTCTTCTTTCGCGGCGAGGTGGAGAACGCGCTCACCGACGTTTACCGCTGTGAGAGTCGCCTACGCTACATGATGGGTATCTCGGCGAGCGACGGCCGGCTCATTCGCCCGGCGGACGAGCCGACCACCGCCCGAATCTCGTTCGACTGGCAGCAGTCGCTCGTCGAGGCCCTCTCTCGGTCGGCCGAGCTCCGCAAGCAGAAGTGGGTGATCAAGCAGCGAGAGCTCGAGCTGACCGCGGCGAAAAATCTGCTTCTTCCGCGGCTCGATGCCACCGGACGTTGGCGGTTTCTCGGCATGGGACAAGACCTCATCAACCAAAACTACAACCCCTATAGCCCTGAGTTCCCAATCCCGACCAACCCCGATGCTTTGGCGGGCACAGACGCGTACTCGACGCTGTTGAGCGGCAAGTTTCAGGAATGGCAGGTGGGAGCCCAGTTCCAGATGCCGCTCGGCTTCCGCCGCGAACTCGCCACGGTCCGCCATCACCAGCTCCAGCTCGCCCGTGAGCGGGCCCGACTCCAGGACGAAGAGCTCGAGGCCTCGCACGCCCTCGTCGAGGCAGTCCGCAACGTCGACACGAACTTCGCCCTCGCCCAGACCAACTTCAACCGTCGCGTGGCCGCGGAGCGGCAGGTCGAAGCCGTGCAGGCCGCCTACGACGCCGGCACCGTCACGCTCGACCAGCTGCTCGACGCCCAGCGACGGCGGGCGGAGGCCGAGAGCGGCTACTACCGGGCGCTCGTCGACTACAACCGTTCGATCTCCCAGCTCCATTACCGCAAGGGCTCGCTGCTGGAATACAACGGGGTGTTCCTCGCGGAGGGCCCGTGGCCCGGCAAGGCCTACTTCGACGCCCACCGCCGGGCCCGCCAGCGGGACGCGAGCCTGTATCTCGACTACGGCCACTCGCGACCGGGCGTGTTCAGCCGCGGGGCGATCTCCCAGAACTTCGAGGCGATCGGCGCCGACGCCCGGCCGATGCAGCTGCCGCCCCGCGATCCTGCCACCCGCGACGAACCGATTCCGGCCGGCCTCCCGACGACGCCGTCGGCGCCGACGTCGGCCCCGGAACTGCTGCCCACGCCGGGAAATTAGGGACGGGAGCGATTTCCCGACCGCTGGAAGCGGCACGGCCCTGACGGGCTTCGCCCGTCAGGGTGCTGCGCAGAAATCGCTCCCGTCCCTAATTTCCCTAACGCTCGAACTCGACGAGCCCCTGCTGGTCGAGCCACGACTTCATCGCCTTGCCCTGGTTCATGAGCATGGAGAGGGCCCGCCACTGGCGGTCGCTGAACTCGCCGCGGAGCACGTTGGCGTCGGCCTTCGAAAGCTGAAGATAGACGAGCATCTGCTCCGCGTGGGTGTTGCGACGGCCCGGCGGAGCTTCCGGCCTGAGCGGCGGTTCGGCGGCGACCAGCGCCCGCTCGAGCGCCGCATGCTGGGCCCGCGTGAGACCGAGCGTCTCGTCCATCTTCAGGAGCACGGGGGCCAGCATCGCCCGCCAGCGAAACGACCGCCGCGCCCGCGACTCCCTGTCGAGGCCCGCACGCTGTTGCTCATCGAGCGTCTCCGCGAGCACTGCGGCGAAGAGCGAGTCTGCTTCGAAGGCGGCCTGCAGCCGTGCGCGGCATCGCTGCACGTCCTGCTGAAACGCCTGCCATTTCTTCTGCCCTTCGGGCTGGGCGAAATTCGCCGCCGTGCCCGCATAGCGACTGCGCGTGGCTTCGATCTCCTCGGCGATTTCCCTCGCGTCCGACTCCACGGCCAGCGTCAGCTTCGCCTGTTGGGCATCCGACAAGCCGCACGTCCGATCAACGCGGTCGAGCTTCTCGAGCCCGAGCTGTCTCAACCGAGCCAGCGTCTGCGACTCCGACTCTGCCTCGGCTTCCCCGGTGGGGGAAGGCCGCCGCACCCGGAGTCCGTTGCCGCGGATCACCAATCCGCCTCCGGTCTGCTCGAAGAGATTCGCGTCGAAGTTCGCCTCCAGGTCGATGATGTTGCCTTCTTGCCGCTGCGCGGCTCCCGGCAGCGGGTCTTCCTCGATCCGATCGTCGTCGGCCAGGCCCGTGCTGGCGGCGACCACGCCCCAGAGGAGAGCTCCCGCGATCGCTGCACCCGAAGGCCGAAACACTCGCCGGCGAATCATCGGTCCCACCATGCATCCGCCCCGTTGAGACCCGGCCCGTCGGGAAACCGCCAGCCCAAATGCACGCCGGCCTGCCGCCAGCTCGCCACCCGCACCCAGGATTCCCAGACTTTTCGCTGCCGCTCGTCGAGATGGGGCTCGATGCACTCGGCCGCGAAGTCCGGGGCAGGGCGGTGGCCGTTGACGACGAAGCTGCCTGGATCCAACAGCTCGCACAGCCACGCCGCATCCCAGAGCGACTCCAGGTCGGCGAGGATCGCCTCCCGTTGGGCGGCCGTGAGGTCGAGCTCCTCGTCGAGTTTCGACACGACGAGCAGCCTCGCCGTCTCGGCACGCCGCTGCTCCCTGGCTCGCTTCTCGCCACGGTATTTCGCGACTGCATCGGCTGACGCATGACGATCGACGATCGGATCGAGTGTCTTTCCGAAGATGCGCTGCAGATCGACCGACCGCCGCCCCGGGCGGTGCTGCTGGGCGGCAAACTGCTCCGCGGCCTCGCGCACGGCCGCGGCCGCCGCTTCCTTGATCGCCCGCTTGGCTTCCCGAGAAAGCTCGCCGCACGTGGCCCGGATGAACTCGAGCTCGCCGTACATCGCCGGCTGCAGCATCTGCTGCATCTGCACGGCCTGCTGACGCCGCTGCTGATTCATCTGGGCCACGGCCGCGGCATTCTCCTGCACCTCCTGCAGCGGCCTCACGACCCCTTCGACGGCCTGCCGGAACACCCGCTCGATGACCGCCGGCTGCGGCACGGGGGCGGGGGGATTCGGCGGTTCCGCGGCGATCGCGGGCGACACCAGCGCCTGCAACACGATGCAGGCCGCCGCGTGGCGGAAATCCAGTCGCATCGGTCGTGGAGCGTTCATCGTTCGTACACCGGCAGGAACTTGTAGTTCACGGCGAGCGCCAACAGGGCCAGCGACGTATCGACCGTGCCCCCTGAGCCGCCGCGGCCGGCGAAGCCGGAGAAGCTGCCGTCCTTCGCCTGCAGGCCCTTCAGCTCCCGCACGAGGCCGGCGTTCCACTTCTCCCAGGCCTCCACGTCGCCCTGAAAGAGCGCCTGAGCTCGATAATAGCGGGTGTAGGCAGGATACCCATCGCCCGCGGCGGCGGCCGACAGGCTCCGCTCCTTCAGGTAGGCGAGCGACCGCTTGTACTCGGCAAGGTCCTTGCGTCGCGCGATCGCCTCGACGAGCACGGCGATGCTCGTCACGGCATCGCTGCCGCCGCCCGGGCTGCCCGAATACCCCACCTGGCCATTCGCGCCGGTCATCGAGACGAAGTATCGGATCGCCCGGGAGATCGTCTCGTCGGGCACCTCGATGCCGGCGTTCCGCGCGGCGAGCAGCCCCATCATCACGGCGCCGCTCACCGAGGTGTCGGCATCCTTCGCGTCGGGACCATACCGCCAGGCGCCGTAGGGATTGGACTTCGCGGACGTCACGGCCGTCCGCACGGCCAGTTCGAGGGCCGCGCCGATGGGGCGGGCGGCATCGAGCCCACGGTCGTCGACCACGCCGTAGGCCTCGGCCAGCGCCAGCATCCCGAAGCCGTGCTGGTACATGCTGTCGTGGCCGCCACCCCCCCCCAGAAATCCCGTCTTGGCGTCCTGGGCGTCGATCATGCTCTTGAGCGCTTTCCGGATCGGCTCCCGATAGGGGCCGTGATTGGGATCCTCCCCCGAGGCGAGCAGCACCATCATCGCCATGCCCGTGACGCCCGGCCCCGACTGGTTGTCGTTCCAAACGCCCGAGGGCTGCTGTGTCTTGAGCAGATACCGCAGGCCCGCGTCGTACATGTCGCGAACGTCCCGCGGCACGGGGTCGCCATACTTCACGAGCGGCCCCTCGGCGAGCACCATGGATGGCGCGACCGCCGGCACGAGAACAACCAGCCATGCCGTGATCGTCCGCAGCGTGCCCGTCATGGCCGCTCCTTCTCGAAGCGGTTGAAGTAGGCGTCGAGTCCCGCGCGGTATTCCTCGGGCAGCACCCGTCCCGACGCGCCCGTGGCCTGATCCTTCTCCCGCTCCTCGCCGCCGCCGCGGGCCGTGTTGCCGCGGCCTGCGAGGGCCAGGGCCGCCAGCGCATTCGAGCCGGTGCTGCCACCCCCCGCCGACATGCCGCCGCCTCCTCCCCCACCTCCACCGCCGCCACCACCGGCCTGCGAGGCCAGCAGCAGTTCGATGGCCTCGGTCTCCGCCGCGATGGCCTTCGAGCCCGTTTCGGGAGCGTCGAGGATGTCGGCCGCCTCGAGCATCACTTCCTCGACCCGATTGAACAGCGCGATCTCCTTCGAGAACGCCTCGTTGCCCGACCGGAATGGAAGCGGCCCGAACAGCGGCGCCTGCTTGCCGAAGGGCAGCGGCCCCACGGGCATCTCTCGGAGCCGAGCGACGACCTTGCCCACGCGTTCGGCGAGGTCGGTCTGCGTGGCCGACAGACCCGACGCACGGCCGGCGAAGGCCGCGGGGGGAAGCCCCGGCCGCGCCTGCTGCGCCACCCGCGTCTCCTCCCGCAGATTCACCTCGGCATCCAGGATGCGCATCGTCTCGAGCACGACGTCCGGAGGCAGGTTTTCACGCTCTCCACCCTGGCCCTTGCCCTTGCAGGCCTCACCGTCGCAGGGGGGCGGCACGAGGTCGTCGGCGAGCCGGTCGAACGTGTCGGACCAGAACTCCGCCTGGGCGATCGACATCCCGGCCTCGTTGCGGATGTCGTTCGAGAGCTGCCGCAGGCTGCCGAGCGCATCGAGATCCTTCATCTCCTCGAGCACCGTCTGGAACGCCGGGATGCGCCGCCGGTCGAAATAAGCCTGGAGGTCGTCCATCAGGTTCGACACCCGCTCGGCCTCGCGGGTGTTCGTATCGACCACCTGATCGAGCCGCTCACTGACCTCACGAGGCTTGTCGCCGCCGCCGAAGGCCGACGCGGAGAGCGTCGCGATGCGGCCGCCGATTCCGGCCTGCTCCCGCGAGGCGAGCTTGAACCGTTTCACGAACGTGCTCCCCTCCAGCCGCGCCATCACGGCCGCGAGGTCGTCGGCGATCCTGGCGAACTCCGCAAGCAGCGCCTCCTGCGCGGCGAGCGCCTCGTCGAGCGCCTCGTCCGCGGGGCGGCCCTCGGGCTCCGACGCGCCCGGTGGCTTGGGAGGCGCGACGCCGGCCTGGGTGGTCGGCAGCCCGAACGCCGGCTTCCCACCCCCCGCCTGCCGACCTGCTTCTTCCGCGGCCTCTTCGCCCGGCGGCTGCTGGGAACTCTCCCGATCCACCACCTGCGGCAGCGGCGGCTGCGGCTTGCCCTCGCCCGCGGGCTGTCCGCCTTCCTGTGAGCCGCGGTCTTCTCCCAACTTCGGCGGCTGTTTGCCGCTCGCTGCCTGGTCTCCGCTCTCGGGTTTGCCGCCCTTCGAGGGCTGCCCGGACTCGCCCGGTTCACCGGGCTTGCCGGACTGACTCCCGCTCTCGGGCTTGCCTGCGGGGGCCGAGGCCAGCTGGGCCTGGGCCGCCTGTTCAAGCAGCTCGGCCACGCCCGGCATGCGGGCATCGGCGATCTCGCCGAGCGTCTGGATGTCGGAGGCGAGCTGCTCGAGCATCTCCGCCTCGAACTCTGGATTCTTCATCGCCTCGCGGACGAGTCCGGCCCCCGCATCGACGAGCCGATCGAGCCGGCGGCCATTGGCAGCCTCGGCCGCCGCCTGGGCCTCCAGCTTCCGCCGTGCGTCGGCCTCGAGCAGCTGCTCGGCAGGCAGCGACCGCAGCTCGCGGTTGGTCGCCATCAGGTTCATTTCCCGGTCGCGCACCTCGCCCGCCTGCTGCCGCCAGCGGTTGAGCCGCTCGTTGATCACGAGGGCATGCTCGGCCTGATCGACGATGAAGATCAGGAGGGGCGTGGAATAGACGCGGCCGCGGCCAGGGAGATAGTCCTCCGCATAGGCCCGGAGCACGAGCGGCTGCGGAGGGATGCCCAGCGCCCGCGGGGAGAACGCCGCCGCCGCGTCGAGCGAGTCTCGATCGCTGCCGCCGGCCTGCAGCAACAGTTCTCCCTTGGCACCGTCGGAACCCTGCGATCCGGGGTCGCCGGCCCAAACGAGCCCCACCTCCTTGATGCCGAAATCGTCGCGGGCCGCCACCGTGAACCGCAGCGTGTCGGTGTCGAGCAGCATCTCGCGGGACGGCGGCGGATCGACCAGCGACACCATGGGCGCCGCGTCGTCGCGGGGGGCGAGGGTGATCGACAGCGGCCGGCCGCCCTCCAGACCGTGGCGATCCCGCCAGCCGATCGACACCATCCGCTCGTCGGCCAACTCCACCGCGGGAGTGCGAATGACGGCTCCCGACGGCACCACCGCGCCGCCGTCGATGGTCGCCGCCGCGAGCTCCCGGTTCGCCGTCGCCACGAGCGACACGCGGCTCCCCTTTACGGCCTCGAGCATGCCGCCGCGGACATCCTGCCGAAGCTCGGCCTTTCGCCCGAGATAGTCGGGCAGCCGAATCTCGGCCTCCACCGTCGTGATCTCGGGCCGGAGCATCGGCTCGACGACGAGGCGGGCCCGCACGTCGCCCACCGCCAGGGCGACTTCCGCCGGCTCGAGTTGCGCCGGAAGTTCGAAGGCGTAGGAGCCGGCGGTGCGTTCCGCCCGCAGCAGCGGACGCCGGCCGATCCGGGCCACGGCCACGTCCGGCCGCCACTGCGTATCGTCGGCGAGCTCGACGGTGAATTTTGCGGGCTCGCCATGCGGCACGACCAGCCGGTCGGGCACGGGCGCGAGCCGAGTGAACGTGTAGCGCGGCGTGGAGGACCAGGGCGCCAGGAACCGCGCCCAGGCATTGGCCGCAGCGCCAGGAACGCCGGCCGCCAGCGCCGCCACCGCCACGACGGGCAGCGCCGCAAGTGCACTCCAGAGACGATGCCGCGAGCGGGGCAGGGCGGAGCGGAAGTCGTGGCTCGCCGCCCGCGCGGCCACCTGGTCGATCGCGGCCTCGCAGAGCGTGCGGGACCGGGCGATCTCCCCGGTCGACTCGCCCCGCACGATCTCGATGATGCCGAGCAGCTGGTCGCCGAGGCTCGGAAACCGCCGCGCGATCAGCCGGGCCACCTGCTCCAAGCCGCGGTGGTTCCAGATCCAGCGATGCACCGCCAGCGGAATCGCCGCGGCGGCCGCCACCGCCCCCGCCGAGATCACAAGCCGCACCCAGCGGGGCGTCTCCACGAGTCGGTCGAGACAGAAGAGCAGCAGATAGGCGACGAGCACGCCGCACAGGGCGCCGGCGACCGCCTCGACGAGCTTGATCCGCCAGACCAGACCGCGAAACTCCCGCAGCCTGCGGTCGAGCTCGACGGGCAGCGAAAGCGGCGGCTCACCGGCAACCAGGCCGGCCCGCTGTCGTTCAGCGATGCTCATGACGGTGTCTCCCATACCACCTGAAACGGAGGCGAGCGGGTCGGCATGAGGATGCCGAGCGTGGCGTGCGGCCGCCAGCGAGGCAACTCATGCCGCCCGCGAGCCGGCTTTGGCCCGTGCACGTCGCCACACGCTCCGCGGATCTCTACACAAGTCCCTGCCATTTGCGACCTATCCAGAATACTCCGAGCAGCCCCACGAGGGCCGCCGCCACGACCGGATGGCACCACAGCTGCAGCCGCCGAATCTCGGGGGGCGATTCGGGCAGTGCCGCGAGTGATTCGATGAGGGGCTCCAGCTCGTCGGCCGGCACGAGCCGGCCCCGGGTCACCTGGGCGATCTCGGCGAGCACCTCGGGGCGGGCCGGCCGGCCGATGCCTTCGCCCGCCGAACCCTGGACGAAAAAGGAAGCCTGCAGCGTGTCGCCCGTCTCGCGGCAGCCGAGCACCACCTCGTGCCGTCCCGGCTCACGGGCCGTGGCCGTGGCGGCGAACACGCCCCATTCGCCATCGCCGGCGGGGGGCGTGAACCGCACCGTCTCGACGCTGCCCGACGGGGCCGTGATCCGGGCGGTGACGTCGCCCCGGCCGAGCGGCTCGCCGTTGACGTCGGCGATCCGGGCGTCGAGGGCGAGCGTCTGGCCCAGCTGCGGCTGCTCGGGCGCGAACGAGAGGCTCATCCGCTCCCCCTTGGCCATGTTGCGTCGATAGGCCATCCACCGGACCACCTGTCCCCAGAACCGATAGTGGTAGGTGTCCTCCACGCCCTTCCGCCACCGCCAGGCGCCGTCGGTGGCCATGTAGAGCACCTTGCCGGCGCCGTAGGTGCGGGTGACCAGCAGCGGGATGCGGCCGTACTCGTTGGCGGCATCCTCGTGCACGGCGAGCACCTCGCTCCCCGCCTTCGCGCGGATCACGGGCCCATACCACTGCACGCCCGGCAGGCTCTCCCAGATCGCGAGATTCTCCTGGGGCGAGTCGGCGAGCTTCGTCAGGAGGCTCGTGCGGCCCGCCTCCGTGAGCACCAGCCGCCGCGGCTGGTCGCTGGCGAAGCCCTCGGCCCGAGACGGATCGATCACGACGGGACAGAGAGCTTCGAGCGGCGTGCCCACGAGCGACGCCTGCTCCCCCCGCCAGCCCGGCATGAAGACCAGCCCGCTGGCCTGATACTCGACGAGCCCCGCGAGCAGCCGGCAGTCCTCCTCGGTGAGCTGGTCGGGCCCGACGCCCACGTCGCCGAGAAACACGACGTCGTACTTCGAAAGCTCGTCGAGGCCCTGTGGAAACCGGTCGATGTAGTCCTTGTTGCCCCCGCCACGCTTCGACAGGCCCGGCTGAAAGAGCAGGCACGACACATCGACGCCGGGGTCGCGCGAGAGGGCATTGCGGAGATAGCGGTATTCCCACCGCGGGATGCTCTCCACCACGAGCACCCGCAGCGTCTCCTTCCGGATCGAGAGCGGCGCGGTCCGCTCGTTGTTGTCGGCCAAGAGCTCGCCTTCCACGGGCGCGACGACGAGGGTCACGGTCACGTCGCCGACGTCGGCCGGCGTCCAGTAGAACCAGTCGGTGACCGTGCCCATCGGCGGCAGCCGCAGCTCCTTGGTGAGCGTCTCGCCCGACGAGATCCGTGCCGTCACCGTGACCACCCGTTCGGTCGGCAGCGACGACGACACCGTGAACGGGATGCGGACGGGCTTCGTCGCCACGCCGACGGTCGGGCAGTCGAGGCTCACGAGCTCCGCGTCGGGCAGCCGAGTCTTGCTGCCGGCCGCGACGGCGAACACCGGCACCTGCGCGAGCCGCAGTGACTGCGCCGCCGCCAGCGGCGACCCACCGGCCGTCCAATCGCCATCCGAGGCGAGCACGATCGCCCGCAGCGGCGCGAAGCGATCCGCGGCGGAGGCCAGCGGCCCCGCGAGATCGGTGCCCGTCGCGGGCGGCGCGGGCGAGACGGGTTCGATCCGCACCGCGAACCGCTCCTCGAGCGACTTCCACGACTCCGGATTCGCGAGCGGTGCCACGGCATCGCGGCGGGATCGCGGGCCGTTTCCGGCGACGACGTCGCGGGTGTCCATGCTCGGCGATGCGTCGTGCAGCACCGCGATGACGGGCTTCGTGTCGGGACGATGCTCCTCGACCCATTCGGGCTGATTGAGCAGCACCGCCACCAGGCAGGCGATCGCGAGCCGCACCAGCTCGAGCAGCCCCTGCCCGCGGGCGAAGCCGCTCCTCCGCCATGCCACGAAACAGACCGCCGCCGTCACCGCGACGAGCAGGGCCGAGAGGCCGACCGTCCACGGCGTCGTGAAGAAGCGGAGGCTCGAGTCGGCGGTCATGCGGCGGCTCCGAGCGGGGCCGCCGCAGCCGATGACCGGCGGCGATCGGGCAGACAGAGCAGGCCCTCGGCGATGAGCGCCACGAGCATCGAGATCAAAAACGCCCGCCAGATCTCCTGCACGAGGCTGTCGAGGCCGCCTGCCCGCCCTTCGCGCCTGGCGAACGAGAGCCCCTTGAAGAGGCCGTCGATCCGGTCGCCGGCCACGATCCGCGCCGTGTCCTCGACGGCCGGTCGGTTGACGGCCACGAGCACGGCACGACCGGCCGCGGCCGAGCCTTCGGCCCGACGATAGACGCCCGCGTGCATGCCGGGCTGATCCGTCGCCGCCCCGGCGGTGCCGGCGAGACGATCCCATCCGGCGGTCGTCTCGCCGAGCGCGGCGGCCGCCGCCGAGCCGGCGTCGAGCTGCCTGACGGGCAGAAGCGACTCGAGGCCGCGGTCGATGGCCCGCTGCACCAGGCTGTAGAGCACCACGCCCTCGACGGCCAGCGACGAGTCGCGTTCGGCCGGCGTCGTCGTGCAGAACACGATGCCCCCGCGCTCCGCCGGCAGCCGTGCGACCAGCGGCTGGCCGCCGGGCAGCGAGGCCAGGGGCACGACCTCGCCGGAGAGGCCGCACGACCGGGTGACCGCAAGCTCGCCGACTGGGAGCGCCGCGCCGGAGAGGGTGTTGGCGAGCAGGTCCTCGTCGGTCCGCCAGGTCTCCGGCGCGAGCGGCTCGACGTGGGCCGTCCACTCCTTCCACGAGCAGCCGGCGAACTCACGGTCGTCGGGTTCACCTGGCGGAAAGAACACGACCTGCCCACCGCGCTCGAGGAATGATTGGACGAGCTTCGCGTCGTCCCCCGTCGGCAGCGGCGCCTGCCAGAGGAGCGCGGCCGCCTCCTCCCAGGCCGCGGCGGCGAGGCCTTCCACGGGCACCACGTCGGCGGTCGCCTCGACCGCCTTGTTGGGGGCGATCCCGGCGACGAGCGCGAGTGGCTGCGCGGCGGCCGGATTCTCGGCCACGACGAGCGTCCTCCGCGGCGGCGGCTCCGCGAACACGAACGAGAACTCGTTGTCGGCCACATTGGCGTCGGCCGGAATCGAGACGCGGCCGAAGCCCCACGGTTCGGCTGCGCCGCCCAGCGGGATTCCATGCTCGGCGAGCACCCCCTCGCGGCCCTTCACCTCGAGGTCGACCGTCGAGGTGGCGCCGCCGATCTCGATGGTGACGGGCACGGTCGCCGGCTCGCCCTCCTCGGCACGGGCCACGGCGACCGAGAGCAGCAACTCGCGCTGCGTGCCGCGGCGCTCCAGCCGTGCGGCCGTGACCCTGACCGACAGATTTTCGGCCGCGGCCTGGGGAAACGCGAGCAGCTGAAAGCGAACCGGCTGCGGCAGCGCGGCGAAGGCCTCCCGCAGGCTCGTCCACGCCCCGGTGTCGATCGCCCAGTCGTTGGCCATCTGGTCGGAGCAGATCCAGACCTCGGTGGTGCCGGCGGCCGACTCGCGTATGTGGTCGTAGGCCGCCTGCAGGAGCCGGGGAATGTCGGCGGGGGCGGCGACCGGCCCAGCGGCCGGCAGATCGGCGAGCGCCACCGGGTCGTCGAGTTCCAAGGGGTGCCGCCCCGGATCGGTGAACACCAGCGTCCGGGAGGCGCCGAGCGTGGCGAGCGCCTCGGCCAGCTGCCGGCGGCCGGTGTCGAGCTTGGTATCGGCAGCCTCGCGGTCGCGGGCCTGCATGCTCGGGCTGCGGTCGAGGATCACCACCGCCGTGTCGGGCCTTCCGCCCCCGGCCAGGGCGAGCCAGCCCCGCGACAAGGGCCGCCCCACGGCCATGATCACGGCGGCCACCGCCAGCATCCGCAGGAGCATGATGAGCCAGTGCCGCAGCCGCGAGTAGCCCCGGGAGAGCGCACGCGCGGAAAGCAGAAACATCATCGCGCCCCAGTTCACGGTCTGGAACCGGCGCTGGTTGATGAGGTGGATGATGAGCGGCAGGCTCACCAGCGGCAGGGCGAGGAGCGCCCACGGCTGCAGGAATGTCATCGCCGCGCCCCCCGGCTCGAGGCCCGGCCCACGAGAAACCGCGCGAGCGACTGCTCGACGGAGTCGCTGGTGAGCAGCCGGTGATAGTCGATGCCCGACTCGAGCACGATCCGCCTGAGGTCGCCGAGGTAGGCCTCCACGGCGCGATGGTAACGGTCGGCGATCTCGACCGGATCGGCGAAGATCGACGCGCCCCCCTCGAGGTCGAGGAACCTCGTCGGCCGCTGGAACTCGAAGCCGATCTCCTGCGGATCGAGCAGGTGGAACACGGCCACGTCGTGCCTGCGGAACCGCAGGTGATTGAAGGCGCTCTCCAGTTCCGCCGGCGGCACGAACAGATCCGACACGATCACGACGAGCGCCCGCTGCCGGATCGTTTCGGCGAGCTCATGGAGGACCTCGGGAAGCCGCGTGCCCCCGGCCGGCCGGGCCTCTTCCAGCACGTCGAAGACGAGCCGCAGGTGGGCCGGGCTCCGCCGCGGCGGCAACGATCGGACGATCCCGTCGGCGATGCAGGAGATGCCGACGGCGTCGCCTTGCTGGGCGGCGAGGTAGCCGAGCGAGCCGGCGATCCGCCGGGCAAGGTCGATCTTCGTCGTGCCCGTCGAGCCGTAGCCCATCGAGCCCGACGTGTCGACGACGAGGCACAGCCGCAGGTTGGTGTCGGCCTCGTACTCCTTGACGTAATAGCGGTCGGATCGGCCGAAGGCCCGCCAGTCGAGCCGGCGGAGGTCGTCGCCCGGCACGTACTTGCGGTACTCGGCGAACTCGACGCTCGATCCGCGGTGCGGGCTGGCGTGCCGCCCCGACACGCCGCCCACCATCGGCTTGCGGGCGACGAGCGGCACGGCCGCCAGTCGCGCGAGCGACTGCGGATCGAGGAAGCTGCGAGGCTGGCG
>Ga0068877_10002197_pt1 | contig 15910 bp, 13 predicted proteins | sample NOAtaG_FD_66437 | JGI IMG/M metagenome (GOLD analysis project Ga0068877, IMG submission 66437) | Freshwater lake microbial communities from Lake Erie, under a cyanobacterial bloom - NOAA_Erie_Diel6S_1000h metaG | ecosystem: Environmental > Aquatic > Freshwater > Lake | place: USA: Ohio, Lake... | reverse complement strand
AGGACAAGCCCAATGCAAGAGCAGAGAGAACGATGCACACCGTAGCATGAAGGTGGCAGTGGCCAATGCGTTTGCATCTGCTCCCGACGAGAAAAATCGTTTATGGTTCGAACGCACGATGACGACGGTTTACGGTCGACATCAGTTTCAAATAATCGGCTTGTACGGAACGTTCCTTTATGGAATTTCACCAAAAGCCATTCCTGCGGCATTACCGGCGTTGGAAGACCTTTATGCAAAATCTTTTTCGTCTGCAACGAAAGGGATTATCAGAAACATGTTGCGTCAGTTACGGAATAAGTTGGATGCAAAACGTAATGGTAAAACCATTGATGCAGCATCCGATGAAATGAAAGACATCACGGCAGCGGTAATGGCCATAGATGTGACGTTGAAGCGAATGCCGTAGTTTACGGAGCCTCGTGCAACTCGTACCACGCGTCAGCTTCAAGATTGTTCGTAAGAGCAGCAGCAACGGCTAATTCATCACAACGATTGTTGTAGGGATTGTCGGCATGTCCTTTTACCCAAACAAACCGCACACGATGTTTTCGGTAGATGCGCAGAAAGCGTTCCCAGAGATCGGGATTTTTTTTCCCTTTGAATTTTTTATTCTCCCAATCGAACACCCAGCGCTTCTCAACACTGTCCACCACATATTTCGAATCGGAATACACGGTTACTTCGCACCCCGGAAATTTCAAGGCCTCCAGACCAACGATCACGCTGAGTAATTCCATGCGGTTGTTGGTGGTTAATCGGAAACCTTGCGAGAGTTCTTTTCCTTTTGTGCCGGAAATTAATATCACACCATAACCTCCGGGGCCGGGATTTCCGCGAGATGCGCCATCGGTGTACATGATGATTTGATGTGACATGTGTGCGAAGGTAAAAGGAATTCGTGATGAGCGCAGATTGAATTAAATTTACTGCATGGAAGTTTTGAAGATTACCGTTGGAGGGGGCTCGTTGGGGTTATATGTGTTGTTGCGGTTGATCGAGTTCGGCGGTTTGTTGGCGATTACAATATACTGGTTGCGCACCATGCAACGCGCGATAGAAGCTTGCGCGTCTGCCAATCGCACCACCAATGCTTCCGGAGTGTGGATGATATTGATTCCCGGATTTGGTTTGGTGTGGCAGTTTGTGATGATCGGGCATGTGAGTGAATCGTTGAAACGGGAATACCAAAGCCGGGGGTGGTTGTTGGACGAAGATCAACCCGCTTATGGTAAAGGAATAACAGCGGCGGTAATTATCAGTATTGTGTTTTTGATTCGCGGAATATTTTGGGTGCAACCGTGGCTCGGATTTTTAGGACTGTTAGTAGCAGGCTTTACGATGTGGAGCTATGCAGAGCGGGTGAAAGCCTTCATGGAGCGACCGTTGAAAGAGCCGTTGTTTTACGGGAAGCAGAATCCTGTGGTGCAAACGCCGCAAGAGCCTGTGTATGCTTATGTGCCAACTCCTGCGAGCCATTCAACTGCAAATTCAGAAGAACAACAAGAGTCGGATTATTCACGCTGGATGCCTAAATAACAAGAACTATGGGAATATTTTACGGTGCATTTTATGTGATGGTGTTTGGCGTTATCGTGCTGGGCGGAGCTGGCGTGTTGATCGCGTGGTGTATGGCGGTATCAAAATTATTGGAAGCTATTCCGGAGCAGTCGCGCACCATGAAACCTACACAACCGTTTTTAACTTTAATTCCGCTATTCGGTTATGTGTGGCAGTTTGTGGTGGTGAATGCCATTGCGAAAAGTATGGCTAACGAATTTGAACGGCGTCAGGCTTTTTCCACCGAACCGAAACCGGGATACAATTTGGGATTAACCGGTTGTATTTTGATTTGTTGCATGTTCATTCCCGGTGTTCCCGGATTGTTGTTGGGATTAACGGGCATCATCATCATGCTGATTCATACGTTTCGTGTGCATGGTTTTGTGCGCATGATCAGCACCGGCGACGGCTGGGTGGAAAGTGTTGTACAACAAACTTCCTATTCACAACAAGAAGTAAAAAAGGAAGAGCCCACTCCATTCGTTCCGCCGGCACCACCAACAAACAATTATGACAAGTACATGCCGCCGCAGCCCGGGAAAACCAACGAGGCGGATGGATATGACCGCTGGAAGCCGAAGTGAGTGAAGAGCTCTAGGTTCAAGTCTCTATGCCACCCAGTCGAACAAATATTTTTCATCATAAGACACATCGCAATACCGTAGTTGTTGAATGTATTCTTCTTTAAAGGATTTCTTTTTATGATGTTCTTCCTGGCTGTTGATGTAATTAATGACAGTGCCGAGGTGTGAATGAGAGCAGGAGAATCCTCCGAATCCTTCTTGCCATCGGAATGTTCCCCTTGCGAGTTTCTTCTCGTTAATCCATTTGGAAGAATTCGCTTTAATATCTCTGACAAGGTCGGAAATAACAACCGTCGGTCTGCAACTGATTAGAAGGTGAAGATGATCTTCTATGCCGCCAATGGCGTAAATCTTCTGATCTTTTCCGTTAGCGATTCCACAGATATATTTGAACAGTTCTTCTCTCCAACTTTTGTGAATTAGTGATTGACGGCCTTTCACGGAAAAAATAATGTGTACATAAATTTTTGTATAGGTATTTGCCACGTTACGTTTTGTTTATAGCTCGGTTGAATGACTACATGTCGCTCCTACGGAGCTGGGTTAATAATTGAATTTTGAGATCTAGGGTGATTTTGCTCCTACGGAGCTCAGACAATCGACACGTGATGAGAATAGATCAGCCTCTATGTCGAGGCCGTAAAAATAAGATGGGAACACCGAGAGAAAAAAATCGAGTTACCAACATCACTGCATTGCCGCGACTATGCAATGAAAATGAAAAACAACGAGGAGTTTTTATACAAAGAAAGCTCCGTAGGAGCGACTTTAAATTAGACAACGCCTCCTCGTGGACAAACATATAGCTCCGTAGGAGCGACATAATCACACCATGCACCTTTCGTTTCGCTGCATATGTTATTGCTTCCCGATATGTATCAACGCATCGCCCTGATTCACCACGGGCAAATGATTGATACCAATGATATAACCACCATGTGGCGCTAAAATTTTGTGCTCCACTTCTCCATACGGATCACTGATAGTTCCCAAAATATCTCCTTTATGCACAGCGGCTCCGTAAGGAATTGTTTTGTGCCACAAGCCGGAACTCTTCGCGCGCACCCACGATGATTTCGTAATAAATATGGTCGGATTCGGAGGCAATTCCCAATGTATCATTCCAAAGTGATGCAGCAATCGCAAACACCCGTTGATGCCTTCGTTTACACTGTGGTAGTCGAAACGAAAAGATTCTCCGCCTTCAAAGACTAAAATAGGCTTTCCTTGTTTTGCAGCTTCCTTGCGCAACGTGTTGTCGCGAAAGGAAGAATTGATCACCATCAACGGAGAAAAGATGCGTCCCAGCTCCAGATTTTTCTCATCGTTAAACACACATCGCAATTGAGGGTAGTTCGAAATTTTTGCTCCGCCGGTGTGAAAGTCAACACCAAAATCAATTTGAGGAATAATGGTTTCCATCAAATCGTGTGCAATGCGGCTACCCAACGACCCGCCTTTTGAACCCGGAAAGCAGCGGTTCAAATCGCGACCATCGGGAAGATCGCGTGTGCCTGCCAAAAACGAAATAATGTTGATGACAGGAATTGCAATAACACAACCGCGCTTAAGATTTCGTACATCATCGCGCATGATCACTTTACGCACAATATCAACACCATTCAATTCATCTCCATGCATGCCGGCTAAGAACAAAACGGTGGGGCCATCTTCTTTGCCGTTAAACACAAATACCGGAATTTCAATCATGGTATGTGTGGGCAATTTGTAGATGTTCAGGAACACCTGCGCATTTTGCCCCGCCTTGATTTCTTGTCCTTGTATGTGAATGGTTTTGCCCATGATTTACGATAACGCGTTGTGGTATTCGTTGCGCTCCACAAACTCAATAATTTTTCCGGCAATATCAACTCCGGTTGCACCTTCAATGCCTTCTAATCCCGGAGAGGAGTTGACCTCCATCACCAGCGGACCGCGTGCGCTTTGCAACATGTCAACACCTGCAATACTCAAACCTAATTTCTTAACGGCTTTAATTGCAGTTGCTTTTTCTTCTGCGCTGAGTTTAATCAACGACGCTGTTCCGCCACGATGCAGGTTGGATCGGAAATCGCCTTCCGCGCCCTGACGTTTCATCGCACCAACAATTTGCCCGTCCACAACGAAAGCACGAATATCCGCTCCTTTAGCTTCGCGAATAAATTCTTGCACAAGGATGTTCACTTCAACATCCAGAAATGCTTCGATAACGGACTTTGCAGAATTGTGTGTTTCTGCGAGAATAACACCAATGCCTTGCGTGCCTTCCAGCAACTTAATAACTACCGGCGCACCACCCACTTGATTGATCACTTGATCGATGTCTTTAGGAGTTGCAGCAAATGCTGTTTTCGGCATTCCCAATCCGGCCTTCGCCAATAATTGAAGTGAGCGCAGCTTATCACGCGAACGCACCAACGCCTGTGATTCAAGCGTGGAAAAAACTTTCATTTGTTCGAACTGCCTTACGACAGCAGAGCCGTAAAACGTAACGCTGGCGCCAATGCGCGGGATGATAGCATCTATGCCTGTTATCTCAGCACCTTTATAAAAAATGTGCGGACGATTTTGCTCAATCACCAGGACACATTTCTGGTGATCAATTACCGTCATTTCGTGGCCGCGCTGCTGGCCGGCTTCAATAAGTCGCTTGGTCGAATACAAATTCGGATTACGCGACAGGATCGCAATTTTCATATAGTTGGTTGGTTAGAAATCAAATTGGTGTGTGAAACATCTACGACGAAACGTCCACGTAAAAACCGTCTTCCGATGAGTACAGGATATTTCATGTTTGCGCGATCTGATAAGGAAACGAAGCTGTGAATAATACGCTTTCCGATTTTGATTCGCGTTCGTACGACATAACGCTCTTCTGTTTCGCCAAAGGAGCTCTTGATCATTTTTTTCTTGAACTCCGAAAAACGATGTTCACGATCCTGATATTCCGGATGTGTTTCATCCAGCAGGCGAAAATGAAGCACGCCATTCTCTACGCGCACATGATGACAGTGTAAAGCTGTTGTTGCCGCTCCTGTATCAATCTTTGCAACAAGTTTGTACAATCCCAAATCGGGAAAATCAACAAGTTCGCGCTTGCCGATCAATTGTTTCTCCCGAAGTCGTCTGCGAACAGTTCTCACCCGAAATAGTAATCGCGGTTATTTTTTCTTCAGATCCATCTGACCGATAGCCATCATCTCTCGCATAGTTTTCTGCATACCGTCAGTCGATCCATCAAGGAAAATGACATTTCCTTCTCCATGCTCCGCAAAGTTTTTCACGGCTTCTGTCCACATGCTGAATAATATCAATGAAGCATCTAAGTCGGAATCTTGCATCATTTTAGCGGCATGACTCATACCCTTAGCCACTTCTTCACGGAACAACGCCACGCCCTGACCGCGCAATTGTGCCGCTTCTTTTTCCGCCTGTGCCGCAATTTTGATCGCGTTTCCTTCTGCTTCTGCAGATTTAGTCTTAGTGATTAATAATGCTTGACCTTCGTTTTCAGCAGCAGCTTTCAAGTTGTTCGATGCTACCACTTTCGCCATCGAGCGCATTACTTCATCATCAAATGTGATGTCGTTCAATTGCAAGTCGATGAGGTGATAACCCCAAGACTCCAACGTTTGGTCCAACTGATCTTTAACGGCTTCAACAATATCACGACGCAAAGAAAGTACCTCGGATTGTTTCTTTGTTGCTACATAGGCACGCACACTTCCTTCCACTGAGCGAACCAAAGCCGCCATGAAGTTTTGTTCGTTGACAAATTTGAACGCTACATTCTTAATCGTTCCCTCTTCGTTATTCAACACCGAATACAACAACATCGCGGTAAAATTGACATTGGCTTGGTCGATCGTTACCGCCTGAAAGCCCAATTCAACAGAGCGATTTTGAATAGAAACACGACGAAATACGCGTTCGATAAATGGAATTTTAAAATTCAATCCCGGATACAAGGAGCGGCTATACTTACCAAAAATGGTAGTTACACCAACTGTGCCTTGTTGAATTGTGGTGAAGCTCGAAATGAGCAAGAGGAAACCTAATGTTCCCAGAATACTGTAAAGTACAATGCTGTCCATAGTTATTGGGTTATTTTCCGAAAGGTAGAAAAAACCAACACACGGAAATCGGGGTAATGCGGACTATCTGCTAATTTTAACCACAAATAAAATAATGTGAAAAACACCGAGGTTCTAATCGTTGGTCAGGGAATTGCGGGGTCGGTTATGGCGCATGTGCTCATGAGCAGCGGTGTTGATTGCCTGGTGGTTGACCTTCCCGGAAAATCAAGTTCTTCGCGAATAGCAGCCGGTGTGTATAACCCGATCAATTTTCGTACCGCGCGTTTAACGTGGAAAGCGCATGAATGCGTGCAGACTGCAGTAAGGTTTTACGAAACAGCAGAACATATTACGGGGGTAAAATTTCACAAGCAACTTCCCATTGTTCGCGTGTTTCAGTCGCAAGAAGAACAGAGCTTATGGAACGCTTCTTTAGCGCAGTTAGCTCCCTTTGCAGGGGAATCTAACAGTGAAATTGACAATGTGAACCGGCCATTTGGAAGTGGACTTGTTTTGGGCGGAGGAATGATCGACACGGCAAAATTTTTGAAAGCCACGCAGGATTTTTTGATGCAACACGGCAGTTTCATGGAAGAAGAATGGAATTGGAACTTGATACATGAAACCAAGGACGGTGTTGTTTACGACAACAGAATAACAGCGCAAGTAGTGATTTCTTGTGAAGGATTTTCCGCAGAGCAAGCGCATCGACCATTTCCTGTGTTGCCAACACAAGGAGAAACGTTGCTGATTAAAAGTGCCGCGTTCAGTCCGGATGTTATTGTCAACGGCGCTGTGTATCTGGCTCCTGTTGGCGATGGATATTTTATTTGCGGCGCTACGTACAAACCGGGATTGTCCGAGGAATTGATAACTCCGGAAGCGAAAACGGAATTGCGACAAAAGCTGGAAGCGATGATGCCGGGAGACTATGAGATTGTTGCACAACGAGCCGGAATAAGGCCTGCGGGGCGCGATAAGAAACCCGTTTTAGGGAAAATGCGAGAATTCGAAAATGTATACGCGTTTAACGGACTTGGCAGCAAAGGCGTGATGCAAGCGCCTTTATTGGCACAGCTGCTGTGGTCGCATGTTCATGAAGGTTTGCCGTTGCCTTCGGAAGTTGATATAGCTCGTTTTCGCAAATTTATGAACGCATAAAAAAACGCGATCTGTATAGATCGCGTTTTAGTAAGCACGGTTACTATTTAGAAATTAAATTGAATTCCTTGTGCTAATGGTAAACTTGTGGAATAGTTTATCGTATTAGTCTGACGACGCATGTAAGCTTTCCAGGCATCTGAACCCGATTCGCGACCACCACCTGTTTCTTTCTCTCCACCAAATGCTCCGCCAATTTCAGCACCGGAAGTTCCGATGTTCACGTTTGCAATGCCGCAATCAGAACCTTCGTGTGACAAGAACAACTCCATTTCGCGCATGCTGTTCGTGAAGATGGAAGAAGAGAGTCCTTGCGGAACACCATTCTGAATTGCGATGGCTTCTTCAATCGTTTTGTATTTCAACACGTATAAAATTGGCGCGAACGTTTCTTCCTGTACAATATGGAATTCGTTCTTCGCTTCAATAATGCAAGGCTTCACATAACATCCGCTTTCGTAACCGTCACCTGAAAGAACACCGCCTTCAACGACAACTTTGCCTCCCTCTTGTTTTGCGCGTTCAATTGCTTTCAGATAATCTTCTACAGCACCCTTGTCAATCAATGGTCCAACGTGGTTGTTTGCATCCAACGGATTTCCAATTTTCAACTGACCGTATGCATTCTTAAGCACGCTTATGGTTTTGTCGTAAACGCTCTCGTGTACGATTAATCGGCGGGTTGAAGTACAACGCTGTCCCGCTGTTCCAACTGCGCCAAACACAGCTCCAACCAACACCATATTTAAATCAGCATGTTCTGAAACGATGATCGCATTGTTGCCGCCCAACTCAAGAATAGAACGACCGAAACGTTGTGCAACGGTGGAAGAAACGTGACGACCGATGCGCGTGCTTCCTGTGAATGAAACCAAAGGCACACGAGAATCGTTATTCATCATGTCACCAACAGGATTACCGATCAACACACAACTAACACCTTCCGGAACGTTGTTTTTCTTCAATACGTCAGCAATGATATTCTGACATGCAATAGCGCACAACGGTGTTTTAGAAGAAGGCTTCCATACACACACGTCACCGCAAACCCAAGCAATCGCTGCATTCCAGCTCCATACAGCAACCGGGAAGTTGAACGCGGAAATAATTCCCACAACTCCCAGTGGATGCCACTGCTCATACATACGATGCTTCGGACGCTCGCTGTGCATGGTCAATCCATACAACTGACGCGACAAGCCAACAGCGAAGTCACAGATATCAATCATTTCCTGTACTTCACCTAAGCCTTCCTGCAATGATTTCCCCATTTCATAGGAAACCAATTGACCCAGCGGCTCTTTATACTCACGCAAACGATCGCCGATTTGACGAACCACTTCTCCGCGCTTTGGAGCAGGCATCATGCGCCACACCTTGAATGCTTCCGTCGCAGCCTGCATTACTTTTTCGTAATCTTCTGCGGTAGCTTGATTCACACTACCGATATATTGTCCATCTGCCGGTGAATATGAATCTACTTTTTTCCCGGAAGTATTCCAATGAACAGTTCCTGTTGAAGCACCGAAGTTGGTGTCTTTAATGCCTAGTTTATGAAGAGCATCTGCGATGCCGAAATTGTCAGTCATTACTTGAGTCATAATCCTTGTATTAATGGAAGACGAAGGTACAAAAAAGACCTGCGCGTGTGCGTGATTTCGGGCACCGGCAGCGCAATTAATAAATTGTAAACAGCTTATTTTTTCGGCTTCACAGCCGCCGCATGATTGCGGTAAATAGTTTGAGAAACAGTGCTGAGCGGGCCATCCACAATGCGTTTTGGCGAATTCACCGTATTTTCAAAACGCTGCGCTACTTTGCCCATTGCCACTCGCTGACTTGTAGCACACGAGAAAATGGTGTAATGAATGACCACCATTCGCTTGAAGTTGGTGTTGCCTTGCATGTTCAGCGGATCTGCTCCTAAATCATTTTGTAAATCCAGTTGATTTAAGAATACCACGTATTCACACTTGTATTTTTCTTTCAGATACGGAATCAGATTTGCGCTCAGAATTTTAGTGTTCATGAATTTTTCGCCTTCATCGGGCGGAGCAACAACTTGTCCTTTCTGAATACCGCCGGGAGCTTTGGGATTCTTGTTGTCGGTTTTAGCTACAGGTGCCGGATTTAGTGGGGAATTGACAGGAATAAATTCGGTTGCGGTCATGTTGTAAACTAGACCCAAGTCTTTTTTCATTTTTACGGTGTCATCCAGCAAGGTGATCACTTCGTATTGTCCGGCAAAAGCGCGACGCATTTGATCAACAGCACCACGACGGAAAGCGCTTTGCATCTGCTTATAATTTTGTCCCGTCTCTGCACTGATCGATCGCGTGATATCCGATTCCGCATTGAACATACGTTCGTCGTACGGAACAACCAAAATTTTCGCTTTCGCGCTTGGCTTTTGTTCGCCCGGATCCGCACCGTCGCGCGTGGTTTGCGCTACAACACCAATTCCTTGCAGAACTAAAAACAACACGATGAAAGCGTAGCGCATAGATTTTACTTAATTAAAAAGCGATAAATGTCGTTTCCGTTAGCAAATACCAATAGACCAAGCACAATATACATGCCAATGTTAAGCGCCGTGGCCATTACGTTGTCGCTCACTTTTTTGCCGGTGATCATTTCCCACAAGACAAACAGAATGTAACCGCCATCTAAAACCGGAATTGGCAACAAATTCATGAAGGCCAAAATTAAGCTGAGGTACGCGGTTAAGCTCCAGAATGCTTCCCAATCCCAAGTTGAAGGGAACAAGCTGCCGATACTTGCAAAGCCGCCCATTTTAGATGCACCTTCTTTAGTAAATAGGAAGCGCAACTGCTTCACATAGCCGACCATTTTTTTCACAGAAAGCTCAAAACCTGCGCCCCATGCGGCAAAGAAGCCATACTCTCGACGATCGAACGTAAGATACTTTTCTGCTCCTTTATGTAACACTTGCATTTTGCCGTTTTCGTCCAACGTAATTTTAACGGTTTGAGGTGCCCCGTCGCGCACAATTCCTAGGTCAATGGTTTTGCCTTTGTGTTTTGGCAACTCGCGCAGGAACTGCTGAAAATAGCCCAACGTGTCGCCATTCAGCGAAATCAGACTGTCGCCCTTTTTCAACCCGCCTTTAGCACCGGGCATGCCGGGAACAACAGAGTCCAATACAAACGGAATTTGCGGAGTAATTAAGAATGCGGCTTCCCGGTCGATAACCTTAGTGTCAAAATCATCTGCAATGTCAATTGTTACTTGTTGTCCGTTACGATCAACTTCAACAGTTTTGGCCTTATCTAAAATGATCGACAATACTGCGTCCTGAAAATTCGGGATTTTCTGTCCGTCAACGCTTACAATTTTATCTCCGTCCTTAAACCCTGCAGCGAGCGCCAACGAATCACAGGCAATACCGTATTTAGCATTTTGTGTAGGTAAATATTCTTGCCCGTACGACCATAACATCATGCTGTAAATTACCACAGCAAGCAATGCATTTACAGTAACACCACCTGCAAGAATAATTAAACGTTGCCATGGTTTTTTCCCGCGAAATTCATCATGCGCAGGAGCTTCATTCGGCTTTTCAGGATCTGCCATCATCCCTGCGATATCAACAAATCCGCCAAAAGGAAACCAACCTATTCCGTATTCGGTTTGTCCGATTTTCTTTTTGAAAATGGAGAACTTCAATAAGTTTGAAAATGGAAATAAGAAGTCGAAGAAGAGATAGAATTTATCTACACGCGCTTTGAACCAACGAGCGGTGATGTAATGTCCGAATTCGTGAAGAACGATTAATAACGAAAGACTCAGGAAGAATAAAGTGAATTTTACCACAGTTCAGGAATTATAGAATGCGCAAAGGTACTAAAACGTAACCGAGCCTCCGATTAATCGATGAGCCTTTGCTCGGGCCGCTTCGTCGGATGCCACGAGATCGTCATAGGTAAACGTCTTCATAGGTGTCATGGACGCTAAGGTTTCACCAATAACTTCGGCTATTTGAAGGAAACGGATCTTACCTTCCAGAAACTGCTGAACAGCCACCTCGTTGGCCGCGTTAATAATGCACGGTGCAGTTCCTCCCATATTCATAGCGTCGTAGGCGAGTTGCAGGCACCCAAATGTTTTTTTGTCGGGCGCATGAAATGTGAGTTCGGGATATTTCAAGAAATCAAATCTTGGAAAATCACTTTTCAAACGATGTGGATATCCCATGGCGTATTGAATTGGCAATTTCATATCCGGCAAGCCCATTTGAGCTTTCATACTGCCATCAGTAAACTGAACAATACTGTGAATGATACTTTGAGGATGCACAATCACATCAATCTGCTCCGGTTGTAAGTGAAACAACCATTTGGCTTCTATCACCTCAAGCCCTTTGTTCATCAGCGTTGCAGAGTCGATCGTGATTTTTGCTCCCATGCTCCAGTTGGGATGTTTCAACGCTTGTTCCCGTGTTACATGAGCTAGTTCGTCTCGCGTTTTTCCGCGGAAAGGACCTCCGGATGCGGTCAAATATATTTTCTCAATCGGATTGTGAAACTCTCCTGCAAGGCATTGAAAAATGGCGGAATGTTCTGAATCAACGGGATAGAGGTTCACCCCGTTTTCCTGCGCCAATTTAGTCACGAGTTCTCCTCCAACAACCAGCGTTTCTTTATTAGCCAGCGCAATTTGCTTGCCCGCTTTTATTGCTGCAATAGTTGAACGAAGTCCTGCGTATCCCACAATTGCGGCAAGCACCATATCCACAGCTTCCATCTGCACCACGTCGCATAAGGCATCCTGACCACCATATACTTTAATGTCGAGATCGCTTAATAACGCTTTCAATTCGGGAAGTTTTGCAGTGTCATTAATTACCACAAAGTTGGGTTGAAACTCGCGCGCCTGTTGAGCCAAAAGCTGCACATTATTACCTGCAGCAAGCACTTCCACTATAAAACGATCGCTGTTGGCGCGCACTACATCGAGCGCTTGCGTTCCGATGGAACCGGTTGATCCGAGAATGGCAAGGCGTGTAGGCTGAATGGTGTTGGAAGTGCTCATCGTGTGCAAAAGTACAGGTATCAAACACCTGCGTGAATAGAATGTTTATTAAAACGTCACGTAATCCTGCGGATCGACAGGTGCTCCGTTATACCACACTTCAAAATGCAGATGCGGACCGGTGCTGTTTTCTCCTGTGTTTCCAACAATCGCAATGGGCTCGCCGGCTTTTACGTATTGTCCGTTTTTCTTTAAAACAGCAGCATTGTGCTTATACACCGTAACCAGGTTATTGGCGTGTTGAATCATCACTACATGACCATCTTCCACAGACCAAGAAGAAGATAAAACCGTGCCGTCGAGAGCGGCTTTCACAGCTTCGTTTTCTTCTGCAGCAATGTCTGTTCCGAAATGTTCTTCACGTGGGTTAAAAGAACTGGTCACAGTACCGCGTATCGGCGCAAAAAAGAAAAACCCTGCAATACCGCCACGTTTCACACCACCCAGCTCCAATGCATATTTTTGATTCATGGCTTCAATTTCGGCGCGGAGCAACGAATCTTCTTTTGATGGTCGGAAATCGATGTTATCGTAATTGCGTGTCGTATCGCGGGGAACAACTGCAGTGCCTGCAGAATCGGCACCCGTGAGAACTTTTTTCAAATTCTCCAGATACACTGCCCGGTTTTTTTCTACCAACTCCAGTGAATCGGCTTTAATCTTTAATGCGTATAAATCGCGCCGCATGTTCACATCGGCGTAGCCCGGAATGTATTCACGTATAGGCGTAAAAGCCACCAAACTCACCAGGAGTGTGGTCATGACTATGGTAATAGCGCTGAGTAACACCAAAATCCCAAGAGGCGTAAGTCGCAACGATACACGCTCCTCGAAGGTGTCGTCGTTCATGACTACCATGCGGTATTTCACCCGCAAACGGTCACGCCAGTTGCGTTTTTCTTTCAGTTCAGCCATTGCTAAGGCTCCAAATATCGTAATAATAGCGGTGGATTGGGCAACCATCCGCATTTCGGTACGTCAAACATGCGGTTAATACACTATTTTTGTCGTCTTTCCGTTATACGGAATGCTGAAATTCGTGAATCGCATACGCACATATCATATTGCCCTCGGCTTGTTTGTTGCCTTTTTTATGGTGGCCTGCACGACGAAGAAAAACACGTTTGTAACTCGGAGTTATCATAATCTGACTTCGCGCTATAACGGTTATTTCTACGCGAAGGAAAGTATGAAGGACGCCAAGTATAAAGTGGAGCGCTCCTATATAGACGATTACAGTCAGCTTTTACCATTGTTTCAACTGCCCGGTTCTCCCGAAACAAAATCCAGCTATACGGATTTGGAGAAAGCTATTAAAAAATCAACAACGGTTATTGAGCGTCACGCTATAACGGATCGCAAAGGAATAGAAGTTGCCGGTGCCGTTAAATGGATTGACGAGAATTATCTGATCATTGGACAAGCGCACTATTACAAAGGTGAGAACGCTGCTGCGATGGAGATGTTTGATTACATCATTCAGAAGTATCCGAAGTTTCCTACACGATACGATGCTGTAATGTGGAAGGCTCGTACGCTGGTGCAGATGGGCGCTTATACCCAAGCAGAGTCGCAACTTGACGTTATTGCCAATGACAAGAACTGTCCGGAAAAACTGAAAGTGCACATTAAGTTGTCGTATGTCGATTTATACATGCACACCGGCAATAAACAAAATGCAATTAAGTACTTGGAAGAAGCACTTCCTGACGTGAAACGCAAACGCGATCGCGCACGATACACGTATATTCTTGCGCAGTTGTACGAGTTTTCCGGCGACAGGAAAAAGGCGTCTTCACTTTATTCTAAAGTTATTGAGTTGAATCCTGCATACGAAATGTTGTTCAACGCCAAGTTGGCGCGTGCACGTTTATCCGGCACCGATAGCAAAGGCCGCACTGCTGCGCGCAAAGAGCTGGATAAAATGTTGGAAGACGAGAAGAATAAAGAGTACCAGGATCAGATTTATTATACACTCGGCCAGTTGGAATTGAGTGCAGGTAAAAAAGAAGCGGCGATCGGTTTTTTCAAAAAGTCTGTTGCGGTAAGTGTAGGTAATAATAAACAGAAAGCACTGTCGCATCTGGCTTTGGGCGAATTGTATTTTGGAGATCAGAATTACAGAAACGCTCAGGCGTATTACGATAGTACCATGATGTTCTTGCCGAAAGAATACGTGGACTACAATAAAATTAAGGATCAAAAAGAAAGCTTAACAACGCTTATTCGTTACCTGAATGTGGTTTCGCAAGAGGATAGCTTACAAATGGTGGTGAATCGTTATGGTGGCGATACGACAACATTGTATGCGTACATCGATAACATCATCAAGAAGCTGAAAGAGCAGGAGGAGAAAGAAAAAGAGTTGAAGGAGCAGAATAACGGCGGGCCGGGAATGAACAACATCAACCAGGGCAATGCGATCAACAATAACAATCAGAACAGCGGAGCGTTGTGGTATTACTACAACCAATCTGCTGTTTCGTTCGGGTTAAATGAATTCACGCGAAAATGGGGAAATCGGAAGCTGGAAGATAACTGGCGAAGAAACAACAAGGAGTCTATGATGATTGAGCCGGAAGGCGAAGATGGCGGTGATACTGCAGCAGTAGTTGCAAAAAGTAAGAAAGGCGGGAATGATAATAAGTCGCGTGATTTTTATTTGAAAAATCTTCCGACGACTCCGCAACAAAAGGCAACATCTGATGAGAAGATTGCCGACGCACTGTACAATTTGGGAGCCATTTTCAAAGAGCAAATGCGCAACAACGCTAAGTCAATTGAATCCTTTGAGGCATTGTGCACGCGCTATCCGAAGCACAAGTATGCATTACCTTCACATTTCCAATTGTATAAATTGTATGGTGCAACGGGAAATAAGTCGAAGGAAGAAGAGCACAAGTCGTATATCTTAACGAATCATCCGAATAGTGAATACGCCAACATCATTCGCAATCCGAATCATGAAGTGAGTGTGATGGCCGAAAAGGATAAGATCAACAAATATTACGACGACACCTATGTGATGTATCAGCGCACAGAATATGCTAACGTAATTGTGCGTTGCAACACAGCGGATACGATGTTTGGTACCAAGCATGAACACGCAGCGAAATTTGCGTACCTGCGCGCTACCAGCTTAGGTAAAACTTCCGGAAATGCCGTAATGGAAGCAGAGCTGATGAAAATTATTGCCAACTATCCGAAAGATCCTGTGAAAGATCAAGCTCAGGCTTTATTGGATGCATTAAAAAGACAACGTGGAGAAACGGTGGTTGCAAAAGACAGTATTCCCGTTAATGTCGCTCAACTGTATACTAACATTCCTAACGCCGAACACCAATTGATGATTGTGGTAGAAACCGGTAAAGGCAATATCAATCAATTTAAGATTGCGCTTTCCGATTTTAACTCGCAGAACTTTGCCTCTTCAGGTTACCAGATCAATAGTGTTGTGTTGGATAATAAACGTCA
>Ga0068877_10002195_pt1 | contig 15917 bp, 14 predicted proteins | sample NOAtaG_FD_66437 | JGI IMG/M metagenome (GOLD analysis project Ga0068877, IMG submission 66437) | Freshwater lake microbial communities from Lake Erie, under a cyanobacterial bloom - NOAA_Erie_Diel6S_1000h metaG | ecosystem: Environmental > Aquatic > Freshwater > Lake | place: USA: Ohio, Lake... | reverse complement strand
AGCTTTTCTCAAAAATGGAGAGCGTAAAGTAGGTGATCCGGCCAAGCGCCAGGCGATCACCAATCCTCAAAATACCATTGCTTCCGTAAAGCGCTTTATGGGTCGTCGCTTCGACGAAGTAGGAGAGGAGATCACCCACTGGAGTTACAAAGTGGCTAAGGGAGATAACAACACTGTTCGTATCGATATCGATGGACGTTTGTATACTCCGCAAGAGATCAGTGCCATGGTATTGCAGAAAATGAAAAAGACCGCCGAAGATTATTTGGGTCACGAGGTAACAGAGGCCGTTATTACCGTTCCTGCTTACTTCAACGACGCGCAGCGTCAGGCCACTAAAGAGGCCGGAGAGATCGCCGGTCTTAACGTACGTCGTATTGTAAATGAGCCAACGGCTGCCGCACTGGCTTATGGTCTTGATAAAGCCCAGTCCGATCGTCGCATTGCAGTATTCGATCTGGGCGGCGGAACCTTTGATATTTCGGTATTGGAATTGGGAGATGGTGTGTTTGAGGTAAAGTCGACCAATGGGGATACCCACCTGGGAGGAGACGACTTCGATAAGGTGATCATGGACTGGTTAGCCGACGAATTCAAGAAAGACGAATCCATCGACTTGCGCAAAGATCCCATGGCGCTGCAGCGTCTGAAGGAGGCTGCCGAAAAAGCCAAGGTAGAGCTAAGTTCCTCTTCCGAAACGGAGATCAATCTTCCCTATATCACCGCCGTTGATGGGGTTCCTAAGCACTTGGTCAAAAAATTGAGCCGTGCCAAGTTTGAGCAGCTGGCCGATTCTTTGTTTGCCCGCTGTCTAAAGCCCTGCGAGGCTGCGCTTAAAGATGCCGGGTTATCTACTTCACAAATTGATGAAGTGATCTTGGTGGGCGGTTCTACTCGTATCCCCAAGGTACAAGAGATCGTAGAAAAATTCTTTGGTAAGAAGCCCAATAAAGGAGTTAACCCCGACGAGGTCGTAGCGGTAGGCGCTGCCATCCAGGGTGCCGTACTGACCGGAGAGGTAAAGGATGTACTACTACTCGATGTAACGCCACTCTCACTGGGCATTGAAACCATGGGTAGTGTCATGACCACGCTGATCCCGTCCAACACGACCATCCCCACCAAGAAATCAGAAGTATTCTCAACGGCCAGCGATAATCAACCCGGTGTACAAATTCACGTACTGCAAGGTGAGCGAAGCATGGCCAAAGACAACAAAAGTCTGGGCATCTTTAATCTCGACGGTATTCCACCCGCACCCCGCGGTGTGCCTCAGATCGAAGTGACCTTCGACATCGATGCCAACGGTATCTTACACGTTACTGCCAAGGACAAAGGAACCGGTAAGGAGCAAAAGATCCATATCGAGGCCGGATCGGGCCTGAGCAAGGAGGAGGTCGAAAAAATGAAGGCAGAGGCTAAGGCCAACGAAACGGCCGATAAAGCCGAAAAAGACCGAGTTGAAAAACTCAACCAAGCCGATTCGCTGGTATTCCAGACCGAAAAGCAGTTGAAGGAGTATGGTGATAAGATCCCTGCCGAAAAGAAATCGGCCATTGAGCAAGCAGCCGAGAAGCTGAAAGAAGCGCACAAAGCCCAAGACCTGGCCGGTATCGAAGCCCATATGGCCACCCTCAATGCTGCATGGACCGCCGCCAGTGAGGATATGTACAAAGCTACCCAAGGGGGTGCGCAACCCGGTTCGGATGCCGGCCCAGGAGCCGGTAGCGCCTCGAACGCTGCCACCGAGGATGTAACGGATGTCCCCTTCGAAGAAGTAAAATAAGCGCTGCTTAGCAACGTTGCAGAAACCCGCCCGAACCGGCGGGTTTTTTGTTTTGAAAAAAACACCTCACCTTTTTTACGAAAACAATAGTTTTGCTCTCTTTTCTGAAACTATAACCCATTTGCCGCATGTCTAATTCTTATCTCGAGCTGGTCAAGCAAACGTTCAATTTTCCGCAAGAAGGAATAGAGGTAGACGAGGGGAACTTAACCTTCAATGGCCTTGACCTAAAGGAACTCATCGCGAAGCATGGTACCCCCCTTAAGCTCACGTATCTGCCCAAGATCGGCATGCAGATCAAAAAGGCTAAAACGATGTTCGCGGCCGCCTTTAAAAAACATAAGTACGAGGGCAAATACTTTTATTGCTATTGCACCAAGAGTTCTCATTTTAGCTTTGTGGTAGAGGAAGCGCTCAAAAGCGAAATTCATCTCGAAACCTCTTATGCCTACGATATCGAGATCATCAAGAAGCTCTATGCCAAAAAGAAGATAAATAAAGACATTCACATCATTTGCAACGGGTTCAAGCAAAAGGGGTACACGCGTCGCATCGCTCAATTGCTGAACTCCGGTTTTCACAATGTTATTCCGGTGCTAGATAACAAGGAGGAGCTCAAAGAGTATGCTCACTCTGTTAAGGTGCCCTTTAAGCTGGGCATTCGCGTAGCAGCCGAGGAGGAGCCTAACTTTCCGTTTTATACTTCGCGCTTGGGTATTCGCGCCAAGGATATCCTGGAGTTCTATGTGGATCGTATAGAAGGATACGAGAGTAAGTTTCAGTTAAAGATGCTCCACATTTTTTTGAATAAGGGTATCAAGGACGATATCTACTATTGGAGCGAACTAAACAAGGTGGTCAACCTCTATTGCCAACTCAAGAAGATCTGTCCCGAGCTGGACTCAATCAACATCGGAGGCGGATTCCCCATCAAGCACTCGCTGGGCTTTGAGTACGATTATCAGTTCATGATCAATGAGATCGTTCGAAATATCAAGGTTGCTTGTAAAAAGGCCAAGGTGCCCATGCCCAATATCTTTACCGAGTTTGGTAGCTATACGGTCGGCGAGAGCATGGCCCATATTTACAAGGTAATTGCAGAAAAAATTCAGAACGACCGCGAAACGTGGTACATGATCGATTCTTCGTTCATTACCACGTTGCCCGATACCTGGGGGATAGGAGAGAAATTCTTGATGCTGCCCGTTAATAAATGGGATCAGGATTACCAGCGTGTAGTGCTGGGGGGCATTACCTGCGACAGCCATGATTATTACGACTCCGAGGAGCACATCAACGAGGTTTTCTTGCCCAAGACCAACGGAACGGACGAGCCGCTCTATGTTGGATTTTTTCATACGGGGGCCTATCAAGACCAGATCAGTGGTTACGGCGGTATCAAGCATTGCTTGATACCCTCTCCCAAACACGTTATTGTGGGGTACGATAAAAATGGAAAGCTGGTCGATTGGGTATATGCCAAACAACAGACGGCGCAAAGCATGCTCAAGATTTTGGGCTATTAAACGGGTGCGGGCGAATGCGCAGGAGGTATCCGGATCTATCTGACCAGCAGCGGCCGGCAAAAGAGTTGGAAAATAAAAACCCCTCGTTGAAACGAGGGGTTGTAAACCAAAACCAACTGCTTATGAGAAAGAATCTTGTACTATTAAACGTATAAAGGGTACCAAACTGTTGTTTTCGTTTTGTTAAAAGAATTTCGAAGCGTAGTACCCTTGTTTCTGATTATTTTTGCACTCTAAAGTTTAATACCATGTATCCTGCCGAAATCGTAATACCCATGAAAGAAGAGCTGACCGAAAAAGGCTTTTCCGAATTATTGTCTACCCAAGCCGTCGATCAGCAGCTTTCAAAAGAAGGAACCACCCTGGTAATGATCAATTCAGTTTGTGGATGTTCTGCGGGCACTGCCCGTCCTGGCGTATTGATGGCCGTATCACAAGCAGCTAAAAAGCCCGATTTTTTAACCACCAGTTTTGCGGGTTTCGATACCGAGGCCGTTGGGGCTATCAGACAGCATCTCTTGCCTTATCCGCCCTCTTCTCCGGCCATTGCCCTCTTTAAGAATGGTCAGTTGGTTCATTATATAGAAAGACACATGATTGAGGGAAGATCGGCTCAAATGATCGCCCAAAACCTGATCGGAGCGTTCGAGCAGCATTGCAATTAAGCGCAACACCTCACTATGTACCCCAACCTTTACTACGCCTTCAAGGATCTACTGGGTTTGGACTGGCCAGTACTACGCTTTGTAAATAGTTTTGGCTTTTTTGTGGCCATCGCTTTTTTAACGGCTGCCTATGTACTTACCCAAGAGTTAAAAAGAAAAAGTGGACAGGGTTTGTTTACGCCAACGGAAACCACCATCCTGATCGGGCAGTCCGCCACTTGGGCAGATTTGGGGGCCAACTTTGGGTTAGGTTTTTTGCTGGGCTTTAAGGTTCTAGCCTTATTTTTTTTGGATGAAGCGACCATGCAAGACCCGCAGGCCTTTATTTTTTCTGCGCAGGGAAGCCCAGCAGCAGGATTTTTGATGGGTCTTTTTTTCGCCGGCGTCAAGTGGTGGGAAAAGAACAAAGAAAAACTCGACAAGCCCGAAAAGCGACTAATTCGTATTTGGCCTCAAGACAGGGTAGGAGAGATCACCATGCTGGCATTGGTGTTTGGTCTGGCCGGCGCCAAACTCTTTGATATTTTCGAGAACTGGAGCTACTTTTTACAGGACCCGGCTGCTTATATTTTTTCTCCGGCCGGTCTCACCATGTACGGGGGACTGATTTGCGCTGCCATTGCCATTGGTATTTATGCCCGAAAGCATAAGATCAGATTTTTAGCACTTGCCGATGCAGTAGCCCCTGCGCTCATGCTGGCCTATGGAATTGGTCGTATTGGTTGTCATATCTCCGGAGACGGAGACTGGGGTGTTGTGAGCGATCTGGCGGCAAAGCCTTCTTTTCTGCCCGATTGGGCCTGGTCTTACACCTATCCACACAACGTAATAGAAGAGGGTATTCCAATTCCGGGGTGCATAGGACCATTTTGCAGTCAACTGCCACAGGGGGTTTATCCGGCTCCTTTATTCGAAGCCTTGGCCTGCATTGCCTTATTTGGAGTTTTATGGAGCGTTAGAAAACGCCTGAAGCTAACGGGACAAATGTTTGCCTTATACTTGATATTAAATGGATTAGAGAGGTTTGCTATAGAAAAAATTCGGGTAAATGTCAAAATGGATCTCTTTGGCCTACACCCGACGCAGGCCGAGCTGATCGCCTCTATATTGATGGGTGCTGGGCTTCTGTTGTTTATCCGGCAAAGCCGCCGCGCCACCGCCTCTCGCTGATGATCCGACGACTCGTATTTTAACTGGTTTTTACCCTTTTTTTGTGTTACATTTGCACTCTGTAAAAGGCTAATTGGGCTCATTTTTTACCCTTATCAAAATATTTCTTAAATGCGGCAGCTAAAGATCGCTACCCAGATAACCAACCGTGATTCGCAAGCGGTAGAAAAATACTTACAAGAGATCTCAAAAATTTCGATGATCACTCCCGAAGAGGAGACCACGCTCGCCCAGCGTATCAAGATGTTCAATCGTAATCCGGTCGATTCGCAACGTGCTCTTGACAAACTGGTGCAAGCCAATTTGCGTTTCGTGGTGTCGGTGGCCAAGCAATATCAACATCAGGGACTTTCGTTGAGTGATCTGATCAACGAAGGTAATCTCGGTCTAATCAAAGCTGCCCAGCGTTTCGATGAGACCAAGGGCTTTAAATTCATCTCTTATGCCGTATGGTGGATCCGCCAATCAATTTTACAGGCATTAGCAGAGCAAGGTCGTTTGGTTCGTTTACCCCAAAACAAGATCGGTACCTACAACAAGGCCAATAAAGCCTATATGGCCTTTGAGCAAGAACACGAGCGTGAGCCATCAACAGAAGAGCTGGCCGAACTGCTCGAGATGAGCGAGACCGAGATCAATAATATCTTTCAGAGCAATACCCGCCACACTTCGCTCGATGCACCTGTGCACGAAGCAGAGGATGTAGCCATGGGCGATCTACTCGAGGGTAGTGATGATACCGACGATGATGTAATGAAAGATTCTCTTCGCAACGAGATTCGTCGAGTATTAAAATCGTTGTCTCCTCGTGAAGCAGAGATCGTGAATGCCTATTTTGGGTTGGATGGAGAAAATGGTGTCACCATCGAACAGATAGGACAGAAATACGACCTTACCAAGGAGCGTATCCGCCAGATCAAAGAAAGGGCCATCAAGCGTCTCCAAAAAGCTCGCTACAGTAGCGCCCTCAAAGCTTATTTAGGGTAACTTCTGTACTGGCTTCTTTGAGGTAGAACAAATTGCCTGCTTTTGGGTTATTCTTGCATGCCTTTTCGGATAGTTTACGTTCTTATAGCGTTTCTTTTAGTGTCCTGCGAAAGGGATATTGAATTTACTCTCCTTGAGACTGAGCCTAAATTAGTGGTGGAGGCCACTATCGAGAATGGACAACCGCCGCTGGTCATTCTATCGAAGAGTTTACCCTTTTTTGACACGCTGCGGCCTTCGCAATTAGCTACTTCTTTTATTACCGATGCCACAGTCTCTGTTACGCATAATGGCATCATATATCCGTTAAAAGGATATAGTACAGTAGTGGCCGGACAATCGCTCGGCTTCCATTACACGGTGGATAGCAGCCAACCCTCGCTATTCTTACGAGGCGCACTACAGCAACGCTATGCACTCACCATTCGCTGGCAGGGTAGAACTTACCAAGCCCAAACCACCATACCCGAGCTGACCCGCAGGATCGATTCGATATTTTGGCGTCCGGCCCCGCCCGATAACCCGCCGGGTAAAGTTGCACTCTATGTACGAGCAACCGATCGGCCCGGTTTCGGAGATTATATTCGTTATTACACCCGACAAAACAATGGCCCATTTTTACCCGGCCTAAACTCTGTCTATGACGATCAGGTCATTGATGGAACCAGCTACGAGGTACAGGTTGAGCGGGGCATCATTCGCGACGGGCAACCCGAAGAGGGCTATAACTTTTTTAACCGCGGCGATACGGTTACTTTAAAGCTTTGTAATATAGACAAGGCTACCTATGATTTTTGGAGAACGGTAGAATTTAATTACGCCAGCATTGGCAATCCGTTTTCTTCGCCCACCAAGGTGTTGAGCAACGTATCCGGAAACGCTTTGGGGTATTTTGGAGGCTATGCAGCACAATTCCGTACTGTTATTATTCCCCGCTAATAATGCCCTAAATTTGCTGGCATCGCAACAATTAGTTGACTATGGAAACCAGCGAAAAAATTGCTTGTCTTATCATCGGCTCTGGCCCTGCGGGCTACACAGCCGCTATTTACGCCAGTCGGGCGGGTCTCAAACCCGTGCTTTACCAAGGCATTCAACCCGGTGGCCAGCTTACCATTACTACCGAAGTAGAGAATTATCCCGGCTACCCGGAGGGTATTCAAGGGCCGGAGATGATGGTTCACTTCGAAAAGCAAGCGGCCCGCATGGGGACCGATATTCGCTATGGATTGGCGACCAAGGTAGATTTTACCGGCCCTTTGCACAAGGTGCAGATCGATGATGAAAAATGGATAGAGGCTGCCAGCGTAATTATTTGTACCGGTGCCTCAGCTAAATGGCTGGGCCTGGAAAGCGAGCAGCGACTCAATGGTTTTGGCGTGAGCGCCTGTGCCGTATGTGACGGATTTTTCTTTAAGGGAAAAGAGGTGGCCATTGTGGGAGCCGGTGATACTGCGGCAGAAGAAGCCTTGTATCTTTCCAAGATATGCTCAAGAGTACATATGATCGTTCGCCGTGGTGAAATGCGTGCCAGTAAGGTGATGCAGGAACGTGTAAAAAATACCTCCAACATCACTATTTATTGGAATAGCGAAACAGACGAAATACTTGGTGATAAAAAAGTGGACGGCGTTCGCATTGTCAACAACCAGACGAAAGAGAAGACCGAAATTTCTGTAAGTGCATTTTTTGTGGCCATCGGTCATCAGCCCAATTCAGACATCTTTAAGCCCTGGCTCGATATGGATGAGGCGGGTTATATCAAAACGATAGCGGGTAGCAGCCGTACCAACCGAGAAGGGGTATTTGCGGCCGGTGACGTGCAAGACAAGATCTATCGCCAAGCGGTAACGGCGGCTGGCAGCGGTTGCATGGCAGCCCTCGATGCAGAGCGTTATCTGAGTGCCGCCGGCTTGCATTAGGACAGCAGCTAACTCATCAAAATCGCTGTTATGCCAACTGGTTTGCTGACGATCAAACTCGAGAACCTGCGTTTTTACAGCTTCCACGGCTTATATCCCGAGGAGCGCCGCCAGGGTGGAGAGTACCGGGTAGATGTGGAGGTCGATCACCGTTCTAGCGATCCAGCCTCCGTATTTGACATTGCTACGGGCCAATCAACACCCAACTCAGCACCATCAACCCCAATTACCGATCTGTCGCACACCATCGACTATGCGCTGTTGTTTGCGATCGTCAAAGAAGAGATGGACAGGCCTCGTGACCTGCTAGAAACACTTGCCATGTGCATTGCCGACAAAATAGCCACGGCGCATCCCTGCCAACGTATAGCCGTTGAGATCAAAAAATATACGGTTCCCATCAATGATTTTTCGGGTAATACCGCTGTTCGGTACGAGTGGAAGAACTAGGGCGATCAGATCTTCTTGTTTTTCCAGCGTCCGCTTCGCACATATAGAAAAGAAGGGGTAAATAAGCAGATCCAATAGAGCCACTCGCTCATCCATCCGTAGGTGATGGGTAAGAAAAAATATTCGCAGACAACATAGATATAGGCGCAATAAAAAAGGATGGCCATGGCCTCTATGTAAAAAGTAATGCGAGTATTTCCCGAGGCGGTCACCGTATTGAGCATTATGGTAGAAAAAGACATCATTAGCAGTGCCAGCGTTACCACCCGTAATACCGGTAAAGATGCTTGGGTAAAGGCCTGGTCTTGTCCAAAGAGCGCAATAAAAGGCTCGGGAAACAAATTGAGCAGAATAGCTATGATCAAAATGCTACCGGCACTAAGTTGAATGATCTTTTTGATGAGCGGGATCACCTCGTCTTGTTTACCTTGTCCGATCAAATTACTTACCATGGCATTGGTCGTAGCGGCAAAGGCCCACGAAAAACATCCGAACAATCCAAATATGTTACGCATGATGTTAGAGACTTTCATCGCCATGGCACCGTGATGCTCAATGAGTAAAAAGAAATATTGCCAGCTGATGATACTGATCGCGTGCTGAAACATGAGCGGGGCCGAAACGGATAAGATCAGTTTGTTGTTCTCGGCATTGAACGAGAGATCGGAAAAAAGCTGAAATCGCTTAGCGATCCCCTTTCGGCGAATAACGGCATAGATCACGAACATGCCAATAAACTCCGAGAGCACCGAGGCGTAGGCCGCCCCTTCGAATCCTAGTTCCGGAAAACCGGCTACTCCGAAAATAAACAGGTAATCTAACAGTACATTCGATAATGTTTCGGCTAGCGTTCCTGCCACCAGGTAGCGGCTTTGGTTGGTACCTACCAATAACGCATTGCGCAGCTGGTATACGTACAAGAAGACAAGCCCCCAAATGCGGATCTGCAAAAAGTCAAGGGCTTTTTCTAAAACGATCGGATCGCGCAAGATCAGACTGAAGATATAGGGCGTAAGCAAGTAGGTGGTAGCAATGCCTACAGCCGCCAGGGCCAATCCCAGCCAAACACCCTGGCTGAATAATTTTCCGATGTCCTCGGGGCGATTTTCGCCGGCTCTTCTGGCAATCAGCGTCTGTAACCCATTATTAAGCCCGTATCCGATGGCAGCAAAGATCAGGTAGTATACACCGGTGATGCCAGCCACGGCCAGGGCCATGCTGTCTTTTAGGTAATGTCCTAAAAAAATGTTGTTGATGACAAAATTCAGCTGGGGAATAAAAATGGCCATGCTGATAGGAAGCGCCATTCGTATGATTTGCCGGCGAGAATTCTCGAACTGGAGAGACGGATAAGAGGTAAGGGACATGCGTAGCTCGCAAACCTACGATAAATAAATTTTCTCTATTATTGCAGCAATGGAATCGATCGAAAAAGACGCAAATCTGCATCAACTTTTTACCTACGAGCCAACCGAGGTAGTGACTACGGAAACTGTTCTGGCACTTCAATTTGGCGACCGATACGCATCGTTTGCCCTCAAGGACCGACAGCAGGGCCAATTACTGGCCTTGGGATACCTTCGAATAGCTAATTGGGGACAGCCGGCTTTCGATCAACTGATGGGGATGATCGATAGATGGCTTACTCCGCAGCAAGGGGTGGAGATCGCTTTTGATATGGAGAATTTATCTATGCTTCCGGTGGCGGGGTACGAAGAAAAAAAACTGCAAGCGCTGCACCAATCTCTTTTTCCATTCAATAACACGGCTGTTTTTAAGACCGAAACAATGGCAGAGTGGCAGTTGCAACTAGGATACACATTGCCTGCGATACTGCTGCAAGGGTGCTTGTCTCGCTTTCCAGGTGCAAGAGTACGCCATGCATTTAAGCTGGCACTCGATAAGGCAGGGCAAAGCGGGGCTGCGGGTAAATTGCTCATCGATATCGGTATCGATACTTTTCGGGTATTGCTGCTAAAGAACAATCGATTGCAATTGTTTCAGAACTATCCCTATGCTACTCCTGCCGATGTGCTCTATTATATCCTCTCGGTATGCGAGGCCCAATTAGTGAGCCCTGCCGAGGTATCGGTAGTACTGACCGGCCTATTAGAGAAAGACTCAGCCTTATTCAAAGAACTGTGGCAGTACTTCGCTCATATCGAACTTCGTGAGGCCGAATTTATGGCGGACGATCTTCCCTTTCCACAGCATTATTTTACCACGCTTAACGACCTTTTGCTATGCGCATAATAGGAGGGGAACATGGGGGAAGACGATTTACGCCTCCTCCCCATATGCCTCATACCCGTCCCACAACGGATATTGCCAAAGAGGGTCTCTTTAATATGCTCCAGAATCGACTTGACTTTGACTCCATCAAAACACTTGATCTTTTTGGTGGTACTGGCAGCATCCGCTACGAGCTAGCTGCACGGGGCGTAACACAACTTACGATAGTAGAGAAAGATGCAACCATGCATCGGTTTATTTCACAAACGGTCGAAGCCCTCAAGCTAACCGGTTTTACTGTTGTTCGCTCCGATGTATTCAGATTTATAGCCCAGTGTACAGACTCGTTCGATTTTATTTTTGCTGGCCCCCCTTATGCACTCACCAGTATCGATGAATTGCCACGGCTGGTCTTTCAGCACGGATTGCTGGCACCAGGCGGTGTCTTTGTGCTGGAACATACGCCCCGAAATGATTACAGTCAATTTCCGCATTACCAGCACCAGCGAAATTATGGTACCACGGTCTTTAGCTTCTTCGTAAATTAGCATCAACCGATGGTCTATCATTTTTTTTTACGCTCCTTCAGAATCTTTCTGTTGCCACTATCGCTTTTGTACTGGCTGATCGTTTTATTTCGTAATTGGCTTTTCGATAAACAGCTACTACGCACCGCTCAGTTTGGTATGCCCCTGATAACCGTTGGCAATCTGGCCGTGGGGGGTACCGGCAAATCGCCTATGATCGAGTATTTAGCCGCTTTATTACATTCCGATTTTAAAGTGGCGGCCCTAAGCAGAGGCTATCGCAGACGTACCCGCGGATATGCGCTGGCCTCAACTTCTTCTACCGCTTTAGAGATAGGGGATGAGCCCCTGGCCTTATACCGAAAATTTCCAGACATGGCCGTAGCCGTGGGTGAGGAGCGTTTGCTTGCCATTCCCGAGTTGTTGCACGATCGGCCCGAGACTGAAGTCATTTTGTTGGATGATGCTTTTCAGCACCGTTCTATTGAAGCCGGCCTTTCAATACTGCTTACCGAGTATGCCAATTTGTTTACCCGTGATTTTTATTTGCCCACCGGCGATCTGCGCGATTTAAAAAGTAGATATAAGGCAGCCAGCATGCTGGTAGTAACCAAGTGTCCGGCCACCCTGAGCGAGTTACAACGCTCTTCTATCATAAAAGAGCTGGCCCCTGTTGCCGGACAACCTGTTTTTTTTACATCGCTTGCTTATGGGACGCCCTATCATCTTACCAGTAAAGAAAAATTCACATTGACCGGAAAAGAAGAGGTCTTACTGGTCACAGGCATTTCGAATCCAAGGCCATTGAAAGAATTTATCGAGGCGCATTCTGCTACCTATCAGCAATTGACCTACAGGGATCATCATATTTTTACCATCGAGGACTTTAAGGATATCTTGGCTGAGTTCGAGCAGTTACGTTCGGGTAACCGCCTGTTAGTGACCACCGAAAAAGATGCCGTACGTTTGGAGAAGTTCAGTTCCGAAATTGCAGCACTGCCTTGGTATGTTCTTCCGATAGAACATCGGTTCTTATTCGACGAAAAAGACCGTTTCGATCAATCAATTAGAAATTATATTCAACATTTTCAACGACCACCGCTCTGACATGGGAAGAAAAAACAGCAAGAAAAAGCAGCAGCAACGCAAGCATCACCCCACATCGGTGGCGCAGGTGGTCAAAGGAACGCTCGAACTGACCAGATCGGGGATGGGCTATGTTTTGGTCGACCAACTTGAAACCGACATTATGGTCAGGCCCGGCGATCTGCACACCGCTCTCCATGGAGACCTGGTAAAGGTGGCCATCAAAGAAAGAAAGACCAATGGCAGAATGCAGGGGGTAATAAAGGAAGTTATCAAGCGTAAGCGAAATGAATTTATCGGGCAGCTACAAATGGGAAATGGCTTTGCCTTTTTTGTAGCCGAGACCGATAAGCCAATGCCAGATATCTTTATTCCCAAGCAGCTTTTACAGGGTGCAGGTCACGGCGATCGGGTAGTGGTAAAGGTCATTAAGTGGGCCGATGGTGCAGATAAGCGACCGATGGGAGAGGTGATGACCCTTTTAAAAGAAGAGGACATGAACGATGCGGCCATGAAAGAGATATTGCTGGAGGCTGGTTTTCCTCTTTCTTTTAGCGATGAGGCCATTGAAGAGTCGGCTCGTTTGCCTGAAACTATTACCCCCGACGAGATAGCCAAACGAAGGGATTGCCGATCGGTGCTCACTTTTACCATCGATCCGGTAGATGCCAAGGATTTTGATGATGCTATTTCTTTTCAGCAGCTTCCGAACGGATGGTTCGAGATCGGCGTACATATTGCCGACGTAAGTCATTATGTGGAGGCGGGTACGGTACTGGATGCCGAGGCTTATGCCAGAGCTACCTCGGTTTACCTGCCCGATCGGGTCAACCCCATGCTGCCGGAGCATATCTCTAATGTATTATGTTCGTTACGCCCGTTGGAAGAGAAACTGACGTTTTCTACCATTTTTACAATAACCCCCACAGGCGAGATCAAGGAGCAGTGGATCGGAAGAACCGTTATTTATTCCGATCACCGGTTTACCTACGAAGAGGTACAAGCCATTATCGAGGAACAAAATGGGCTCTATGCCAAAGAGGTATTACAGCTTAATCAGTTGGCTCGGTTATTTAGATCACAGCGTTTTAAGCAGGGGGCCATTAATTTTTCATCGCAAGAAGTACGCTTTAAGCTCAACGAAAAGGGAGATCCTATTGGCATTATGGTAAAGGAGAGCAAAGAGTCGCACCAGCTGATCGAAGAATTTATGCTATTGGCCAACCGGACCGTAGCAGCTTTTATCGCTGATCAGAAAGTAGATCAAAAGCCTATTCCGTTTCCCTATCGAATTCACGACGATCCCGATGAGGAGAAACTGATTCCCTTTGTCGATTTTGCCAGAAAGTTCGGTCATTCGTTCGATCGTTCCAGTCCAGAAGCCATTGCGGCATCGTTCAATCAGCTATTACAAGATGTAAAAGGCCGACCCGAGCAGCATGTGCTGGAGCAGCTGGGTATTCGCACCATGGCCAAAGCTCGTTACACAGCGGAAAATGTAGGACACTATGGGCTGGGATTCGAAAATTACTGTCACTTTACCTCTCCCATTCGCCGCTACCCCGATGTGCAGGCCCACCGAATACTATTCGATGTCTTGCAAAAGAGGGTAGTGCCCGATAAAAAACTGGAAGAAAAATGTATGCATACCAGTGAGCGAGAACGCGCCGCCATGGAGGCAGAACGGGCGGCCAACAAGTACAAGCAGGTACAATACATGAAGAATTATGTGGGCGAAGAGTTCGAAGGTATAATTAGTGGTGTGGCGCATTTTGGTTTTTGGGTCGAGACCATCGAGCATAAATGCGAAGGGTTGGTCAGCGTGGTGTCGCTGTCAGATTACGACGATTTTCGACATATTGAAACCGATTACTGTTTACTGGGCATGCGAACCGGAAGAAAGTTTCGCATGGGCGATAAGGTATGGATCAAGGTAATCGCTGCCAATCTTGCTAAACGCCAGCTGGATTATGAGTGGGTGGTGGCGGGAGAGCTCTCTGCCAAAAAATCGAGTGCCAAATTGCCTAAAACCAAGAAATGAGTCTTATTTTGGGCTATGCATTCCTTTAGTGATCTATCGGTTCTTTTTAACGAGAGATTCTCTGCCAAACAGTTTCCTGCTCAACCGGCTGGCTTGTACGAGGCTACTGACTATTTTTTACAAATTGGCGGTAAGCGTATTCGGCCTGTTCTTTGTTTGTTGGGTAATGAATTATTCGACGAGATCAGACCTGATGCCTGGTCTGCCGCCACGGCCGTAGAACTCTTTCACAACTTTACCCTTATTCACGATGATATGATGGATAAGGCCCCTCTGCGAAGAGGGGTTGCTACCGTTCATACCCGCTTTGGTGAGAATACGGCATTGCTTGCCGGAGATGTAATGATGATACAAGCGTATCACTGGCTTAGCAAGATAAGCGGAGCCTCTCAGCCATTATTGCTGCCCCTATTCAATCGCACCGCCACCGAAGTCTGTGAAGGACAACAGCTCGATATGGACTTTGAACTTCGAACCGACGTTCAGCTCGATGAGTATCTGCACATGATCAAGTTAAAAACCTCTGTGCTCTTGGCCTGCGCCTTACAAATGGGAGCCATTATTGGCGGTGCCGGGCAGCGTAATCAAGAATTGATCTATTCGTTTGGCTTGCAGCTGGGGCTTGCCTTTCAGGTACAAGATGATTATTTGGATGCTTTTGGAGATCCGGAGAAATTCGGAAAGCAGGTGGGTGGCGATATTTTGGCCAATAAGAAAACCTTTCTGCTCATACATGCGCTCCAAACAGCCTCACCGGAAGATAAGCAAACGCTGTTATCGTTGCTCCAATCCAATCCACCGGATAAAGTGGCTCAGGTACTTGCCATTTACAGAAACTGTGGAGTAGACCAGTGGGCACTCTCTTTAAAACAACAGTTTTTAGATAAGGCTTTGGATAACCTGGAGCAAATTGCCGTATTGACCGCACGCAAGGAACCCCTTCGGGATTTAGCGGCCTACCTAATTCAACGTGACGTTTAATTTTATAAATATTGCCTATGTGGTCTTCTTTACTTAGAAAAAAATCAATTGAGTCCATTCGTGCCACACACGAAAAAGAGGCTGCGCAGGGTTCTTCGCTAAAGAAAGTGCTGGGCGTAAAAGATCTGACTTTTTTGGGAATTGCTGCCGTGATCGGCGCCGGTGTTTTTTCTACTATCGGGGGAGCCGCTTATCATGGCGGGCCCGGCATCTCCTTGCTATTTATCATTACAGCCATTACCTGTGGTTTCTCTGCACTATGTTATGCAGAGTTTTCTAGCCGTGTACCGGTAGCGGGCAGTGCTTATACCTATTCGTACGTCACATTCGGAGAGTTGGTGGCCTGGATCATTGGGTGGGCATTGATCTTAGAATATGCCATAGGTAACATTGTGGTTGCCATTTCGTGGAGCGGATATTTTAATAACCTGCTGGTTCATATATTCAATATTCATCTTCCTGATTGGATGCTTGTCGATCCGGTTACGGCTGCCAATGCCTACCGAGAGGCTACTATAGCATTGCAAAGTGGTACCGTTACCGA
>Ga0068877_10002194_pt1 | contig 15918 bp, 12 predicted proteins | sample NOAtaG_FD_66437 | JGI IMG/M metagenome (GOLD analysis project Ga0068877, IMG submission 66437) | Freshwater lake microbial communities from Lake Erie, under a cyanobacterial bloom - NOAA_Erie_Diel6S_1000h metaG | ecosystem: Environmental > Aquatic > Freshwater > Lake | place: USA: Ohio, Lake... | reverse complement strand
CCATGCTGCTCGTACAACACACCGACCAGACGCGCACCGGACGAGCCCGAGAAGTGCTCAGTTGCAGCGCTGCGCTGAAGGCCACCTTGGCGCCTACCGGCGAGGACTGCACTTTCAACCTCACCAACTCGGCAATCAACCTCCGAAACGGCAAGGAGGAACCTGCGTTTACCAACACCGAAGGTAGCCTCGCTAACTTGACACTGAATCTTCAGACGTCGTTGGGCACCATAACATCGGTATCCGGGTTCATCCAATACGACACCCGTGACGCCTGGGACGGCGATCTGATTTCATTCGAAGGCAGTTCGATTGATCTCGACGAATCGTTCGAGCAGTTCTCGCAGGAGATCCGTCTGGTTTCAGACGCGGATGGCCCGGTCACCTACATCATCGGTGGCTATTATCAGAATGTTGATCAGGACAACCACTTCAAGATTCACGGCAACTTCGCGGGCCCGGCGCCCCTGCCGACACTGCCGGCGGCCTTTCGCGCAACCAACAACCGCGTGTCCGCACAGAGCACCGAGTCCAGCGCGCTATTCGGTCAGCTGACTTGGAAAGTTGCGGACAGTTGGGATCTCACCGGTGGATTTCGTTACACAATTGAAGATAAAGACGGCAAGCACCGCGAGTATCCGACCGTGGTCTACACGGATACCCCGCGTGCGGCACCGGCGGGCGGCCCCGCCGCGAACGTACACGACATCGCGGCGACCCGCAGCGAGAAGCAATTCACGCCAAACGCTGTTCTGCAGTGGCGTCCGCGCGACGGAGCCATGACCTATTTCAGTGTGGCTCGCGGATTCAAGGGAGGTGGTTTCGATCATACGCTGAGCGCACCGCAGGCGCTCGCCCTAGGGCGGTACCAGTTCAAGAATGAGACGGTGACAGCCTACGAACTCGGCACCAAGATCGCTTTTCCGGATCTTCGTTTGCAATTGACCGGTGCAATCTTCCGCAGCGACTTCGACGACCTCCAGGTGAGCTCGCTGTTGCCGGACGCTGCAGGCACTATTTTCAAGGTAGGTAACGCTGCGTCAGCTCGCTCTGAAGGGGTCGAGTTCGAAGCGCGCTGGATACCAGTGTCCCGCTTGCGGCTGTCGACGAGCATCGGCTACCTCCGCGCGCGTTACACGGACTTCCGCGACGCCCAGTGCTACACGCAACAGACCGCAGCGCAGGGATGCGTAAATGCCGTGCAGAATCTCACCGGGAAACCTTTGCAGTTCGCACCCAAGGTCAAAGGATCGATCGATGCACAGTACCGTGTACCGCTGTCGTCAGGGCTCGAGATGACCTTCTCGACACGTGCCTACTACTCGGATCGGTTCGCGATGACGATCGATCTTGATCCGCTGAGCTTCCAGGAGAGCTACACCAAGTACGACGCCACGATCGCGCTGCAACGCGGCGATGGACGCTGGCGCGTCGCACTGATCGGCCAGAACCTCGGCAACAAGCTCACCAGCAACTTCGGCAACACCGGCCCCGGAGACCGCTCGGTGTTCCGCTTTGCCGAGCCGCCACGAGGGCTCGTGCTTCAGGGGCGACTCGAGTTCTGAGCCGCCTGCAGGTCGTGTCCCGGTCTGCGGGTCTCGGAAAGTCCCGCGGGGTCAGAAGGCGTTGATACCCGTCAGCTCGCGGCCCACCGCGAGCTGATGGATCGTCTCGGTGCCCTCGTAGGTAATCACACTCTCGAGATTCAGCGCGTGGCGGATGGGAACGTACTCAGCGCTGATGCCGTAGCCACCCAGCATGTCACGCGCGTCTCGAGCAACCTCGATCGCCGCCCGACAGTTCTGCCACTTGACCATCGATACTTGCGCAGGGGACATGCGACCCTCTGCCTTGAGACGCGCAAGCTGCATCGACATCAGCTGTGATTGGGTGATGCGCCGCGACATCTCAGCGAGACGTATCTGGATCGCCTGATTCGCCGCTAGAGATCGACCGAAGATCTGTCTTTCACCGACGTAGCGTAACGCCTCGTCGAGACACGCCCGTGCTGCACCGACCACACCGAAGGTTATTCCGAATCTCGCCTGTGTCAGACATGTGAGCGGAGCCTTGAGACCGATCGTCGAGCCAGGCAGGACATTGGCGTCGGGTACACGGACGTCATCGAAGAAAAGCGCACCCGTGGCTGATGCCCGCAGGCTGTACTTACGGTCGATTTCGGGAGTGCTGAAGCCTTTCATCCCACGCTCGACGATGAAACCTCGCACGCCGTTATCCGTCATCGCCCAAACGACCGCGAGATTGGCGATGGGCGCGTTCGTGATCCACATCTTTGAGCCGTTGAGCAGCCAATCGCTGCCGCTGCGCTTCGCATGAGTACGCATATGGCCTGGATCAGAGCCACCATGCGGCTCGGTCAGACCGAAGCACCCGATGAGTTCGCCTTTGGCCATAGCCGGAAGAAATCGCTGACGCTGCTCCTCGCTGCCGTATGAGTGGATGGGAAACATGCAGAGTGAGGACTGCACTGAGACAAAGCTGCGGATTCCCGAATCGCCACGCTCAAGCTCCTCGCAGATGAGTCCGTAGGCGAGCGGCCCAAGACCTGCGCAGCCATAGCCCTGCAAAGAACTGCCGAGCAGCCCAAGGGAAGCCAGCTCGGGCACCAGTTCAGCCGGGAAGGTATGCTGATCGAAATGCTCGCGGATGATCGGCAGAACCTTGTCATCGACGAAACGCGCTACGGAGTCACGCACCAGGCGCTCCTCCTCGGGAAGGCCAGGCAGCAGGGAAAGGAAGTCCTGAGGGTCGATCGCGGATGTCGGCACGGTCTTCGATCTCTTTTAGGGAAGTTAAGGAAATTCTTCGACGGATTGATCAGGCTGCGATGGTGCGATTAGTCTTCGCTTGCCATCCTTCGAACGGGCGACTGCCGGATCGGCCAGCCCCTGCCGATCCCAAAGCTCGCAGGTGACTTCGCGATGGCGCTGGTCGAGTGCCTCACAGTAATTCGTGTAGAGACACAGCCTGACGGCAGACCCGGCACCGGCTCGAACTTTTCGGAACCAATCGGGGTCGGCGAGCGCCTGCCGCGCGATACTCACGATGTCAGCGTTTCCCTGGGTGAGCCATGCCTCAGCCTGCTCGAAACCGTGGATTCCTCCGCCACTGACGACAGGCGTTTGAAAGCCCGCAGCCCGCACGGCCGCGCGTACGGCGTGGGCTGCCGCTCCGTTGCGCCCGAAAGGTCCGACTCGATCGGAATAGTACGAAGGCATGCACTCGTAGCCGCTGCGACCGGTGTACGGATATGCGGCTTCACCGATTCGCGGCTGACGGGCATCGTCGAACTTACCGCCGCGCGACAAGGACAGAAAATCGAAACCGTCGACGGCGAACGCCGCAGCAACGGCTGCGGCATCCGTGGCATCACTTCCACCCTCGATGCACTCGTCGGCGAGAAAGCGGCAACCGACTACGAAGTCGGCACCCACCTCGTGTCGCACTGCGGCGTGGACTTCGAGCGGCAAACGCATACGCTCCGACAGCGATCTTCCATAGCCGTCACCACGATCGTTCGTCCTCGAGAGAAAAGACGACATCGTATACGCGTGTGCGTAATGCAGCTCAACACCGTCGAAACCTGCTAAGCGTGCACGGCGTGATGCAGCGGCGAAATCCCCAGGCAAGCGCCGCGGCAAGTCGCTGATGTGCGGCAACTGCGTGTCGGTGACTCGCTCGCGGTAACCCATCGAGTACGATTCAAACTCTCGCGGGCTCAAGATTTGCCTCAGGAACTCCTCGGGGAGTTGCTGAAGCCGCTCCCGTACATCCGCCTCGTCCGCTTGCGGCATCCCGAGCATCCTTCGATGGTCATCGGTTATCGCCAAGAAGTTCCTGAGAAAGCGCTGTGGCTCAGGTCTTCGCCGGATGGTCAGAAAATCGATCAACTGGATCAGTACACGGGTCTGGCCACTGCTCGCCTCGCGCACTGCGTTAACGATTTTCGATAGCCCCTCGATATGGCGATCGTGACTGATACGCAGCAGCGGTCCGCTGGCGATGTCCGCAATACCTGTCGCTTCGACTACGATCGCGCCGGGAAGACCCTCCGCGAATCGCCGATACCAGTCGATTACGGCCGTCGTGACCTCGCCCGTCTCCGAGGCACGCCATGGAACCATTGCAGGTACCCAGGTGCGGCTGGAGAGCTCAAGACCTCCCACCCGAATCGGCGAGAACAACGTCGATCGTGCCGCCTCCTCCGCCGTTGGCCATCGACCCGGCTGAGGAGCGTGCCGGATCCGCTCCGGTGGGCGCCACATCGCCATGTCAGATCACGTCAGCCTGTGGCATCGGGGATCACTGCAGTCGCTTCGATTTCTACCCTTGCCGCAGACTCGATCAGCGCCGCGACCTCGACCACGGACATCACGGGAAAATGCTTGCCCATGATCGCGCGATAAGCCTCACCGATGGCGGGAAGCTCGGCGAGATACTCTTCGCGACTCGTCAGGTACCACGTGAGTCGAACGACGTGTTCAGGACGTGCATCAGCCTCGGCGAGCACTGCCACGATGTTCCGTAATGCCTGTGCAACCTGCGCAGCCATGCCGCCCTCAGGGAACTGGAGCGTGGCGTCCCAGCCGATCTGGCCCGCGACGAATATCTGTCGTCCGCGCGCGCAGATGCCGTTGGAGTAGCCTCTGGGTCGTGGCCAGCCAGGTGGTTGCAGGACGTTCATTTGAGCAACTCCCGGCCGATGATCATCTTCTGCACCTCGGTGGCGCCCTCGTAGATACGCAGCGCCCGAATCTCCCGGTAAAGACGCTCGACGATCTCACCGGTCGCAACCCCTCTGCCACCGAACATCTGCACCGCACGGTCGATGATGCGTTGCGCATTTTCGGTGGCTGTCATCTTCGCCATCGCCGCAGCCCGGGTAACCGGTTGCCCGGCATCACGCTTCCATGCTGCCTGGTAGGTCAGCAATCTTGCTGCTTCGAGATCAGTCGCCATATCCGCGAGCGCTGCCCGGGTCAGTTGGAACTCGCCGAGTGTCGTCCCAAACATTCGACGACTTCGTACATGGGCGATCGCTTCATCGAGAGCGCGTTGCGCAAATCCGACGGCAGCAGCTGCCACCGAGGCACGAAATACATCCAGCGTACGCATCGCGATCTTAAAGCCCTCACCCTCGACGCCGATCCGACGATTAATCGGGATACGACAGCCTTCGAAACGCAAGGTGGCGAGAGGATGCGGCGCAATGGTCTCTATTCGTCTTTCCACGTGAAAGCCTGGATCGCCAGGCTCGACGACGAACGCGGTGATCCCCCGCGCTTCGACTGAGCCGTCACCTCGAACGACCGCGGGCGTCGTGCGTGCAAACACACAATAGAAATCGGCGATGCCACCGTTCGATATCCACGTCTTGGTGCCGTCCAGCACGTAGTGATCGCCGTCCCTTTGTGCCGAGCAGGCCAATGCTGCCACATCGGAACCCGCCTCCGGCTCGGAGAGTGCAAAGGCAGGCATCGCTCTGCCGCCCGCCACGGCCGACAGATATCTTTGCCGCTGTTGCGCATCGCCTGCGAGCGACAAAGGGCCGCTGCCGAGACCCTGGATTGCGAAGGCGAAATCGGCGAGACCGTCGTGCCAAGCAAGGCTCTCTCGGATCAGGCAGAGCGTCCGCGAATCGAGCGAGCCCGGATTGGTGAAATCGCTTGGCACGCAGTGCCTGAGCAAACCCGCCTCGCCCATCCGCTCCACCAGAGATCGGCAGTACGCGTCCACCTCTGGGCCGGACTCGGGGTGTGCCCCATCTGCGAGATGGCGACTCGAAAAGGCAAGTAACTCCACGCCCACTTCATGATGACGCTTATCAAAGAAAGGGAGATCGAGATGTGCCGAGACAGTCATGATCAGTCACCCTGGAATTCGGGCCGCTGTCGGGCGGCGAATGCCGTATAAGCGCGGACGAAATCCTGTGTCTGCATGCAGATTGCCTGGGCCTGCGCCTCAGCCTCGATCGCCTGCTCGATGCCGAGGTTCCACTCCTGATGCAGCATGCGCTTGGTCATGGCGTGCGCAAAGAACGGTCCATTCGCCACATCCTCGGCGACGCGTGTCGTATGCGCACCCAGTTCATCAGTGGGTACGATCGCGTTGAAAAACCCCCAACGCTCGCCCTCCTCGGCCGAGAATGATCGGCCTGTGTAGAGCAGCTCGGCGGCACGACCCTGACCGATGAGTCTCGGCAGCAAGGCACAGGCACCCATGTCACAGCCAGCAAGCCCGACCCTGGAAAACAGGAACGCCGTCTTGGCGGTGGGCGTCGCATAGCGCAGGTCCGAGGCCATCGCGATGATCGCGCCTGCACCAGCACAGGCCCCCTCGACGGCGGCGACGATGGGTTGTGGACAGCCCCTCATGGCCTTCACCAGATCGCCCGTCATCCGCGTGAAGCGCAACAACTCCGGCATGGTCATGCGGGTCAAGGGGCCGATGATGTCGTGTACGTCGCCACCCGAGCAGAAGTTGCCTCCCGACCCCCCAACCACAATCACCCGGACATCATCGGCATCGGCAAGAACGCGGAAAAGATCGCGCAGTTCGGCGTAGGAGTCGAAAGTCAGTGGGTTCTTACGCTCAGGTCTATCGAGTGTGACGTAACCCACCCGATTCTCGACTCGCCAAAGAACATTATTGGCTATGTGGCCTGATAACTTCTTGAAAGGTTCGATTGACATGACTATCTCCGATCCTCGCGTTGCGCCGTATGCTTTATCCTCGATAAGAGTTCCTGCAGCTGCCGCATCTCGCGCTTCGACACAACGCCAAAAACGCCGATGATCCACTGCTCGTGCGCCTTGGCCATGACAGCGAAACGCTTTCGGCCTTCGGCCGTCATCGATACCCGAAACGCCCGTCTATCGTCGGGATCCGCGGATCGTTTAACGAGACCTTCCTGCTCGAGAGAGTCGGTTAACCCGGTCACGTTACCGCCGGTGACCATCAAGCGTGACGAGATTTCCTGCATTCGCAGCCCGTCCTGTGATCGATGGAGCTGTGCGAGAAAGTCGAAACGGGCGAGACTGGTATCGAACTCTTCGTGAAGGCGACGGCGAATGACGGACTTCACGACCTGCGATGTCCCGAGAAGATGCAACCAGAGTCGCAGTGCCGCGTGGTCGTCCGGTGCGGGCCAATCGACAGCGTCGGTGGTCACGCGTAACTCGTGGCTACTCACAGCACTTCCCCACCTGATACCGAGATACTTTGGCCCGTAATGCCGCCGCTACGCCAGTCGCACAACCAGGATACGGCGTTTGCGACTTCCGCCGGATCGATCAGGCGACGCTGAGGATTCGATGAGGTCAACGAAGCGAGAGCCTGTTCGGCCGAACGGCCGGTGGAACGGCGGATTCTCTCGACGGACTCGCGTACGAGATCGGTATCGGTGAAACCCGGACACACCGCGTTGACCGTAATCGATTTACCTGCCCACTCGCGTGCCAAGGCTCGCGTCAGACCGATGACGCCGTGCTTGGCTGCGCAATAAGCGGCAACGTAAGGATAACCGGTCTGACCGGCGGTGCTCGCTACGTTCACGACACGAGCGTCCGGCGTCATGAGCAGCATTGGCGTGGCTGCACGGAGGCAGTGGTACGTAGACGTCAGATTAACGTCGATCATTCGCTGCCAAAGATTTTCGTCTGTGCGATCGAAAGGAGCACTTTCTGCTGCACCGGCATTGTTGACGAGCACCGCAAGACCACCTTGCCGCTGGGCAAGGGAGTTGAACGCGCCGGATACGGCGGCGTAATCAGTCACATCGGCGGTTTCGTGGCAGACGCCGCTTCCGAGCATAGCGGCAGCCCGCTCCAGGGCGTCGCGATCGCGCCCGACTATTGAAACCCGCATGCCATCCTGCAGCAGTCGTTGTGCGATGGCGAAGCCGATTCCGCGAGATCCACCAGTAACAATAGCGTGGCGAGTCATACTGGCCCCATCGGCGAAGCGGCTCGCTGTAGATTGCGTTCGAACTGACTGCGTCCGGAGAGATATTGGACGGGCCAATGCTGCCCGGAGTACCCCTGCTCGGCGGCCGCCCGAAGCGTCCAGGCCGGATCGACGAGATGAGGTCGACCAATCGCACAAAGATCGGCGCGACCAGCGGCAATGATGGTATTCACCTGATCGGCATCATGAATGTTGCCAACTGCGATCGTCGGTAGCCCGCTTGCTGCACGAACGAGATCCGAGAAGGGGGTTTGCCACATTCGGCCGTATACGGGCGACTGATGAGGTACGGTCTGTCCCGTGGAAACGTCAATGACGTCCACCCCTGCCTCACGCAACGCAGAAAGCCAAACGACCAGGTCGTCCTCCGACAGGCCGCCTTCTGCCCAGTCGGTAGCGGAGATACGGACCGATAGGGGCTTTGTCGCCGGCCATCGCGAACGTACTGCGCGGATCACTTCAAGGGGAAACCGCATCCGATTAGTGATATCGCCACCGTAGTCGTCACTGCGTACGTTGGTCAGTGGCGAGATAAACGAACCGAGCAGATAGCCGTGCGCGGCATGAATCTCGAGCATGTCGAAGCCCGCTTCGTCGGCGAGCTGAGTCGAGTGAAGGAACTGCTCAACTACTTTCGACATATCGCCCTTGGTCATCTCTTTCGGTGTCGAACTGATGCCATCGAGGTACGGCAACGGCGAAGGCGCCAGTAGAGACCAGTTGTCGGAGTTCAGCGGATGGTCCATACGCTCCCACCCAATCTGCGTCGAGCCCTTCCGGCCGGCATGTCCAAGCTGCATGCAAATTTTCGTGCGCGAGTGGGCATGCACGAAATCCACCACCCGACGCCACGCGTCGCCCTGCACTTCGTTCCATAAACCCGTGCACCCCGGCGTGATCCGTGCCTCGGGCCCCACGCAGGTCATCTCCGTGAACAGCAGTCCCGCGCCTCCGACGGCCCTCGAGCCGTAATGCACCATATGCCAGTCTCCCGGTACGCCATCGACTGCCGAGTACTGCGCCATGGGGGAAACGACGACCCGATTTTCGAGGCTCATACCGCGCAGTCTGAACGGCATGAACATCGGCGGGCGAGGCGCGGTGAGACCGCTTCTCTCAGCCAAAGCCGACTCGACGCGATTGACGTAAGGCGAATCGCGCAACCGCAAATTTGCGTGACCGATCCGCTGACTGCCCGTAAGCAGGCTGTATGCGAATTGCCATGGCTCAAGCCTTGCGTACCTATCGACATTCTCAAACCATTCCATGCGATTGCGCGCAGCGTTCTGCAGTTTGAGGGCCTCCAGCGAACGCTCCTGCTGGTAGCGCTCGAGACCAGTTCCAACTTCGGTGGCACTGGTAACGTGCCGCGCCAGAGATACCGCGTCTTCCATGGCCAGCTTGGTACCCGAGCCGATTCCGAAGTGCGCGGTATGCGCTGCGTCGCCGATCAGCACGCGGTTGCCATAGTGCCAGCGCTGGCATAGAACCCGATTGAAATTCAGCCACGCGGAACCGCGCAGATGATTGGCATTGCTCATCAAACGATGCCCACCAAGATACTTGGCGAACAATTTTTCACTGAAATCGATCGACTGAGCAGTCGAGAAGCGATCCATGCCGTGCGCGAGCCACGTCTCTTCTCGGGTTTCTACGATGACCGTCGATAGCTCAGCACTGAACTGATAGGCGTGAATCTGGAACCATCCATGATCAGTCTGCTCGAAGGCGAAAGTAAAAGCCTCGAACGGTCGCGTTGTTCCGAGCCAGATGAACCTGCACTTTCGTACATCGATGTCGGGCCTAAAGATGTCGGCGTGTCTCCCTCGCGTCTTGCTGTTCACACCATCCGAAGCAATCACGAGATCGGCGTCCTGACAGATCGATTCGTCGTCCACCTCGAACTCGAAATGCTGCCGGATGCCCAGCGTTTCAGCCCGCTGCTGCAGGATGTTCAGCAGACGCCTTCGGCCGATGCCGCAAAACCCGTGGCCACCGGACCTGATGGTCTCGCCACGAAAATGGACATCGATGTCGTCCCAGTGGCGGAAGTCGGCAACGATGGCGTCGTGGGATTCGGGATCGATGCCGCGGAAGCCCTCCATCGTCTTGTCGGAGAAGACCACCCCCCAACCGAAGGTGTCGTCGGGGCGATTGCGCTCGTAGACCTCGATCTGTGTCTGCGGCTTCGCCTTTTTGAGGAGTATTGCAGCGTAGAGACCAGCAGGACCCCCGCCCAGGCAGACGATTCGTTTCATGGCGATTTCAGAGCTGAAGGAATATCAGAACTGAATATTATAGTTGTAAAGTAATTAGATGCAATCTGGGCATGTTCACTTTTGGTTCGTCAATGCGGACGGCTTCGGCGCAGTCATCGGCGACCCGCTCGGAGCGATTTCCTTCTCCTGCAACATAGCGACCCCGACTTAACCCCGGCCGTTTCCTCTACAACCATTCGGACTCTCACTAGGCTGGCTGGGCGTGGTGTGTCGCGGCGCGCGTGGCCTGCTCTATCTTCCGGGATTACCGTCCGCCCTGATTCCCAATGGCCCCGCCGTCCCCGAAGTCGATAGGGGACGTGGCGACTGCTTGACAGTATCGCGTAGACCCCTAACGACTCAGGCGTGTAGTCTCGAAGAAGTTTCTTGAATATGCCGCGCTCGACATAAGCCGCGGCGACAATGTCCGGATTGACATCGCCTTGGAAGCGATCGCGTCGCTTTAAAGACGGATGGCGTCGGACAACCGCGTTGATGAAAGCATGATGAACTCCCTCACCACACTCAGTCAGAGCTCGATTTTCACTCTGGAGTTCATCGCAACGATCGCCTTCGCGGTGTCCGGCGTGTTGAGCGCATTACGCAAGCGGATGGATATTGTCGGTATCTGTGCCTGCGGATTCCTCGCCGCTTTCGGAGGCGGGACCTTGCGTGACGTCCTGCTCGATCGACGTCCATTCTTTTGGGTGGATCACCAGATCGTACTGCTCGGAGTCTTTGCGATCAGCATTGGGTGTGCGGCGCTCGTCAGCCTGCAGCGCCTCGAAAAAGGGCAACGTTGGCTACAAATTCCGGACGCGATTGGCCTCGGCTTATTCTGTGCAACAGGGACTCACCTGTCCTGGATCGCTGGGCAACCGCCGATCGTCGCGATCATGATGGGCGTCATCACGGGGACGTTCGGCGGCGTGCTCCGAGACTTGGTGTGTAACGAGATTCCGGCACTCTTTAGCGATCACCGGCCGTACGCCATTTGCGCGGCGGCCGGCGGCTTGAGTTACACGGTTTTTGCGAGTCTCGGCACCCCCTCCTGGTGGGCGATGACGGCCTGCGCTCTGACGACGATCGGTTGTCGCGCGCTGGCAGTGATGTTTGACTTCAAGCTGCCACCGATGGGCCACCGTTGACGATGAGTTCGCCAACGATGCGCCGGCCGGGCGTGTCGTGCGGAGCGCCCAGTTGTTTCAGACGTTGCCGCGCATCGTCGGCTGACTTGCCACTCAAGGGCAGGCGTAAGGCTTGCTGGAAGGCCGCGATCGCCTTGGCGTTATCGCCTTTGCTTTGATATGCGATGCCGAGGTGGTAGTGCACGTTGAGCTTGGGGTTGAGCTGCGCCGCGCGCTCCAGTGCAGCGACGGCTTCATCAGTCCGGTTTTGCGCCAATTGGCAACGGCCTAGTCCAAAATGCGCCAAGGCGTGCTCGGCATCCGTAGCCAGCACCTGACGGAATGCCTTGGCGGCGGGCTCCCACTGCTTGGCCCGCAGCTGGGCGAAACCGAGACTGACCCAGCTATCGTTCAAATCTTCGAGCAACAGGGGGTTGCGGCTGGCCTGCACAGCACTGAGCTCGGCAGCGGCTTTGGACCATTCCTCTTCGTATGTGTGCACCGCGGCCATCAGCAACCGACTGCGGGCGGAATCAACGTCCGCGTAATCGCTCGCCAACTCGCGCGCCTTGCGCACGCTGCCACCCACGATGCCGGGGGCCTGCAGGTAATACTGAGACAGCTCCCAATGCATGACGAAGTTTTTAGGATCCAGCTGAACGGCCTTAACCAGGTGGTCCTTGATCTTGCCGGCCAGCTTCAGGCCGTCGCTGATACCGCCGGACATCGCCATCGCGCTGTACAGGCCGGCCAGCACATGATGGCAGCGGGCCGATTGCGGACGTGCGGCGACGCAGGCTTCGGCCCGCGGCAATACTTCGGCGCGCTTGGCGGGGTCGCCGGCCACAACACGCCCCCAAGCCCAGAGAGCCACATCGTCGGTAGGCTTGGCCTGCAGACGCTGGCGCGCCAGCGTCTCGACGGCGGCGGCGTCGCGCTGCTTCAGCAACGCTGCAAACTCAGCCTCGGTGGATTGCCCGTGCGCAACGCTGCTCAGAGCAAGCAGGGCGAGGGCCAGCAGGACGGGTATCACGTGCATCTGGACTTGCCTTCCGTGTTGGTGTTATAGATAATTATAACACCATATCCAATGGGTGAACAACTATGAGCAATCGGACGCCCCGCTGCCGCCGCCTCGACCTCCAGGCATGGAGGGTCTTTCCTGCCCTCGCCGCCACGGCCGCGCTCGCGTTGATCACCGGCTGCTCGCGGTCAACGTTCATGCAAGACCCTTACGAGGCGATCCCGAGAGCGACCCCGGAGCAGATCGCGCAGGTTCACGAGCCTGCAGCGCTGCATGCCGACCTCGACGCCATCGTTGCGTTGCATGAGCGGACCAACCCGAACCCTTATCTTCGAGTCTCGAAGGACTCGATCCGCGCACTCGCCGAGACGCTGAAGGTCTCGATCGACCGACCGATGACGCGGCGAGAGTTCCTTCCCTTCGTGATGGAGCTGCAAGCCGGATATCGGTCCGATCACTACACCCAAGGTGTCCCCCCCGAAGATCTTGACGCCGCGCTTGCACGAGGCGAACGACTGCTGCCCTTTCGAGCAGAACCCAAGGAGAACGGACTGCTCGTCATCGCCGTCGCGGAAAGCGAACGGGGTATCGAGCCAGGCGACACCATTGTGCGAATCGGCAGCGTCTCCGCATCTGACCATCTCGCTCGGCTACGCGCGCTTGTGCCCGCCGAGACCGTCCGCTACCGCGATACGCAGGTTGGCGATCGGTACCGGACGCTCGCCTGGGCCGCAGGAATCACCCTGCCGACGTCAGTCGAGCTCATCCGCCCCGACGGATCGCAGCGCACGGTGATGGTCGAAGGCGCCGGCGATGGCGTGCGCAAAACAGAGCGGACGACCGCAGACGGTGCGCCGGCGACCAAACTCGCTGCGCCGCGGCGCGAAGTGCTCGTCGAGAGCCCGCCGTTCCGCGCGCTGCTACTTCCGAGCGAGGTGCCTGCAGCAGCGCCCATCGCACTCATCGAGTTTCCGACCATGAGTGGGCCGCTCGGCAGCCAGTGGGGCAAGTTTCTCGATCAAGCAATCACTGCCATCAAGCAGCGCGGTGCGGCAGGACTGATCGTCGATATCCGCGCAAATGGCGGCGGAAACAGTGACCTTGGCGATGCGCTTCTCGCGCGGGTCAACGATCGGCCCTACCGCATGGCGTCGCGTATTGTCTGGCGGAAAAGTGCGGAGTCCGACGAACTGTTTCGTATGGGAACGAAGCCGATGTGGCGATCGCTCATGTTTGCGTTGCCGCTCTTCCTGCCCGATTACTCCGCACTCAAGCATGGAGAAAACTTGACCTACGAAACCCAAGTCGCAGCCCGCCCTCGAGTCGAACCGAGTTTCGACGGACCGGTCTCCCTTTTGATCGGAGAGCGCACGTTCTCGAGTGCGATGCTACTCGCCGATGCCGCTCGCACTTACGACCTCATGCTCACCATCGGGCAACCGACCGGAGGAGTGCCGAACGCACTTGGCGAAATCGGCCCGTTTGAGCTGCCGAATTCCCGCATCGTCGTGTCTTTCAGTCAGAAGATGTTCATCCGCGCCAGCGGCGATGAATCCGACCTTGGCCCCGTGCGACCTCACATCGAGATAACGCCTATCGCAGGCCGAGATACCACCCTAGAGCGTGCGATCGTCGAGATTCGGCGGATGGCGGCGGAGCGTAAACAGTGACCCCACACGTCTATCGTCGGATCCAGCAGGGTGCGAACACCACTTGTGAATTCTCCACTGGGCCCGCTTGGAGTGACACCCACGTACCAAGAGATAATGAATCAAATTTAATGAGCATTCTCTGTGTTCTGTTGGCAACGAACCGCTACCGTTAGCTCTATGAAAAACCTACCGTTACTTTCAACCCCTTTTTGGCGCATCGCTCTGTGGAGCGGGGCTGTACTCGCGCTGGCTACACCATGGCTCATGATGCGCTTTACGGGCCAAGGAGCGTGGACAGCATTCGACTTCGTAGTGTTCGGCGTGATGGTCGGCGTCGTATGCATTGGCCTAGAGCTTGCGATGCGACTGTCAAACCGATGGACTTATCGTCTAGCCGCCACCATGAGCGTGCTCGGCGGGTTTTTGATGGTGTGGGCCAATCTTGCTGTGGGCATTATCGGCAATGAAGAGAACCCGCAGAACCTGATGTTTTATGTGGTACTCCTGATTGGAGTACTCGGGGCGCTGATTACGCGGTTCAGTGCGCAAGGATTGATGTGGACGCTAAGGCTCATGGCCGCCGCGCAACTTGCTGTTTTTCTCATCGCCGCCGCCTTTGACTGGGCGTTGTTGCCTGTATTCACGATCTTCTATGTCTCGCTCTGGCTGATCGCCGGCGAACTGTTCAGGAGGTCTACGCAAGTTCCGCCCGATGGGCGTTCACCCCTGCGGGCTGACGGAATACGAGAAACCTGAACGGCGTAATTCCGATTTTCCATCAAGGACTCAGCCATGTACGCCGATACCAAACACGACTCCTCCACGTCGACACGCCGCATGATTTCCGCATTGCGGCTTATCGTTCCGTGCGCTCTGGGCCTGATGCTTTCGTCCTGCGTCGATGACCGAGCCGTATCGGCGCCTAAGTCAGCCAGTAATACGGCGCACTGGCCGACGGACGAAGGGGTGCCCGTCAACCAGTGGTATATGCGCACCCAGAATGCCGATGGCAGTGAGCTCGCGCACTACATCGTCGAGTACGGGGTTGAGGCCAAGCCCGGTAATACGGTGATTGTGCTGCATGGTGGCTGGGGCGCCGAGCACAGCTACCTGATTCCGGCTATCAGGCCAATTGCTGACACTCACAGGTTCGTGCTTTACGACCAGCGCGGATCGCTGCGGACTCCGGTGAGCCCGCCTGCGAAAATTTCCTACTCGGCGCTAGTGGAGGATCTGGAGCAACTGCGGCAGCGACTGGGTCTCGACAAAGTCACGCTGATGGCGCACTCGATGGGAAATCACCTGGCCTATGGCTACCTGCGCGCGCATCCTGAGCGCGTCGCAGGCTTGATCCTGGTGGGCGCGGTGCCGCCAGCCGCCCTCACTGATGAAGAGCCCGCGTTTTTGAAGGATGTCTGGCCTGGATACTCCAAGTCCGACGCTGCAGCGATCGCCACTCGAAAAGAGACATGGACCCGCGACTGGAGTGACCGCTGCCTCAACATCGCCATCGAAGAGGGGCTCATCCCGAAAGACTGGACCGTCAAGCATCCGCCGGAGACGAATCCGGACCTGCAGGCACTCTACATAAAAAAAGATCAGGATAAGACCGCGTTTTGGCGCATGTGCTATGCAGCAGTGAACACCTTTGGCGGGAAAAACTGGCGGGAGATGCAAGGCGGGATGGTGTACTACACTCAGGCCGCGGCGGACGCGGTGCTTGCAGACCCTGCCTACGAGTCTGCGGTAAAAGAGTTCTGGCCGGCGCTCAAGGCATTCAGCGGCCCGGTACGCGTGATCATCGGTACGCACGACTACGTTGATATGGGTCCCGTATTGTGGCCGAAGCTCGTCTCGAAAATGCCGAACGC
>Ga0068877_10002191_pt1 | contig 15923 bp, 13 predicted proteins | sample NOAtaG_FD_66437 | JGI IMG/M metagenome (GOLD analysis project Ga0068877, IMG submission 66437) | Freshwater lake microbial communities from Lake Erie, under a cyanobacterial bloom - NOAA_Erie_Diel6S_1000h metaG | ecosystem: Environmental > Aquatic > Freshwater > Lake | place: USA: Ohio, Lake... | reverse complement strand
AATTACGAAGGAGCTAAAATCAGATCAATCTGCAGAAGAGGAGGAGTGATTGCTTATCAAGCACGATTTGTACGTTCAAGACTTACAAATCGTTGAGTTTATATGATACATATTAGGACACAACTACTGGCAGGCGGTGCTGCTCTTTATGAACCTTCATGGTACTTCCTGACTTTGTGGTGAAGCACCTCGGTACCATCCGGACGCTGCTGCATCGGCGCGTTGTGGTAAATGAGAATGCGCGGAGCCTAAGTTGGTTTTCTCCGTGAACCTCCGTACTCTCAGTTCCTCCGTGGTGAAAAAATCCTCCGCGCCCTCCGCGTTCCGATTACAATTACAGGAGCGAAGCGACCGCCTCCTCATTCCACCCCCACCAGCCGTATCACTGTATCCTGTTCAATGGTAACGGTGAGTTGGATATCGCCGTTGGAGATGAGGTAGCGCTTGGGGGTGGCGCGGGTATCGCTGCGGGAAAAGTCAGGACGGCCAAAGGTGCGGGCGTGGAGCACACGGGCCGTCAGGGTGCGGTCAGCGCGGAGCTGAGAAGCAATGGAGTCCGTGAGCTGTAGAGGAAAGGTATTCACCTGGCGGATCAAGGTCTTCGATGGCGTCCACGCCAGCCAGTCGCGGTCAGGGAACATCATATACACAATCAGGCAGCCTATGGACAGACCCACCGCATACCGGAGAAGACGCTGGAGGAAATTCATGGAGCGAAATTAGGGGGCGCACATGGTTAACTTCGCACCCATGCTGCATACGAGCGATCTCTCCTTCAGCTATCCCGGCGGAAAGTCGTTCCGCTTTCCCAACCTCTCCTGCGAGGCTGGCGCCCGACTGCTCATCCTCGGTGAAAGCGGCAAGGGCAAAACGACCTTGCTCCACCTCGTGGCCGGTATCCTGCGTCCTCACTCCGGAGTGGTCACTATAGCCGGACAAAGTACGTTGGCCATGAGAGCCCGTGCACTGGACCGGTTCCGCGGACAACACGTAGGTATCGTGTTCCAGACCGCCCACTTCGTGGAATCGCTGAACGTGCTCGACAACCTGATTCTTCCGCATTACCTGACGGGCAGTCGCGTGGACAGGGCCTATGGCCGCGAAGTACTCAACCGCCTGGGTATCGGCGACAAAGCCAATCGCCAGCCCTCATCGCTTAGTACGGGCGAGCAGCAGCGTGTGGCCATCGCACGGGCTGTCATGAACCGCCCCGCCCTCATCCTGGCCGATGAGCCAACCAGCGCCCTCGACGACCGTCACGCGGCCGAAGTGATCGCCCTGCTCGAAGAACAGGCCGATAACACCGGCGCAGCTCTGGTGATCGTCACCCATGATAACAGGCTGAAGGAACGCTATACTCACCGGACTGAGCTATGAACCTGCTGAAAATCGCCTGGGGAAACCTCCGCATCCGCCCCCTCAGCACCCTGCTGAGTGTCATCCTGCTCGCTTTCGGCGTGGGCATCATTTCCCTGCTGCTGCTCATCGAAAAGCAACTCAGCGAGCAGTTCAACCGCAACATCCGGGATATCGACATGGTGTTGGGCTACAAGGGAAGCCCCATGCAGCTTATCCTGGCCAATATCTACCACGTGGATGCACCTACGGGTAATATCCGCGTTGCCGACGCCCAGAAGATTATCCGACACCCGATGGTGAAGAAGGCGATTCCTTTGGCTTATGGCGACAATTACCAGAAGTTCCGCATTGTGGGTACAACCTTCGACTATCCCAGACACTATAACGTGGATCTGGCGGATGGTCACTCGTTTGAGGAGCCATTCCAGGTTGTGGTGGGGGCCAACGTAGCTGCCGAAACAGGACTGAGGCTGGGCGATACCTTCGTGAGTACGCACGGTCTGGTGCAAGAGGAAAATGAAGAGGAAGATGGACATGCACACGATCAGGAATTCCGCGTGGTGGGCATCTATGAACGCAGTGGCACGGCCATCGACAACCTGATCCTCACCCCTGTGGAATCGGTGTGGCTTATTCACGCTCATGAGGAAGATCACTCCCACGCTGAGGCGGACTCGGCATCGCACACTCATGCTCACGATCACACCCATGAGCATGCTCACCATCATGTTCCGGAGATAGATCCCATGACTCAGGAGATGACAGCCTACCTGATCATCAAGCGCAGCGCCATGGCCCAAATCCTGCTCCCCAACCTGGTGAAGGATACCGACATGCAACTCGCAGTGCCGGCTATCGAGGTGAACCGCCTCTCGCAAGACTTCGGCCTCGGCATGGATGCCCTGAAGGCTATCGCCGTCCTGATCATGTTCCTCTCCTTTGTGAGTGTCTTCGTGTCACTTTACAACTCGCTCAAGGAGCGCCGCTATGAGCTGGCCCTGATGCGCACCATGGGCGGCGGAGCGGCCAAGCTGTTTGCCCTGATCCTGCTCGAAGGGCTGCTCCTGGCACTGATGGGCTATGCGTGCGGACTCATGCTGAGCCGCCTCGGACTGGCTTGGCTGAGCAGCCAGATCCGACAGTCCTTCCACTATTCCATCGCACAATGGCAGCCGGAACCAGCTGAATGGTACGTATTGGCAGTGACTTTGCTCGTGGGTATCGTGGCTTCATTATTGCCTGCCTGGAGGGCCTTCAGAATGGATATTTCAAAGACTTTGTCCGATGCTTAAGAAAGGAATTTTCGCTGCCCTTGGGTTACTGATTGCAGTAGTGACAAGTGGTTTTCTGATGAGCGGAAGTGAGCCCGTTCATGCCAGGCGGATCACCCTGCGAGGTCCTGTTCAGCTTTGGGCCCGCGAGGTTCCTGCAGATCTGGCCGGTCCGGTGGAACTGACCTGGAAAACGCTGGCTGATGTGCAGTACAAGGATATCTATGTGGCCGAACTTGATGCCTACTACTGGAAGCCTACGTTCGGTGGCTCGGTAAAGGCCATGGAGGGCAAGGATGTGTTTATCTCAGGCTATATGATTCCGGTGGATTACGACGAGAATTTCTATGTGATATCGCGCTATCCGTACGCGAATTGTTTCTTCTGCGGCGGTGGCGGACCAGAGTCGGTCGTGGATCTCCGCTTCGCCGGCAAGCACCGCATGTACAAAACCGATGAGCGCCTCACCTTCCGCGGCAAGCTCAAGCTCAATGCGGATAATATCTACGAGATGAATTATATCTTGTTGGGGGCGGTGGAGTATACTCCATAGAGGATACTAGATGCTAGATAACCTCGCCGGGGCGGTTGAATATACTTCATGAGATACTAGATTTTAGATACTAGATACTAGATAACCTGTACGAGCGGTGGGAGTTTGGATGGGCAGATTTCAGACACCAGACAAGCTTGCCCAACGTTTGGTGTGAAGACGAGAGGCTGTCAGTGCGGACTATGCGGAATCTCACCTTTTATTAAGTCGCTGGAGAAATGAACGCAGCATTCTTTGTAGCTCGTTGATTTGAGTGTCCATTACTTGAAATGTACTGTCGTCAATCACATTCCGGCGGTGAACCAACCGAAGTTGTGTGTGCAGCTCTCCAAGTGATCCATTTGCAATTCCAATGAACTGAGCAAACTCTTTGTCGCCATTCCGCCCGGCACCTTCTGCGATATTGGAAGGCACTGAAACCGCAGAGCGCTGAATCTGATCGGCCAGCGGATAACCCACCTTCCGCTTGATGTCTGGTGCAAGAGAAAGAACTTTATCTGCCAAATCAAGCGCAATCTGGTAAATCTTCAGATTCTCATATTGATGCATAAGTGAAATTTCAATGAGCAAATCAACTCCTTCCATCAGGACCTTACTTCAAAAATCGCATTCCATATATTCCTATAATTTGGAATATCCCGCTGCTCAGGAGAGGTTATCTAGCATCTAGTATCTAGCATCTAGTATCTAGTATCTAGTATCTAGCATCTAGCATCTAGCATCTAGCATCTAGCATCTAGCATCTAGTATCTTGAAATAGACTTATCTTCGCCGCCGCTAAAACAAGAGAAAATGGCAACTACTACTGCGGATATCCAGAACGGATTATGTTTCAAGATGGATACGCACATCTGGAAAGTGATTGAATTCCTTCACGTGAAGCCAGGAAAAGGGCCTGCGTTTGTGCGCACGAAACTGAAGAATCTGAGCAACGGGAAAATCGTGGATCATACTTTCAATTCCGGTGTTAAGATCGACGTGGTGCGCATCGAAACCCGCGAGTATCAGTTCCTCTACAAGGACGATAACTACAACTTCATGAATCTGGATGATTTCGAGCAGATTTCCATTCCCGAGGGTTTAATCAATGCACCGGAGTTCCTCAAGGAAGGGATGAAGTGTATCGTCCTCTTCAATACGGAGGATGATCAGCCCATGAGCTGCGAGTTGCCCACGCTGGTCGAGTATCAGGTTGTTTACACCGAGCCGGGCATACGCGGAGATACGGCTACAAATACATTCAAGCCTGCCAGACTGGACGTGGGAGTGGAAGTGCGCGTGCCGCTTTTCATCAATGAAGGCGACTTCATCCGCGTGGATACCAGCACCGGACAGTACCACGATCGCGTGAAGAAGTAAGCGCTGCAATCAGCCTGGATCACAGATCCAGCTTTTCGATAATCACAGGGAGCTTGCGCACCATCGCAAGCTCTTTGAATTTAGAGCGGGCCTCTTCTGCAGGGGATCCGAAATACTTCTTGCCAGGTTCGAGGTCATTCATCACGCCGCTTTGTCCGAGCACCACCGCTCCCTTGCCAATCAGTATATCACTGGGCACACCAACTTGTCCCCAGAGGATCACATCATCCTCAATCACCACACAACCTGCAATGCCCACTTGTGCGGCAAACAGGCAGTTCTTGCCTATTACCGTGTCATGGCCGATGTGCACGTGATTGTCAATCTTCGTTCCCTCTCCTATGCGCGTATCACCGGTAAGCCCGCGGTCAATGGTGCACGATGCGCCGATTTCTACGCGGTCGCCGATTTCCACAGAGCCGCAGGTGTGCATCTTTTCACGACCTCCCGCACGGGCTTTGTAGTAAAAGGCATCACTGCCGAGTACCGTATTGGCGTGTATGATGCAGTCCTGGCCAATGTGCACATCGTCATAAATGACCACACCGGGATGTATCACGGTGTTCTCGCCCACCGTTACCCGACTGCCGATGCAGACCGTGGGATGGACAATGGCCGTTGCCGCAATGCGCACATCGGTACCGCGCATGTCATCCTGCATTTTCCAGGGAGAGAAGTGGCGGTTCAAGGCATTAAAGTCGCGGCAGGGATCATCGGAAAAAAGCAGGGCTTTTCCGGGCGGACAGGGTACACGCTGATTGATCAGAACAAACGTAGCCGCACTCTGAAGTGCTTTATCATAGTACTTCGGATGATCCACAAATACGAGGTCGCCGGCTCCTACCTTGTGAATCTCATTGATGCCGGTAATCAGACTGTCGGGATCTCCTTCAAACTCACACCGGATCAGGGCAGCGAGGTCTGACAGGCGCTGTGCGGGATGCAGTTTCATGCGACGAAGATAGCAGGGCGTCCAGTCGACTTCGCTTCCGTTTTTTTCCATCTTTGCACCTATGGCACATCGGGAAAGGCTCGAAGCGAAAATCAAGCAGCGCGATTTCAAGCTGAACGCGCTGCTCGATATTACGCGGGCTATAAATGCAAACCTGCCCGTGGCCGAGCTACTCAAGCAGTTTGAGCGAATCCTCAGGGAGCAGCTGTCCATCGAGAAGGTGGTACTCTTCGCCCGGGATGAAGAGCGCTGGAAGAGCCTGATGCAATATGGAGTCGGCGAGGGTTCACTGCCCGATTTCTCTGACCCCTCCATGCTTTCGGTGAAGGGCGAAGTACGTCTGCAGACCAGTGCCGGACAGGAGTCCTTTGATCTGGCTATCCCCGTGACCAACGATGGTGTACCCATCGCATTTATCCTCGTAGGTGATATAGGCGAGCAGGAAATCCGGATCAGTCCGGTGATCAAGCACATGCGCTTCATTCAGACGCTGACCAATGTGCTTGTGGTGGCGATCGAAAACCGCCGGCTCCAGCAGGAGCGGGTGAAACAGGCCCAGGTGAGGAGGGAACTTGAACTGGCCGCGGAGATGCAGGCGATTCTTCTGCCCGGACAATTGCCCAAGAATGGGCATTACGACGTGAGCGCCATTTACAAGGCCCACCAGCAGGTCGGTGGCGATTACTACGACTTTATGGAGCTGAATGGCGAACAGGTGCTTTTCTGCATGGCTGACGTATCCGGAAAAGGAGTGAGCGCGGCCTTTCTGATGGCCAACTTTCAGGCCTGTCTGCGCGCTCTGTTCACCTATTCAACCCTGGATCTGGTGCAGGCTGTGCGCGAACTGAACCAGCAGGTGATGCATACGGCTATGGGGGAGAAGTATATCACGCTCTTCATCGCTACATACAACCGTACCACGCGCATGCTGCACTACGTAAACTGTGGCCACAATCCTCCGGTAATGGCTGATACGGGGGGCTATACACAACTCCTCAAACTGGGAACGCTCGGACTGGGGATGTTCGACGAGCTCACACGCCTGTCGAGCGGCACGGTGCACGTGCCTCCGGGCAGCACGGTGGTGTGCTATACCGATGGGCTCGTTGAGCTGGAAGATGAACGGTGCGAACAGTACGGTGTGGAGCGTCTTGAGCAGCTCATGCTGGCATTCCCCGGCGCATCTGCTTCTCATCTGAATGAGATCATCCTGCAAAGCGTCAATGATTTCAAGGGCGATCTGCCTTTTGTAGATGATCTGGCCCTGCTCACCTGCAGGTTTCTCTAAATGCCTGACCGTCCGGAAGCACTGCGGCCGGCCGCCTGATCTCGCCCGTTGAGATCCATAGCCACCAGTACGGCAATGAATCCCCAGAATGGAATGGAAGCCTTGTCCGTATCGAGGTAATTATTGAGTACCCCATGGATGAAATAGGTCACCAACCCCAGAAAGGCCGATGCGATGATGATCCGCCGCTCGCGGTCAGTCTCGCGATAGAACACGCGAAACGCCAGAACGGTCACCGATACCACAAGCGCCACCATAAGCAGCATACCAGGCAAGCCTTGCTCAGAAAGAGGACCGAGGTATTCGCTGTGCGCATTGCCCGCATCCCCCTGGTTGGTGCTGATGATGGTGCGGTCGCCGGAGCGCTGGAACGGTGCGTACACGAATTGATAGGTGCCCGGTCCCCAGCCCATCACGGGGCGCTCGCGAAACAGTTCAATGGCGCAGTTCCATCGGTTGAGCCGCTCGAGGTTGCTGGCGTCCGACGAAATGTTGGTGATGGAGCTGACGTGCTCCTCTAGCTTATCTGAACTCTCCTGCTTATTGCGCTCAAGCGATACCGCAATGTCCTCCCACCCGAAATAGGCTACAGACCCTGCTACCAGAAGCCCGACCATCACCGTGCGAAGCCGGATGCCCAACAGCATGACCACGAGCACTCCTGCTGCTCCCACCACCGATATCCAGGCGGCTCGTGTGTATGAAAGGATGAGTCCGATGCTCAGGATCGCAAAGCCGGTAAACAGGAAGGTGCGCAGAAGTGTGCTGCCCTTGCGGGACAGGAGCAGTCCGCCCAGCACCGGAAAGTACATAGCCAGCACCGCACCATAGCTCGTATGATCCTTGAAAAGGGGCTCCATCACCCAGTGGCTCGAGTCCTTGTCGAAGCCATACAATGAATGCCGGACTACGGTGTAGATGATCACGGCAAAAAGCGGAAACAGATAGAGCAGGAAATAAAGGCGGATGTTATCCACCCGGCGGAAAAGGTGAGCTGCGATGAAGTAAAAGGAGGCAATGAACCACATTCGTGTGGCGAGATACTTCAGGGATACCACCGGCAATTCGCTCGTGATACAGGTAAGTGCCATCCAGCCCAGATAGGCGTAAATGACAAAGCTCACGGGATGTCGCAGAACAGACGGGTGAATGCTCGAACCGGAAATGACCTTGAACAGGAAAAGTACCAGAATGCCGGCCAGCAAGGGTTCTGTGGGCAGGTATGCGCCGATCTGAGCCACTTCCATCTCCTCAAAGTTGAGTGAGAGCGGAGTGAAAAAGGTAATGGTAAAGAAGAGGAACTCCAATTTGAAAAATGCAGCCCAGAGCACGGTGAGCGCCGCCGGAATAAGCAGCGGCACAAAACTCTCGCAGTACAACGCGATGCCCATAGCGGCCAGATAGAGGGCCGAGGCCAGGTAGAACCAGCGCTGGACGGAGAGCGTAGGCAAGGGAATCAGAGTTTGCCTTCCGCCTTCAACTTACGGAAGGTGTCCAGTATCAGCAAGAAGATCACGGTGAATACAAAGGCCGATGCTGTGCTCATCACCACAATCAGCCACCGGATGGGAAAGGATTTCTTGTCAGCTGCCGTGGCCTGATCCACAATGAACTTGGCCGGCAGATTAGACTCGATATCGATCTTGATCAGGTCATAGCGCTTGCGCAGTACCGCGAGCTTCTCGTAAGCGCCTTCAATTTCTGACTCGAGCTTGTGATGCAGGGTGCCATAGCGCGAGAGAAATTCCAGGTTCTCCTTGATCTTTTGAGCTCGGTCGGGGTGGCCCGTTGCAATGGCCGTTCCGTATTGCTCGGTAAGTGCCGCCACCTGATCTTCATAGTTATAAACGCCTAGCTGCTGCAAGGTGGACATGGAGTCTTCGAGTACCTTGAGCTCGTCTTCCAGCGAACGCAGGGAAACTTCTGCAAACTGAAATGCATCGCGTGCACGCTCGTTCCGGATGCTGTTGCTTACACTATCAGCATAGGCGGCAATATCGTTAGCCATGTCGCGCGCGCGTTCGGGTTTCTCGTCCAGAACAGCCACTTCAATAGACCCGAACTTGGTGATCCGGGCCGTCACATTTTCATTGTACTCCCTGGCAATTTTCGCGCGTGCACCTTTCGAATCACGGGGAATTTCATAAACGGTCCACAGATCGAAGCCCTCAATGATCTTGTTCTTGATCTGGTCTGAATTCAATATCTGCATGAGCCGCTCGGCATCTTCCTCTTCGCCGTATGCAAGCACATCTTCCTTCTTGACCGTTTCCAGAAGCTGCTCGCCGAAAGAGTGCTGCTGCGTGGCAAACATGGTGACGGTGCTCTTGTACCGTTCCTTCATAACGAGACTTACACCTGCAGAAACAACGGCCGCAGAAAAGCACACCAGGATAATGGGCTTCCTCCAGCGGAAGAGCAGGACCAGCAAATTGGCCGAATTCAGGTTCTCGATTTCAACGGAGACTTGCTTTTCAGAATCATTCATACCGGCCGGTTTAGGGGTGCGCAAAGATAACAGGGGATTATTCCTTCATCTTGAGCAGGTTGAGGAACGCGCGGAAATCCAGCACGCGCGTTCCCATGGCAACCAGCAGGGAGAGGCTGATAAACACCGCAGCCCCATACGGAAATGCGAGGGCCTTTATTGTGTCGGCACCCGAAAGTACAGCAGCGAGTATGGCGGCACTGCATGCAGCAAAAACGAATAGCCTGCGATAATCGCGAGCCATCGCGGGCTTCACCAGACGATGCACAAAGATGACCTGAAGCACGAGTGCGGTCGTTTGGGCCCCGACATTGGCCAGCGCAGAGCCCACGGCTCCGTAGTGCGGGATGAGCGCCAGATTCAGTATAAGGTTGATTCCCAAAGCCACTGCAGCGATGCCGACCAGCGCGCGCAGTGCGCCCATAGCCGTGAGGAGTGTGCCATACACGTATTGCATGCTGAAAGCAGCACATCCCACCATCAGAATGGAAAAGGCATGGACGGCATCTGGTGTGGGATTCCGATAGAATACGGCCAGGATTTCACCAGGCCAGGCCACTCCGCAGCAAGCCATAATCCAAAGCCCGGAACTCATAATGCGGAAGGCCGTGCCCAAAAGCGGGGCAATCGCTTCAGATCGCTCATGCATGCGGGAGAAGATGGGCAGGAGAAGCCCGGCAAACAGAAAGGCCACCATAGTCACGGCATCAAAAAACCGGAACCCCATGGCATAGTCACCGGCAGCGCGCGCCGTATCTATACGCTCCAGCAGCACAGAATCCATGCGGAGTGCTAAGCCCGAAAGCAGAATGAGCAGAGCAAAAGGCATGCTTTCTCGAAGTACCCGACGCGCCTGTGGACCATCCCACCGGAACCGGATACCACCGGCATGTCTTGCCACCAATGCCAGCGCTGCGATCACAGACAGGCCATAAGCCATTGTCTGTCCCCACACCAGCCACTCCATTTGGAAAGTGCTGGATCCCGGCCACCAGAGTAAAGCAGCCATAAAAACGACGAGAATGGCGCGATCCAGCACAGAAAGCAGGCTGTCCTGCCTGAACAGGTGCAGGCCGGCCAGATTGGAGCGGAGGTAGAGCAACGCGCTGGCCAGCACCTGGTTGCCCGCCAGCAAGGCGAGAATACCCATCTGGGAGGATGAGTAGCCGAGCAGGAGTCCGCAAAGCAATACCAACACGAGGTAGACCATGCTCATGAGTCCGCGCACCGACAACAGCACAGGAAACAGGGAAGGGAGCTGACCAGGTTGCGAGGCCACACGTCGCGTATTCCAGTTGGTCACTCCGAGGTCCGGAAGGATGTTCAGGAGGTACGAGAAATTGATCAGGGCGAAATAGCTCCCAAAGGCCTCCGGTCCGGTCCGGTCCTGAATCTCCGCCTCAATTCCCAGTAAATAAAAGGGCTTGATGAGGAGATTGACAGCAACCAGCAGAAGGAGGTTGGAAACGAAGGTCTTCCGCATCAGGGCGGAAAGTTAGAGGAATCGAGGAGGTCGGGAGGACAGGCGGTAGAATAAAGTTGAAATCTTATTTTTTTCAAGGGGAAGCGGGCTGTACTTTCGCGCCCGGAAATTCAAACCCCAAAGCATGTCTCAAGCAATCGGTAATGTCGCCCAGATCATCGGTCCTGTGGTGGACGTAACCTTCCCGGCCGGCCAAAAGCTTCCGAATATCCTCGACGCTCTTGTGGCCACACGCCCCGATGGCCAAAAGGTCATCCTCGAATGCCAGCAGCATATCGGTGAAGACACGGTGCGCGCAATCTCCATGGACGCAACTGAAGGTTTGCAGCGCGGTGCCGAGGTACGGGCAACCGGACAGAGTATCACAATGCCCGTTGGCGACCAGATCAAGGGGCGTCTGTTCAACGTGGTAGGCACTCCCATCGACGGCATCGGGGAGGTGAGCAATGCTGATGGTTACCCCATTCACCGCGCCGCTCCGCGCTACGAAGACCTGACCACTTCAGCCGAAGTTCTTTTTACTGGGATCAAAGTGATCGACCTGATTGAGCCTTATGCGAAGGGTGGTAAGATTGGACTGTTCGGCGGTGCCGGTGTAGGTAAAACCGTCCTGATCATGGAGCTCATCAACAACATCGCCAAGGCTTACACCGGTCTGTCGGTATTTGCCGGCGTAGGTGAGAGAACCCGCGAGGGCAATGACCTGCTCCGTGAAATGATCGAATCCGGCGTCATCAAGTACGGTGAGGAATTCGTTCATGGCATGGAAAAAGGGGACTGGGATGTGAGCAAGGTGGATAAGCAGGCGCTGGCGCAAAGCCAGGCAACGCTGGTGTTCGGACAAATGAACGAGCCTCCCGGAGCGCGCGCCCGGGTTGCGCTGTCAGGTCTTACTGTTGCTGAATACTTCCGCGATGGCGATGAGCAATCCGGTGGTCGCGATATCCTTTTCTTCATCGATAATATCTTCCGGTTTACCCAGGCGGGCTCTGAGGTTTCGGCCCTCCTCGGCCGCATGCCTTCGGCCGTAGGTTACCAACCTACGCTGGCCACTGAAATGGGCGCGATGCAGGAACGGATCACTTCTACCAAGCGCGGTTCCATCACCTCCGTACAGGCGGTTTACGTTCCCGCAGATGACCTCACTGACCCTGCACCTGCAACCACGTTTGCCCACCTCGATGCCACCACGGTATTGAGCCGCAAGATTGCCGAACTCGGTATCTATCCTGCTGTAGATCCGCTCGACTCCACTTCTCGCATTTTGACTCCCCAGATTGTGGGTGAGGCCCACTATACCTGCGCCCAGCGCGTGAAGGGTATCCTGCAGCGGTATAAGGAACTTCAGGACATTATCGCTATCCTCGGTATGGACGAACTCTCCGAGGATGATAAGCTCTCTGTTTACCGCGCCCGGAAAGTGCAGCGCTTCCTGTCCCAGCCATTCCATGTGGCCGAACAGTTCACCGGCATCCCCGGTGTACTCGTTCCGATCGAGGAAACCATCAAGGGCTTCAATATGATCATGGATGGTGAGTGTGATGAATATCCCGAAGCAGCCTTCAACCTGAAGGGAAGTATTGAAGAGGCCATCGAGGCAGGTAAGAAGATGCTGGCAGAGGTGAAGAAGTAATACACTCTCCTGAGATATTCCCATGGTCGTCGAAATCATCACCCCGGAATCCACGCTCTTCGAAGGCAAGGCTACCTATGTGTACTTGCCCGGAAGTGACGGCGGACTGGGAATTCTGAATAATCACGCCCCGCTCATCTCCAGCTTGAAGAAGGGTGTAGTAAGGGTCAAAGACGAAGGAGGCAAGGAGCATCGCTTCGAAGTCAACGGCGGCACTGCCGAAGTACTTCGCAATAAGGTCATTATTCTGGCGGAGTGATTTCCACGACCTTGCGCGGTCGTACAAATCATCGTGAAGATCGCGCCCAGGCGCGAACCAGTGGTTTCACCAGGTGGCATAGCAACCAATTGACGGTTTGTAAGGTCTTCCACTTATGGTCATAATCACCACGGTGAATTCAGTTGTATCGCACCTGCGAATTGCCTTGTTTGGCATCCTCATCTTTTTCATGTCCGCCGACACTCTTGCTCAGGGCGTTACTCCTACCAAGGGAAAGGACTTTTGGATGGGGTTCATGAAGAATTATGAAATAGAGCCCGGTGAAGCACTCAATCTGTTCATCGTGTCTGATGTCGCAACATCGGGAAATGTCACCATCCCCGGTCAGGGTTGGTCTCAGGCATTCACGGTAGCTCCCAATGTGACTACTACTGTCACCATACCTAACAATATCGCCGAGGTATATGATAGCCAGGTGGTTCAGGGCCGAGGTGTGCGTATTGAAACCCAGGATACAGTATCCGTATTTGCGATCAACTTTGGTCCTTTTACCGCAGATGGAACGAAAATTCTTCCCATACCCAGTCTGGGAACGAACTATATGGTTGCTTCATATCCCGGACTCAGCCCCTGGGATTCTCAGCTTCTCATCGTTGCAACCGAGGATGATACCGAGGTGGAAATCATTCCATCCGCCGCGACTTCAACCGGAAATGCCGCAGGCGTTCCCTTTACGGTTTCTCTCGATCAGGGCGAAACCTATCAGGTTATCTCAGCACCAACCGGTGAAATCTCTGGAGCTGACCTCACGGGAACGATCGTCAGGGGCACTGCAGCAAGTGGATCATGCAGGCCATTCGCCGTATTCAGTGGTACTGTGTGCACGAATATTCCGGTTAGTTGCTCGGCCTGTGACCACATCTATGAGCAGAATTTCCCTATTGATGTCTGGGGAACGGAATACTACGTCACTCCGTTTGTATTCGAACTCAATCCGACTTTTGCCGTTGCAGAGCCCAACTATACGTATCGGGTATTGGCCAGCGTGGATGGAACTTCGGTGACCATAGACGGAGGTGCTCCATTTATCCTCAATGCGGGTGAATTTGAAGAGTTCCAGTATCAGCCTGATCCCCACTGTGTGGAGGCGAGTGAGCCGGTGGCTGTCATTCAGTACATGCAGAGCATCTCATGCGGTGGAAATGGTGACCCGGCAATGCTGGTGCTCGATGATGTGACAAAGAAGATTGACAATATAACCTTCAGTACCGTAGAGTCAACGGTTATCACCAGCCACTACCTGAATGTGGTCATTAACGTGGAAGATATTGGCAACGTGACATTTGACGGTGTCACGATTGATCCTGCATTGTTTTCTGACTTCCCGGGATGTCCGGGTCAGCTCTGGGCGGGATTTGAAATCACCCCGGGAAGCCACACTCTGGACGCACCCGGAGGTGGGGTAACAGGATATGTATACGGCAACGGAGAAGCGGAGAGCTATGCCTATTCCATAGGATCCTTCAGCCCACTGCCTCCGATTGTCATCGACAATGCATTTTGTACGAATGAAGGGGTGACCCTCGCTATCGAAAACGTGTATTCCAATCCGTACTGGTACAACTTGAGTGACCCGGATACCATCCTTGAGGAAGGATATACCTATGTGCTGCCCGAGCCCATCCAAAATGGGATTTATGTGGGCGTAGGCAGTGAGTTCGTATCCGGATGTGAGGAAGAATTCTTTTTCAGCGTGGAAGTACCCAGCCCACCGGTCATAGATCTGCAACCGGGCAACACGTCTATTTGCAAGTATGAAAGTGTTCAGCTGAACGTGAGTGCTGAGCCCAGCTCAGCGATCTATACATACGCATGGACCCCGGCAGCCGGACTGAGTGATGTGAGCATAGCCAATCCGATTGCCACACCGCTCACAACCACTACCTATACCGTGACAGTTACCACTCCCACCGGATGTGCGAGCAATACAGCGACTGTTACGCTTACGGTTGAGGACGGTGACATTACCCGGTTTGATGCCAATCCTGAAGAAGCTCTTTTCTGCCTGGGTGACGAAGTGGAATTATCAGTGGTTACGGAAGAGGAAATATGGTCGGATGATTTCGACCCGGGAATTTCATTGGGCGACTGGAATAATATCCAAAATGGTCAGGAGAGCACGGCCTGTGGCAGTGTTTCGGGAAATGCCCTTTACTTCAACGGCAATGCAGTGCGCAGCGCGACTACTCCGCCGCTGAATTGTACAGACGGCGGTACGGTGTATTTCTCCCTGAAAGTGGCCAACGGTGTGGCACCATGCGATAATGCTGAGCCCGGAGATAATGTGGTGCTGGAATACTCCCTCGATGGCGTGAACTTCTCCATCATCCAAACGTATTTTGAAGCAGCATATCCCGATTTTGAGGCCGTATCTCAGGCCATTCCGCCTGCAGCATTCTCCACCGCCACGAGGTTCCGCTGGCGACAGTTGGGCACATACGCTGCTGGCCAGGATAACTGGATTCTCGACAATTGCTATATAGGTGCAGTGCGCACGGAGGAATATGACTATACCTGGACTCCGGCCGCTGGACTCAGCTCTGTGACGACTCCTTTAACTTCCGCTTCACCTGTGGTACCCACCACCTACTTCGTAACGCTTGATGACTTTGCCAATGGATGTGTGTATGTGGATTCGGTTCAGGTAGATGTTGGCCAGCCGTTCACTCTCGATATGTCCGAAGATCAGGTGTTGTGTAATATCCAGGGTGTACAACTGAGTGCTATTCCGGACATTGGAGATCCGGAGGACTACACTTATGAGTGGAGTCCGCAAACGAATATCATCGGTGCATTCACGGCTACGCCTACAGTAACTCCCAACGTATCCACGGTTTATTCGGTGGTGGTCACATCAGCGCAAGGGTGCGAGGCAGAGGGCAGTGTAGCCATAGCTGTCAGCGCATTATCCGATCTCTCAGCAATCGTTTCGGATAATACAATTTGTGAAGGTGATGTGATCACGCTTACCGCGCAAGTGCCCGGTAGTCCGCCGAACATCAGCTATACCTGGTCACCGGCAGATGATCTGGTCAATCCTGTTGCTTCCGTTACACAGGCTACACCGCAGGCTACAACGACCTACACCATAACGGCAGTAGATATTCCAACGGGCTGCTCTCTTTCTGACGAGGTAACCGTGACGGTGTTTCCAGCGTTCACGGTGACTGCAGATCCTGCGCAGATCACAGATTGTAATCTGATTGAAACGCCTATATCCGCAACCTCCGACTTTGGCGGTGCTCTTACCTGGTCAT
>Ga0068877_10002190_pt1 | contig 15925 bp, 18 predicted proteins | sample NOAtaG_FD_66437 | JGI IMG/M metagenome (GOLD analysis project Ga0068877, IMG submission 66437) | Freshwater lake microbial communities from Lake Erie, under a cyanobacterial bloom - NOAA_Erie_Diel6S_1000h metaG | ecosystem: Environmental > Aquatic > Freshwater > Lake | place: USA: Ohio, Lake... | reverse complement strand
GCACTAAAAAAGAAAAGGAGGGCAATGAGCAAATTGTTGTCCTTCTTTTTTAGGGAAATAAAAAAAAGGTGTCCATTTCTTATTTTTCAATTTGTTGCGTTAGAAACTTGAGACCACCATATTTAAAGACGGAGATGATTACATATTTGATTTACACGAAGCCTCAGACGGACTTGGCAACGAATTTTACAGAGTAGCATTTAAACCGAAAAAAGGAGTTGAAAAAATATTGTTTGAAGGTGAATTTTATATTCACCAAGAATCGGGGCTAATACATTCGACTACCTATGCATTAGCAAAAGAAAATGTGCAATACACAAAGACGTTTAATTTATTAGGTACAAAAGTGAAAACAGTAGGTTTTGAGGTGTACATCCAGTACGGTATGCTTGATGAGAAATGCCATCCTAAATACTCAAAGGTGCGTGCAAGCATTCATGTATTTGACAAAAAGGGTACTGATATCACTCATGCTTTTACCACGGAAATGATTGTGAACAGTATTCAATATGAAAATATAAAACCGTTTAACAGTACAGAGATTTGGCACAAAAAGAGTATTTATAAGCGGGGGAATAACTACAAATCAAATTTCTGGGAGGGCAGACGAGGGCTTCTTGCAACCGAGGAGGAGCAAAAAATCATTGAAAGTCTTACTAACGGGCATCTCTAAAAACCCATGCTAAATCTACAATAATCGGTTAACGGTTCTATCTTTGGAAAAAAAGAAAAAGAAATGGGTCACACAACGCGCGGATTATTTGATGAGCAGTTTCGGTTAGAAAAGATAAGCAAGCAAAACGATCCGCTTGAAAAACTGCAGGCCCATATAGATTTTGAGTTTTTCCGTAAGCCGTTGGAAGATTATTTTAAGAAGGATATAGTGAAGGGTGAGAACAAAGGAGGCAGGCCACCTTACGATTACGTACTGATGTTTAAGATCGTCATCCTTCAGCGTTATTATAACCTAAGTGATGACGCTACCGAGTACGCCATTTTGGACAGGTTGTCGTTAGAACTTTTTCCTAATGACAATTCCGGGATTATTTTTCGTCAGGAAAAATGGGGAGTGGTGTACAACGTGTATGGGCATCTGGGGTATGAAGTATACCCGAAGGAATTTTCACGTGCGTGGCTCGGCCGGTGGATCAATACCTCCGTTAACCACAACCAACACCACCAGTTCTTCAACGGAAATTACGGCCTGTATTTTTTGTGGTGGGATCGCTGGATGGGCACGCTGCGCACTGACTACGACCGGCAGTTCGATGACGTCAAGAATCGCGTGGCCGCCTAACGCGCGCCCTGAATCACTTCGCGCACCACGTAGGTTTTCTTGTTCTGCGATTCGTAATACGTGCGCATCATCAGCTCGGCAATCAACCCGAACGTGAGAAACTGAATGCCGGCCAGCACCAGCAAAAAGCCCAGCAGTAACAACGGCCGCCCCCAGATGTCGTGCCCCATGATTTTCACCACCAGCAGGTAGAGATTAATGACGATGCCGGCAAACAACGTGACAAAGCCCAACGGCCCGAACAGGTGGATGGGCCTTCGGAAATATTTTTGAAAGAATACCATGAGCAACAGGTCGCTCATAACTTTCAGCGTGCGGCCCAATCCATATTTGGATTGCCCATGAATGCGCGCGTGGTGTTTCACGGGCACATCGGTAATCTTGCCGCCCTGCAGCACCGCCAGGATGGGAATGAAACGATGGAGCTCGCCATACAGGCCGAGGTTCTTTGCAATTTGTGATTTGAACACTTTCAGTGTGCAGCCATAATCGCGAATGTGCACGCCTGTGAGCTGGCGAATCAGGTAATTGGCAATTTTGCTGGGGAACTTCCGCACCAGCGCTTTGTCTTGCCGGTTTTGCCGAAAACCAGCTACTACATCCCACTTTTCATTCTTCAGTTTCTCCAGCATCATGGGTATGTCGGCCGGGTCATTCTGCAAATCGCCATCGAGTGTCACAATGTACTGTCCGCTGGCGTGTTCAATACCCGCTGCCATGGCCGGGGTCTGCCCGTAGTTGCGGTTGAGCACCACCAGTTTGGTGCGCGTGTTAGCCAGTGCCCGAATCCGTTCCACGGTGGCATCGGTGGAGCCATCGTCCACCAGAATGAGTTCATAGTCGAATGCGTGAAGTTCGCGGTAAATGCTCTCCAACAGGGGCGCCACATTGTCCTCCTCATTGAGGAGGGTAATCACCAGGGATAATTCCATGAATCAGACTTTCGCAAAAGTCGGATTTTTTGGGGAAAGTGAATAAAAAATATAGCTGACGGAGCTGCCAACAATCATACCGGCCGTTACATCGGCTGGCGAATGCACCCCCAAATACACACGCGAGAACGCAATGGCACAGGCCCAAAGCAGCGCGGGCAACACCACATACCAACGTGGCCACAGCAGGCTCATCATCACCGCGGCCGCAAAGGCCTCGGCCGTGTGGCCGGAAGGGAAGGAGAAACTGCCACCGGAACTTAACTGCAAAATGCGCGTATCGGCTTCAAATGGCCGCAGGCAACGGGCTGAAATTTTGATGAGGTAGTTGACCAGGCCGGCCAGCCCCACGCTCAGGCCGGTAAACAGAAAAAAGTGGCGCGTCCAGCGGGTGCGCCACTTCCACTCGCCCACCACCAACACACCAAACGGAATGCCCAGGCTCACCAGCGTCACCCAATTGGTGAGAAGCTGCCAACCGCCAATCGACCCGGCTGCCCGCTGATTCTGCATTTGGGCAATCCAATCAAACTGCGGGGGCGCGGCCTGAACCTGGTAGAGAAAAAACAAGAATACCGTAGCTACGGCTACTACTGCCAACAAGAGAAGAGTTCGTTTTGCGGTCATGGGTTGAGTTCGCGCTTCAATTTACTAATTTTAGGGCGATGAAGCGTTTCGGCTGGGTTATTTTATTGTCAATCGTATCGTACTCGGCCAACTTCTGGGGTTACCCGATTTACATTTTGGATGAAGCCCGCAACGCGGCCTGTGCCATGGAGATGGCCGCCCGCCACGATTGGGTGGTACCCACGTTCAACAACGAATTGCGTACGGATAAACCACCGCTGCACTATTTCTTCATGCGGGTAGCTTATGCGGTCTTTGAGGTTAACCCTTTTTCGGCCCGCCTGTTTTCGATTCTCATGGGTGTACTCACGGTTTGTGTAGTTTACTTTTTTACCACGCGGCTGGTTAATGAAAAAACCGGCTGGCTCGCCAGCCTCATCCTCATCGCTTCGCTGCAGATGATGTTTCAGTTCCATTTGGCCGTGCCCGATCCGTACCTGATTTTTTTCTTCACGCTGGGCATGTTCAGTTTTGTATACGCCTGGCGAACGCATCGGAAGATTTTTTTCTATCTCTCGTACGCCTCACTCGCCCTGGCCTTTATGGCAAAAGGCCCGCTGGCACCGGGGTTGGCCGGGCTCACCGTCCTGTTGTTTTTGATTTTGCGCAAAGAGCTCTCTCTTCACACTCTTAACCGCATTCAGGTTTGGGGCGGTGCCGTTTTGTTTCTTGCGCTGGTGCTGCCGTGGTGGGTGGCCGTTACCCTGGAAACGAAAGGGGAGTGGACGCGCGGATTTTTTTTCGAGCACAATCTCCAGCGTTTTTCATCTTCCATGGAAGGTCACACGGGTTTTCCCGGTCTGGCGATCGCCTATTTTCTGGCAGCCCTGTTACCCCTCGGCTTTTTTGCACCAGGCGCATTGGTCAAAGCGTGGCGCGCACGCCACGACCAGCCGGTGATTTTCTTCGTAACCCTCAGCGCCCTGGTGGTAGTGTTTTTTTTCAGTTTATCGCGCACGATTTTACCTGGCTACCTCAGCCCGGCCGTGCCGTTTGCTGCCGTTATTCTGGCGTGGCACTTCGAACAACTTCGGCAGGTGAGGGCTGTTCATCACGTGTTGGTTGGTCTGCTGGCGCTCGTCTCGCTGGCGCTGCCGGTAGTTGGGTTTGTAGCCTTGCGGCAAGATTCGCTGGTGAGCAGCGAAGCCTCGCTGGCATGGTGGATTCTGTTGGCCGTGCCGGGTGTGGGGGTGGGCTGGTACTACCTCGCCAACCGCAAGGTGGTTCAATTTGTGTACGCCACCCTGTTGAGCTTTGCCGTAATGGGGGTAATGTTGTTTTATCTGGTTATGCCGCGCCTGATGCAGCATAACCCGGTGGCGTTAAGCGTGGCGGGGTTGTCAATCGGAGCCCAAACCCCTGTGGCCTGTTTCGTGCGAACCAATGCGGCCTTCGTGTTTAACCTCAGGCGAACCTACCCGTGCCTGGGTTCACCCGAGCAGGTGCAGGAATGGCTGAACGCTAACCCGAGCGGTTTAATCCTGACCCGCGATGATGAAGCCCCGGCCCTGCAGCGCCTGAACCTGAAAACGCGTTTTACCGGGCGGGATTTGTTTGAGAACCCCACCACCGTGGTGCTTAGCAACTAAAGCTATTCTTTAAGGCGGGTTTTTTTTACCCCTGATGGGTATCAGATTGATATGTTTTTTTATTTTTTGGGTTGATTTTTATCCTGGGGTATGAAAAAACGCACTATGTTTGCCCCGCTTTTACGACAAATCAACCACTACCATATGTCACATCTACGTTTTGAAGCCCTGAAAAAGCTCAATGAACGCGAACGCGTGCCGGTGGAGGCCCCCGCTTCGGTGGTCTCCAAGTTCTTCGGTGAAAATGTGTTCGGCATTGAACAAATGCGCGCCACGCTGGCCCCGGCCGTATTTAATAAGGTGGCCGGTGCCATCAAGAACCACGAAAAAATTGATGAGGCAACGGCCGATGCCGTAGCTTCCGCGGCCAAAAGCTGGGCCATGAGCAAAGGAGCCACACACTTCACGCATTGGTTTCAGCCCATGACGGGCGGCACAGCCGAGAAGCACGATTCATTCTTTGATGCACTGGCCGGTATTGAAAAATTTAAAGGGAGCGAGCTCGTGCAGCAGGAGCCCGATGCGTCTTCATTCCCCAGCGGAGGTATCCGCAGTACATTCGAAGCGCGGGGCTACACGGCATGGGATCCTACTTCGCCCATGTTCCTCTACGGCAAAACGTTGAGTATCCCCACCATCTTCGTTTCGTACACAGGCGAAACGCTCGATACCAAATCGCCTTTGCTTAAGGCGCTTAAGGCGGTTGACCTGGCGGCCACCAAAGTGTGCCAGTTGTTCGACAAAGACATTCAGCATGTGACGGCATCGCTGGGCCCGGAGCAGGAATACTTTGTGGTTGACAAGGCCCTGTTCATGGCCCGCCCGGATCTGGTCATGGCCGGTCGCTCGGTGTTCGGTCATGCCCCGGCCCGCGGTCAGCAAATGGAAGATCATTACTTCGGCTCCATTCCAGGCCGCGTACATGACTTCATGAAGGAATTTGAAATTGAATGCTGGCGACTGGGCATTCCGGTACGTACGCGGCACAATGAAGTGGCGCCCAGCCAGTTTGAAGTGGCTCCGCTGTTTGAGGATGTGAATGTGGCCAACGACCACAACCAGTTGATGATGGATGTGATGGGCCGCGTGGCCGAGAAGCACAACCTTAAGGTACTCTTCCACGAAAAGCCGTTTGCCGGCCTCAACGGTACGGGTAAGCACAACAACTGGTCGCTCATTACCGATACGGGCATCAACCTGTATGCACCCAGCAGCAGCGCCCGCGATAACCTGTTGTTCCTTACGTTTTTTGTGACCACCATCAAGGCTGTTCATGAGCATGGTGATTTGTTGCGCGCCTCGATCGCTACTGCGGCCAACGACTTCCGCCTGGGTGCCAACGAGGCTCCTCCGGCCATTATGTCGGTGTTCATTGGCTCGCAAATGAGTGCCGTACTCGATGAATTGGAGAAGAAAGGCAACGTGAAGATTGAGAAGGGCGACAACATGTACATGAAGCTGGGCATTGATCAGATCCCGGAAATCATCCTGGATGCTACGGACCGCAACCGGACTTCGCCCTTTGCGTTCACCGGAAACAAGTTTGAGTTCCGTGCCGTGGGGGGCAGCGACAATTGCGCCACGGCCATGACTGCGTTGAACACCATTGTAGCCGATCAGTTGGAGAAATTCTTCGAGTCGGTGAACAAAGAGATTGAAAAGGGTGAAGAGAAACGTATGGCCATTGTAAACGTGCTGCGCAAGTACATCAAGGAGTCCAAGGACGTGCGCTTTGAAGGCGATGGCTATTCGGACGAATGGGTTACAGAGGCGGCCAAACGCAAACTGGGTAATGTAAAAAATACACCCCGCGCCCTGGAAGCTTACCTCACCAAGAAGTCGGCTGATTTGTTCGAACGCCATGGCATCATGAGCCATAAGGAGAATGAGGCTCGTGTGGAAATCCGTCTGGAAGGCTACATCAAGCGGGTGCAGATTGAGGCACGTGTGATTGGCGACCTGGTGATGAATCACATCGTGCCTACGGCCATCAACTACCAAAGCAAACTGATTACCAATGCCAACGGCCTTAAAGGGCTCGGTATTGATAACAAGGCCGTGGTGCAGACCATCAAGGAGATTTCGGGTCACATCGACACCATCAAAACCAATGTGCGGGCGATGATTGAAGAGCGGAAGCGAATCAACAAGATAACCGACACGCACAAGCGCGCGGTGGCCTATTGCGATGATATCAAGGAGAAGTATTTTGACGTTATCCGCGACTCAGTGGACAAACTGGAGTTGCTGGTAGACGATGAGGACTGGCCATTGGTGAAGTACCGGGAATTGCTGTTCCTGCGTTAAGCGTGATGTAAACCGATAGCGAAAAGAGCCCCGAAAACGGGGCTCTTTTTTTGGGTATTGATTGAGGTAGCCAGCGGGCATATCGTTGGCACCAGGTCAAATAAATTCCTTAAATTCGGGATATGAGATCAAAAGACTTGAATGTTGAAAGGGAAAAACTTGAGATTATCAAGTGGGTTACCGGACTGAAGGACAATACTGCAATTGAGAGACTGAGAATGTTGAGAGACATGCCAAAGAAGACCGACTGGTGGGACGAGATTACAGACGAGGAGAGGGCGGCAGTGGATAAGGGACTTGCCGACATTAAGGCTGGGCGAATACGACCGCACCGAGAAGCTAAAAAGCTTTATGAAAAGTGGCTATAAAATAATGTGGTCCGAGAGGGCCTTAGCCGACCTGCAAAATGTTATTAACTATTTATCCGAGAATTGGACAGAAAGGGAGACCGGAATTTTGTCCGTAGACTTGACAAGAGACTGCAACTGATTTCTGTTAATCCCAATCTTTTTCCAGGCACAACCAAGCGAAAGAATGTTCGAAAGTCCGTCCTGACAAAGCATACCGTGATCTATTACAAGTCTGAGGGTAGCGTTGTAATCATAGTGACTCTCTTTGACCCCCGACAAAACCCAACGAAATTGAGACTTTAGTATTTCGTTCAGTACCCCTTCATTTGATTTTCTTCGTTGTTTATAGCCGAACCGCTTGTAAAGCATCAAAGGGGTAGTTACCATATGTTTTTATTTTGTAGTTTGGACGCTCATCTTAAAGTCATGAACAAAATCCTTCTTACGGCAGTGTTAACCGGTATGCTGGTGAACGCGGCTGCTCAAAAAAAGCCACCTCCCGAGATTGCCCGGGTGGTAACCAAGTCTGAAACTGAAGCACACCTGCGTTTTCTGGCGTCCGATGAATTGCGGGGACGCGACACCGGTTCGCCTGAGTTGGATATCGCGGCTGCCTACATCGCGTCTGAATTCAGCCGGTGGGGCGTTAAGAAGGTAGCCGGGGCCAATGACTATTACCAGCCCGTGGCGCTGGAAAAGAAGAAATATGCCAGCACCGTTGACATTACGGTTGGTGATTTGACGCTGAAAAACAAAGAAGATCTGATCTTGCTCGAGGGTAGTAACCTCACATGGGAAGGTGATGCCGTGTTTGTCGGTTACGGGTCAGAAGCTGATATGCAGCAAGCCAACGTAAAAGGGAAGTGGGTCGTCAGCTACATCGGAGCATCGGCCAACAGCAACATTCAACAGGCTTTTGGAGAGTCGGACGAAAAAGTAAAACGCGCCAAACAATTGGGAGCCGTTGGTCTTACCGAGATCGTGGCTACACCGGGTGTGCCGTGGCAAATTCTGGTGAATTTTCTTACGCGCGAAAGCATCGCTTTGAAAGGCGATGAGCCTACGTCTTTACCCCATTTGATGATGCGCAATTCAGACGCGGCAGCCGTCAAGGCATTCATCGAAAGCAAGACCGGGCGGCTGAAGGTAACGCTCGTACAGGCTGCGGGTGAACCGCTACCCGGCAAGAACGTGCTGGGGATCATTCCAGGAACGGACCCTAAATTGAAGAATGAATATGTTGCCCTTACCGCGCACTACGATCACGTTGGCATTGGCCGTGCGGTGAGCGGGGATTCCATCTATAACGGAACGCGCGATAACGCCATTGGTACCACGGCTGTGCTTCAGGCAGCTCGCTACTTCGCGGCCAATCCGCCCAAGCGATCCATTTTAGTGATGACCGTGACGGCCGAAGAAGTGGGTTTGCTGGGTAGCAAGTGGTTTGCCGACCATCCGCTCATTCCACTCAAACAAATCATCTTCAACCTCAACTGTGACGGTGCCGGGTATAATGACACCACCCGGGTTACGCTGTTTGATGTCAACCGCACCAGTGCTGATGATATGCTGAAGTCAGCCGCTGCCTCGGTAGGCGCCACCCTTCACGGAGATCCTGCGCCTGAGCAGGGTTTATACGATCGTTCGGACAATGTCAGCTTTGCAGCCAAAGGGGTGCCGGCTGTGACGTTCACCACCGGCTTCAATGCGTTTGACAATGAGATCATGAAGTATTACCACCAGCCGGCCGACCACGTGAGCAACGTTAATCTCAATTACGTGAATCGGTTTGTGCGGGCGTTTGTCTATGCCGCATTATTGATTGCCAACAACCCGGCCCCGCCTGCGTGGAAGCCGGGTGACAAATACGAATCCGCAGGAAAAGCCTTGTACGTACGGTAACTATTCTTTCATCCAGATTCGGGTGTTGAGATCCAGTAGCTCCACGATGGTCATGCAGAGGCTCACGAGGTAGTGATACTCCTCAATTTGTTTGAAATTATCGATGGATTCCCACAACCTTGACAACTGAAGTAATCGAAAAAGTTAAGGAATCGGGTTGTGCTTAGTCAACAAACAAGGGTATGCCATTCAATGCCAGGGCATGAAGCAGCAGACTCACCAGTGCAAAGATGACAACAAAGCCGAGTACGACCGCACGCGGATTGCTTGTGTGCCGGCCAATGAGCCACCAGAACAAAGGCACCGCTTGTAAACCGTGCAGGGTAAGGAAATGAGGAATGCGCAAGTCACCTGCGCGCGTGCTCCAGTTGAAAAAGGAAATGCCCGGGCCACCATCGGCTGCCCCTACGGTATGGGCGAGGTGTTGAATCATCAATCCACCGGCCAGCGATCCGGCAAAAAAGAAAAACAACCCCGCCCGCCACGCCAGTAGTTGTGCGCCTTCCAGTGTCGTGCGCCCCGGCAACATAAAGAGCACCCACACTGCGGCATTCATTACGGTGTTTACACCAATAAACAGGCCCATAGTAGCAAACAAAGCAGCATTCAGCGGAGACGAGGTATTGTAGTGCGAGGTCTCACCCCGGGCGGCCTGCAGTGCAATAACCAAAATCTCGGCCGACATGCACACGATCAACGTCCAGCCGATCACGTTCCGGTGGCGTTCGCTTTTCAAATAGGACAGCAGCCACGCAAACGTGAAACTGTACAGGGCTATCGACAAGGCGAACTTCAGCGGTTTGATCCAGGCATTGATTCCCATGACAGCCGCATCCGTGCTTCCCCAGAAGATCAGGAAAAGCAACGCGAGGGTCAGGTTAAGCCAACCAAAAGTAACGAGGCTGCGGCCGCGACTTTGGAGTTCGGCCAAAAACTCACGCATGCTCTACCTTCAGCTTGTAGGTGAATGCCATGCGCAGCATGAAATACAGCAGCAGTCCGATAGGCCCGAACATGAAGGTAAAAAACAAACAGGGCACAACCAGCCAGTGCGGGATGTTATGTTTTTGTGCGTTTTGTACTTCCCAACTGCCGATGAAAAGATCAAACGCCAGGTAGTGTACCCAGCCGGCCGTCACGGCTCCCGGTTGTTGAAAGAGTTTCATTACGCCAGCCAGGCTTCCAAAGTCACCCTCACCCTGACCAAAGTACAGCAGAATGAGCGTGGCATACACAACGGCATAGGCGAGGGGCCAGGCACCGGAATGCACTAGCAGATTGGTGAATCGCCAGCGGGGAGCCACCGCCAGCAGTAACCAGGCCGGCAGGGCCACCGTGTTGCAAATAGAAAAGAGAGTTTCCAGGGTCATGGTAGAATTGTATTTTTGAATCCTTACCTAAAGGTACATGAAGCCATCGATTGCTCTGCTTTTTTTTATTTCAATCCTTACTGTTTCCGGTATGCAAGCACAAACCCCTTTACGATACCTCGCCCTGGGCGATTCCTATACGATTGGCGAAGCAGTGGCTGAGGTCGAGCGTTGGCCGGTGCAATTGGTGAAACGGTGGCGCGATGCTGGTCGCGCTGTGGCCGATCCCCGCATTATTGCGACCACCGGTTGGCGCACAGATAATCTGAAAGCGGCCATGACCGCTGCCAACCTAACGAATGACTGGGATATTGTGTCCTTGCTCATTGGCGTAAATAACCAATACCAGGGCAAACCGGCCGATCAATATGCGATTGAGTTTGAAGGCTTGCTGAACGATGCCATTCGCCTGGCCGGTGGTCGGAAGGATCGTGTCTTTGTGGTTTCGATTCCCGATTATGGCTACACGCCATTCGGCCAGCCGAAGCAAGAGGCGATTACCCGGGCGCTCAACGAATTTAATTCCATCAACGAACGTATCACGCGCGCACACGGAGTCACCTACGTTCCCATTACCGATATTTCCCGCGAGGGTCTGGATAAGCCGGAACTGGTGGCCACCGATAAACTACATCCTTCCGGTGCCATGTACACGCGGTGGACCGATCGGATTTTTGCGCAGTTTGTGTTACCTCGGCCGTAATGTACGATCACTTCGTTTCAAAAAACTCGGCAATCAGGCGGTGGAAGTGATGCGTGCCCGTTTCGCGCGTGGCGCTGTATCGTCCGTAGCGATAAAAGCGGGATTGAATTCCTTTTTGCACGTTTTGAACCACTTCTTCGTCTTCCAGTTCTACCTTGTGCAAGTCGCCACCTGCGCCCTGCCGAAGGAAACTTTCATTCCACACATAGCTGAGAAAAGAAACAACACACGAAGAAGGCGATACAGGCTTTATAACATTGATTGATAAACCCCAGGGATAAAAATTGAACATCAAGTTGGGAAACACCCAGAAGTAATACCCTGCGATTTTTTTTCCATAATCCGGAGACGAAGCGGGCAAATCGAAAACCAGTTCACCGTCTTTGGCAATGCCCAACTGCAAACTCGAATACCGGTGCAGTTCCACCGCGTAGTTGGAGTAGTCAATGACGGAATTCAGACCTGCATGAACAAACGGAATATGAAAACCCTCCAGGTAGTTCTCGCAATACAACGCCCAGTTGGCCTGCACGGGGTAATCGCGCGATAACCCGGGATGAAACACAAACTGATCAAACGGCATCCATCCGATGCGGTCGATCATGGGCTTAAAAAAAGCCTGGGCATCGGCTCCTGTTGATAACCGGGTAAAAAGCCATTTGCCCATTTGAAATAAGGGCAATGACGTCAGGTGATCATCGGCAGTTGGAAAATTTTCAACCTCTTTGAATTCCGGCATGGACAGGAATTGTCCATCGAGGGAAAAGCGTCTGCCGTGATACTTGCAGCGAAGGTCGTTGAGTTTACAGGGTTTATCCACCACCAGGTTGCCCCGGTGTGTGCAGGCGTTGCTCAGGCAATGAAGATCATTCTTTTTATCGCGGGTAAGCAACAGCGGTTCGGCCAGATAGTGCGGCAGTAACTCTACCGGTGTGGTCCAGCCCGGTTCCTTCACCTGATCCGTGTCGCCCAGCAGTTGCCAGCTTCGGGCAAAAACTTTCTCTTTGGATTCCTCCAAGTAGTGAATCGACCGATAAAACTCCGGGGGTAAGGTTTGTGCCCGCGCGATGTTGGGGTCAACCGAGAGCTTCATGCATGAATATTTTGTTAAATTTAGCCATGAACCGTTTAACCACAAGCATCCTTTTCGTTGTTGTCTGGCTCGCGCTTACATCGTGCAGCCGAAAGCAGGATCCGCTGCCATGGCGGTTGGACACCTACCTTCAGGCGGCCCAGCAGCATGAGCAGTTTCAAGGGTCAGTGTTGGTGGCAACAGGTGATCGGATCGAATACGGGCGGCAGGTTGGGTATGCTGATATCGGGACCAAAGGGTTGATTGATGCCGAAACGATGTTTGAACTGGCCTCGGTATCGAAACAGTTTACGGCAACGGGTGTACTCATTCTGGCGGAGCGTGGAAAACTCTCACTCAGCGATTCATTGCGACATTTTTTTCCCGATTTGCCCTACACGGGTGTCACGTTGCATCACTTGCTTACGCACACCTCCGGGTTGCCGGATTATGAAGAACTGGCTTACGAAAAGTGGGATCATAGCCGCATTGCATTTAATGCCGATATGATTCGTTTGTTGGCTGAGCACAAGCCTGCCCCGCTGTTCCGGCCTGGCGAGGAGTGGCGCTACAGCAATACAGGATTTATGTTGCTGGCGTCCATCATCGAAAAGGTGTCGGGCCAGTCATTCGGTGAATTCTTACAAGCTCAAATTTTTGAGCCGCTGGGCATGGCTCGCACGCGTGTCTATAACACCAGGCGAAGTGGCGAAAGGATTGACAACTATGCGTACGGGTATGTTTCGGATAGCACCGGCAATTGGGTGTTGCCCGACAGCTTGCCCGCTTTTCGGGAAGTTTATTACCTGGATGGCATCCAGGGCGATGGTGTGGTGAATTCCACCGCGCGCGATTTATTGAAGTGGCATCTGGGGCTTCGCGATGGCAAAGTGGTGTCGGCTGAATGGTTGACGAAAGCCTACACGCCTGTTGTGCTCAATTCGGGCAAAACGGCCGACTACGGCTACGGCTGGAGTTTACGCACCGACTCCGTTCGGGGGAAGATTGTGGAGCACGGTGGTAGTTGGCCGGGTTACGGAACCTACATCACCCGGCTTCTCGACCAGGATAAGGTGATTATTATTCTTTCCAATACGCAAAAATATATTCAGGATGCCGTGGAGGCCCTGGTATTCAATGAACCGGTCGAAATGCCGAACAGGCGCGAATGGGTTGATCCCCCTTCTGATTTGTCGCCCTGGGTGGGTCAATTTGTGTCGCTGAGCGAGTCGGATACCCTTGTGTTCTTTGCCAAAGAGGCAAACCTATACTGCAAGTATGAGTCCATGGAGTATCAATGGCGATATGCAAGTGATGGACGGTTTTACCTTGAAGCGCAACCGGGGTTGGCGTTCGGCATTGATCGAAAAGCTTCCCAAGATGAGCACTACCTGGTGGTGCGAAGTGTGAAAAAAAGGCTTGTAAAACTGTAGGGGCTGTCGGGTGCGCGACAAACTCCTCGCGTCCGGACCTCGTTACTTAGCCTCATGAACCTACATCCTGTTTTGGTTACCGCAGCCCGTTTTGCTGCCGCCATCATCTTGTTGCAGACCTTATATTTTAAATTCAGCGGCTCAGCGGAATCGGTTTACATCTTTTCGACCATTGGTATGGAACCGTGGGGTCGGTGGGGGGTTGGTTTTATGGAACTGGTGGCCGGTGGTTTGCTGATTAGCCGAACCTGGAATTGGCTGGGCGCGTTGCTGGTATGGGTTTGATGGGTGGTGCGATCGGCATGCACCTGACGTTGCTTGGGATCAGTGTGATGGACGATGGAGGATATTTGTTTTTTCTTGCGGTGTTGGTAGCCGTATTGTGTGGATTGGTATTTCTCACCAACCGCCATCAAATCCCCGCTGCGATCCGGAAGTTCTTACCCGCCTTTCTTCAATGATTCTCTGACCGCCTTCCACTTCTCCAGTAGTTCCGGTTGTGCGCTGAGCAAGTTGGTAAACCCCTCCAGCAGATAGTTGGGAAGTGTTTCGTTGTTGGATGACCGCTTGATGATATCGGCCAGCATGTCTTCAGCATCTTTCTTATTCGGAAAGTCCGCTTCGGATAACTCTTGTTGAAGGCGCGTCAGTTCGGCAATAGCCGCTGAAGCAGCAGGTGGCGTTGCGGGTGCTGTGGTTCGCTCCTGGGTTCGCTTGTCAATGCAGGTGTTAAAGAGTTGAATGATAGAGTCGATTTCGGTGCGCCCTAGTTTTCCGTCTTTAATGTCTTCCGCCAAGCTCGGGCACTCACGCAAAAACTCGCCCATTTGTTTCTTGAAACCAATGTTGGGCAACTCCAGTTGATTTCCACTCATCAAATACAGTAATCGCCCGTCAAACCGGGTGCTGTTGTCTATGCGGTAAGCAAAAAAACTCAGGTAGCCCGACTGTAGTTCTTGCATGAACCGAACGGCATTGGCCTGGCGAACCGGCCGATAGGTAACGCCCTCCAGCCGAACGGCTCGCACTTGAAGTGCAGTAAGCGTTTGTTTGCTGTTGTTTTGGAGCTGAACACGATCCAACAGGTCGTAAGATAACAACTTCACCTTTCCACGCAGGGTGTCCTGTGTGTTGAGTACTACGTAATCCTGAGCATGTCCGACTGCCGCAGCCAGGCAGCCAAGCGCCAAAAGAAGCCTTTTCATGCGGGTAAAATTAAAAAGTTTTTGGCGAGTCGCATTTTCGTTGGTCAATCCGGTGGTAATGAGTTTATTCGCAGGTCATGATCAAGTACAATCCCAAAGTTTGGATGTCCATTATCTTCCATAGCTACAGCCGGCAGGTCATGAAGTTGTTGATGCCGGCTCTGCTTTTTCTAACCATCTACTCGGCTTTGGTGTGTTATTTCATTCTGGATGTCTTCCGGCTGCATGAACAGGAGTTCCATAGCACCATTGCCATGCATTCACTGCTGGGTATTGTATTGGGTTTGTTCCTGGTCTTCCGCACCAACTCGGCTTACGACCGTTGGTGGGAGGGACGAAAGCTGTGGGGCAGTATGGTAAACAATACCCGAAACCTGGCACACAAGATGAGCGCGTTTCTGGATCGGGGAGACCAGACGAACCGGAGTTGGTATGCCGCCATGATCCCGAATTTTGTGGTGGCGGTAAAAGACCACCTTCGTGATGACGCGGATGTGAAATATTTTGTTAATACCGGAGATGATGTGATCAGCCGGTTGGAAAAATGGGAACACCTGCCAAACGGAGTATCTGCCGTTTTGTATGAGCGCACCAACCAGTTGTATCTGCGAACTGTGATCACAGGTGATCACCTTTTTTTGGTTGATAAGGAGTTGAAGGAGTTTTCGGACATTTTGGGTGCCTGCGAGCGGATCAAGAATACGCCTATTCCGTACTCGTACTCGATGTATGTGAAGAAATTCATTTTCATTTACCTGATCACCCTTCCGTTTGGCTTTGTGACCACCTCAGGTTATACCACCATACCCATTGTGTTACTCATTGCCTTTGTGTTGCTGAGTATTGAGTTGATTGCCGAAGAAATTGAAGATCCGTTTGGCAAAGATGTCAATGATCTGCCAACGGATGAGCTTTCGGCCAAAATTCGGAATAATGTTCGGGAGATCTTGCTGCGTTAGCGTGTCAACGTGTAAAGGGCGTACGTCAATATTATTAATAGGTGTGTTATTTTGTGATACATCAAAAGCAATTTGTATTTTTGTGCCATGGCAGACAAACGAGGCACGAAAGATAGCCAAGAGACAAAAAGGAAATTGGTAGTGGCATATCTAAAAAAGCGAATGGGCACACATAAGCA
>Ga0068877_10002183_pt1 | contig 15951 bp, 15 predicted proteins | sample NOAtaG_FD_66437 | JGI IMG/M metagenome (GOLD analysis project Ga0068877, IMG submission 66437) | Freshwater lake microbial communities from Lake Erie, under a cyanobacterial bloom - NOAA_Erie_Diel6S_1000h metaG | ecosystem: Environmental > Aquatic > Freshwater > Lake | place: USA: Ohio, Lake... | reverse complement strand
ATCGAATCGTTGCTCGAGGTGCCCTTGGACAGCTACACGATGAGGGGTATCCGCGAACACGATCGGACCTTGCCGCGTGGGGTGTGGATTCGTTCGCTGACGCCTGAAATGAGTGCTCGATTTCAGCGTTCGGCGGCGAGCATGGCCAAGGAGCTTGGGATCGCGCGGGTTCATTTGGATGCGCTGCTGTGGGGTGCGAGAGAGGGAAACTGACGAGGCGTTCGAGACTCGCGAGTGGAGAAGACTGCATGAAGCGGCCGATCGTTCGCAAGCCGAAGACCAGTCAAGAGATCGCGGAGATGATCAGCACCGGCAAGGGTGTTCGTGCGGCGATTCGCCGCGCGATCAAGAAGGCACGCTCGAACGGGCGGTGAGTGCACGTCGTCGGGGCGGGTTTTTGTTTTTGTGTGAGTTGATGCGAAGGCACCGACGACTGAAGTCGTCGGCTCCGAGTGATGGTTGTTGTGGGCATTGCACCGATCGCGGGGCGCGATCGGTGGCACGGGGATGGGCGGTGATTGCGGTGTGTGTTCAGCGGCGCCGGCGGGAGGCCAGCAGGCCGCCGAGGGCGAGGGTGAGGCCTGCGCCGGGGGTTGGGGCGAAGAGGTAGGAGTAGTCGTTGCCGGAGTTGCCGGTGAGTTCGTATCGGCCTGGGAGGATGAGGTTGCCGTTGGCGTCGCGGACGGCGATGGACTGGAGCTGGAGTCCTGATGAGAAGGAGCTGGAGGCCTGGCCTCCGGTGCCGATGGTGGCGCCGGTGCCGAAGGAGGTGAAGGCGTTGAGTGCGAAGGCGACGGAGATGGGCGAGTTGTTGGCGTCGAGGAAGAGGCGGTAGGTGACGAGCTGGTTGGTGATGGTGCGGGAGATTTCGTTGGGGTTGGCGGGGGCGAGCTGGGTGCCGTTGAGCGTCGGGGCCTGACCGAGGGCGTCGGAGTAGAGGGTGGTGGAGGGCCCGTTGTTGGTGATGGCGTTGACGGTGACGCGGGAGACGAGGCCGGAGCTGGCGGCGGAGCGGGTCATGGTGCCTGAGATGGTGAAGTTCAGGTCGATGAAGGCGGGGGTGCCGGTGATCGGGCGGAGGGAGAACGTCTCGCTGTAGAACGAGGTGCTTTGGGCGGAGTAGGTGCTGCCGGCGACGCGGGAGTTGATGACGTTGACGGAGGAGGAGGCGGCGAGGGAGGTGCCTGAGCCGACGCCGGGGGGCCCGAACTCGACGGGTGTGGAGCGTGCGGAGGCGGTGCCGCTGAAGAAGGGAAGCCCGCCGACGATGAAGGCGTTGAAGCCGTAGGAGGTGGGGCCGGTGATGGATTCGCCCACGGGGTCGGCGTCTTGAGTGGTTTGCTGAGGGAGGAGGCCGGGGACGGTGACGCCGGACCAGCCGATTTGGGTGCGCGCAGATTGTCCCGGAGGCACAGGTTGTGCCCAAGTCAGAGGCGCCGCGATGAGCGCAGCAACCGCCGCCGGTTGGCACCGAAGTCTCATGGGGTCCTTCCTCCCAAAGACAGGGACGCTTCAACAATACACCGAAGCGGGGCAAAATCATGAGATTTTGATTGGGAAGAGGCGGGAAATCGCGCATCGGCGGTGTGGGGTTCGGTGGGCGTTGTCGAGTTTGGCGCGCGGAATGGGGGTTCCCCGGCGGCGAGGACGGGTGTGGTCAGGGTAAACCCTTGGATGATTGATGCGGAAACTGTTAGCGCCAGAAGCGTTGCCAGTTGGCGAAGGCGAAGCCTTGAAGGTCGCGGTCGGTCCAGCCGCGGAGGGAGAGGGCGGTGAGGAGTTTGTCGAGGTGTTGGGGGAGGTCGATGCCCTGGGGGAGTTTGGCGGCGGAGAAACCGCCGTCCATGTCGGAGCCGAGGGCGACGCAGCCGCGGCCGCCGACGAGGTCGCAGACGCGTTCGATGTGTCGGACGCAGAGGTCGATGTGTGCGCGGGAGCCTTCGGCGTAGTTGGGATCGAGGAACTTGGAGTAGAGGTTGAGGCCGATGATGCCGCCGCGACGGGCGATTTCTTTGATGATGGGGTCGGCGAGGTGGCGTTGGTTTTTCGGGTCGTTGAGCAGTGCGCGGCAGTTGGAGTGCGAGGCGATGACGCGTTTGCTGGAGAGTGAGAGGAGTTGATCGAGGGCGGGGTCGGAGAGGTGGGAGAGGTCGTGGACGAGTTTGAGGGCGTCGATCTCTTTGACCATCTCGCGGCCGAGGGGTGTGAGGCCGAGGTTGGCGTTTGGGCCGTTCAGGTCGTGCCCGTTGCCGGTGGCGTAGCGCGAGTCTTTCCACCAGGCGAGTGCGACGGCGACGACGCCGTGCTCTTTCCACCAGCGGAGTTCGGCGGGCGATTCGATGGGATCGGCGCCTTCGATGAGGATGCCGATGGTCAGCGGGGGGTTGGAGCCGGGCGGGTGGATGGGCGGGCCTTTGAGGAAGCGTGCGTGGCCATCCATGACCCAGCGTTCGTAGATGCGGAGTTGGGCGAGGCCGGCGGCTTTGGCGGCGGCGGCGTCGTTGCTGGGGTAGGAGCCGCGCGGGTCTTTGCCGTCGGCTTCGACGAAGATGGTGGCGAGTGCGTGTGTGACGCGGCCTTCGCGGAGGGATTGGAGCGTGACGGCGGCGGGAAGGTCGGGCCCGCCGGCGGAGCTTGCGGGTGCGTGCATGTCGCGTCCGAGGACTTCGAGCATGGCGAGATCGAGATGGCCGTCGAACCAGGCGGTGGCGGTGGGGGGCATGATGCGGATGGTAACGGGATGGTGGGTCGGAAGTCGGCGGGGATTCAACGCGGAGGACGCAGAGAACGCGGAGGAAGACAGAGAGGATGGGGTGAGGATGCGAAAGCACCGACGGTGACGGAAGTCGTTGGCGCCGAGTGGGTCTTTCTCAGAGCCATCGGCTTCAGCCGATGGTTCTTGGGTTGGGTGCGTGGAGAGAAATGTGTGCGTGCGTGCAAGTCACCGACGACTGAAGTCGTCGGCTCTGAAGCGCGTGGATTTGGTTGCTCAGCGTTGCCAGCTCGGGGTTTGGGCGTCGTTGCCCCGGCCTTTCATGATGTGCTCTTTCGCGCGGAGGACAAAGAACGTCCCCGCGATGACGAAGAGGCCAAGGCCGACGCCCAGCGTCGCCAGATGCAGCCGCCGACGGCGGATTTGGGCGATGAGTTCTTCGTCGCTGATCGGCGCGGGCGGCGGTTGGATGCGGATGATCGTCGCGGTTGGGGGCACATCGCCTTGCTGCAACTCGATGACAGCGTCGGCGCGCACGCCCTTTTCCGCTGCGTACAGACGCACGGCCTCGGCGCTCGGCGCGTCAAAGAACAGCTCGCGCGGCTGCTCGTGGAAGATGTCTTTGCCTGTGACGCGGAAGAACGGCATGTCGCGGCTGGTCAACGTGCGGCGGTGATTACACCGTCACAAGGGTGATGGACTCGGGGACGTCGAACTCGGCCTCGGTCTTGGCTTTCAGTTCGTCGAGGCTCACGCCCGGGGCGAGTTCTTTCAGCGTGAAGCGCTGCGTGGTGTGGTTCATCTCGAAGACGGCCAGGTCGGTGATGAGCATGTGCACGCACTTGACCCCGGTGAGGGGGAGCGAGCAGCGTTTGACGAACTTTTTGGTGCCGTCTTTGGCGGTGTGCTCCATGACGACGACGATTTTCTTCACGCCGGCGACGAGGTCCATGGCGCCGCCCATGCCCTTGACCATTTTGCCCGGGACCATCCAGTTGGCGATGTCGCCCTGTTCGCTGATCTGCATGGCGCCAAGGACGGACATGTCGATGTGCCCGCCGCGGATCATGCCGAAGCTCTCGGCGCTGGAGAACGCGGCGGCGCCGGGGCGTGCGGTGATGGTCTGTTTGCCAGCGTTGATGAGGTCGGGGTCGACCTTGTCGTCGGTGGGGAAGGGTCCGATGCCCAGCAGGCCGTTCTCGCTCTGAAGCCAAACGTCCATGCCGGCGGGGATGGAGTTGGCCACGAGGGTGGGGATGCCGATACCGAGGTTGACGACGAAGCCGTCGCGGAGTTCCTTGGCGGCACGCTGGGCGAGCTGTTCACGGGTCAGTGGCATAAGGAATGACTTTATGCCGAGCTTGGGCGGTGGGGAGGGAGTGGTTGAGTGGCGAAGTGGCACAGTGGCGGAGTGGCTTGTTCGCGCGGGGTTGCCCGGGGTTGATCGGGGGATTTCTGCGCGTTTGGGCGTTTTCGGCTCGGCGCACATGCGGGCGTGAAAGTCGGTAGACTGGAATCCCATGGACGGAGAACTGACTATGAGTACACCCAGCACGTCGGTCAAGATGGTCCGGATTGTGGCGCTCTTGATCGTCGGCGGCGGTTTGGTTTTCATCGCCAAGTCGCTGGTCTCGGCGATCTCGGACGCGGGGCCGACGTCGATCTCGCCCGCGGCGATCCTTGAGGCGGCCAGCACGGGCGATATCGCTTCGATCGAGCGCGAGTTGAAGGCGGGTGCGGAGAAGGACGCGAGGCAGTTTGCGGTGCCGCGGGAGGCGGGGATGACCCCGCTGATGTACGCGGCGCGGTCGGGGAGCATGCCCGGGGTGACGATGCTGGTGGGCAAGGCTGCGCAGGTGAACCTCGCAGCAAACGACGGGCGCACGGCGCTGATGTTCGCGGCACTGGGTGATGAGCCGATGGTTGCCAAGCAGCTTCTTGAGGCGAAGGCGAACCCCAACTCGCGCGATGTCGACGGATGGACGGCGCTCATGCTGGCCTCGATCCGCGGGAAGGCCGAGACGGTTCGGTTGCTCACCGCGTCGGGTGCGGATGTGAACGGGCGGAACAAGTATCGCCAGACGTCGCTGATCCTCGCGGCGCGGTCGGGCGATCCGGAGAAGGTCAAGGCGCTCCTGGCGGCGGGCGCGTCGGTTGAGGATTACGACGTTGAAGGCAAGACGGCGCTGCACAACGCGGTGGAGGCGGCGGACAACTCGGCCGTCATCGCGGCCCTGCTGAACGCCGGCGCGAACGTCAACGCGGTGGACGGGGACGGGATGACGCCCTTGATGCGTGCGGCGGAACGCGGCAACGCGGACATCGTGCGCGTGCTGCTGGAAAAGCAGGCCTCGCTGGAGATCAAGGACAAGCGCGGCTGGGACGCGAAGCAGTGGGCCGAGAACCGCGGGGATGACTATGGCAAGCAGATCGTTGAGCTGATCAAGAACGGCGGCGCGAAGAACTGATCGGTCTTACGGTCGATCGCCACATACACAAAGGCCGTGATGCGGAAACTTCGGAGCCCTCGACTTCAGTCGAGGGTTCTGTTCTTTTTGCATCACGAGGCACGGCTGTGGAGTTTGGGGCACGTGCACGAAGTGCTGAGTGCTGAGTGTTGCGTGCTCTACGGTGCGTTTTGTGTTGAATCACCCTCGACTGAAGTCGAGAGCTCTGAAACTTGCGTACGAAGCGGCGTTGCGTTCAATCTGGTTCATTGACGATGAGGACGAGCGAGCCGGTGAAGGTGGCTTGCGTGCGCAGGTGGCCGTGCGTGCGGTCCCACGCGCCGGAGTCCAAGTCGCTGCGCAGGGCGATCTCGAAGGCGAGGACTTCGCCTTCGGTGAGGAAGCTCCACGCGGAGCAGGCGCTCCGGGCGGCGGAGTTCAGCAGCATTTCCGGGCGTGCGTAATAGGCCTCGTTGAAGCCGTCGAGGCAGAGGCGCGGGATGGGGAGAATGGTGGTGCGTGTTGTGCCGCGAAGGGTTTGGGCGATGCGCTGCGGCGTGGGATAGCGCTCGGCCTCGATCTCGATAACACGCGGGGCATAGTGCGTGAGCCAGAAGGTGCGCAGCAGCGCCGGGTCGCACGTGAGGATGACCACCGGCCCGCGGGTGACGCGGCGGAGTTCACAAAGCCCGCGGTCAAGATCTCGCCACTGGTGAACGGTGAAACTGGCAAGTGCGCCGTCGAAAGTCTTGTCGTCGAAGGGGAGTTGCTCGGCGGCGGCGTTGATGGCGCGGGGCAGGTGCGCTGGCCGCTGCGCCCGCATTGTTTCAGAGGGTTCCACCGCGGTGACGGCGCGGTCGGTGGGTTCATATGAGCCCGCGCCCGCGCCGACGTTGATGATGTGCCGAGCGCTGCCGAGCTCGGCGAGGATGTGCTGAAAGATCGTCGGATCGGGCCTGCGGAAGTTGGCGTAGCCGCTGCCGATGGCGGCGTAGTTGGCGTCGCCCGCGCTGCCGTCGGCATGGGGGCGTGCTTGGTGGTTTGGCGGTGGGGGGTTGGACATCAGGTCATCGTTGCCGGGCTGCGGCGTGGTGTGAAGGGCGGTATGAAGGCACCCTCGACGGACGTCGAGGGCTCTGAGGCGAACTTTGGGGTCTTTGCCCCATCGCGCACGCGGGGCGCGGGCGTTAGCGTGGTGCGGCCGATGGGCCTCGGACGTGAGCGCAGAGTTGCGCACTGTCCGAAGCTCGGTTGAAACGGGCGAAGGAAAGGACACGACCATGCGATCGGAGAATCGTGCGGCGGACGACGGGGTGGTTGCGGACATGCTCCGCGGAATGCTCGAGGGCGATCGGCAGGCGTGCGCGGCGTTCTGCGTGCGCTTCGCGCGGGCGATGCGGGCGAAGATCGAACCCGCGCTACCCACAAGCTGGCGGCGCGTGCAGGACGTTGATGACATCCTCAGCACCGTGGCGCGAAGGCTCGACACGCTCGTGCGCACGCGGCGGCTGCGTGCGACGCACCCCGCGGGGCTGTGGGCGCTGACGAACACGATCATCGAGAACGCGATCATCGACGCCGGTCGGCGGGCGCGAAGGCGTCGGTCGGCCGAGCGCGAGCTCGCGGGCGTTGCAACCAGAGGCGGTCGCTTCGCGGTGGCGGTGAGTGTGAGGCGGCGGGCCGAGGATGATCACGATGATGGGCGAGCGCTGATGAGCCGGGCGTTCGAGGCTTTGAATGCCGAGGACGATCGGCAGGTGCTGGCGCTGTGGCTCAGCGAGACAAGCTGGACGGTCGGTGCCCGGCGGCTGGGGATCACGCCCGAGTGCCTGCGCAAACGCTGGCAGAAAGTGCGGTCGCGCCTGCGCGAGCGGTTGAGCGTGGAAGACGCCGGCGGGTGGGCGGCCCGGGGCGTTGCGTGAATACACAAGCCGCGATGGTGGGGGAGTGGGGGCGAGAGGAAGGAGGGGGTGCGAGCGGCAAAACGAAAGCCGCCCGACGGGGATCAACCCGTCGGGCGGAGAGTTCGGCCTTGGTTCTTTTCTCGCACGTCCTCGTACCCAGCCTGTTTGTTCTCAAACCCTCGGGTGTTCGCGGTGTCCGTGGGCGGGAGTCTCTGAAGCCGGCCTCGGCGCGTCCGTGCGCTTGGGCAGGCCTCAATGAACCAATCAGTGCGTGCAACGCTCGTCCTTGAGCGACCAGGGCCGACGCTTGTTCGGGCGCGAGCCGCGGCACCATGGCGTGCACCGACGGTTCGTTCCCGAGAAGTCCCCGCGTGTCCGTCAGGACCGGCGGGGGGGCAGGGCGTTCCGCTCACGTCAGACAGCCGGCCTTGGCTGATCTGACTGTGCGCACGCGGCGCTTTCGATCGGCGGGTCAGGCGGTCCGTGCCTTTACCGCTTTTCGAGGTCAGCAGCAGGGGGAGGGTCCTGTGCTGACCGATGCTCGCGTGCGCCCTGCGGTGTTCGTGGGCCGTCCGTGGCCCGAGGGCTCCCTCCGTGAATCCGTTCCCCGATATCCCCTTCTGCTGTGAACTGAAACTGTGTCCGTTGATCAGTGGCTTGGGTTGGTTGGTGCGGCTTTCTTGTTCGCTTCGATCCGTTGCATGAGTCCTGGGAGGCGTTTGTGTCGTTCGTCTTCGGTTGCGTCCCAGCGGGTCTTGTCCCAGATCTCCAGGCGGGTGCGGGCGCCGACGAGGACGACGTCGAGTCCGCCGCTGGGGTTCCGGGTTGTCAGCCCGGCGCGTTGCACGTGCCACTTGGGCACCAGCAACCGCCCGGAGGCGTCGAGCTCGACCCGCTCGGCGGAGCTGAAGAAGGTCGTTTCAAACTCGGCGACGGATTCGTCGGGGGTGAGGCTGTCTCCGCCTTGTTCGCCGAGTTTGTTGAAGTGATCTTCGGTGTAGAGACGAAGAGGACCGTCGGTGATCGGGATGCAGTACCAGGCCGGCGGCTGGCCCTCTCCCCAGAAGCGGTGCTTCGAAGGGATGGCCAGACGGAACTTTCCGTCGATGGTGTGCTCGCTTTTGCCGGTGAAGAGCATGGCGGAACGGTCCTCGACGGTCGGTTGTGGGATTTTCCACCACTTTGCCCCACAATGCAACACAACCGTGCTCTTTTCTTCGGATTGTGGATAGTCGGTCAATAAGCTGTCGCGTGGGCGATTTGCCCGCGAGATGGCCGGTTTTGCGGTGTGGTGGCGGTTGAAAACTTGAAAAGAGGGTGCACGGACCTGTTGTTCTTGACAGAAAGTTTGGACTATGAGCGGGTTTTGCCGCCGTGCGTTCTGCCACTTTGCCCCACCGCCGAGATGCGGGAGGCGTTGCTCTGCGGGTCTCTGCGATTGCGGGGGTTGCCGGCACCTAGCCTCTGGGCATGAGCAGTTCAGGGACGGGCAAGGTCGGGCCGGCGAATCGGTTTGGTTGGGATTACCGCGTGATGGCGGAACGGCTGGGGAACCCGGGGTATCCGATCATCGACGCGCACACGCACATTCATGGCGAACGTGCCTGCCGGTTGTACGACGAGGCCCGCAAGCTCTTCGGCATCACGCGGACGTACACGATGACGCAGCTTCCGCTGGCGCAGCCGGTGGCCGACGCGTTGGGGGATTCGATCCGGTTCATCGCGATCCCGACCTGGGGGCATCCGGACAAGGCGGCGGCGCACCGCGGGCAGTACCTCAAGGACATCGAGACGTTCCACGCGAAGTTCGGGGCGCGGATGATGAAGATCTGGGCCTCGCCGCGGCTGCGCGACATCGTGCCCGGTGGCGCGACGGACCTGGCGGATATCGACTCGCCGATCCGGCGTGAGCACTGCAAGCTGGCGATGAGCCTGGGGATGATGTTCATGGTGCACGTGGCCGACCCGGACACGTGGTTCAGCACGAAATACCGCGACGGTTCGACCTACGGCACGAAGGCGCACCAGTATGTCGGACTGAGGCGGATGCTGGACGAGTTTCCGCGGCCGTGGATCGCGGCGCACATGGGCGGGTGGCCTGAGGATCTGGATTTTCTGGATTCGATGCTCTCGGCCCACGCGAACCTGTACATCGATACGTCGGCGACGAAGTGGATCGTGCGCGAGCTGAGCAAGCACCCGCGCGAAAAGGTGCGCGAGTTCTTCGTCAAGTGGCGCGGGCGCGTGCTCTTCGGGACGGATTTGGTGGTGATGGAGGACCAGCTCTCGCCGACGAAGGGCGGGCAAAGCCCGATGGGCGACCTGGCGAGCTCGCCCGAAGAGGCGTTCGATCTCTACTGCTCAAGACACTGGGCGCTGCGGGCGATGTTCGAGACGGACTACACCGGCGAAAGCCCGATCGCCGATCCGGACTTGAAGATGGTGGAGCCGACAAAGTACGACGCGATGAGCGCGCCGATGATCCGCGGCTTGTCGCTGGATGCGCAGACGCTGAAGGAGTTGTACAACGGCGCGGCGACGCGGCTGATCGAGGCGTGGTGGGCGGGGACAGATCGCAAATAGCAAATGGCAAATTGGCAAATGGCAAACAAGAGGGGAAGGCACTGGGCACAAAGCACTGGGCACTAGGCACTAGGCACTGTGCATAAAGCACTGTGCCTTTTCTGCTATTGCCTGTTCCCGATTCCCGATTGCCTTGCTCCCTGCTTGCTTACTTCTTCGCCGGCGCTTCGCTGGTCACGGCTTCGGGCAGGTCGGCCTTGGGCAGTGTCAGGGCGTACTGGGCGAGTCGGCCGGCGATGAGGCGGGCGGCTTTGTCGTCGAGGTTGGCGTTGAAGCCGCCGGTGAGGTTGGCTTGTCCGAGCTGGTCGACGAAGCCCGGGCTTGCCACCGCGAGGCGCATCGAGCTGTCGCGGACGCTGGCGGCGTAGGACGAATCGCCCGGCTCGTCGGTGAAGACGAAGCCGCCGCCGCTGTAGAGACCGGCCTGGCCTGAGCTCAGGACGAGTTGGCGGACGGAGGCGTTGACCGCGTGCTGGGCGATGGGCGTCTTGCCCGCGGCGGGGACGAGGAAGACGTGGATGTGCACGACGGTGCCGGTGAGATCCGCGAGGGTGTCGCTGGTGTCGCCCAGGCGTGAGATCGGCAGGTTGGTCAGGTAGACATCGGCGGTGAACTCGTCGGGCATGGTGTAGACGGCCGTGGGAAGATCGCCCTCGATGTACTTGCCCGTGATGACCGAGACGGTGGAGATTGAACCCGAGGAGGTGAACCAGTTCTCAACGCTGGCGCACGCGGGAAGCAGGCACAGCCCCGCGGCAAGGGTGGAAAGGGCGAAAGCGCGCAGAGCGGCGAAGCGGTTCCGAGAACGCTCGCGGGTGGGGCGCTGGGCGGGAGAGTGTGCCGGGCTGGGTGAAATCATGGATGCAGCGTATCGCGGCGGCCTTCGGCTGACCATGCAAAGAAGAAGTGTGGGGAAGCGTGCGTGGGGAAGGGGGGTAGGGGGGGTGATGATGGGTGGGGTTCTTGCGTACCGGAATCAAGGGTAAATCCTTTGTGCGGGAATGAATCCTGAGCCCCCGCGGAACGAAAATGAACGTAAACTCATGGAGTCGAAGGACTTACGCGAACGAACCGTCGCGAGAGAAGAGGACTTCGACTCGGGAGGGCGACCGATGAACGCACGAACGGCGGTGGTGAAGATGAACAGCAGGACCACGAGCGCAATCGGCATGATCGCAACGCGCGGGCGCGCGATGACCTTGATGGCGGGGCTGCTGTTGTCGCTCTCGATGAGCGGTGCGGCGGCGATGGCGCAGGGGCAACCGGCCGCGCCCGCGGCGGCGCCGGGTGGATCGGGCGGTGGAAACTCACCGAGCACGCCTGCTCGCCCGCCGGGCAGCGGTGGCGGGCCGGTGGCTTTGCCGACGGGGATTCCCAACGGCGGGTTGCCCTTCGTGGTGCCCTTGAAGCCCTACGGCCCGTCGATCACGCCTTCGGTGCCGATTTCGATTACTCCGATGTACCCGATGGCGTTGCCGGGACCGAACTATGTCCCGCCGCCGCAGCGGGTGATTCCGGCGCCGGGTGCTGTCAGGCCGGGCGCGGGCGGTGGGTTGGTGGTGAATCCGGTTGTGCCGGCGATCATCGATCGCACGCCGAGACCTGTGGATCAGTTGGGCGGGCGGCGGCCTGATCGGTTTGTCGGCAACGGCTTCGGCGGTTCGGTGTCGATCGGCGACGGCGGGAACTTCGGTTTCAGCACCGGCTCGGGCTTCTCGTTCCGCGGCGACGTGACCACGAGCGACTTCCGCGGGCGGCTGGTGATCAACGACCTCACCGGCGCGGTCTATCCGCGCTACCCGCACTACCGGCGCGGCTATGTCCATCCGTGGTACTGGTACCCCGGTTCGGATCGGGCCGAGTGGTATCACCGCATGGTGATCGCGGGCGAGTTCATCAACCTCGATCCGAACCTGCAGCCCAGCGGGACGAACACGAACCCGGGTCAGACGCCGCAGGCACCCGCACCGTCGACGCAGACGCCAGCGCAGGCGACACCCGCGCCCGCACAAGCGCCGTCGGTGGTGCCGCTGAAAGCGCAGGACCGCGGCGTGTGGTTGATGCGTTCGGGTGAATACAAGGACGCGGTCGATGCCTTCCGCGAGCATCTGGACGATCAGCCCAAGGACGTGGTGGTGATGCGGCTGCTGGGCGCGGCCCAGATCGCCAATCGCCAGCAGCCCGAGGGTGTTGCGATGATCGCGCTGGCGTACGCGCTCGATCCGACGCTGGCATACCGCGTGTTGAGTGAGGACCTCGGTGACGATCGGGTCGGGCAGCGGGCGCTGACGCGGGTTTCAGAGTCCGCGGTCAGTTGGGCCCAACGCACCGGGACCGGCAGCGCGTGGCTGGCGGCGGTGATGGCGCTGCAAGGCCAGGACAAGATCCCCGCGGCCAAGCGTCTGCTGCAACGTTCGATCGACAACGGCGTCGAGGCGCGGATCACGGATGAGATGAAGAAGGCGCTGAAGTGAGATCACGCGTGATGATGCCGGGTGAGTGAACGACCGCGAGACCATGGATATCCAAGCGAAGACCAAACGTCCGGGAAATGTGCTCGGGCGTTTGTGTTGGTATGAGGAGGAGCGGCAAGGATCCGGCGAGTGGACTTTGCAGGGGAGGGTGTCAATACTTCCCTTCCAACAACTTTGCCCAGCCGATCGGGCGACAAGATCGGCGGCCGCACGAACTGCCGAGCTCGCCCTGTCCGAACTTCAAAGGACGGGGTTAGGGGAAGAACCCCGGGCCGGCGGGAGGTTAATCAAAGATGGCGAAGAAGGAAATCAAATCCACGTTCAAGATCATGGCCCCCGGTGGGTCGGCAACGCCGGCACCACCCCTGGGTCCGGTGCTGGGCGCTAACGGCGTCAACCCGGGTCAGTTCATCCAGCAGTTCAACGCGAAGACGGCGGCCCTGAAGGGCAAGATCGTCGGCTGCGTGGTGACGACCTTCACCGATAAGTCCTTCACGTTCGAGATCAAGAGCTCGCCCGCGAGCGTTCTGATCAAGGAACGGGCGAAGATCGAGAAGGGCTCGGGCGTTCCGAACAAGAACAAGGTCGGGAAGCTGAAGCGGTCGGACCTTGAGGCGATCGCGAAAGAGAAGATCAAGGACCTGAACACGGACGACATCGCCGCGGCTGCGCGGATGATCGAGGGTCAATGCCGCAACATGGGCGTGGTGGTGGAGGGCTAAATCACATGACATACCAGAGCAAGCGAAGCAAGGCGAACGCCGCGTTGAAGCCCTCGGAGGCGATGGATTCGTTGGCGGCGGTTTCGACCCTGAAGAAGTACAAGGCGCCGAAGTTTGATCAGACGATCAACGTGGCGATGCACCTGAACATCGATCCTGCTCAGGCCGAGCAGGGGATCCGCGGCTCGGTGTCGCTGCCCAAGGGCATCGGCGTGAGCAAGAAGGTCGTGGCGTTCTGCACGAGCGACAAGGTCGCCGAGTGCAAGGCCGCGGGCGCGATCGAGGCCGGGGCTGAAGAGCTCGTGGCGAAGATCGAGGGCGGGTGGATGGACTTCGACGTGGCCGTGGCGACCCCGGACATGATGAAGATCGTGTCGAAGCTGGGTAAGGTGCTGGGTCCGAAGGGCCTGATGCCCTCTCCCAAGACCGGCGCGGTGACTCCGAAGATCGTGGAAGCGGTCAAGGAGTTCGCGGCGGGCAAGGTGGAGTTCCGCAACGACAAGGGCGGGAACATCCACGCGGTTCTGGGCAAGATGAGCTTCAAGGATGCGGACCTTGCCGCGAACCTCGACGCGTTCATCGGGCACATCGTGAAGCTGCGTCCGTCGACGACGAAGGGCGCGTTCATCAAGTCGGTGTTCGTCGCGGGCGCGATGACCCCGAGCGTCCAGGTCAAGTACGTCGAGGCGGTCGAGACCAAGTAAGAGCCTGCACAGACCGTGGCAACCGCGGGAACACCGCGGTGAGCACCGGTGAAGGAAGAAGCCATGTCCAAGATCGTGAAAAGCCTTATCGAGAAGGACTACACCGCGAAGATCGGCGACACCGCCGACGCGATGGTCATCTCTATCCGCGGGATGAAGGGCATCGACGCGACCAAGCTGCGCCGCAAGCTGGCGACGAAGAAGATCAAGATCGTCGTCGTCCGCAACGCCCTCGCTCGCAAGAAGTTCAAGGGCTCCGGGCTGGAAGGCCTCGCGGGCCTGCTCACCGGGCCCAGCGCCCTGGCCTTCGGCGGCGCTTCCGTCGTCGAGGTCGCCCGCGAGATCGTCGATCAGCTCAAGGACTTCCCCGGTCTTGAGCTCAAGGGCGCCATCCTCGACGGCACGCTCTTCTCGGGCGATAAGGGCGTCAAGGAACTCAGCAAGTACCCCACCAAGAGCGAGGCGATCGGCAACGTCGTCACCCTCCTGGTCTCCCCGGGCAAGAAGCTCGTGGCGCAGGTCAAGGGCCCCGGGTCCAACCTCGCCGGTATCATCAAGGCCATCGAAGGCAAGCTCGAAAAGGGCGAGGCCATCACCAAGAAGGCCTGATGAACGTGCGGTCCGCCGCATGATCTCGGCGTGTGCGGTCGTCCCATCGGCCGCGTGCGAGCGAGAGGCGAGGACGAGTCGAAGCGTGCAACCGGCCCTGACGGCTTGAAGCACCTCGGCAGAGTTTGAAAGCCAAAAACACGAAAGACCCCGGCGCGATGCCGGGGTCTTTTTCGTTTTCGGGCTTTTCTTCGTGGAGGTTGAAGACAGCCTGCTCGGACTGAGCCAGGGAGGTTCACTTGGAACTCCAAGGTTGAACCTTGGAATTTCCAAAGTTGAATCTTGGAATCTCCAAGATTCAACTCTGGATTTCTTGACCCACCAAAGGGCTTGACGCGATTCGATCGGATTCTGTTGGTGCCTTTCAGAATCGGCCCTATACTTGTTCGGACTTTGTCCGACTTTGCCCAGCCGGTGGCCGTCGATGCTTCACTCACTGCACATCGACATGAACTCCTTCTTTGCCTCCTGCGAGCAGCAGGTGCATCCGGAGCTGCGCGGGCGGCCGGTGGGGGTGATTGCCGTGGACACCGAGTACACCTCGTGTCTGGCGGCCAGTATCGAAGCGAAACGCTTCGGCGTGAAGACCGGCACCGGGGTGCTCGAAGCCCGGCAGAAATGCCCCGACATCGTCTTTCGGCTCACCACCACCGGGCTGTACGGGCGGATGCACTATGCCGTGCGCGAGGCGGTGGATTCGGTCTGGCCTGTGCACAAGACGTGGTCGATCGATGAGATCGAGTGCGTGCTGACGGGCAAGCAGCGCGAGCGGGCCGAGGCGGAGGCGCTCGCGAAGCGGATCAAGCAGGCGATCCGTGAGCAGGTCGGTGCGTGCCTGACGTGCTCGATCGGGATCGCGCCGAACCAACTCTTGGCGAAGCTGGCCACCGAACTGCAGAAGCCCGACGGGCTGGTGATCATCGAGAAGCACGAGCTGCCGCAGCGGTTGTACCCGGTGAAGCTCAACGACCTGGTGGGGATCGGCCCGGCGATGGAGCGGCGGCTGCTCGCACGCGGGATCACCAGCTTCGAGCAGCTCTGCACGCTGTCCGAGCAGCAGATGCGCGACATCTGGAAGAGCGTCGACGGCGTGAAGATGTACCGCGCCCTCCGCGGCGAGCAGTACGCCTCGCGGCGCGAAGTTACGCGGTCGATCGGGCATCAGCACGTGCTGCCGCCGGAGAAACGCGCGCCGGAACAGGCGTGGGGCGTGCTGGTGAAGCTGATGACCAAGGCGGCGGAGCGTGCGCGTGCCGGCGGGTTCGTCGCGGGGAAGATGGTCTGCTGGGCGCGAATCGAAACGCAGGAACATGTCGGCGAGCGGTGGGAGGTGGAGCCCGGCGGCGAAGGTCAGAAGCGCCGAAGCTGGTCGGGGAAAGCGGGTTGGGAGGTGGTGCGCGTGCTGGAGCCGCCGACCAACGACACGCTGAGTCTCACGCGCATGCTGCCCTCACGCGAAGAGTGGATGGCGATGACCAAAGGCGAGAAGCCCCGGCGGCTGCGGATGGTGGGGGTGACGCTGCTGGAGCTCGAGCCCGAAGGATCGATGACGCTGCCGCTGTTTGTGGAGAACAAGCCGCGGGACAAGGCGGGGAAGGCGATGGACACGATCAACGAGAAGTTCGGCCGCGACATGATCTACCCGGCGTCGATGCAGGGGAACCGATCGAGCGCGCCGCGGCACATCGCGTTCAAGAGCATCCCGCAGCCGGCGGAACTGAAGCAGTGGGAGAAGGCAGCGGCGAAGGTGGCGAGTGAGCGGGTGGCGTACGTGGCGAACGGGATGAAGAAGCCG
>Ga0068877_10002182_pt1 | contig 15956 bp, 8 predicted proteins | sample NOAtaG_FD_66437 | JGI IMG/M metagenome (GOLD analysis project Ga0068877, IMG submission 66437) | Freshwater lake microbial communities from Lake Erie, under a cyanobacterial bloom - NOAA_Erie_Diel6S_1000h metaG | ecosystem: Environmental > Aquatic > Freshwater > Lake | place: USA: Ohio, Lake... | reverse complement strand
CTTGCCATCCACGATGACCTGAAAAATGCCCGGCGTGCCCTCCGCCCGCATGTCGGGATGCGTCTCCGCCGTTTTCCATGGAGCCACCCAATCCCGCGTGCGCACCCACAGCCGATACTTTCCCGGCTGCTGAAACGCGACCGCCGTCGTCGCATCTGCAACCGGCACACCGAGCCCATGAGCCAGCAGATAAGCGGAGCCCATCTGGTCCATCGACTGCTGATCCATCACCCATCCGCCGGGCTGCGCGAAGGCCTCGGCCTCGACGAGCACCGCGTCAGCCGGTGCGCAGCGGAGCGCTGTGATCGGGAGGGAAAAGAACAAGGCAACTGAAGTGAGCAAAGAGCGTGTTTTCATCATGGTGAGTTGGAACTGGCGGCGGGTCGAATGTGATTGGTTAGCGCTCATCGCAAAAAGTCGTTCATTGGCGTTCGAGTTTCATCAGCCGCTCAATCGCCTGCGCGACTGACTCGCGATGGGTTTCGATGGGCGTTGGATCGATGGTGTAGCGGCGGAGGGATTCGCTGATGGCTGGAGGCACGGCGAGAAGGGCCTCGAAGTCTTTGGCTTCGGTGGGAGCGAGTTTTGCTTCGGCGAGGAGATCGCGGAGGAGGACGAGGTAGTCGTAGTCTTCGATGCCATCGCGAGTCATTTCGAGGCGCAGAGTGTCCACCGGTGGTGCGGCGACGAAGGCTTTGTCATTCGGGGTGAAGCAGGCTTCTGGCGGGTAGAAGTAGCGACCGTCTCCGGCCTTGAAGGGCACGCGCTGGCCTTTTTTGACTCCGCCTGCCCGCGGTGCGATCCAGCTCATGCTATCGAGATACGGATTCTGCAGGCCATCGGGATACGCAGCAGCGCTGGTCCAGTAATTGGTCTGCCACATGAGGAAGCCGGTCGCCTTGGTCTGCCAGGCCTGCCACATCAGCACTCGCATGTCTGTGGCGGGACGATCAATGAAGTTGGCAGCAAAAGGTGCCACGGGACCGCAGCAGGTGTAGAGCGTGTAGGTGTCGCCCGCGGCGATGCGTTCATCAGCGAAGGCTTGTGAGTGAACGCCGGTGTTGCAGCACCAGAAGTCTTGCAGGCCTGCGAGCGGCTTCATCATGGGGCTGTTGCCGGGGATCATGCAGCGCAGTCCGGGCAGGTGCTTTTTGATGAACTCGAGCTGTGTTTTCACAAACGGCACATCCTCCTCATGCGGCTCGTCATAGGGATAGGCCACGGCCTTGTCCCACCAGCCTTTGGCCTTGAGATGAGCGCTAACTTGCCCACACCAGTCGGCAAAGATGGCCTCGTGCTCCGGCGTGCCCACGGCGTGTCCGAGGAGGCCGCCCTCTCGGCGCGAGTGGTAATCGCCACTACCGAGTCCGGGAATGCGCAGCACGAAGGTATTGAAGGGATGCAGGTCAAAGGCGCGCTGCATGGCGGCATCCCATTCGTCCCAGTTGAACTGCGCGGGCTGGAACGTGCCCAGCGATTCCATGTCACCGCCGCCGAACAGTTCGCGGTCATTGGAGGTGGTCTTGATCGAAACATCGTCGAGCCAGAGCTTGCCTGTCCGCTCGCCTTTCTGGCTATACGCGCAGCCTTGGAAACGCAGGCTCACGGCGGCGGCTTTGGCGGGCAGATCCTTCAGAAGATACTGGAACCTGCGCCACTCCGTGCTCGCAGGCAGAGCGATAAAGCGGTTCATGCCAGCGAGGTGCGAGCCTTTGGCATCTTGGAACACGGCAAACGCCGTTGCGCCCTCTGTGGAGGATTCCGTGCGATACCAGAGCGAGAGATTCAAAGCAGAGCCTTCTGCAATTGCGATGGCTTCCGTCCGTGCCTGCGGGTTGGCTTTCGTGTCCGTATCTTCCGTCAGCAAACATCGCTGACCGCTGTGGCATTGCGCGGCATCCGTGATGAGTTTCACGTCTTTGCCCCAAACATCGACGAGCTGTCCCGGCCATTTGAAGGTCAATGGCGTGAACATGGCCGGATCATACGGACTGATGCGATGCCGCCCAAAGCTGCGCAGATAACTCTCCGCCAACTGAGCCTTCTGTTCGTTCGTGGTGGCGCGATGATAAGCGGTCAAACGACCTGGCTCGATGCCAAACAAGGTGCGGAAGCTGGTGGCTTCCGGTAGGGCGAAGCCACGCACGCGCACCTCCATCGGCACCTCTCTCTGCCAGCCCGTGGCTTTGAGCATGAGCCTGCCGCGATACAGCCCCGGCTGCGCATCTGCGGGAGCGGTGATGCGCACCCAGAGCGGTTGATTGCTGCCTGCGGGCAAATCCAGCGGACCATGAATCGGCGGCAAAGGATCGGGCCATGAGCCGATGGCACCGAGTTCATCTGAGGCGAGCCGCACATCCACATAACCCACACGCAGCACCTCGATGGCACTCGCGGGCAGCACGGACCCATCGTCCGCACGCAGCGCTTCCGTTTCGATGCGGAGTTGCTTCAAAGGCTGCGCCGGGCTGAGCACCACTTGCGCGGCCTCCACCTCGCGGCAGGCCATGTTCATGCTCACCGCCTTGCCTTGCCGGGTAGGGAGATTGCGATGCTGGCCGATCTTCCATCCACTGGTAGCCCACCACAGGCCCACCTGATCATCGCTGCCGGGCAAGGTTTCGCCGTAGTGATTGCTGTCCAGTTGCGTGCTCGTGAAGCGCCTGCCGAAGCTCGTCTTCCAGGGCTCGCCCAGCGAAAACACCAGAGCATGAGTGCCGCTGCGCTGAAGCGTGCATGGCACCAATACCTCGCGTGTCTCACCCGCTGCCAAGGCCATCTCGGGTGCCGTGAAAGTCTCCGCTTCAAAGCCCTTCGTCGTCAGACGCACCTGCGGTTTCACCGTGGCGACGTTGGTTCCTTTGTTCTGCAACTTCACACGGAAGCTATGAGCGCCCTCGCCGTTGCTCAGTGGCGTGGCCATGAGTTGTTCATCATGCCCTTCCACACTCGTGGCCGAAGTGCTGCCCACCATGAGATCGGCGGTGGAATGGTCGAGCGCGGCACGCAGATGATAGCGCGGCACCTGAATCGCCGGTGCACTGCCTTTGCCCGCCTCGGACCTCACGCGCACCCATAGCTCGCGAGCGGGCAGCAGTTCCTTCGGCACCGCGATTTCCTGGCCCACGCTGTATTTGCGGTCGCCGCTATCCTTGAGCACCGCGCACTCCCGATACTCACGCCCGTCCTTCGATGCCTCCACGATGAGCTTCATCGCCGTCTCCCACGCGCACAGGAGGTCCAGCGTGATCGTCGCCTCCTTGAACTGACAACCCGCGACCTCATGCCGATGCACCACACTCAGTCCGGCCCTGGTGAAACTCCAGCGGCGGTCATGCAGCTTCGCGGATTGCTCCACCAGCACGCGACTAATGTTTCGCCACGGCGTCTCGCCATCACCGATCCGAAACGGTGCCTCGTATTCGTAGCCCGCATCCAGCACGCGCTCACCAACCCCCAGCGTCAATCCCTCACGCTGAGCATGGGTCACCATCAGCGGCACCACTGCCACATCGGCAAACTGCACCGGGTCCGGCGAACCATAGGCGCTGAGCATCACGCGCTGCTGCGTGCGTGCGCCTTTGGGAATCGCAAAGCGCACCGCAAACTCCCGCCACTCGCCTCCGACCGAAGCTTGCGAAAGCGATTCACTCCCCTGCGGAGCCAGCTCAGGCCCCACAAACGCCTGCGTCCTCGAGGAAGCCGAAGCGGGCAAAACTCGCAACCGACAGCGCATCTCATACGCCCCGCCCTCCCGGAAAGTCAGCGGCTCACTGCGCCAGATGCCACCCGCTTCCACCGTGAACACCTCACGCCCAGCTTCCTCCGTGCGCGTAGCCTTCCCCTCGGCTTTCCAAGGCGAGAGCGTGAACACCTCCGGAGGCAGAGCCTCCGCCATGGTGGGAAGCGTTACGAGCTGGGTGACGAAGAGGGCGAGGATGAGGACGGTTCGTGACATCGGTGGGTGATAAAGATAACCTTCCCTATAAGTCCGCTTTGACGACGTTTCTTCGTTAGCGGAGAACAATCCTCCTAATGGTCATTAGGCTGAGACAAACGGCATCCCGCAAGGCTGGGTATGTTGACTCATCCCGGACGTCTGGGGCTATCCGATTGCGGGAGGTATCGAACATGAGTCACGCGAGTATCCCCTTCACCGCCTTGCATGGTTCCACGCCAGTGAGGCGGAAGTCGAGGCCTTGGTGGCGGTAGGTGAAGCGTTCGTGCTGGATGCCGCAGAGATGGAGGATTGTGGCTTGCAGGTCGTGGACATGCACGGGGTTCTCGGCGGCATGGTAGGCGAAGTCGTCGCTGCTGCCGTAGATGCAGCCCTTTTTTACGCCGCCACCAGCGAGCCACATGGTGAAGGCGCGTGGATGGTGGTCACGGCCGTGGGCTTTGGGATTGTTGATGTCGCCCTGCACGAAGGGCGTTCTGCCAAACTCGCCGCCCCAGATGACGAGCGTGTCATCGAGCAGGCCGCGCATCTTGAGGTCCTTCACCAGTGCGGCGCTGGGTTGGTCGGTGTCCTTGCATTGGATGGGCAGCTGCGTGGGCAGATTGCCATGCTGGTCCCATCCGGCGTGCATGAGCTGCACGTAGCGCACACCGCGCTCGGCAAGCCGCCGGGCCATGAGGCAATTGTAGGCGTAGCTGCCTTTGCGCTTCACATCGGGACCGTAGAGATCGAGCACGCTCTGCGGCTCATCGCTGAGATCGGTGAGCTCCGGCACGCTGGCCTGCATTTTGAAGGCCATTTCGTATTGAGCGATGCGCGTGGTGATCTCGGGATCGCCCAGACGGTCGTGCGCCTGATGATTCATCTCGGCAAGACCATCGAGCATCATGCGACGCAGACCGCGATCCATGCCCTCAGGATTGCTGAGATACAAAACGGGATCGCCCGCACCGCGAAACGGCACGCCTTGATACTTTCCGGGCAGAAAACCCGCGCCCCAATAGTAGTCGTAGAAGAACTGGCCGCAGGAAGCTTCCTGGTCGCGCGAGGTCATGACGACGAAGGACGGGAGATTGTCCGAGCTGGAGCCGAGACCATAGCTGAGCCACGCGCCAAGGCTCGGACGGCCTGGCAGGTTGTGTCCGGTGAGCAGATGCGTGACGGCGGGCGCGTGATTGATCTGCTCACCATGCATGGAGCGGATGAAGGTGCAGTCATCGACGATGCTTGCGGTGTGCGGCAGGAGATCGCTCACCCACATGCCGCATTGACCGCGTTCTTTACCGCCAAATGCCGCAGGCAGGCAGGGCTTGCTCTTTTGGTTCGCCGTCATCGTCGTGAGGCGTAGTCCACCGAGAACGCTCTCGGGGATGTCCTGATTACGCCGCTTCCGCAGCTGCGGTTTGTCATCAAAAAGATCCACATGCGACGGGCCGCCGGTCTGCATCATGTAGATCACGCGCTTCGCCTTCGGCGCAAAGTGCGGCAGCGATGGCAGACCCGTCTCCGCTGCCATCAGCGACTGCAAAGCAGGTGCGCCGAGCGTGAGCGCCGTTGTGCCGAGGAAACGACGGCGAGTGAGATTCAGAGCGTGTTGTTGGAGAGGGTTCATGGGTTCAGCGTCTCGTCGAGGTTCAGGATCATGAGGCAAACCGTGGTCCACGCGGCGTGTTCGGTGGGTGCGAGTTTGCTGAGGCGTCTGGATTCGCCGGTGCTAATGAGTTGTTCGGCTGCCTTCGCGTTCGCTTGATAGTGCTGGCGGGCTTGGGTGAGTGTTTGCGTCAGCGTGCGAAGGCCGCGTGCATCGAGAGGACGTCCGGTGGCGCTGCGGTAGGCGTTTTGGAGCCGCAGGGTTTCATCGCCGATGCTGGCGAGCTTTTCGGCCCACACGCGAGCGGCTTCGACATAGGTTACGTCATTGAGCGTGGTCAGCGCGTGCAGCGGTGTGCTGGTGCGCTGGGGTTTCACGGCACAGCTTTGACGCGCAGGCACGTCGAAGAAGCTCGCGGGTGCCACGCTGCGCCGCCAGAAGGTGTAGAGGCTCCGGCGATACAAGTCTTCACCGGTGCCCTGGAAGTAGCGATTTTTGCCAAAGCTCATCTCCTCCCAGATGCCCGGCGGTTGGTAAGGCATGACCGCAGGGCCCCCACGTTTCTCCACAAGCAGACCGGATAAGGCGAGCGCTTGATCGCGCAGAAAGCGTGAGTCGAGCCGATGACGAGGACCGCGTGTGAGCAGCACATTCTCTGGGTCTTTCGTGAGCATGGCCGGTGTCACAACCGCGCTCTGGCGGTAGGTCTTTGATCCAACGATGAGCCGAATCATGTGCTGCACGTCCCAGCCGCTCTCGCGAAACTCCACGGCAAGCCAATCGAGCAGTTCCGGGTGCGATGGCAGTGCGCCCTGCAAGCCAAAGTCATCGGGCGTCTTCACGATGCCGCGACCGAAGAACTGCTGCCACAGACGATTGATCACCACGCGCGACATCAGAGGATGCTCTGGTGATACGAGCCACTTTGCCAGGGCCATGCGATCCGCCTTAGTGCCCACAGGTAGAGGTGGCAAGGAAGCGGGCACAGCAGGCGGCACGATGTCGCCGGGGGTCTCGTAGTTGCCGCGCTTCAGGATGTGCGTCTCGCGCTTCTTCTCATCCCGCATCACCATGACGTGTGGGATCTGTTGCTGAATCTTGTCCTCCTCTGCACGCAACTCATCAATCGCCTTCATCGCCGACGCCCACCGTGTATCACCGCGCAGAAACAGTTCGACCAGCGCCCGCTCCGTCTTGTTCGTGAGCTTCTCGTAGTTCAGCGTCTCCAGCTTGATCGTGCCTGCGATCCGGCGCAGGCCGTCTTCTTCGATGCGCTTCAGCAAAAGTTCGCCATCGGCGCGCACTTCCTTCACCCAAGTCTCAAACGGCGTCTTGAACTCCGCACTCCTCGCCATCAGCGCCTTCTCCGCGCTATCCCGCTTCGATTGCGCGGACTTCATTTGAGCCTCCTGCTCCGGCGTAGCAAGCATCAGATACGGCGACTCCAGCGCGTAAAGGCTGTCATACATGTTGCTATAGCTCTTCTTGCCAAAGCGCTTGTCCACCCCACCGGTTTCAACGAGCTGATTGAACAGCGCGAACATCGAATAGTAGTCCTTTTGCGTGATCGGATCGAACTTGTGATCGTGGCACTGGCTGCAGCCCATCGTCAGGCCCAGCCAAACAGCACTCGTGGTCTCCACGCGATCAAACACGGTCTTCGTGCGATTCTCTTCCGCGATGGTCCCGCCCTCCGCGTTGAGCATGTGATTGCGATTGAAGGCCGTGGCCACGAGTTGGTCCTGCGTGGGCTTGGGCAGCATGTCGCCTGCGAGTTGTTCGATGGTGAAACGATCAAACCGCATGTTGTCATTGAAGGCCCGCACTACCCAGTCACGCCACGGCCAGTTCATGCGAATAGAGTCCATCTGGTAACCGTTCGTGTCTGCATAGCGCGCCGCATCCAGCCAATCCATCGCCATGCGCTCGCCATAGCGTGGCGACTTCAGCAGGCGATCAATGACAGTCGCATAGGCCTTCTCGAAATCCTTTGCCGCTGCTTTCTCAAACGCATCCAACTCCGCAATCGTCGGCGGCATTCCAGTCAGATCCAGCGTGAGGCGACGCAGCAGGGAGCCAGGCTCGCTTTGCGGCGACAACGCAAGCCCCTCTGCTTTCAATTTTTGCCCAATAAAGTGATCAATGGCAGACAAAGTGGCTTCGGCTTTAGCCGAACCCTCCGTCCCAGGTGCGGCTAAAGCCGCAGCCACTTTCCTTGGCGGCACGAACGCCCAATGCGCCTCATACTTCGCGCCTTGCTCGATCCAGCGTTTGATCAGCTCCTTCTGCTCGCTGGTGAAGGGCTTCTTGTGAGCTTTCGGCGGCGGCATCACCTCGTCTTCATCCTCGCTGATGATGCGCTGCCACAGATCTGATTTGGCAAGATCACCCGGCACGATGGCCCGCACGCCATCATTGTCCTTCAGCGCTGACTCCCGCACATCCAGCCGCAGGCCAGCCTCGCGATGCTTCTCGTCAAAGCCATGGCAGTAGTAGCAATTGTCCGACAGCAGCGGCCGGATATCGCGATTGAACGACACCTCGGCCGCCAACGCGGCAAGCGGACTGAGGGTGAGCAGAGTGAGAACGAACTTCATGAGCGCCGAATACTACGTCGCTCATTCACTCTTCACAGTTACGAGGGTTCGTAAGCTCACGCTTCCCCCACCAACCGCTCCGCCACGGCCTTCGACACAGCGGCGGTGGCACAGTTGACGTGGAGTTTGCGATAGATGCTGCGGGTGACGTAGTCGGCGGTATGCGGATTCAGGCCGGTGGCGTCGGCGATTTGTTTGCGGGGCATTCCGGCGACCATGCATTTTAGGACGGACTGCTCGCGCTCATCGAGGCCATAGTCCTTCTTTGCTGGAGCAAGTTTGGCGAACATGGCGAGCACTCGGGTGGCGATGCGTGGATTCATCGGCGATCCTCCGGCGATGGCTTGATCGATGGCGAGGATGACCGCGGCCATCGGTTCCGATTTCAAAAGATAGCCGGATGCTCCGGCACAGATGGCGCGGAAGATTTTGTCGTCGTCTTCGAAGACCGTGAGAATCAGGATGCTGGAGGCTGGAGCGCGGCTTTTCAAATGCGCGATGCCCTCAATGCCATCCATGCCCGGCAGGCCGACGTCCAGCAGGATGACCTGCGGTGCTTGATCCGCGTTGAGAGCCGAGATAGCGTCCTCACAGTTGGCAAAGGCTCGCACGTCATGCTGATGCGGCTTCATGCTGAGCGCACGCTCGGTGCCTCGGCGAAACGCGGCGTTGTCTTCGATGATCCAGATGTTGGGCATGATAAGGAATGACGAAGTTAAGACGCAAGCGGCACTCGCAGTGTGAGCGTGGTGCCTTGATCGGACGAATGGATCGACACGGCACCATGAAGCTGCTTGGCACGTTCGCGGAGATTTATGATGCCCATGCCGTGTGATGGCTTGGCAGTATCAAAGCCGCGTCCGTTGTCTTGAATGATGAGTTCGAAAGCAGAACCGAGGACCTGTGCTGAAAGCTCGACCTTGGAAGCTTTTGCGTGACGGAGGACATTGGTGAGCGCCTCCTTGAAAAAGAGAAACACATGCCGTCTCGACTCCACCGGCCATGCGGCAGGCAAATCGGTGGCTAGGATTTTCCATGTCACTTCATGGTTCGGCAGCAGTCGCTTGGCCACGCGTTGCAGATGTTCCATGAGGTCAATGCCCGACTCCTGTCTTGCGCCGACGAGCCACAGCACCTCGCGCATGGCATCGGTGGTTTCATGCGCGAGACGATTGATCTCCAGCCAGTCTTCGGAGGTCGAGTCTCCCTGCATGGCCAAGGTTTCGCTGATGACGGCGATGCCTGCGAGGTTGCTGCCGATTTCGTCGTGCATATCGCGGGCGAGACGTGCGCGGAACTGCTCCTGGGCTTGGGCACTGCGCTGATGCGATCGCCAAATGAACCAACCAATACCGCCGATCACGAGCAGCACCGCGCTCCCAAGCGTCCATGCCGCACGTTGCTGTGCAGTGTCGGTGAGTTCAGCGACCCGCTTGGCGAAGATTGCGGAGTCATCTTCGAGCTTTCGGCGTTGCTCCCATTGCTGAAGCCATGCGGGCAGTTCCATCAGCTTCCCATAGCTAGTGTGGTCATCGGTCAGCAGGGATGCAGGACGCTGCTGTTCGCGGGTCGGATCGCCAGAGAACATCCCTTTTGCTCCGCGTGAGACCTTTTCGCCATCGGCATAGACCTCCAACTCTGAGATCGCGAAAGACTTCAAAGTGGCCCGTTGTGCTGCGAGCATCACGACTCGCACATGTCGTGCTATGCGACCATTGGCAGGCACCGTGACGACGTTGTTCCCAGGGTTCGGAAAGTCGAGATCTGCGTTCTCGAAGATCATGGTTGCATCACTAAAGTCGGCACTCTTCGCGACCTCAACGCGGAAGCGTGAAGGAAACGAGAACCCAGGCACATCCGCTCCCTGACGCGCATGAAGCGGATGCAGACGCACTTCCTCAATAGACACCTCCTTGCCAAGATCAACGCTCATCCACGGCTGAGGGACCTCCGGCTGAATGCTTGCAAACAACGCATCGAACTCCGGCACCGAGCTGCGATCTATCGGAGGCCCCAGCGGCGTGCGTCCATCCGTGAGATTTGGCGGCAACCATCTCGGCGGCAAACCGGTGCCGCCCGCGTGCAGCACATTGGTCCCCAGCGCGATGTTGCGATTGCCATAGAGCACCATCATCTCGGCCAGCGCGAAGGTCCACCGCCCCTCAACCTGCGCCAGCTTCGTCACCGTCAGCCGCAGGTATCGCGCCCGCGTTCCAGGCACATGAACAACCACCGGCGCCACGCTCGGCTGCGCATGATCCACCTCCGTGCGCACCAGCAGCGGCGTGAAGGTGGCGAACTGAGCATCGTCCGACGCATCCAGTCGAAAGCGCACTGGAAACGCATAGGGCGACTGCGTCACCCCCTGAAAATCCACCACCGCCGGGATCAACGCCACCGTGTCAAAGCTCCGTGAACCCCCGAGATCAATCTGCACAAACGGCGACTCCGGAGGCGGTTCCTCCATCATGCGATGCTGAATGCCAAATTCCGGCACCGTGTTCCCGATCATCGGCTGACCAAGCGCAGCCAGCGCCTTCTCGGTTCGTAGCAGCTCCGCTCTTGCCTCCTTCAAATCACCGCTAAAGACATCAAGCCACGTCCCTTGGGCCTGCACGGCGAAGAGTAAGCTGCTCAGCGATAAGAAGAAGCGGTTCAAGCGTGACACGATGCACGACTTCGAGACGACTGCCATTGTGAGAAGCGTGTGCACCTTACGAGATCGCGTAAGATTTACCTGCACCTCCACACCGCATCCTCTGCGGGATGACCGGGCGCATTGGGTGCAGGCGGGGCTGCGTCACGGCAACTCCCGCACGCGCACCTTCCTGAACTGAATCGGTGAGCCTTCGCTTTCCAGGCACAGGCGGACTTCGCCGTTGATGGCGCACATGCAGTCGTGGTTCATGGTGTTCTGATTAAAGACTGTTGGGCGGGCTGCTTCATGGGTTCTCGCTCGTTTCAAAACGCACATCATCGAGCCAGCAGGTGGCGGGGGTGGTGCCGGAGAGTTGGAGGACGAGGACCGCGAGTGTTTTGAACTTGGGATCGACCTGAAGGTTCGGGAAGATTTGGGGCGCTGCGTTGGGCAGGGTCACGGTGAGTTGGAAGGTGCCGGGGTTGTCTTTGCCGAGGGTGTATTCGGTTTCGATCCGCACCCATTCATTAGCGGGAATCTGCACCAATGGTTTGCCTGCCGCGCTGAGCTGTCCCCTGGCATCAATGGTGAAGGATGGGCCGCGTTGATACTTCTGTGGAGCATTGCGCGCGTCGAAGTTGAAGGGGCTGTCGGGGGCTCGGCGCAGCGCGAGGCTGATTTTTACGCGGCCAGTTTCGACGGAGCATGGATAGGTGATGAAGGGCGACATCGCAGGCTTCTTGGGATCGGTCGCGGTCTGTTCGAAGCGTAAGCTGTGGCGGCCGCTCGCGGCGGTCTCATCGGTGACGCCGACAATGGCACGTCCGCCCCTCGGACCGCTGGTGGCGAGGCGTTCGGGCTCGCCGAGTTCGTAGTCTTCGTAGTCGCGCAGGACGGGTTGCTGGATGGTCATGGCCGGCTCAGTGTAGTCGGCGGCGGGACGCACGACGGGCGCTTCGGGTCGCGGCCAGGTGCGACGCTCGGCACTGGCGTAGTTGCCTGCGTGCGAAAGATCGAGTGGCTGGAAACCGAGCTTCAGAGCCGGAGAGTCCGGTTTGAGCCGATAGTCGTGCTTCGCGGCATCGATGAACAACGGATCGGCGAGCACGCTGCCAGCATCTTGTCCGAGAGCCAGCCAAGCGCTCCACGAGTCCGTGGCTTCATTCAAAACAAGGCCCTTCACGCGAGGCAGTCCGCTTTGGCAATGAATGAGATTGCTGGCGTAGCGGCAGTGCTCGGGCAGCACATTGTCCGCCTCGTAGAGCGTGGAGCTGCGGCCCTGGTAGCTGATGATGTTGCGCTCGCACCGGTGCCCGGACATCAGGTAGCCGGGCCAGTTGTTGAAGCGCACCTGGCTTTTCTTGCCACCGATGAAGATGTTGTTCTCGACGCGATTCTCCAGACCCGCGTTCTGCATGAAGCCTCCCAACACGGTGCCATAGACGATGTTGTCATGGACGTGCCAACCGCTGTTGCACAGGTCCAGGTAGATGCCCCAGGAGTAATCGGGAAAGGTCCAGGTCCCGACCCCATGTGCGCTCCAGCCGCCGGAGTCGTAGCAGAGGTTGTGATGGACGTGATTGCCCCAGTTTTGCTCACGATTGCGCCGCAGTTCTTCATCATCCGGCATGGCCCAATCACCCGCAGTGCCACCTTCGATAATGCTGGTATCCGACGTGGTGAGATTGACGTGATGGCAGAGGTTCCATGCGATCTCGAAGTCATTGCCCACATCCGTGCCGATGGCATAACGCGGTCCATCGTGGATGTGATTGTGCGTCACCTTGATCCTTGAGCAGCGCCAGAGGAAGACGCCGCCGCAGCGGTTGTGCATGTCTCCCCAGCCAAAGTCCCAGATGTAGTTGTTGTCGATCTCATGGTCGCTCACGCGCGAATGATCCGTGGAGGTGCCTTTCACCGAGACGCCATCGCGGAGGGTCTGCGTGATGTCGCATCCGGCTACACGGCAGCGATGCGTGTCGTCGCCGAGATGCACGCCAGTTCCCACGTTGCGCAGGTCACCGGCGATCACTTCGCAGCGTGTCGCTCCCTTCATGAGCACGGCCTCTTTGCGGCATTCCGTGAACGTGAGTCCGCTGAGCTGCACATTGGCTACAGCGGCGCCCGTCTTGGAATCTCCTTGAAGAGAAATGATCGTATCCAGCGCAGGCACCACGATTTCATGGTCCTCCGCTTTGGCCGTTGGCGGCATGAAATGCAGCGTCTTCGCCTGCTGATCCACACACCACTCGCCGGGCGCATCCAGTTCCTCCAGCAAGCCGCAGATGAAATACGGGCTCGTCGCCGACAACACATAATCGCCACTGTTCGCCGCGAAGGTGCGCTGCGCCGGATCAATGCTCTCCAACTTCAGCGGCGACCACGTTTGCCGGTAGTTCAGCGAGTCATGAAACACCACCCACGCACCCGCCCGCCGCTTCCATCGCGCCGGATCAAGTTCGCCCTCGCGATAGCGGAACTTCGTCTTGGTGTTCGGCTCGACCAAGCCTGCGTTGCGCAGGAATCCGCCTCGCCTCGGATTCTTCGGATCAAAGTTCGGCACCCGCGCCCAGTGCTGCCTCTCGCCATCGCAGTAGATCTCGCGGAACTTCAGATCCGGCAGGCCAAGCTTTGAAACGTCTGCCTTCACGATGCCGTCCTTCACAGACTCCCATCCCGTCACCACTCGTCCGCCACTCAAGACCACAGCTTCACCCGGCGCATTCACGATGGTCAATCCTGAGTCCACCGGTTCCAGCACCAGCGTCTTCGGCAGGCGATACGTTCCGCCATGCAATACCACACGCGCTGCCAGGGTTGCCTCTGCATAAGGTTTGCCAGCGCGACTCGCCCGCACCGCATCCCGCGCACGTTCCAGCGTGGCAAAAGGCTTTTCTTGAGTGCCGGGATTCTTGTCATCGCCGTTCGTGGCGACGTGGAAGTCAGCGGCGCTGAGCAAGGCCAGCGGTGCGGTTAATAGTGCGGCGAGTAGGGTCTGGTGAAAATTCATCATCAAGGTTCGCTTCATTTGCCTGCGGACTCCGCATTGCCTCGAATGGTCACGTTCTCACAACCGATCGCCGGTGGAATATCGCGCACGGGGCCGCTGAAAATGTTGTCAGCCACAAGGATGGTGTCGCCACCTGGAGCGAAGGTGATAGCGTGCTCAGCATTTGGCCCACTGGTGAAAATGTTGCCGCGCACGGTGACGTTGCCGTAGCGACCACCCGGCTCGTGCGTGGTGAAATAGAGTTCAGCTTTTGTCTCGTAGTCGCCCGTGAGGAAACTGCGACGGCCACGACGCGGGTCATGCTCGGATTTCGTGGTGTTGTTCTCAAAGATGTTGTCCGCGAGCACGAAGTTGCGCGGTTGGTTGATCCATGAGCCGCGTCCGCCATTACGAAAGGTATTGCCCGTGATGACCACATTCTCGGAGGATTTCTCCACGCTGATGACTCGGGAACCGTTGGTGCCATCCACAGTGTTGCCGGTGATGGTCGCGTTCTTGCAATACTCCGCGAGGAAGAACGCCCCCATGCGTGAGCCAGTGATGTGGTTGTTGGCAAACGTGATTCGTTGAGATTTCTGGATGTGCATCGTATCTCCGAGCGCGCTGAGCCTACAGCCGCGCACGACCACATTCTCACAGCCGACGAGATCGATCGCGCCTTTGCCTGGCCCGCTGCCGTAGGGTGAGTAAAGAGCGAGGTAAGCACTGAATAGGTCGGTGATGATCTTGGTTTGCGGGCCAGCAGCGGTGGCGAAGCGGATCGGCTCGCCCCCTGCGTTCTCTGCGATGCGGATGAACTCGGGCGTGCTCTCAATCACGAAGTAGTGGCGTCCTCGCACAAGGTTCGATGGCAGCGCGTCATTAAAGAAACACACCTCATCATTGCCGTTGTTGCCCGGTTTGGTGATCTTCAGCGGTTTCGCGTTGTCGAAGAACACCCGATCATCGCCCGTCTCCATCCGCACGGGTCCACGCACAAGGTCGTTGCGAAAATACTTCGCCGCCATCGCGCGCTCCGCGTCGCTGTAGTCCTCGGGCCAGACCGTGATTTGCCACAGGTAGCCATAGTCCCACATGAACTTCCCACTGCGCTCCAGCGTGCAGTTCTCCACCGTCACATTGCGCGCAAGCGTCTCGACTTCGCTTACGCTGCCCTTCCTCTCCGCTCCGAGCACGGTGATAGCCGCGCCCGCCAGTCCATCCGCCGTGATGTCGCGGAAAGTCAGGTTCTCCGTGCGTCCGCTGGGCGTCGTGGTAATGAGGATGGCGCGCGTGTTCGCATTCGGCTCCCAGGTATTCTCAGCCTTGGTGTTATCAAAAACATGCCCACTGAAATGCCCGCCGAACCAACGGAAGTCGCTCACATTCTCTCCTGCAAACAAGACCACCCGCGCCTTGTCACCGAGCGTCTTCGGCAAATGAAACCGCGCCCCATAGGCCGACACCGTGGTGTGCGATGGCAGTGTGATGGGCGTCTGACCGTCGAGCTGATAATCACCTGGAGGAATCGTCACAACGCCGCCGTGATCGGCCGCACCTGCGAGCAATGCGGCTAGTTTCGCTGTGTCATCGGCGAACGCAGGTGAGACAGCCAACACGAGGATGGAGAGAAGCACGGTTGTTTTCATATAAGTGACGCAAAGTTTGTTCTGACTACTCGCTTTTGGGGCAAACCGTCACGACAACCTCTATGTGAAAAGCGACCACGACAGACTGGAGTTGATGGAGGGCTGAGAGGGATTCTGAGTCGTCCTTCACGGCAACTCCCGCACACGCAGCTTCCTGAACTGAATCGGTGAGCCTTCGCTTTCGAGACAGAGGAAACCTTGGCGCGGCTCGATGGCGGTGCCGCCGGAGACTTCTTCGCCGTTCACCCACAGGCGGACTTCGCCATTGATAGCGCGGATGTAGTAGTGGTTCCATTCGCCGTGACCTTTAGCGAGGTGCTTGCGCGGGAAGCTGCGGCTGCCATCAGGCGAGAGCGGCGGGAAGGGCGTCATTTTAACGCGCACGGGAAAGACATCGCCATTGGTGCCGAACCAGTCGGTTTTGGCTCCCTTGGCCTTCATCATGTCGGTAAAGCCGTGATCGAGGATCTGCACCTCGATGCCATCCGGCAGCCCCGGCTTGCCTGCGGCGGTGAGTTTTTCAATGGAGGCTGG
>Ga0068877_10002180_pt1 | contig 15960 bp, 16 predicted proteins | sample NOAtaG_FD_66437 | JGI IMG/M metagenome (GOLD analysis project Ga0068877, IMG submission 66437) | Freshwater lake microbial communities from Lake Erie, under a cyanobacterial bloom - NOAA_Erie_Diel6S_1000h metaG | ecosystem: Environmental > Aquatic > Freshwater > Lake | place: USA: Ohio, Lake... | reverse complement strand
GAAGGTCGTCATGCGCAGCGTCTCGGGGATCAGCCAGACCTCGAACCAGCCGGCGGTGCGGTCGACCTCGGCCGCGGTCAGGCTGCAGCCGTTCACGGCCACGTAGCCCTTGGCGAAGACGTAGCGGCGCAGCGCGGGGGGCAGTTCGATGCGCAGCACGTGGTTGTTCTCGGGCCGCCGCACCTGCACGATGCGCCCCAGGCCATCGACGTGGCCCGACAGCGGGTGGCCGCCGATCTCGGCCCCGTCCTTCGCCGCACGCTCGGCGTTGGCCGCGCTGCCCTCGGTCAGGGCGCCGAGCGTGGTCAGCGCCAGGCTCTGCTGCATGACGTCGAAGGTGGCGCGCGACGGGCCGGCGTGCCCGGTCACCGTCAGGCACACGCCGTCGACGGCAACGCTGGCGCCGACCTCGAGCCCCTCGTCGAAGCCCGGCGGGAGGGCGAGCTCGAACGAGACGAGCCCCGGGCGCTCGACCCGGCGCGTCACGTGCGCCACCCCTTGCACGATGCCGGTGAACATGTGGCGCAGCATAGCAAGACGCACCGCCCGGCACGGGCGCGCCCTTGCTCCTGCACGGGCGGGCCCTTGCTCCGGCGGCGCGCGCCCCTACCCCGGCACGGGCGCGCCCTTACCATTCCGCCATGTCCGCCCTGCCCCCCACGTCGACGGTTCCGGCCCGCATCCCCGGCGCGCGCTTCATCCACAGCCCCGGGCCGACCCGGGTGCCCGACGAGGTGATGCACGCGATGCAGCGACCGATGATGGACCTGATGGACCCGCGCGTCGCGGCCGTCATCGCCAGCTGCGAGGCCGGCGTGCGTCGACTCGTGCGCAGCGGGCGCGCCGACGTCTTCTTCTACGCCGCCAACGGCCACGGCATGTGGGAAGCGGTGACGACCAACCTCAGTGCCCCCGGCAAGGCGCTGCTCGTCGCCGGCGGCGGCCACTTCTCCGACAGCTGGGCCATGCAGACCGAGGTGCTGGGCAGCACCGTGCTGCGCACGCCGTACCGCGAAGGCCATCCGATCGACGTCGCCGCGATCGAGGCCGCCTTGCGCGACGACCGGGCGCATCGCATCGCCGCCGTGCTGGTCGTGCATACCGACACCTCGAGCGGCATCACCAGCGACCTCGGCGCGATCCGGCGCGCCATCGACGCCGCACGTCACCCGGCGCTGTTCGTGGTCGACGCCGTGGCGTCGCTCGCCGCCGCGCCGCTGCCGATGGATGATCTCGGCATCGACGTGCTGATGAGCGCCTCGCAGAAGGGCCTGATGATGCCGCCGGGGCTGGGCGTCGCCGCGGTCAATGCGAGGGCGATGGCCTTCAGCGAGGCCCACCCGGGGCCGCGCTTCTACTGGGACTGGGTGCGCCGCAGGAGCGACCTGCAGTACCGCAAGTTCTGCGGCACGCCGCCACTGGCTCATCTTCAGGGCCTGGAGGCGGCGCTGGGGCTGATCGAGCGCGAGACGCTCGACGGCGTGCATGCGCGGCACTGCCGGCTGGCCGGCGCCGTCCATGCGGCGGTCGGCCGCTGGGCCACCGCCGGCGTGCTGGGCCTGCACTGCCGCGTGCCCCGGGCCCTATCGGCCTCGGTGACGGCCATCGAGGTGCGGGCCGGCAGCGGTGTCGACCCCGAGCAGGTGCGCAGCGTGGCGCGCGAGCGCTTCCAGGTCGCCATCGCCGGCGGCCTCGGCCCCCTCGCAGGCCGCGTGTTCCGCATCGGGCACCTGGGGGACATGAACGAGGCCACGATCCTGGGTGCGCTGGCCGGCGTCGAGGCCGCACTGCGGGTGCTGAACGTGCCGCACGGCCCCGGCGCGCTGGAGGCGGCGATCGCGGCGCTCAGCCGCGAGCCGGGCGGCGATGGCTGAGGTGCCGGCCGGCATGCCGGGTGCGGCCGACGCTGCCGAGGCCGCACTTGCGCATGGGTTCAGCCTGAGCGCGCCCCCGCCGGGCTTTGCCGACGATCCGGCGCCGGTGTGGGCCGCACTGCGCCGGCACGACCCGGTGCATGCCCTCGGCCCCGGCGTGCTGTACCTCACGCGCTACGACGACGTGCTCGCCGTCTACCGCAGCCCTCACGTGAGCAGCGACAAGAAGAAGGAGTTCGCGCCCAGGTTCGGCGTGGGCACGCCGCTGTACGAGCACCACACCACGAGCCAGGTGTTCAGCGATCCGCCGCTGCACACCCGGCTGCGCCGCATCCTGATGGGCGCGGTGAACCAGCGCGCCATCCAGCGCATGGAGGCCGGGGTGTTGACCATGGTCGACGCGCTGCTCGATTCGCTGGCGGACGAGAGCGCACCCGACCTCATCGAGCACTTTGCTGCACGCATCCCGGTGGAGGTGATCGGCAACCTCCTCGACATCCCGCGCGACGAGCGCGGGCCGCTGCGCGAATGGTCGCTCGCCACGCTGTCGGCGCTGGAGCCCGCCCCCGCCCCCGCCGTGCTCGCCCGCGGTCAGGCGGCAGTGGCGGAATTCCTGGCCTACCTGAAGGACCTGGTCGCGCGCCGCGCCGCCCACCCCGGCGACCCCGAGGTCGACGTGCTGACGCGCCTGATGCAGGGCGACGCCAACGGGCAGCTCTCCGAGAAGGAGCTGCTGCACAACTGCATCTTCCTGCTCAACGCCGGCCACGAGACCACCACCAACCTGATCGGCAACGGCGCGCACGCGCTGATGACGCACCGCGACCAGCTCGAGCGCCTGCTCGCCGAGCCGGCGCTGATCAATCCGGCCATCGAGGAGCTGCTGCGCTACGAGAGCCCGATCCAGATCAACAACCGGCTCAGCACCGCGCCGATCCGGCTCTCCACCGGCGAGGTGCCCGCGGGCACGTACATCAACCTGGCCATCGGCGCGGCCAACCGCGACCCGGCCGAGTTTGCCGAACCCGAGCGGCTCGACATCGGCCGCAGGCCGAACAACCACCTCGCCTTCGGCCAGGGCGCGCACGCCTGCAGCGGCATGAACGTGGCCCGGATGGAAGGCCGCATCGCCATCGGCCGGCTGTTCGCGCGCTACCCGGCAATGGCACTGGCCGGCGGACCGGACGGCGGGCCCGAGCGCGACCGGCGCCTCCGCTTCCGCGGCTTCCGGCGGCTGCCGGTGCGCCTGGGCTGAGCGGGCCGTCGGACCCGCGGGGCGGATTCGGTGCAGCGCTTCGACATCCACCGCGAGGTCGAGAGCGCGCGCACGCTCGACGCACGCTTCTACCTCGACCCGGCGGTGTTCGAAGCGGTCCGCGAGCGCGTCTTCGCCAGCTCCTGGTTGTGGCTGGCCGACCTGCGCGAGGTCGCTGCGCCCGGCCACGTGGCGCCACACGTGCTGATGCCCGGGCTGCTTGACGAGCCGCTGGTGCTCGTGCGCGACGGCACCGGCGCGCTGCGTTGCCTTTCCAACGTCTGCACGCATCGCGGCAACCTGCTGGTGCCGGCGGCGGGCCCTGCGAGCCAGCTGCGCTGCGGCTACCACTCACGCCGCTTCGGCCTGGACGGCCGCATGACCTTCATGCCCGGGTTCGAAGGCGCCTGCGACTTCCCGTCCGCGGCCGACGACCTGCCCGCCGCGAGCCTCGTGCCCTGGCAGGGTCACGCGCTCGTGAACCTCGACGCGGGCGCGGCGCCGCCCGCCTGGCCGGCATGGGTGGAGCGACGCATGGCCGGCGTGCTGCCCGGCGGCGTGTCGAACCTGCAGGCCTGGCCCTTGGCCGCCGAGCGCGCCCGCAGCTTCGAGTTCGACGCCCACTGGGCGCTCTACGTCGAGAACTACCTCGAGGGCCTGCACATCCCCTTTCTGCACCCGGGCCTGAACGCCGCGCTCGACTGGAGCGGCTACCGCTACGAGCTGTTCGAGGGCGGCAACCTGCAGGTCGCGCTGGCGCGGCCGGGCGACCCGGCCTTCGAGCCCGGCCCCGGCGCGGTCGACCACGGCCAGCGTATCGCGGCCTGCTACTTCTGGCTGTTCCCGAACCTGATGCTGAACTTCTACCCCTGGGGCCTGTCGCTCAACCTGGTGCTGCCGCTGGCGCCGGCGCGCACGCGGGTGATCTTCCGCAGCTACGTGGCCGACGCCTCGAAGCTGGCCACCGGCGCGGGCGCGGCCCTCGACCCGGTGGAACTCGAGGACGAGGCCGCGGTGGTGCAGGTGCAGCGCGGCATCCGCTCGCGCCTGTACCGCGGGGGTCGCTACTCGCCGCAGCACGAGCGCGGCGTGCACCAGTTCCACCGCCTGCTGGCGGCAGCACTCGGGTGACCCGGGCCGTGGGCACACGAGCCAACGAGCCCTCCGCCTGCCCCTGCGGCAGCGGCCCCGCGTACGCCGCCTGCTGCGGCCGCTTCCACGACGGCCCGCAGCGCGGACTGGCACCGACGGCCGAGGCGCTGATGCGCGCCCGCTACAGCGCCTACGCGTTGGGCCGCGACGACGTCCTGCTCGAGACCTGGCACCCGTCCACGCGCCCGGCCGCGATCGAGCCGCGGCCCGCCGGGCTGCGCTGGCTCGGTCTCACGGTGCGCCACCACGAGACGACCGGACCCGACACCGCGACGGTGGAGTTCGTGGCCGTCAGCAAGCTCGGAGGCCGCGCCGACCGCCTGGTGGAGAAGAGCCGCTTCGTGCGCGTGGCCGATCGCTGGTTCTATCTCGACGCGGCCGGCTGAGCACGACCGCAGCACGCCCCGGCGTCGGCCCTCGGGTGGGGCTCAGCGAGTGGGGGACCATCCAGCGTGGCCGGGGGGGCTGTCCGAGACGTCCCGACCCAGGCGTAGAGCGCAGGCGTAGCGCGGGCTACGGCGAGCACTTGCAACGCCGAGCGGGGCGGCGCGGGCAGTCACAGCGGCCATGATGGATGGCCTCTCACCCTCTCAGCCAAGGCGGCGCGCCCAGTCGTCCGCGTCGAAGCCGACGGTGATGGCCCCGTCGGGCCACTCCGCCACCGGCCGCTTGACGATGCTCGGGTGGGCGAGCAGCAGCGCGCGCGCCGAGGCCGCATCGACCACGGCCGCGCGCGCGGCGACGTCGAGCTTCTTCCACGTCGTGCCCTGGCGGTTGACGACCCGCTCCCAGCCGGCTGCCGCCAGCCAGGCGTCGAGCCGCGCGGCGGGCAGGCCCTGCTTCCTGAAGTCGTGAAAGGGCGCCTCGACGCCGCGCCCCTCGAGCCAGGCGCGTGCGCGACGGACCGTGTCGCAGTTGGGGATGCCGTACAGCGTGGGCACGCTCAGCTGCGCGCGTCGCTGGCTGTCTCGCAGCGCGGATCGTTGTTGTAGCCGGCCCCGACGGCACGGCCGTCCGGGCCGAACTGCACCTGGAACCAGAGGCAGTCGTTGGTGGGATAGCGCCACGACCACAGCTCGCCGTCCGGATGGCGCACGCGCTGCCGCTCGCCGGGCGTGCCGAGCGCGCGCCGCACCTCCTCGGCCGACAGGCCCGGGGCGCGTTCGGCGAAGGCCGCGAACTGAGGTTCGCCGAGTACCTGGCTCGCGGCACGCACCCGCCCAGCGGCATCGAGGTCGATCATCCAGGTGGTGCGGCCGTAGGGTCCGCTCGCGTACTCGAGTCGCTCGCCGCCGCCGGGGACGGCATAGCGCGCGGTGGGCGTGCCCCAGACGGACTCCACGGCCTCGCGCGCCGTGCCCGGCGCCGGCGGCGCGCTGCCGCAGGCCGCCAGCAGCAGAGCACCGGCGGCGGCCAGCGCCTTCGGTACCCGACGAGAGAGCGTGTTCATCGGCGGGATCATGGCACGACGGCGCACCGCCTTCGGGCCGGGCGGGCGCCGCGTGCCATCATCCCTCCGCCATGCCCGAGCCCGCCACCGCCGACCCGCCCGAGCGCGTGCTGCTGCTCGGCGCGAGCGGCACGATCGGCCGCGCCACCCTGGCCGAGTTGCGCGCACGCAGCCATGGCGTCGTCTGCCTGGTGCGGCCGGGCGGCACCGCGCGGCTCGGCCCGCTGCCAGAGGGCGTCACCGTGCGCGAGGCCGACCTCACCGCGGCCAATGCCGACAGCTGCCGCGAGGCCTTGCGCGGCGAGCGCATCGACGCCGTCGTGTCGTGCATGGCCTCGCGCCAGGGCGCGCCGGCCGATGCCTGGGCCGTGGAGCACCGCGCCCAGCGCCACGCGCTGCAGGCAGCGCGGGCGCAAGGGGCGCGCCGCTTCGTGCTGCTGTCGGCCCTGTGCGTGCAGAAGCCGCACCTGGCCTTCCAGCATGCCAAGCTCGCCTTCGAGCGCGAGCTTGCGGCATCCGGCCTGGACTGGACCGTCGTGCGCGCCACCGCGTTCTTCAAGTCGCTGTCGGGCCAGGTGGCGCGCGTGCGCGCCGGCCGTCCCTACCTCGTGTTCGGCGACGGCCGGCTCACGGCCTGCAAGCCGATCGCCGACGCGGACCTGGCCACCTACCTCGTCGACTGCCTGCACGACCCCGCGCGCAGCGGGTGCGTGCTGCCGCTGGGCGGCCCGGGGCCGGCGATCACGCCGCTCGAGCAGGCGCACGCGCTGTTCGAACTGCTCGGCCGTCCGCCCCGCATCCGCCACGTGCCGGTGGAGCTGATGCGGGGCATCGCCGGCACGCTCGGCGCCGCGGCCCGGCTGCTGCCGGCGCTGCCGGCGCTGGAGGCCAAGGCCGAGTTCGCGCGCATCGGCCTGTACTACGCCACCGAGTCGATGCTGGTGTGGGACGCGGTCGCCGGCCGCTACGACCCCGACCTGACGCCCGGCTTCGGCACGCGGACGCTGCGCGAGCACTACGCGGCGCTGCTGCGCGGCGAGGTGGCCGACGACCGGGGGGCGCACGCGGTGTTCTGACAGTCCGGAGCCGGCAGTCGCGAGCCACATGTTCGCTGCGCCGCCCGACCGTGGAACGCGCCATCCTGTGGCCTCCCCGGGGGATGCACGACGGATCCACCGAGGGCATCCATCGGCCGTGGCGGCCCACCGTGGCGCCCCGGCGTCATCGATCCCGGAGTGCCTGCAGGAGCAGCCGGCGTATCCTTCGCTGCCACGATTCCCGGCCTGAACCAACGGAACGGGAGAGACGCCGATGCCGATCAGGAACGGACGAGCAGCCGCGATCCTGCTTTACCTCCCGCTGGCGCTCCTGTTGGCAATGTCCTCCGCCTGCAGTCGCCGGGAACCCATCGCCGAACGCACCCTGGAGTTTCCTGCGGGTGGTTCGCTCGGCAGGCTCTGGATCGTGGAGGAGAACCCTTCCTTCCTCAGCCGTTCCGGCGAGGTCGACAAGGGTGACGCCCGAGGGCGGCTGCGGATCGCGGTGCCATCCGGCTGGCAACTTGAGCTGCGAGTCAGCGCCCAGGGAGCGACTGATCTCTCCGGGCTCTCCCGCCTGAACGCTGCCGACTTGTGGGGTCTGTCCTTTCACAACCTCCCCGTAGGCGATGATGAGCTGCGGCACATCGTGCCGCTTACCGGGTTACGGTTCCTGGATCTCTCGAACACCAGGATCACGGGGCGGGGCCTTGCCCGACTCGAGGGACTCCGCAACCTGCAGATCCTCGACCTGACAGGCTCCGCCATCACCGATGCCGGCCTCGCGGGATTGGGTCACTTCTCCGGCCTGCGGGTCTTGCGCTTGTCGAAGACGGCGGTCAGCGACGCGGGGCTCGTGTCCATCCGCGGGCTGACGGCACTGGAGACGTTGGCGCTCTACTACACGAAGGTGGGTGACGCAGGAATGGCGACAGTCGGCCAGCTGACTGCATTGGACTCACTGGACCTCGGCTGGACACAGGTCACCGATGCCGGGCTGTCCCATGTGGCGGGACACCCGAAACTCCGGTGGCTCCGCTTGGACTCCACCGCGGTTTCCGACGAAGGCCTGCGGAAGCTTCGAGCGCTTTCCGGACTCCACACCCTCAGCCTGAACGACACGGCGGTCACGGCGGCGGCTGTGACCGCGTTTGGACAGGCACTTCCGCATTGCACCGTCGAGGCCAATCGGCTCGACATGCGCAAGCTCTTTCCCTCCCGCTATGCGCGCTGAGGCCATGGCCCGACCACCATCCTGTCGGCGTGGACCACCTCGTGATCCGGCGGCGGACAGAAAGTGCAACCCGTGGCGCTTCGGCATGAACGTGCACATGGGGATGAGGCCGACCCGGGGCTGATCAGAGGCGTGGCGTGCACGGCGGCCGACGAGGCGGACGCGGCCGACGCAGCCCGCGGTCGCGGGCTGCAGCGCGGCCAGGCGACCGCAAGCCGTCACCGCGCCGCCGCAGGCGCCCCCCTCTGCCGCGCCTCGTGCAGCTGGTGCAGCGTGATCTTGCGCACCTCCACCTTGCTCTGCTCGATGTGCGTCTTCAGCAGCATCTGGGCCGCGTCGAGCTTGCGCTGCAGCACGGCGCGCAGGATCTTGGCGTGCTCGTGGTAGGTGGCCTCGACGCGGTCGGGCCGCGTGAAGTCGAGCCGCCGCACGATTCGGATGCGGTCCGTTGCTTCCTGGTGCACGCGCGCCATCTCGGCGTTGCCGGTGGCCGCCACCAGCGCGGCGTGGAAGCGCTCGTCCAGTTCGCCGACGGCCTTGGGATCGGCCAGCCGTTCGGCGGCCGGCACCAGCCAGGCGGCCTTCAGCTCGTCGAGCGCGGGCGGGTCCTGGCGCCGCGCGACGAGCCGGCTCACCGCGGCCAGCTCGAGCACGATGCGAAGGTCGTACAGCTGGTCGAGCAGCGCGAAGTCGATCGGGCGGACGAACCAGCCGGTCTTGCTCTCGACCTCGAGGAAGCCCTCGTTGCGCAGCCGGAACAGCGCCTCGCGCACCGGCGTGCGGCTGACGCCCAGGCGCTGGCCGATCTCGGCCTCCGAGAGCCTGTCGCCGCTGACCCAGTGGAAGTCGTGCAGCTCGGCCTTGAGCCGGGCGTAGACCTTGTCGGCGAGGTGGGCGCGAGGGCTGCGCGGCAGCGCGGGGGGCGTCACGCCCTGGATCATGCCTCGGCGTCCGGCGGTGCCACCACGTGCCCGATGGGGATGCGTTGCGGCACGGTGTGTCAGCGGGCGAAGTGGCAGGCCACCCACTGCGGCGCTGCGGGCGGCTGCGCGGCGGCGGCGGGCCGCATCGCCAGCGCCGGCATCTCGCGCGCGCAGCGATCCTCCCCGCGCGGGCAGCGGCCGTGGAAGCGGCACACCTGCGGCGGCGGGTCGATCGGGCTCGAGATCTCGCCGCTCAGGCGCACGCGCGGGCCCTGGCCCGGGATGGCCGACACCAGGGCCTGCGTGTACGGGTGGCCCGGCGCGCGGAACACCTGCTCCGACGGCCCCACCTCCACCAGCCTGCCCAGGTACATCACGGCCACGCGGTCGGTGAGCAGCCGCACGACGTTCAGGTCGTGCGAAACGAAGAGGTAGGCCAGCCCCAGCTCGGAGCGCAGCCGGGCCAGCAACTGCAGCACCACCGCCTGCACCGAGACGTCGAGCGCCGCGGTGGGTTCGTCGAGGATCAGCAGCCGCGGGCGCACCGCCAGCGCGCGGGCGATACCCACACGCGCCTTCTGCCCGCCGGAGAGCTGGTGCGGAAAGCGCCCGAGCAGCTCGAGCGGCAGCCCGACCTGGCTCGCCACCTCGTCCACCCGCTCGTCGGCGGCGCGGCCCTGCAGGCCGCCGAGCAGGCGCAGCGGCTCGCCGATCGTGTCGCGCGCGGTGTGGCGAGGGTTCAGGCTGTCGGTCGGGTCCTGGAAGACCATCTGAATCTCCGCGCGCAGCGGGTGCCGCGCGAAGCGCCGGGCGGGCAGTTCGGCCAGGTCCTGGCCCTCGAACAGGATGCGGCCCGCGCTCGCGTCGAGCAGGCGCGCCAGCAGGCGCACCAGCGTGCTCTTGCCGCAGCCCGACTCCCCGACCAGCCCGAGGCTCTCGCCCGCGGCGATGGCGAGCGACACGTCGTCCACCGCGTGCAGCTTCGCGCCCCGCCGGCCGGCGACGTCGAAGCGGCGCGACAACCGCTCCACCTGAAGCAGCGGCTCAGCCATGGGCGGGCTCCGATGGCATGGGCGCAGCGGCTGCAGCTGCGAGCGGGTGCCAGCAGGCCACGCCATGCAGGTCGGCCGGGTCGATCCGCGGCCGCTCGCTGCGGCACCGCACCTGGGCGCGATCGCAGCGCTCGGCGAAGCGACAGGCTGGCAGGTCGGCGCGGCGCAGGTCGGGCAGGCTGCCGGGCACCGGCACCAGGCTGTCGACGCGGCTGCTGGCGTCGGGCGTGCTGCCGATCAGGCGCGCGGTGTAGGGATGGCGCGGCGCCGCGAACAGCGCCCGCGTCGGGGCGCGCTCCACCGCGTGCCCGGCGTGCATGACGACGATGCGGTCGCAATGCTCGGCGGCCAGCGCCAGGTCGTGCGTGATGAACAGCGTGGCCATCTGGCGCTCGCGCGCGAGGCCGGCGATCAGGTCCATGACCGCGGCCTGCGTCGTGACGTCCAGGCCCGTGGTGGGCTCGTCGGCGATCAGCAGGCTCGGGCGGCAGGCCAGCGCCAGCGCGATCATCACGCGCTGGCACATCCCGCCCGAGAGCTCGAACGGGTAGGCGTGCACGCGCCGCTCGGGGTCGGCGATGGCCACCTCGCGCAGCGCCTGCACGGCGCGCTCGCGCAGGCTGCGGCCGAGGTCGGGGCCGGTGGCTGCGGCGTGGCGGCGCAGCACGTCCTCGATCTGCAGGCCCACGGGGCGGATCGGGTTGAGCGCCGTGCGCGGGCTCTGGAAGATCATCGAAATCTCGCGCCCGCGCAGGTCCGCCAGCGTGCGGGCGTCGGCCTGCAGCAGGTCCAGGCCACCGAAGGTGGCGCTGCCGCCGGTCACGCGCGCGGCGCGGTCGCTGATGCCCAGCAGCGCATAGCTGAGCACGCTCTTGCCCGAGCCGCTCTCGCCGACCAGACCGACGATCTCACCCTTGTGCAGCACGAGGTCCACGCCTTCGAGCGCGCGCACGGTGCCGCCGCGGGTACGGAACTCCAGGCAGAAGCCCCGCACGTCGAGCAGCGGGGGCTGGGACGCGGCGCTCACGTGCGCCTCCGGGGGTCGAATATGTCGCGCAGCGCGTCTCCGAGCAGGTTGAAGGTGAACACCGCGAGCATCAGCACCAGGCCCGGGAACAGGCTGACCCACCACTCGCCGCTGACGATGAACTGCGCCCCCTCGGCCACCAGGATCCCCCACTCCGGCGTCGGCGGTCGCACGCCCAGGCCGATGAAGCTCAGGCCGGCGGCGTTGAGGATCGCCCAGCCCATGTTCAGGCTCACCTGCACCATGGCCGGCGGCAGCGCGTTCGGGAACAGGTGCAGCGCCAGGATGCGCGCCTCGCCGTTGCCCGACAGCCGCGCGGCCTCGACCCAGCCGGCGTTGCGGCGCACGTTGGCCTCGGCGCGGGCGACGCGGATGTAGAACGGCAGGTTGATGACGGCGGTGGCCAGCACGATGTTGCCCACCGTGTTGCCCAGCGCGGCGACGATGCCCATCGCCAGCACGAACAGCGGAAAGGCCATGATGGTGTCGGCCAGGCGGCTGACGATGCGGTCCCACCAGCCGCCGAAGAAGCCCGCCGCCAGCCCGAGCGGCATGCCGATCACGAAGCTCAGCAGCACCGCGGCGAAGGCGATGCCCAGGTCGAGACGCGTGGCGACGACGACGCGCGAGAAGATGTCGCGCCCGAGCGCGTCGGTGCCGAACCAGTGCGACGCGCTCGGCGGCTGCAGGGCCACCGACGCATTGCTGGCCAGCGGGTCGTGCGGCACCAGCCAGGGGCCGAACAGCGCGAGCAGCACGAAGCCGACGAACAGCGCCGCCGCGGCGATGGTCACAGGGTTGTCCGCCAGCACGTGGCGCACGTGGGCCCAGGTGCCGCCGCGCGCCGTCGGCCTCGGGGCCGAGGGCGGGATCGGCGGCGCCGGCGGGGCCGGCGGGACTGCAGGCAGCGAGGCACTCATCGCTCAGCCCTCGATCGTGACCCGCGGGTCGATCAGCACGTACAGAAGGTCGACCAGCAGGTTCAGCAGCACGAACAGCACGCCCATCGCGAGCACGAAGCCCTGCACGGGCGCGTAGTCGCTGGCCGTCAGCGCGTCGATCGCGTAGCTGCCCACGCCCGGCCAGCCGAACACCTTCTCGATGATGACCGAGCTGCCGATCATGAAGCCGAACACCATGCCGAGCGTCGTCACCACCGGCAGCAGCGCGTTGCGCAGCGCGTAGCGCACGAGCACCGTGCCGGGCGTCAGGCCGGAGGCGCGCGCGGTGCGGACGAAGTCGGCCGACAGCACGGCGATCATCGATGCCCGCGTCATGCGGGCGATCGGCGCCATCACGAAGATGGCCATCGTCGCCACCGGGAGGATGAGCTGCTTGAAGCTGGCCCACCACAGGCCCGGGTCGCGCGCGATCGCCGCGTCGACCAGGTACAGGCCCGTGACCTGCGGCGGCGGCGACCACATCGGGTCGAGCCGGCCCAGCGGCGACGGCGCCCAGCCGAGCAGGAAGTAGAACACGTAGGCGAGCAGCAGGCCGGTGAAGAAGACCGGCAGCGAGACGCCGGCCGTGGTGACGAGCCGCGCCAGCTGGTCGAACCAGGATCCCGGCCGCACTGCCGACAGCACGCCCATCGGCAGCGCCACCGCGCAGGACAGCAGCAGCGCAAGCAGCACCACCTCCAGCGAGGCCGGCAGCCGGCGCAGCAGTTCGTCGCGCACCGGCTGGCCGGTGGTCAGCGACAGGCCAAGGTCGCCGCGGGCCAGCTGGCCCAGATACACGAAGAACTGCTCGACCAGCGGCTTGTCGAGGCCGAGCGACTTGCGCACCTGCTCCACTGCCTCCTGCGTGGCTGCGCCGCCCGCGAAGTAGGCGGCCGGGTCGCCCGGGATCGCCCGCGTCAGCAGGAACGTGATCACGACCACGCCGAGCAGGTTGGGCAGCGCCGAGAGCAGGCGCCTGAGGACCATGCGGCCCACGTCAGCCTCCCGCGCCGGCCGCCGGCGCCGGCAGCGCCGCGAGCACCGAGGCCAGCGGTGCCGCCCAGCCGACGATGCCGCCCTGGGCCACGATCATGTCGATCGTCGCGCGCTTGAACTCGGGGAAGTAGCTGGCGGTGGCCTCCTCCACCAGCAGGCAGTCGAAGCCGCGGTCGTTGGCCTCTCGCATGGTCGTCTGCACGCAGACCTCGGTGGTGACGCCCGCGATCACGAGCTGGGTGACGCCCAGGCCGCGCAGCACGGCTTCGAGCGGCGTGGCGTGGAAGGCGCCCTTGCCGGGCTTGTCGATGACGGCCTCGCCCGGCACCGGGGCCAGCGCCGGCACGATCTCGCAGCCGGGCTCGCCGCGCACCAGCAGCCGGCCCATCGGGCCCGGGTCGCCGATGCGCAGCGCCGGCTGCCCGCGGTCGCGCTTGGAGGGCGGGCAGTCCGAGAGGTCCGGGGCGTGCGACTCGCGCGTATGCACCACCGGCCAGCCGCGCGCACGCCAGGCCTCCAGCAGCGCGCGGGTCGGGCCGATCGCCGCGGCCAGGTGGCGCACGTCGTTGCCCAGCGCGGCGCCGAAGCCATCGGGCTCGATGAAGTCGCGCTGCATGTCGATGACCACCAGTGCCGCGTGGCCCGCAGCAAGCACGAATTCGAAAGGCCGCGCGTCGGTGACCATGCCGGTGGTGTTCAATGAAGTGTCCTCGGGTCCGCTGGCCCGGAAGCCGGCGCCGCATGGTGCGCACCGCCGCCCATGTGGCGACCGATGTCCAGCCGGTCGGCGCCCGCCGCGGCGCACTCGTGCACGAAGCGCCCGCCGCTCATCACCAGGACACGGTCGGCCACCTGCAGCAGTTCGTCGAGGTCCTCGCTGACCATCAGCACCGCACTGCCCCGGTCGCGGGCAGCGATCAGGCGCATGTGGACATCGGCCACCGCGGTGAAGTCGAGGCCGAAGGCGGGGTTGGACACGAGCAGCACGTCGGCCGGCTCGGACAGCTCACGCGCCAGCACGGCGCGCTGCACGTTGCCGCCCGACAGCGAGCCGATCGGCGCACCCTCGCCCTGCGTGCGCACACGGAAGGTGGCAATGAGCTCGCGCGCCTGCTTCTCCAGCGCCCCAGGCACGAGGAAGCCCGCGCGCGCGAACGGCGCCACGTCGAAGCTGCGCAGCCCGATGTTGGACGCCACCGACATCTGCGCCACGCAGCCGTTGCGCAGCGGCTCCTCCGGCAGGCCGCGCACCCGCAGGGCGCGGTTCTGCGCCCGCGTCGCCCGGTAGGGCCGGCCCGAGACGGTGACGCTGCCCGCGGCGCGGTCGCGCTGGCCGGCCAGCGCCTCCATCAGCTCGCGCTGCCCGTTGCCCGCCACGCCGGCGATGCCGACGATCTCGCCTCCGTGCACGTCGAGGTCGACGCCGTCGACGGCGGCCTGCCCGCGGTCCCCGGCGACGACGAGGCCGCGCAGGCTCAGGCGCACCTCGCCTCGTGAGGCGGCGGCGCGCGGCAGCGGCTCGCTGGACGTCGCCTCGCCGCGGGCGCGCGGGTCGTCGCCGACCATCAGGGCCCCGAGGGCCGCCGGGCCGGTGGCCGCCACCGCACAGGCGCCCGCCAGGCGGCCGCGCCGCAACACGCTCACATCGTCGGCGAAGGCCATCACCTCGCGGAACTTGTGCGTGATCAGCACCACGGTGGTCTGCCCGGAGTGGGCGCGCTCGCGCAGCGCGCCGAGCACCTCGTCGGCCTCCTGCGGGGTGAGCACGGAGGTCGGCTCGTCGAGGATCAGCAACCGCGGCCGCAGGTACAGCTGCTTGAGGATTTCGAGCTTCTGCTTCTCGCCGGCCGACAGCTGGGCCGGCGTCGCGTCCAGGTCGAGACGGAAAGGCGCCGCGGCCATGAAGTCGGCCAGTTCGGCGCGCACGCGCCGCCAGTCGATCACCGCCGGCAACTCGCCGCGGGCGATCAGCAGGTTCTCGGCCACGGTCATGCCCGGCACGACGGTGAAGTGTTGGTACACCATGCCGATGCCGAGCGCCCGGGCGGCGCCCGGCGAGCCGATGTCCACCTCTCGGCCGTTGATCAGCACCGCGCCGGCGTCGGGCCGCTGGTAACCGGCCACGCACTTGACCAGCGTGCTCTTGCCCGCGCCGTTCTCGCCCAGCAGGGCATGGACGGTGCCCGGCTGTACGACGATCGACACATCCTCCAGAGCGGTAAAGCCCCCGAAGCGCTTGCCCAGCGCATAGGTCTCGAGGCGAAGCGCGGTCACGCGGCGGTCCTCATGCGGCGCGCAGGCCATCCAGGCCGGCCAGGACGGCCGTCGAAGGCGCCACGGCGCCGAACACGCCGCCCTGCATCGTCACCATCTTCAACGCGGCCAGGTGGTTGCCGAGGTCGGTGGCACCGGTGCCGTCCTCGACGATCAGGCACTCGAAGCCGCGGTCGTTGGCCTCGCGCATCGTGGTGTGCACGCAGACGTCGGTGGTGATGCCGGTCAGCACCAGGTTGCGGATGCCGCGCGTGCGCAGCACGAGCTCGAGGTCGGTGGCACAGAAGCTTCCCTTGCCGGGTTTGTCGATCACCACCTCTGCCGGCAGCGGCGCGACCTCTGGGATAACTTCCCAGCCCGGCTCGCCACGCACCAGGATGCGGCCGCAGGGACCGGGGTCGCCGATGCCGGCACCGATGCGTTGCGAGCGCCAGCGCTTGTTGGCCGGCAGGTCCGACAGGTCGGGCCGGTGGCCTTCGCGGGTGTGGATGACGTGGAAGCCGCCGCCGCGGAAGGCCGCCAGCAGGCGCGAGATCGGGCCGATCGGGGCCCTCGTCAGCGACAGGTCGTAGCCCATCTTGTCGACGTAGCCGCCGACGCCGCAGAAGTCGGTCTGCATGTCGATCACGACGAGCGCCGTGTTGCCCGGACGCAGATCGCCGTCGAAAGGCCAGGGATAGGGGTCGGCGGCGATCGTGGCCATCACGCTGCCCCTCCCTCTTCCAGCGGATTCTCCTCCGGGCCG
>Ga0068877_10002176_pt1 | contig 15976 bp, 14 predicted proteins | sample NOAtaG_FD_66437 | JGI IMG/M metagenome (GOLD analysis project Ga0068877, IMG submission 66437) | Freshwater lake microbial communities from Lake Erie, under a cyanobacterial bloom - NOAA_Erie_Diel6S_1000h metaG | ecosystem: Environmental > Aquatic > Freshwater > Lake | place: USA: Ohio, Lake... | reverse complement strand
CGCGCAGGCCGGCCACGGCCGCCGGGCCAGCGTCTACACCGACTACACCTTCGCGGTGTGGAGCCGCGCGCCGGCCGACGCCGCCGAAGCGGCCGCTGTGGTGGACGCCATCGCGCGGCGCGAGCCGGCGCCGCCGTTTCCGCGCCCGGATGCGTCGCCTGATGAAGCCGGCGCGGCCTTGCAGCTGCTGCCGTTTGCCAAGGCCTACTCGGGCCTCAGCGATGCCGAGTTCAAGGCCGTCGACCGCGTGATCCGCGCCACCACGGTGGACAAGTTCGGCCCCGTGCGCAGCGTGCGGCCGAGCCTGGTGTTCGAGATCGGGTTCGAGGGCATCGGCGCCAGCCCGCGCCACAAGAGCGGCGTGGCGGTGCGGTTTCCGCGCATGTTGCGCCTGCGGCCCGACAAGCCGCTGCACGAGGCCGACACGCTGGCCACGCTGCGCGCGCTGGCCTGCCTGCACTCGATCTGACCCACACTTGCAACGCCGGACGACCAACACCTCGGTGGCAGGGGCCGAGGGTCCGTCTGCGACCGCACCCTCAGTTCACGACAGCCTCCGCGCAGGCCTGCGCCCGCATCGCCCTCGCCGCCGCGCGCGCCCGTCGCTGCCGTCGCCCAGATCATGCAGTCGGAGAGCTCACGCACCCGAGAGCTCGGCGGGAAGTGGCTGGCCAGTGCCGGCCATGCGGCCAAGCTGAAAGAGTCGCCGCTGGTGATGCGCGACTTCGAGATCAGGCACAGCCGCGCCACCGACACGAGCCACCACGGCGAGTACGAAGGCAAGATCACGGAGTCGGCGAAGTCGGTCGCTCAATCGATCGATGCGCTGAGGCCGCTGCTCCAGGGCGAGCAGGAACTCGCGATGATGAGCAAGCTCGGAACGGGCTGGGCCCAGTACAGCAAGGCCATTGAGGAAGCCCTGCACCCACTCGGACAGTTCACCGCGCATGTGTTCGACCGCGCCCGTGAAGCGGTCTTGGCGTGGCAGGCGGAGTTCCGCCGCGGCGCCGCCACCATGGTCAGCCTCGAGCGGATGCAGCGCTCACTGTTCGATACCGTGCGCAAGGTGCGTGTCGGCTCCGGGCACGTGGCCACCGCCAGCGTCGAGATCGCCCAGGGCAACAGCGACCTGGGCTCGCGCACCGAGCAGCAGGCCCGAAGCCTGCAGCAGACAGCCGCGACGATGTCGCAACTCGGCACCACCGTGCGCCACAACGCCGACAGCGCGTTTCAGGCCGATCGGCTGGCCAGGGGTACGGCGCGAGTGGCCTTGCAAGGCAGGCAGCGTGGCCGCCATCGGCCGCGTCAGCGACACCGTCGCCGAGCTCTGCTCGGCCAGTGCCGAGCAGAGCTCGGGCGTCCACCGGGTCAGCCAGACCGTGACGCAGATGGACCAGACGACGCAGCAAGACGCCGTGCTGGTGGAAGAAGGCGCTGCCGCGGCCGAGTGCCTGCGCCAGCAGGCGCAGCAGCCGGTGTAGGCAGTGGCGGCTGCGGCTCAGCGCAGACGGCCGATGTAACGGTCGGACCGGTCCTCTTTCTTCTGGGGTGCCTGCGACTCCGCAGCCGGCGCGGGCGGTGCCGCCGGCGGGTCGAGGCGGACCATGCCGAGCGCCTGCATCAGCTCGAGCCCGAGCACGATGAGCGCTTCATCGTCGGAGTCCATCAGCTGCTGCAGCGTGGCCTTCGCAAACGCCGGGTCCTGCGCGAAGCGGACGACGTCGAACGCCCTTCCGGAGCGCGCAGCGTGCGTGCGCAGGCGGGCGATCTTCAGGAGCGTCTGCTGTTCCATGGCGGTCGCGGGCGGGGCTGAGGGTCGAGGGGCGGTGGCCTGAGCTCGGCTCAAACTCAAGAGACTGGGCGCGTCAGATATTAGGTCTGTGGCGACCCGGCGACACAGGAACAAACCCGTCATCAGACCTGCATTCATGGGGACCCGGGGCGCGCTTCCATGCGCGGCCTCGGGCTTGGCATCGAACAGGCAGGTCGGCACGCCGCTTCTCGCGGCCTTCTTCCCGGGGCCTGCTGCCTACGATCTGGCGCATCTGCATCCCCGTGGAGGAAGCCGGATGGACTCCGCCATCGCCGAACCGACCGCCGAATCGACAGTCGAGACCGATCGCCGCCTGAGCGCCGCCGTGCGCGACGGCAGCGCCACGCTGCAGCAACTGATGGACGAGGCGCAGCGCCTGCAATCGGCCGGCGAAGCCGCCGCCGCCGCGCGCGCCTACGAGGTCTGGCTCGGTGCGACGCGCCAGCCGCTGCAGCACCTGGCCTGCTTCAACTGGGGCACGCTGCTGTCGGCCCAGGGTGACGAGGCCGGCGCCGAGCGCGCCTACCGGCGTGCGCTGGCGATCGATGCCGGCTTCGCCCCCGCGCTGCTGAACCTGGGCCACCTGATGGAGCGCCGCAGCGATGCCGATGGCGCGCTGGCCACCTGGCGCCAGGTCTTCGATGCCGTGCCACCCCCCACGCTCGACCACCGCCTGCATGCGCTGAACAACAGCGCGCGGCTGCTCGAGACGCAGCGCCGCTACCCCGAGGCCGAGGCGCTGATGGGCGCGAGCCTGGCGCTGAAGGCGGCGCAGCCCGACGTCATCCAGCACTACGTGCACATCCGCCAGAAGCAGTGCGCCTGGCCGCACGACAAGCCGGTGGGCGAGGTGACGCCGAACCAGTTTCTCTGCGGCACCTCGCTGCTGGCGATGATGGGCCTGAGCGACGACCCGGCACTGCAGCTGATGGCGGCGCAGCGCTTCGTGCACGACAAGGTGCCCAAGGCCACCGGCGTGCCGCTGTTCCTGCGCACGCCGGCGGCCACCGGCCGCATCCGCGTCGGCTACCTGAGCGGCGACCTGCACATGCACGCCGTGGGCTTGCTGACGCCCGAGTTGTTCGAGCTGCACGACCGCAGCCGCTTCGAGGTGAGCGCGTTCTGCTGGACGCCTGAATCCGCCACGCCGCAGCGCCAGCGCATCCTCAAGGCCTTCGACCAGGTGCTGCGCATCGGCGGCATCGACGACCTCACGGCGGCCAAGCAGATCGCGCTGGCCAGCGTGGACGTGCTGGTCGACCTGCAAGGCCTGACGGCCGGCGCGCGCCCCGGCATCCTGGTGCAGCGGCCGGCGCCGGTGCAGGTGAGCTACCTCGGGCTGCCGGGCACCTCGGCCGTGCCGGGCGTGGACTGGATGATCGTCGACGACTACACCATGCCCGCGGCGCTGGAGCCTTACTGCACCGAACGGCCGATCAGGCTGCCGGGCTGCTACCAGGTGAGCGACCGCCAGCGCGAGGTGGCACCGATCCCTGACCGAGCCGAAGGCCGCGCGCGCTACGGCCTGCCGCAGGACGCCTTCGTCTACTGCAGCTTCAACAACAACCACAAGTTCACCGCCGAGGTCTTCAGCGGCTGGATGCGCATCCTGGCCGCGGTGCCCGGCAGCGTGCTGTGGCTGCTGGCCGACAACGACACCTGCCGCGCGAACATGCTGGCCTGCGCGGCGGCACACGGCGTGGCGGCGGAGCGCCTGGTGTTCGCGCCGCGCGTGGCACCGGCCGAGTACCTGGCGCGCTTCACGCTGGCCGACCTGATGCTCGACACCTTCCCGTTCAACGCCGGCACGACGGCGTCGGATGCGCTGTGGATGGGCCTGCCCATCGTCACGCGCAGCGGCCGCACCATCATCAGCCGCATGGCCGGCAGCCTGCTCACCGCCGTGGGCCTGCCGGATCTCATCACCGACACGCCGGCCGACTACGAGCGCCTGGCCATCACGCTGGGCCGCCAGCCGGCGCGTGTGGCCAGCCACCGGCGCTACCTGGCCGAACACGGCCGCGCCTCGCCGCTGTTCGATGTGCCGCGCATCGTGCGCGACATCGAGCAGGCCTTCGAGCGCCTGGCGCTGCAGGCGCGAGAGAAGCGCGCCGCGGGGCTGGCCTCGTGAACTCGGCCTAGACGCGGGCCCCGCACACCCGCCTTCCGATGAGCACCGCCCCGGCCGCCTGGGACCTCGAGAACGACGCGCTCGCGCACGCGCTCGGCTGGCTCACGCGCCACCACGGCCGCGAGCGCAGCCCCGAGTCGCTGCTGGCGACGCTGCCGGTGCACGGCCGGCTGGCGCCCGACTTGGCCATCCGCGCGCTCGGCGAGGCCGGCTTCAGCGCCGGCCTCGTGCAGCGGCCGCTGGCCGAGATCAACGAGCTGCTGCTGCCCGCGGTGCTGCTGCTGAAGGAAGGCGACGCCTGCATCGTCGTGGCGCGCCACGCCGACGGCGGCCGCTACGACATCGTCATGCCCGGTCGCGAGCACCACGCCTGCCAGGCCAGCGAGGCCGAGCTGGCGGCCGAGTACACCGGCATCGCGCTGGTGGCCACGCCGCGGCCGCAGGTCACGGCCGGTGGCAGTGGCGGCGAGGGCGACGCGCGTCTGCTGGCCGACCCCTCGCAGCACTGGCTCTGGGGCACCATCCGCCGCTTCGTGCCCTACTACCGCAGCGCGCTGCTGGCGGCGCTGCTGTCGAACGTGCTGATGCTGGTGACGGGCCTCGTCACCTCGGTCATCTTCGACAAGGTGATCCCGCACCAGGCCTTCGTCACGCTGTGGGCGCTGGCCATCGGCGGCGCCTTGGCGCTGGTGTTCGACCTCACCGCGCGGCAGCTGCGCACCCATCTCATCGACATGGCCGGCCGCAAGGCCGACCTGCTGGTGGGCAGCATCCTCTTCCGCCAGACCCTGGGCCTGCGCATGGAGCAGCGGCCGCAGTCGGCTGGTGCCTACGCGCACCACCTGGCGCAGGTGGAGCAGGTGCGCGAGTTCTTCGCCTCGGCCACCTTGTCGGCGATCTCGGACCTGCCCTTCATCATCATCTTCGTGGCCATGGTCTTCGTCGTCGGCGGGCCGCTGGGCTGGGTGCTGGTGCTGGCGATACCGACGCTGCTGCTGGGTGCGGCGCTGCTGCAGGGCGCGATGCGCCGCGCCACGATGGCGCAGATGCACCAGATGGCCGATCTGCACGGCGTGCTCGTCGAGGCGGTGGACGGCATCGAGGACCTCAAGGCCGCTGGCGCGCAGGGCCGCTTCCTGCGCCAGTACGAAGAGGCCACGGCCGCCCAGGCCACGAGCCAGCTGAAGATGCGCCGGCTGCAGGCGCTGACGATGAACGTCTCGGCCGTGGCGCAGCAGGCGGTGACGCTGGTGCTGCTGGTCTGGGGCGTGTACCTGATCCACGCCCAGGTGGTGACGGGTGGCGCGCTCATCGGCGCCGTCATGTTCGCGGGCCGAGCACTGGCGCCGCTGGCGAGCGTCGTGCAACTCGCGACGCGCTACCAGGGCGCACGCGCGGCGATGCGCGCGCTCGACCACGTGATGAGCCAGCCCACCGAGCGCGAGGCCGGCAAGGTCTACGTGCCCAAGCGCGAGCTCTCGGGCCAGCTGGCGTTGGTGGAGGCTTCGTTCGCCTACCCCGCACCCGCGCTGCCGGGCGCGGTGGCCCAGGGCCAGGGACCGATGGTGCTGCAGCGCGCGACGCTGCGCTTCGCGCCGGGTGAGCGCGTGGCGGTGCTGGGCCGCATCGGCAGCGGCAAGAGCACGGTGCTGCGCCTGCTGGCGGGCCTGTACCTGCCGACGCAGGGGCAGGTCGAGGCCGACGGCGTGGACCTGCGCCAGATCGACCCCGCCGACTACCGCGCGAAGGTGGGCTTCGTGGCCCAGGACCCGCGCCTCTTCAGCGGCACGCTGCGCGACAACATCCTGCTCGACCGGCCCGCGGCCGACCCGTCCCGCCTGGGTGAGGTGGCGGCGCTCACGGGCCTGGACCGCCTGGTGAGCAGCCACCCGCAAGGCTGGGAGCTGCCGGTGGGCGAGGGCGGCTCGCTGCTGTCGGGCGGCCAGCGGCAGCTGGTGGCGCTGGCGCGCTGCCTCGTCACGCGTCCGCGCATCCTGCTCATGGACGAGCCCACGAGCAGCATGGACGCGCAGAGCGAAGTGGCATTCTTGCGCCAGCTGCGCCAGGCAGCACAGGAGACGACGCTGATCGTCGTCACGCACCGGCCGGCGGTGCTGGAGCTGGTGAACCGCATCGTCGTGGTCGATGCCGGGCGCGTGGTGATGGACGGGCCGAAGGAGCAGGTGCTGGCGGCGCTGTCGGGTGCCAAGCCTTCCGCGCCGCCGGCCGGCGCGCCCAGCAACGTGCACCTGCACCCGAGCTCGCAGCCGGTGCAGCGCGAGGCGTCGGTATGAGGCGGCCCGGCAGCTCCGTTCGGGGTGAGCCCATTACCTCCGTTCGGGCTAAGCCCATTACTTCCGTTCGGGCTGAGCCTGTCGAAGCCCTCGCCCCCGGCGCGACACCATGAGCCTCTTCTCCAAACCCAGCGGCCGCGAGCTCGGCCGCGACGACATGGCCTACGTCAGCCCGGTGGCGGCGGCGCAGGTCGTGGAGCCCGCGCCGGCGGCCATCTGGGCCGTGTACCTGATGCTGGCCGCGCTGGCGGTGGCGCTGGCCTGGGCGGCGTTTGCGCAGGTGGACATCGTCGCCAAGGCACCCGCCCGCGTGGTGCCCGAAGGCCGCGAGCAGGTGATTGCCAGCCTCGAGGGCGGCATCCTGCGCGAACTGCTGGTGCGCGAAGGGCAGGTCGTGGCCAAGGGGCAGCCGCTGGCGCTGCTCGACCCCACGCGCGTGGAGGCGCAGCAGGCCGAAGGCCAGACGCGCCGCTCGGCGCTGCAGGCCGCGGTCATCCGGCTGACGGCCGAAGTGGCCGGCAAGGCGCCCGGGTTTCCCGACGAACTGCCGGCCGCCGTGGTCGAGGCCGAGATGGACAGTTACGCCGCCCGCCAGCGGTCACTGTCGGAGGCCGTGGCGGCGCAGCAGCGCAGCATCGCGCTGCTCAACCGCGAGCTCGGCGTGGCCGAGTCGATGTCGAGCAAGGGCCTCATGAGCGAGGTCGAGGTGATGCGCCTGAAGCGCCAGGCCAACGAGCTGCAGCTGCAGGTGGCCGAGCGCGGCAACCGCTTCCGCCAGGACGCGCAGGCCGAGCTGGTGAAGGCGCGCAACGAGCTGGCGTTGCTCGACGAGCAGATGGTGGTGCGCGACGACGCGATGCGGCGCAGCACGCTCGTTTCGCCTGTCAAGGGCATCGTCAAGGTCGTGCGCCACCACACGCCGGGTGGCATCGTGGCCCCGGGCGCCACGGTGATGGAGGTGGTGCCCATCGCCGACAGCGTGCTGATCGAGGCGCGGGTGCAGCCGGCCGACATCGGCTTCGTGCGCGTGGGGCAGCCGGTGGAGATCAAGCTCAGCGCCTACGAGTACACGATCTTCGGCGCGCTGAAGGGCCGTGTCGAGGTGCTGAGCCCCGACGCACTGGGCGACCCCGAGCGCGCCGCGCAGCCGGGCGGCACCTGGTACCGCGCGCTGGTGCGGGCCGACGTCGCGGGCTTGGAGCACCGGGGCCAGTTGCTGCCGGTGATGCCCGGCATGGCCGGCAGCGCCGAGATCCGCACCGGCCAGCGCTCGGTGATGCGCTTCCTGTTGACGCCGATGCTGAAGAGCGGCGAGGCGTTTCGGGAGCGCTGAGCGGCGTTCAGCGCAGCTCGGTCACTTCGTCGCCCTCGGCCGCCACGCAGCCGTCGGCAATCGGCGTCCAGCCCTGGCGCAGCACCATGCGGCTCTTCGTGTGGCAGACCTCGAAGCGTTCGGCTTGCGGATGCAGCCGCTGCACGAAGGCCTCGATGGCCGCCGGCATGCTGACTTCGAAGCGCGCCTGCGCCAGCTGTTCGGGCGGGTGATCGTCGCGGTTCAGCCAGGGGCTGAAGGCGGTGAGCCAGAGGAAGGGGCGCGCCGGCAGCTGGAAGTCGGCGCCGCGGTAGCCCTGCTGGCGCAGCCAGCGCTGGGCCTGCTCGCGCGGGGGCGCCGCGGCGCTGAAGGGCCCGCCCCAGGCCGAGGCCATCAGCTCGGCCAGCCACTGGTTGCAGTTCTGGTAGACCAGTCCGTGGGCGTAGGCGTTGGCGCTGTAGCGCCCGCCGAGCAGCGACAGCGCCTTCGGTGCGTCGAGCGCCTCGGCCTCGAGCGAGCGGGCGGCGTCGCGCGGCAGCACCACCACCGAGAGGTAGCCCAGTTCGGGCTCCAGCGTGCCCATCAGGAAGGCCGTGAGCCCCTGGTCGAACAGGCGCGGCTGCTGCTCGTCGCAGGCGAAGTACAGCTGGCGCACGGCCCAGGGCGTTTCGGGGCTGGCGCGCAGTGCCACGCCGGCGTGCGAATAGCGCATGTCGAACCAGCTCAGTGCCAGGCCGCTGCGCGACACCAGCGCCACATCGGCGCCGCGCCGCTCGAGCTCCGTCCGCACACGCTGGCTCACCTGCAGAAGCACGTTCTGCTGCGCGGCGCTGAGCTCGGGGCTGTCGGTGCAGGACTGCAGCGACGCGGCCGCAGCCGGGCCGGCCGCGAGCGCGGCCAGGCAGCCCGCCAGCAGCAGGCCGGCCGCACGTCGGCGCACGCTCAGGCGCCGAGCTTGCGCGTGGCGAACTCGCGCCGCTGGGCGTCGTGCACGATCAGGAAGAAGGGCTCGCGCGCCTCGGCGGCAGTGCCGGCCGCCAGCGCCCAGCCGTAGCTGCGCTCGCGGGCGTGCAGCGTGCTGCCTTCGGCCAGCGCGGCCTGGCGCACGGCGGCCTCGGGCAGCACCAGCTCGAGCGTCGTGCTGGTGGTGGCGTCGAGCGCAGCCAGCGTCAGCTGCAGCCGGCCGGTGGTGCCGACCTCGGCCACGCGCACGATGCGGTAGTGGCCCTCGGCGATCTTCTTCTCGCCCTTGGACGAGTCGCTGCTCGAGCCGAAGGAGTCGGAGACGCTGCCCGACGAGGCCGACGAGCCCTCGGACGAGGCCGAGGAGGCCGAGCTCGCGGCGTGCGCCGGCAGCGTGGCGAGGGCCAGCGTGGCCAGCAGGGCGGTGACAGCGAGGGCGGCGGACTTGCGACGGACCATGGGCGTGCTCCTGGGGGGACGGGTTGCCGTCGATGCTACGGCGCAAACCGGCGCCGTGGCACGGCGGCTGCGGTCAGCCTGCAACAGCCGGTGCCACGGGTGTCGAGCCCTTCACGCCGGTCGCCTGCTTCACGCCCGGGCTGGCCCCGAGGCCCCCGGGCAGAGCGCCTGACTACACTCGCCGCGCATGGAGACCAAGTGGCTTGAGGACTTCGTGAGCCTGGCCGAGACGCGCAGCTTCTCGCGCTCGGCGCAGTTGCGGCATGTCACGCAGCCGGCGTTTTCGCGCCGCATCCAGGCGCTCGAGGCCTGGGCCGGCATCGACCTGGTGGACCGCTCGGCCTACCCCACGCGCCTGACAGCCGCCGGTGAAACGCTGCACGCGCAGGCGCTCGAGGTGCTCGAGGCCCTGCAGGCCACGCGCAACATGATGCGCAGCCACCAGGCGGCCGACCAGGACATGATCGAGTTCGCGGTGCCGCACACGCTGGCCTTCACCTTCTTCCCGCACTGGCTGATGGACCTGCGGCAGAACTTCGGCGCCGTGAAGACGCGCCTGACGGCGCTGAACGTGCACGACGCGGCGCTGCGCCTGACGGAAGGCGGCTGCGACCTGCTCATCGCCTACCACCACCCGAGCCAGCCGCTGCGCCTGAGCGACGACCGCTACGAGATGCTGGCGCTGTCGAGCGAGACGCTGGCGCCCTATGCCAAGGCCGGCGCCGACGGCCGGCCGATGTTCACGCTGCCCGGGCGGCCCGGCGAGCGCGTGCCCTTCCTCAGCTACGCCTCGGGCGCCTACATGGCCGGGCTGGTGGAGGCCATCCGCAAGCAGGCCGGCGAGCCGCTGGCGCTGGAGGCCATCTACGAAACCGACATGGCCGAGGGCCTGAAGGCGATGGCCCTCGAAGGCCACGGACTGGCCTTCCTGCCGCACAGCTCGGTGCGCAAGGAGCTGAAGGCGCGACGGCTCGTGGCAGCCTCGGCCGACCCGGCGCTGTCGCTGACGATGGAGGTGCGCATCTACCGCGAGCGCCCGGAGGCGGCGCGCCACCGCAAGCCGGCGGTGCAGGCGCTGTGGGACTACCTCGGTTATCAGGGACAACCCTGATCGTGCATGCCGCTGCCGCATGGCGCGCATGCGCATCGGCATTGGCAGCAGGGCGATGTCGGCCGCTACAGTCCGCCGCCGTTCCCCACCAACCGCCTTTTGGCCACGGTGGCACGCCCCGTGCATGCACGGGCTTCCACCCGGACGAACCACGGGGGCTGATTCCTAGAATCAGCGTCGGTGTCGTCCGTCGACGATGTTTCCAGGAGTCTCCATGATGAAGTCTTTCCTCACCGCTGCCGTGCTGGCCTTGCTGGCCACCGGTGTTGCCCAGGCCGATACGCTGGCCAAGATCAAGCAGTCCGGCGCGGCCTCGATGGGCGTGCGCGAGTCCTCCGGCGCCTTGTCGTACACGCTGGGTGACGGCAAGTTCGCCGGCTTCCACGTCGAGGTCTGCTCGCGTGTGCTGGCCGACGTGCAGAAGCAGCTCGGCCTGGCCAAGCTCGACGTCAAGTTCGTGCCCGTGACCTCGCAGAACCGCATTCCGCTGGTGCAGAACGGCACCGTCGACATCGAGTGCGGCAGCACCACGAACAACGCCACGCGCCAGAAGGACGTGGCCTTCGCCGTGACCACCTACGTCGAGGAAGTGCGCATCGCCGTGAAGGCCAGTTCCGGCATCACCAGCATCGCGCAACTGGCCGGCCGCAACGTGGCCACCACCACCGGCACCACCTCGGTGCAGCACCTGCGCCGGCACGAGCGTGGTGCGGGCATCAACTTCAACGAAGTCTTCGGCAAGGACCACGCCGACAGCTTCCTGCTGCTCGAAACCGGCCGCGCCGACGCCTTCGTGATGGACGGCCAGATCCTGGCCGGCAACATCGCCAAGGCCAAGAACCCGGCCGAGTTCCGCATCGTTGGAGAGGTCCTCTCGGTCGAGCCCATCGCCATCATGATCCGCAAGGACGACGCGCCCTTCAAGAAGGCCGTCGACGACAGCATCATCGCCATGATGCGCAGTGGCGAGATGGGCCGCCTGTACAACAAGTGGTTCACGCAGCCGATCCCGCCCACCAACACCAGCGTCGGCCTGGCCCTGAGCGAAGCCACCCGGGCCGCCTGGGCCAACCCGAACGACAAGCCGCTCGAGGACTACCTGAAGAAGTGATCGCCGGCCCCGCGGCTTGATGGCTGCGGGCCGCCAGGGGGCCTTGCCGGTCACGGCGGGCCCCTTTTTGCAGGCGGCGACGGCTCGAAAGAGCCGCGTCGACAGGAGGAGAGCGCCGCGTGGCGACTTGGGATTGGCAGGTCTTCTGCAAGGAGACCGTGACGGGTGAACAAATCGCCGGCTGCTTCGGCAAAGGCGGCAACATCACCTACCTCGACTGGATCATCTCTGCCTGGGGCTGGACGCTGAGCGTGGCCCTGCTGGCGCTGGTGGTGGCGCTGGCCGTAGGTTCCTTGATGGGCATCCTGCGCACCGCGCCCGACAAGCGGCTGGTGTTCATCGGCACGGCCTGGACGGAGCTGTTCCGCAACGTGCCGCTGCTGGTGCAGATCTTCCTCTGGTACCACGTGCTGCCGTCGCTGTTCAAGCCGCTGCAGGCGTTTCCGAGCTTCATCCTCGTGGTGCTGGCGCTGGGCTTCTTCACCAGCGCGCGCATCTCCGAGCAGGTGCGTGCCGGCATCCAGAGCCTGCCCAAGGGCCAGCGCTATGCCGGCCTGGCGATGGGCCTGACGCTGCCGCAGACCTACCGCTTCGTGCTGCTGCCGATGGCGTTTCGCATCGTCATCCCGCCGCTCACCAGCGAGAGCATGAACATCATCAAGAACTCCTCGGTGGCGTTCGCGGTGAGCATCGCCGAGCTGACGATGTTCGCGCTGCAGGCCGGTGAGGAGACCTCGCGCAACATCGAGATGTACCTCGCCGTGACGGGCCTGTACTTCATCAGTGCGTTCAGCATCAACCGGGTGATGCTGTTTGTGGAAGGTCGTGTCCGGGTGCCCGGCATGATCGGCGCGAAGTGAGGGCGGGGCGATGAATCTCGACTTCTCCTTCCTCAGCTGGGATGTCATCTCCAGCTTCGTGCTCAAGGGGCTGGTGTTCTCGTTCCAGCTCACGCTCATCGCCATGGTCGGCGGCATCATCCTGGGCACGCTGCTGGCGCTGATGCGGCTGTCGGGCAAGGCCTGGCTCGTGATCCCGGCGGCGGCCTACGTGAACACCATGCGCAGCATTCCGCTGGTGATGGTGATCCTGTGGTTCTTCCTGCTCATTCCGCTGATGACCGGCAAGCCCATGGGCGCCGAGCTGTCGGCCATGATCACCTTCACGCTGTTCGAGGCCGCGTACTTCTCGGAGATCATGCGCGCCGGCATCCAGAGCGTGCCCAAGGGCCAGGTGCACGCGGGCTACGCGGTGGGCATGACCTACCCGCAGACGATGCAGCTGATCGTGCTGCCGCAGGCCTTCCGCAACATGCTGCCGGTGCTGCTGACGCAGACCATCATCCTGTTCCAGGACACGAGCCTGGTGTACGCCATCGGCGCCTACGACCTGCTCAAGGGCTTCGAGATCGCCGGCAAGAACTTCAACCGGCCCGTCGAGACCTATCTCGTGGCGGCCGTCGTGTACTTCGTCATCTGCTTCTCGCTGAGCTTGCTCGTGCGGCGGCTGCAGAACCGAATCGCCATCATTCGCTAGGGCAGCCCCCATGATCGAGATCAAGAACGTCAGCAAGTGGTACGGCAGCTTCCAGGTGCTGACCGACTGCACCACCGCCATCCAGAAGGGCGAGGTCGTGGTGGTCTGCGGGCCTTCGGGCAGCGGCAAGAGCACGCTGATCAAGACCGTCAACGCGCTGGAGCCCTTCCAGAAGGGCGACATCACGGTCGACGGCATCAGCATCTCCGACCCCAAGACCAACCTGCCCAAGCTGCGCAGCCGCGTCGGCATGGTGTTCCAGCACTTCGAGCTGTTCCCGCACCTGAGCGTGACGGAGAACCTGACGCTGGCGCAGATCCGCGTGCTCGGCCGCAGCCAGAGCGACGCGCAGGCGCGCGGCCTGAAGATGCTCGACCGCGTGGGCCTGATGGCGCACAAGGACAAGTTCCCGGGGCAGCTCTCCGGCGGCCAGCAGCAGCGCGTGGCGATCGCGCGCGCACTCAGCATGGACCCGATCGTGATGCTCTTCGACGAGCCCACCAGCGCGCTCGACCCCGAGATGGTGGGCGAGGTGCTCGACGTGATGGTGCTGCTGGCCAAGGAGGGCATGACGATGATGGTCGTCACGCACGAGATGGGCTTCGCGCGCAAGGTCAGCCACCGCGTCATCTTCATGGACGCTGGCAAGATCGTCGAAGACTGCAAGAAGGAGGAGTTCTTCGGCAGCCCCGAGAAGCGTTCGCCCCGCGCGCAAGAGTTTCTGTCGAAGATCCTGGCGCACTGAGAGCCCTGGGCCGGCGGCCGCGCGAACAGGCCGAGGGGCGACCCGGCTACGCCGCCTGCCCGCGCCGAGGCATCATCGGCCCATGCCGCGAGTGGTCTTCACCCCCCAGCTGCGCCGCTTCACCGAAACCCCCACGGTGGACAGCGGCGCCACCACGCTGCGCGCCGCGCTCGAAGACGCCTTCGCCCTGAATCCGCGCCTGCGCGGCTATGTGCTCGACGAGCAGGGCCACGTGCGGCCCAACGTCGTCATCTTCATCGACAGCCACCGCTGCGACGACCGCATCGCACTCACCCAGCCGCTGGCCGCCGGCTGCACGGTGCACGTGCTGCAGGCGCTGTCGGGCGGTTGATCGCCACCGTCCACCCCGAAGCCCGCCATGACGAACCCCGCCCGCGACAACCGCGCCTGGATCGGCACGCGCAAAGGCCTCGTCGAGATGCACCGCCGCGGCGCCACCTGGCAGGTGGCGCGCACGCACTTCGTCGGTGATCCGGTGACGATGACGCTACCGCCCGCTGGCCCTGGCCGGCCGATGCTCGCGGCGCTGAACCTGGGCCACTACGGCGCCAAGCTGCACTGCAGCGAAGACGAAGGCGCGACCTGGACCGAGGTCGACGCACCCGCCTACCCACCGCAGCCCGAGGGCGCACCCGGCCCGGCGTGGAAGCTGCTGCAGGTGTGGGCCCTGGAGCATGCCGATGGTGCGGTGTGGGCGGGCACGTTGCCCGGTGGCCTGTTCCACAGCGCCGACGGCGGCCGCCACTGGAGCCTGGTCGACAGCCTCTGGCGCCGCCCCGAGCGCGAGCAGTGGATGGGCGGCGGCAACGACGCGCCGGCCATGCACTCCATCTGCCCACACCCCGGCCGGCCGGGCGAGCTGCTGGTGGCCATCAGCTGCGGCGGCGCCTGGAAAACCACCGATGGCGGCCAGACCTGGGCGCTCTCGGCCCGCGGCATGCGCGCCGACTTCATGCCGCCCGAACTGGCCGAAGACCAGAACGCCCAGGACCCGCACCGCATCGTGCGCTGCGCGGCCGCACCCGAGGTGCTGTGGTGCCAGCACCATGGCGGCATCTGGCGCAGCACCGACGGCGGCGCGAACTGGCACGAAGTGAAGGCGCCACGCTCGAGCTTCGGCTTCGCGGTGGCCGTGCACCCGCAAGACCCCGACACCGCCTGGTTCGTGCCCGCCGTGAAGGACGAGTTGCGCATCCCGGTGGGCGGCGCGCTGGTCGTGAACCGCACGCGCGACGGCGGCAAGAGCTTCGAGACGCTTACCACCGGCCTGCCGCAACAGGACTGCTTCGACCTCGTCTACCGCCACGGCCTCGACGTCAGCGCCGACGGCCGCACGCTGATGATGGGCAGCACCACCGGCCACCTGTGGGCCAGTGGCGACGGCGGTGACTCGTGGCAGATGGTGGCGGCGCACCTGGCGCCGATCGGCACCGTGCGCCTGGGCTGATCAGGCCGTGGCCGGCTCGGCCTTCGCCACAGGGGCCGGCGCTTCGACGCTGTTGCGCATCATGAAGTCGAAGGCGCCCAGCGCGGCCTTGGCGCCATCGCCGGCGGCGATGACGATCTGCTTGAAGGGCACCGTCGTCGCGTCACCTGCCGCAAACACGCCGGGCAGGCTGGTGGCGCCCTTGGCGTCGACCTCGATCTCGCCGTAGCGGCTGAGCGCCAGCGTGCCCTTGAGCCATTCGGTGTTGGGCACGAGGCCGATCTGCACGAACACGCCTTCGAGTTCGACGGTGTGCACGATGCCGGTCTGGCGGTCCTTGTAGACCAGCGCGTTGACCTTGCCGCCCTCGCCGGTGATCTCGGTGGTCTGCGCCATCACGTGGATGCTGACGTTGGGCAGGCTCTTCAGCTTGGCCACCAGCACCGCGTCGGCGCGCAGCGCGTCACCGAACTCCAGCAGCGTGACGTGGCCGACGATGCCGGCCAGGTCGATGGCGGCCTCGACACCCGAGTTGCCACCACCGATGACGGCCACGCGCTTGCCCTTGAACAGCGGGCCGTCGCAGTGCGGGCAGTAGGCCACGCCCTTGTTGCGGTAGGTCTGCTCGCCCGGCACGCCCAGCTCGCGCCAGCGCGCGCCGGTGGCCAGGATGACGGTCTTGCCCGAGAGCTCGGCGCCGCTTTCCAGCAGCACCTTCACCGGCGCGCCGGGCACCGTGGCCGGCACCAGCTTTGCGGCCCGTTGCATGCGCGTGATGTCGACGCCGTACTGCGCAGCGTGTGCTTCCAGCGCGGCGGCGAACTTCGGGCCTTGTGTTTCGAGCACGCTGATGTAGTTCTCGATGCCCAGCGTGTCGAGCGTCTGGCCGCCGAAGCGCTCCGCCACCACGCCGGTGCGGATGCCCTTGCGCGCGGCATACACGGCGGCGGCCGCGCCGGCGGGGCCGCCGCCGACGATCAGCACGTCGTACGGTTCCTTCTGCGACAGCCCGGCGGCCGCGCGCTGCGCCGCGCCGGTGTCGACCTTGGCCAGG
>Ga0068877_10002175_pt1 | contig 15976 bp, 11 predicted proteins | sample NOAtaG_FD_66437 | JGI IMG/M metagenome (GOLD analysis project Ga0068877, IMG submission 66437) | Freshwater lake microbial communities from Lake Erie, under a cyanobacterial bloom - NOAA_Erie_Diel6S_1000h metaG | ecosystem: Environmental > Aquatic > Freshwater > Lake | place: USA: Ohio, Lake... | reverse complement strand
GACGTTGATTGCGCCGATTGCGATGGAGCAGGGTCTGCGGTTTGCGATCCGCGAAGGCGGCCGTACCGTCGGCGCCGGCGTTGTCGCAAAAGTCATCGAGTAAGGACTCATCGCGATACAGTTGCGACCAGAAATTGACGGGCTTTGCCCGCGATTTCTGGCCGATTTATCCGGTCACAAGTGGGTTTGCGCTTGCGGCCGGTTGTTTTTAGGGGCGTAGCTCAATTGGCAGAGCGACGGTCTCCAAAACCGTAGGTTGGGGGTTCGATTCCCTCCGCCCCTGCCAGGAATGCGGGTTTCCCGCGTGACCGGGCGCCAAAACGAAGACATGCTGTGGACAAAGCAAAGCTGGGTATTGCGATTGCGCTGGTAGTGGCTGGACTCGCGGGGTTCTATTACTTCAGTGAGCAGGCGTTGGTATTGCGCGTTCTGTATGTGATCGCCGGTATCGGGGCGGGTACCGCTGTCGCGTGGTTCACGGCGCCTGGCCAGGAGTTTTTCGCCTTCGCGCGTGACTCCTGGGGCGAAACGCGCAAGGTGGTATGGCCCACCCGCAAAGAGGCAATTCAGACCACAGCGGCGGTGTTCGGTTTCGTTTTTGTGATGGCGTTGTTCCTGTGGGTGGCCGACAAGGCGCTCGAATGGGCACTTTACGACCTGATTCTGGGATGGAAGAAATCATGACCTCTGCAACCTCGCAAGCCGTATCGGGCAAACGCTGGTATGTGGTGCATGCGTATTCCGGATTCGAAAAGAGCGTGCAGCGCGCGCTCGAAGAGCGGATCAATCGCGCCGGCATGCAGGACAAGTTCGGCCGCATCATGGTTCCGGTTGAGGAGGTGATTGAACTCAAGGGCGGCCAGAAAAGCATCTCCGAGCGCAAGTTCTTTCCCGGCTACCTGTTGGTCGAGATGGAAATGAACGACGAGACCTGGCACCTGGTGAAGAACACCGGCAAGGTGACCGGTTTCGTTGGCGGCAGCGGCAACCGTCCGACCGCGATCTCCCAGAAAGAGGTCGACAAGATCATGGCGCAGATGCAGGAAGGCGCCGAGAAACCGCGGCCCAAGGTGCTGTTCGAAGTTGGCGAGATGGTGCGGGTCAAGGAAGGCCCGTTTACCGATTTCAACGGGAACGTCGAAGAAGTCAACTACGAGAAAAACAAGCTCAAGGTCACGGTCACCATCTTCGGTCGCGCCACGCCGGTGGAACTGGACTTTGCGCAGGTCGAAAAGCAGTAGCACTCGAGGATTCATCGGGAGCGAAGGGCTCCGGCAGCATTTCCCTTCCGGTTCGTGGGGGCACCGCAAGCCCGCCATGAGGAGCGCAAGTAGTCATGCCGTCATGGTAGAGCGAAAGCGCGCTGGTACTCACCCCTAAGACAGGAGCCATTTCATGGCCAAGAAGATCGTCGGCTACATCAAGCTGCAGGTGCCAGCCGGCAAAGCAAACCCCTCGCCGCCCATCGGGCCGGCACTCGGCCAGCGCGGCCTCAATATCATGGAATTCTGCAAGGCGTTCAATGCCGCCACGCAGAAGCTCGAACCCGGCCTGCCCATTCCGGTGGTCATCACCGCTTTCGCAGACAAGAGCTTCACGTTCATCACCAAGACGCCGCCGGCTTCGATTCTGATTAAGAAGGCGGCGAAGATCGAGAAGGGTTCTTCCAAGCCGCATAGCGACAAGGTGGGCAAGATCACCCGTGCGCAGGCCGAAGAAATCGCCAAGACCAAAATGCCCGACCTGACCGCCGCAGACCTGGAAGCAGCCGTTCGCACCGTCGCCGGCTCCGCGCGCAGCATGGGTATCACCGTGGAAGGAGTCTGACATGGCCGCCCTCACGAAACGCCAGAAAGCCCTCAAACCCAAGGTTGACCGCGCGAAGAACTACCCGCTTTCAGACGCATTGGCGCTCGCCAAGGACACCGCGACTGCCAAGTTCAACGAGTCGATCGACCTCGCCGTGATGCTGGGCGTCGATGCGAAGAAGTCGGATCAGACCGTGCGCGGCTCGGTGGTCATGCCTGCAGGCACCGGCAAATCGGTGCGCGTGGCGGTGTTCGCCCAGGGCGACAAGGCCGAGCAGGCCAGGGGTGCAGGCGCCGACATCGTCGGCCTTGACGACCTGGCCGAAAAGATAAAGGCCGGTCAGATGGATTTCGACATCGTCATCGCCACGCCCGATACCATGCGCGTTGTTGGTACCCTGGGCCAGATCCTCGGTCCGCGCGGGCTGATGCCGAATCCCAAGGTCGGTACCGTGACACCCAACGTGGTCGAAGCGGTCAAGAACGCCAAGGCAGGTCAGGTGCAGTACCGCACCGACAAAAACGGCATTATCCAGTGCACCATCGGGCGCGCCAATTTTACCGTCGATCAGTTGAAGACCAATACGCTGGCCCTCATCGATGCGCTGAACAAGGCGAAGCCGGCAACCTCCAAGGGCGTGTATCTGCGCAAGATTTCGGTTTCCAGCACCATGGGCGTAGGCATCCGCGTGGATTCCCAGACGCTCACCGCATAGGAGTCGCAACGATCCGGCCGTGCGCCCGCCGAGGCGGACGGCCAACCTTCTTTGGGCCGCTACCGATTCGGTTCCGGGTTACCGGGGTGAATGCGCGGCGGGTTGTCAAAGACCGTAGGGATGGCAAGCAGGCAGTGTGAACGACGCGAATCCGGGCCGAGCGCGAAAGCGCGAAACCCAGGGCCGCGACGGTGCCGGGCCAGCCGTTTAATCGATCCGTCAGGGTCGCTCTACGCAGATGGCGGTCCCGAACCAGTTTTTTCGGTCGCCGTGTTGTCAACGGTGCGCAAGACGATACCGCGCGAACGCGCGAGATCCGGCGCGCGCCACCCCCGCCCAGCCAGGACGGCCGAGCGGGGGCTTTAACAAGGAGCAGGACCGTGGGTCTCAAGTTGTCGGAAAAGCAGGCGGTCGTGTCGGAAATCGCTGGCGAAGTTGCCAGGGCGTCCGTGATCGTCGTGGCCGAGTACCGTGGTCTGGAAGTGGGCAACATCACGAAGCTGCGCAAGCAGGCCCGCGAATCCGGTGTTTACCTGCGCGTGCTGAAAAACACCCTGGCGCGCCGTGCGGTCGAAGGCACCTCCTTCGCCGTGCTGGCCGACAAGATGGTGGGTCCCCTGATTTACGGGATATCCGCCGATCCGGTCGCCGCCGCCAAGGTGTTGAACGGCTTCGCCAAGGACAACGACAAGCTCGTTGTCAAGGCGGGTGCGATGGCCAACTACCTGATGGATGTGAACGGCGTGAAAGCGCTGGCCACCATGCCGTCGCGCGAGGAGTTGCTGTCCAAGCTGTTGGGCACGATGCAGGCGCCGATCGCGCAGTTCGTCCGCACGCTGAACGAGGTTCCGACCAAGTTCGTGCGCGGTCTCGCCGCAGTTCGCGATGCCAAGGAACAGTCCGGCGCGTAGTGTGCGCCCGCGGCTTTCGCCTCTTTCGGAATCAATCAAACCTTACTGAAATCTGGAGTCAATCATGGCAGTTAGCAAAGCAGAGATCCTCGACGCAATCGCAGGTATGACCGTTCTCGAACTCTCCGAACTGATCAAGGAGATGGAAGAGAAGTTCGGCGTATCCGCCGCCGCCGCCGCCGTCGCCGTCGCCGCCCCGGCCGCCGGTGCCGCCGCCCCGGCCGCCGAAGCGCAAACCGAGTTCACCGTCATTCTCGCCGCCGCCGGCGAAAAGAAGGTCGAAGTGATCAAGGTGGTGCGCGCCGCAACCGGCCTGGGCCTGAAGGAAGCCAAGGACCTGGTCGATGGCGCGCCGAAGGCCGTCAAGGAAGCCATCAGCAAGGCCGACGCCGACGCGCTCAAGAAGCAGCTCGAAGACGCGGGCGCGAAGGTCGAGGTCAAGTAACAAAGCAGTTCGGATATCGCGACGGGCGGGCGCCCGCCGCGACATCCGCTGCGGCAGAAGCCGCATTCAAGTCCGTTCCCCTTGCCTAAACCCCAGGGGAGCGCACTCGAATGTGCTTTCTGATACGACTGCAGAAAGCAGGTTCGGCCGGGTTTGTGCGCAACGCACAGCCGTCCGCCATAGGTTGGTAGTGGCCAACCGCCGAACCCGACGTGTTCCGGAAAGTTCCGGGCATCCAACCCAGTCGCCTGGCTTCCACGTTCGGGCCCGTCCCTTCGACCGGTCCGCCGTGCGCGATTCGAAAGAGGCTTATGTCTTATTCGTTCACCGAGAAAAAGCGCATCCGCAAAAGCTTTGCCAAGCGTGCCAGCGTGCAGAACGTACCGTTCCTGCTCGCGACGCAACTCGAGTCATACACCCAGTTCCTGCAGGCCGATGCGCCCGCGAATGCCCGCAAGGGTGAGGGGTTGCAGGCTGCTTTTTCATCGATCTTTCCGATCGTCAGCCATAACGAATATGCCAGGTTGGAGTTCCTGTCGTACCAGCTGGGACAGCCCCCGTTCGACGTCAAGGAATGCCAGCAGCGCGGTCTGACCTTTGCCTCACCCCTGCGCGCCAAGGTGCGCATGATCCTCCTCGACAAGGAAGACACGACCAAGAAAAAGGTCAAGGAGATCAAGGAGCAGGAGGTCTACATGGGTGAGATTCCGCTCATGACCACCACCGGGTCCTTTGTCATCAACGGCACCGAGCGCGTCATCGTCTCGCAGCTGCACCGCTCCCCCGGCGTGTTTTTCGAGCACGACCGCGGCAAGACCCACTCATCGGGCAAGCTGCTGTTTTCGGCGCGGATCATTCCCTATCGCGGCTCATGGCTTGATTTCGAGTTTGATCCCAAAGACATCCTCTTCTTCCGCGTCGACCGCCGCCGCAAGATGCCTGTCACCATTCTCCTCAAGGCGCTCGGCTATTCGCCCGAGCAGATTCTTGAGCTGTTCTTTCAGTTCGACGCCTTCCATGTGCTCGGCGAAGGCGCACAGTTCGAGGTGGTGCCAGAGCGCTTGCGCGGCGAGATCGCGCGTTTCGACATTACCGACAAGTCCGGAAAGACCATCGTCGCCAAGGACAAGCGGATCACCGCCAAGCACATCCGCGACCTCGAAGCCGCCGGCCTGAAGCGCATTTCCGTCCCGGATGATTTCCTGCTAGGCCGCACGCTCGCCACCAACGTGGTCGATACCGATTCCGGTGAGGTGCTGGCCAATGCAAATGACGAGATCACCGAAGCGGTGCTTGCGTCGCTTCGCGAGGCCGGAGTCAAGGACATCCGTACCCTGTACACCAACGATCTCGACCAGGGTTCCTACATTTCGACCACCCTGCGAGCCGACGATATTCCCGACCAGCACGCTGCGCGTATCGCGATCTACCGCATGATGCGCCCGGGCGAGCCGCCGACCGAAGACGCCGTCGAATCCCTGTTCAACAGCCTGTTCTTCGACTCGGACCGCTACGATCTGTCCTTTGTCGGCCGCATGAAATTCAATCGCCGGGTCGGGCGTGACGAACTTGAAGGCTCGGGCACCCTCTCGAACGAGGATATCGTCGCGGTAATCAAGATTCTCGTGGACCTGCGCAACGGCCGCGGCGAAATCGACGACATCGACCATCTCGGCAACCGCCGGGTGCGCTGCGTCGGCGAGTTGGCCGAGAACCAATTCCGCGCTGGTCTGGTGCGCGTGGAGCGTGCTGTCAAGGAACGTCTTGGCCAGGCCGAAACCGAAAACCTGATGCCGCATGACCTGATCAACGCCAAGCCGATTTCGGCGGCGATCCGCGAATTTTTCGGTTCCAGCCAGTTGTCGCAGTTCATGGACCAGACCAACCCGCTGTCGGAAATCACCCACAAGCGGCGTGTTTCCGCACTCGGGCCAGGCGGCCTGACGCGTGAACGCGCCGGTTTTGAGGTGCGCGATGTGCATCCCACCCACTATGGCCGGGTGTGCCCGATCGAGACCCCGGAAGGTCCGAACATCGGCCTCATCAATTCGCTGGCCTTGTATGCGCGCCTGAACCATTACGGCTTTCTCGAAACCCCGTATCGCCGGGTGGAAAACGGTCGCGTCACCAACGAGATTGACTATCTGTCCGCCATCGAGGAGGGCCGTTTCACGATCGCCCAGGCCAACGCCGGCCTGGACAAGTCGGGCAAGCTGACCGACGAACTGGTGACCGCACGCAACAAGGGCGAGACGATCCTCTCGACGGCCGACCGCATCGAGTACATGGACGTGGCGCCGGGACAGATCGTTTCGGTTGCAGCCTCGCTGATTCCGTTCCTCGAGCATGACGACGCCAACCGGGCCCTGATGGGCTCGAACATGCAGCGCCAGGCGGTCCCCTGCCTGCGCGCGGAAAAGCCGCTCGTCGGCACCGGCATCGAGCGCACGGTCGCGGTCGACTCCGGCACCACCGTCCAGGCGCTGCGCGGCGGCCTGGTCGACTACGTGGACGCTGGCCGCATCGTGATCCGCGTCAACGATGACGAAACCGTGCCGGGCGAAGCCGGCGTGGACATCTACAACCTCACCAAGTACACGCGCTCCAACCAGAACACCAACATCAACCAGCGGCCGATCGTGGCCGCCGGCGACCGCGTCGCCAAAGGCGATGTGGTGGCCGACGGGGCTTCCACCGACTTGGGCGAACTCGCGCTCGGGCAGAACATGCTGGTCGCGTTCATGCCCTGGAATGGCTACAACTTCGAGGATTCGATCCTCATCTCCGAGCGCGTCGTCGCCGAAGACCGCTACACCTCGATCCACATCGAGGAATTGTCGGTCGTCGCGCGCGACACCAAGCTCGGCTCCGAGGAAATCACCCGCGACATTTCAAACCTGTCGGAAGGCCAGCTGGCGCGCCTCGACGAATCCGGCATCGTCTATATCGGCGCAGAGGTCCAGGCCGGAGACGTGCTGGTCGGCAAGGTCACGCCGAAAGGCGAGACCCAGCTTACCCCGGAAGAAAAGCTTCTGCGCGCGATCTTCGGCGAAAAGGCTTCCGACGTGAAGGATACGTCGCTGCGCGTGTCCTCCGGGATCGCCGGTACCGTCATCGATGTCCAGGTGTTTACCCGCGAGGGGATCGAGCGCGACAAGCGCGCCCAGTCGATCATCGACGACATGCTGAAGAGCTACAAGCAGGATCTGGCCGACCAGATGCGCATCGTCGAGAACGACACCTTCTCCCGCATCGAGCGCATGCTCGTCGGCAAGATCGCCAACGGTGGACCGAAAAAGCTCGCCAAGGGCACCAAGCTAGACCAGGCCTACCTGTCCGATCTGGAGCGTTATCACTGGTTCGACATCCGCCTGGCCGACGAAGACGCCGCACAGCAGCTCGAGCAGCTTAAGGACAGCCTGACCCAGAAGCGCCACCAGTTCGACTTGGCTTTCGAGGAAAAGCGCAAGAAATTGACCCAGGGCGACGAATTGCCGCCGGGTGTCATCAAGATGGTCAAGGTGTACCTGGCGGTGAAGCGCCGCCTGCAGCCCGGGGACAAGATGGCCGGGCGGCACGGCAACAAGGGCGTGGTTTCACGCATCGTCCCCATCGAGGACATGCCCTACATGGCCGATGGGACCCCGGCGGACATCGTACTCAACCCGCTTGGCGTGCCGTCGCGCATGAACGTGGGCCAGATTCTCGAGACCCACCTCGGCTGGGCCGCCAAGGGTTTGGGTCATCGCATCAACGAAATGCTTGTGCAGCAGAAGAAGGTGGCCGAAATCCGCAGGTTCCTCGAAAAGATCTACAACGCCAGCGGAAAGAGCGAGGATCTCGCCAACTTCACCGATGACGAGATCATCAACCTCGCCTCCAACCTGCGCAAGGGTGTGCCTTTCGCCACCCCGGTGTTCGACGGGGCGACCGAAGAGGAAATTACGGCCATGCTGAACCTGGCGTTTCCCGATGACCTCGCGCAGCAGAACGGGTTCACCAAGAGCAAGACGCAGGTCACGCTCTATGACGGCCGTACCGGCGAAGCCTTCGAGCGCCCGGTGACGCTGGGCTATATGCATATCCTCAAGCTGCACCACCTCGTCGACGACAAGATGCATGCGCGCTCGACCGGACCATACAGCCTGGTGACGCAGCAACCGTTGGGCGGCAAGGCACAATTCGGCGGCCAACGTTTCGGCGAGATGGAGGTGTGGGCGCTCGAGGCGTACGGCGCCTCCTACACGCTGCAGGAGATGTTGACGGTCAAGTCTGACGACGTCAACGGCCGTACCAAGATCTACGAGAACATCGTCAAGGGCGACCACAAGATCGACGCCGGCATGCCCGAATCGTTCAATGTGCTGGTCAAGGAAATCCGGTCGCTCGCGATCGACATCGACCTTGAGCGTCATTAATCTTCACCAGGAGAGATAAGCGAATGAAAGCTCTACTCGACCTTTTCAAGCAAGTAACGCAGGAAGAAGAATTCGATTCGATCCGCATCGGTCTTGCGTCCCCGGAGAAGATCCGCTCATGGTCGTATGGTGAAGTCAAAAAGCCCGAGACCATCAACTACCGAACCTTCAAGCCCGAGCGGGACGGACTGTTCTGCGCCAAGATCTTCGGCCCGATCAAGGACTACGAATGCCTGTGCGGCAAGTACAAGCGTCTCAAACACCGCGGCGTGATCTGCGAGAAATGCGGCGTTGAAGTCACCCTTCAGAAGGTGCGCCGCGAGCGCATGGGGCATATCGAGCTGGCATCGCCGACCGCGCACATATGGTTCCTGAAGTCGCTGCCCTCGCGTCTCGGCATGGTTCTCGACATGACGCTGCGCGACATCGAGCGCGTGCTGTACTTCGAAGCCTACGTGGTGACCGACCCGGGCATGACGCCACTCAAGCGCTGCCAGCTCCTGACCGAGGATGATTACCTTGCGAAAGTCGAGGAATTCGGTGACGACTTCCAGGCCAGCATGGGCGCCGAAGGCATTCGCGATTTGCTTCGCGCGCTCGATCTGGTGCACGAGACCGAGACCATCCGCAAGGAGCTCGAAGCCACCGGCTCGGAAGCAAAGGTCAAGAAGTATTCCAAGCGCCTGAAGATCATGGAGGCCTTCCAGAAGTCGGGTATCAAGCCCGAGTGGATGGTTCTGGAAGTGCTCCCGGTCCTGCCGCCCGATCTGCGCCCGCTGGTTCCGCTGGACGGTGGCCGCTTCGCCACCTCGGACCTGAACGACCTGTACCGCCGCGTCATCAACCGCAACAACCGCCTGAAGCGCCTGCTCGAACTCAAGGCGCCGGAAATCATCGTGCGCAACGAAAAGCGCATGCTGCAGGAAGCCGTCGATTCCCTGCTCGACAACGGCCGCCGCGGCAAGGCCATGACCGGCGCCAACAAGCGCCCGCTCAAGTCGTTGGCCGACATGATCAAGGGCAAGGGCGGCCGTTTCCGCCAGAACCTGCTCGGCAAGCGCGTCGACTATTCCGGCCGCTCGGTTATCGTGGTCGGTCCGCAACTCAAACTGCACCAATGCGGCCTGCCGAAGAAGATGGCGCTCGAACTGTTCAAGCCCTTCATCTTCAACAAGCTCGAGCTCCAAGGCTCCGCGACCACCATCAAGGCGGCCAAGAAACGTGTCGAGCAGGAAGGGCCGGAGGTATGGGACATTCTTGAGGAGGTGATCCGCGAGCATCCGGTCATGCTCAACCGCGCTCCGACCCTGCACCGGCTCGGCATTCAGGCCTTCGAGCCGGTTCTCATCGAGGGCAAGGCCATCCAGTTGCATCCGCTGGTCTGTGCGGCCTTCAACGCCGACTTCGACGGTGACCAAATGGCCGTGCATGTGCCGCTGTCCCTGGAGGCACAGCTCGAAGCGCGCGCGCTCATGCTCGCCTCGAACAACATCCTCTTCCCCGCCAACGGCGAGCCGTCGATCGTGCCCTCGCAGGATATCGTGCTCGGTCTGTACTACGCCACTCGCGAGCGAATCAACGGCAAGGGTGAAGGCATTGTCTTCTCGAACGTCACCGAAGCCAAGCGCGCGCTGGACAACCGCGAAGTGGAGCTGCAATCCCGTGTCGTGGTGCGCATTCCGGATTATGAGTTCGACAAGGACACCGGCAACTTCGTCGAGAAGATGGTCCGCCAGAACACCACCGTCGGGCGCGCGCTGCTCTCGGAAATCCTGCCACGCGGCCTGCCGTTCTCGGTCATCAACAAGGCGCTGAAGAAGAAGGAGATCTCCAAGCTCATCAACGTATCGTTCCGCAAGTGCGGCCTGCGCGAGACCGTGATCTTCGCCGACAAGCTGATGCAGTCAGGCTTCACCTTGGCTACCCGCGCCGGCATATCGATCGCGATGGACGACATGCTGGTCCCGCCGGTCAAGCACGACATCATTCGCAAGGCCGAGTCCGAGGTCAAAGAGATCGAGCAGCAGTACACATCCGGCCTCGTAACCCATGGTGAGCGTTACAACAAGGTCGTCGACATCTGGGGCCGCGCGGGCGACCAGGTCGGCAAGGCGATGATGGAGCAGCTCGGCCACGAATCGACCGTCGACCGCCATGGCAAGCAGGTCAAGCAGGAGTCGTTCAACTCCATCTACATGATGGCCGACTCCGGGGCGCGCGGTTCGGCCGCCCAGATCCGTCAATTGGCCGGCATGCGCGGCCTGATGGCCAAGCCGGACGGCTCGATCATCGAAACGCCGATCACGGCGAATTTCCGCGAAGGGCTGAACGTTCTGCAGTACTTCATCTCCACCCACGGCGCCAGGAAGGGCCTGGCCGACACGGCGCTCAAGACCGCCAACTCGGGCTACCTGACGCGGCGTCTCGTCGACGTGACGCAGGATCTGGTGGTGACCGAGGAAGATTGCGGCACCGCCAACGGCGTGACCATGAAGGCGCTGGTCGAGGGCGGCGAAGTGATCGAACCGTTGCGCGACAGGATTCTCGGCCGCGTCACCATCGCCGACGTGCTCAACCCGGAATCCCAGGATGTTCTTTACCCGACCGGCTTCCTGCTCGACGAGGATGCGGTCGAAACCATCGAGGCCCTGGGCATCGACGAAGTGCGCGTACGCACCCCGCTGACCTGCGATACGCGCTATGGCCTGTGCGCCAAGTGCTACGGCCGCGATCTCGGCCGCGGCTCACCGGTCAACGTCGGTGAAGCCGTCGGTGTGATCGCCGCGCAGTCCATCGGCGAGCCCGGTACCCAACTGACCATGCGAACCTTCCACATCGGCGGTGCGGCATCGCGTGCAGCGGCGGCGTCCGGCGTCGAAGCCAAATCCAGCGGTGTGATCCGCTTCACCCCGACGATGCGCTACGTCACCAACGCCAAGGGCGAGAAGATCGTGATCTCGCGCTCGGGCGAGGTGCTTGTGACCGACGACGCGGGCCGCGAGCGCGAGCGTCACAAAGTGCCATATGGCGCCACCCTGGCGGTCGCGGATGGCAATGCGATCAGGGCGGGCGGCATGCTTGCGACGTGGGATCCGCATACCCGACCGATCATCACGGAGTACGCCGGCACAATCAAGTTCGAGAACGTCGAGGAAGGCGTGACAGTGGCTAAACAGATGGACGAAGTCACGGGCCTGTCGACGCTGGTGGTCATCGATCCGAAGCGTTCGAGCTCCTCAAAGGCCAAGGGTGTGCGCCCCCAGGTGAAACTCATGAACGAGCGCGGTGAAGAGGTCAAGATCGCCGGCACCGACCATTCGGTGACGATCTCGTTCCAGGTCGGTTCGCTCATCACGGTCAAGGACGGCCAGCAGGCCGGCGTGGGCGAGGTCCTGGCGCGCATCCCGCAGGAATCATCGAAGACCCGCGACATCACCGGCGGTTTGCCGCGGGTGGCCGAACTCTTCGAGGCGCGCGCACCCAAGGACGCCGGCATGATGGCGGAGGTCACCGGGACCGTCTCCTTCGGGAAGGACACCAAGGGCAAGCAGCGCCTGGTGATTACCGACCTGGACGGGCAGTCGCATGAGTTCCTGATCGCCAAGGACAAGCAGGTGCTGGTTCACGACGGGCAGGTGGTCAACAAAGGCGAAATGCTGGTCGACGGCCCGGCTGATCCACATGACATCCTGCACCTCCAGGGCGTCGAGGCGCTAGCCCGTTACATCACCGATGAGGTGCAGGACGTCTACCGCCTGCAAGGCGTTAAGATCAACGACAAGCACATCGAGGTCATCGTTCGCCAGATGCTGCGCCGGGTGCAGATCATCGAACCGGGCGGCACGCGCTTCATCGTCGGTGAGCAGGTCGAGCGCTCCGATCTGCTCGACGAGAACGATCGCGTCATCTCGGAAGGCAAGGCGCCGGCGACATACGAGCATGTCCTGCTCGGCATCACCAAGGCGTCCCTGTCCACCGACTCCTTCATTTCCGCGGCATCCTTCCAGGAAACCACCCGCGTGCTGACCGAGGCGGCCATCATGGGCAAGAAGGACGACCTGCGTGGCCTGAAGGAGAACGTGATCGTTGGCCGCCTGATACCGGCGGGAAGCGGCTTGGCGTACCACATTGCGCGCCGCAACAAGGAAGCGGAGTCCGCGGAAACCGTTTTCGAAACCGCCCCGGCAGCCGATACGGCACCCACCGAAGTTGCGGACGTTTGATCAACATGGCGACAGGCTGGCCGCAAGGCCTGTCGCGATATTGACGGACAACTCATTTCAGGGCTATACTTTCAAGTCTTTGTTTGTGTATTTCAGATTTTGACCATCCACGCCTGGCCAATCGAAGTCGGGCCGTTATCAATATAAGCATCCCAAGCATCGGATACGCGACATGCCAACCATCAATCAGCTCGTTCGCAGCGGGCGCCAGGCGCCCGTGGTCAAGAGCAAGGTGCCTGCAATGCAGCGCTGCCCGCAAAAGCGCGGCGTCTGCACCCGGGTCTACACCACCACCCCGAAAAAGCCGAATTCGGCGTTGCGCAAGGTTGCGAAAGTGCGCCTCACCAACGGGTTCGAAGTCATCTCTTACATCGGCGGTGAGGGGCACAACCTCCAGGAGCACTCGGTCGTGCTTATCCGCGGCGGTCGCGTGAAGGACTTGCCGGGCGTGCGTTACCACATGGTCCGCGGCAGCCTGGACACCCAGGGCGTCAAGGACCGCAAGCAGTCGCGCTCCAAATACGGCGCGAAGCGTCCCAAGGCCGCTTAAGGAAGGATGAGTCATGCCACGTCGTAGAGAAGTCCCCAAACGCGAAATCCTGCCCGATCCGAAGTTCGGAAGTGTTGACCTGTCCAAATTCGTCAACGTCGTGATGATTGAGGGCAAGAAGGCGGTTGCCGAGCGCATCATCTACGGCGCGCTCGACCAGATCACCAAGAAATCGGGCAAGAATGCCCTTGAGGTGTTCACCCAGGCGCTCAACAATGCCAAGCCCATGGTCGAGGTCAAGTCCCGCCGCGTCGGCGGCGCCAATTATCAGGTTCCGGTCGAGGTGCGTCCGATCCGCCGCATGGCGCTCGCCATGCGCTGGCTGCGCGAGGCCGCCCACAAGCGGTCGGAAAAGTCGATGGGTCAGCGATTGGCCAACGAATTGATCGAGGCCTCCGAAGGCCGCGGCGGCGCCGTCAAGAAACGCGACGAGGTGCACCGCATGGCCGAGGCGAACAAGGCCTTCGCGCACTTCCGGTTCTAGGTTCCAAGGGCGGCTTGCCCGCCCTCAGGCCGTCCCGGAGCGCCTCCAAGCTAGGAGGCGCTCTTTTGTTTCAGGGGCGCGTCGTTTGCAAGCAGCCGTTCCGCCGGACGCAGATTCCCGGCTTGATCTTTAAGTGAAAGAGGTGTCTCAAGTGGCCCGCAAAACCCCCATTTCGCGTTATCGCAACATCGGCATTTCCGCGCACATCGACGCCGGGAAGACCACGACGACCGAGCGCATTCTTTTCTACACCGGCGTCTCGCACAAGATCGGCGAAGTGCACGACGGCGCCGCTACCATGGACTGGATGGAGCAGGAGCGGGAGCGCGGCATCACCATCACCTCGGCGGCGACGACGTGTTTCTGGAAGGGCATGGACAGCTCTTACCCGGAGCATCGCATCAACATCATCGACACCCCGGGGCACGTCGACTTCACTATCGAGGTGGAGCGCTCGATGCGAGTTCTCGACGGTGCGTGCATGGTGTACTGCGCGGTGGGTGGCGTTCAGCCACAGTCAGAAACGGTGTGGCGGCAGGCCAATAAGTACCGTGTGCCGCGCCTGGCTTTTGTCAACAAAATGGATCGCACGGGCGCCAACTTCTTCAAGGTGCACGACCAGATGCGCGCGCGCCTGAAGGCCAACCCGATTCCGCTGCAGATTCCGATCGGTGCCGAGGAAAACTTTCAGGGCGTCGTCGATCTGATCCGGATGAAGGCCATCTTCTGGGATGAGGCATCCCAGGGCATGAAGTTCGAGTTGCGCGACATTCCCTCCGAGCTGGTGGACGATGCCAACGAATGGCGTGAAAAGATGGTCGAGGCGGCCGCCGAGGCTTCTGAGGAGCTGATGAACAAATACCTCGAAGGCAACGAACTCACGCTCGACGAGATCAAGCACGGCATTCGCACCCGCACGATCGCCAACGAGATCGTGCCGATGCTGTGCGGTTCCGCCTTCAAAAACAAGGGTGTGCAGGCCATGCTCGATGCTGTGCTGGATTTCATGCCGGCGCCGACGGACATTCCTCCGGTGAAGGGCGAGCTCGAGAACGGCGACGGCACGGAGCGCAAGGCCGCCGACGAAGAGTCTTTCTCGGCACTTGCCTTCAAGATCATGACCGATCCTTTCGTCGGCCAGCTGACCTTCTTCCGCGTCTACTCCGGCGTGGTCAATTCGGGCGACACGATCTACAACTCGGTCAAGGGCAAGAAAGATCGCCTTGGCCGGATCCTGCAGATGCATGCCAACCAGCGCGAGGAGATCAAGGAAGTGCGCGCCGGTGACATTGCTGCGGCCGTGGGTCTCAAGGAGGCGACTACCGGCGACACCCTGTGCGATCCTGACAAGGTCATCATTCTTGAGCGCATGATCTTCCCTGAGCCGGTGATTTCGCAGGCGGTCGAGCCCAAGACCAAGGCCGACCAGGAAAAAATGGGTATCGCCCTCAACCGCCTGGCGCAGGAAGATCCGTCGTTCCGGGTCCGCACCGACGAGGAATCCGGCCAAACCATCATCGCCGGCATGGGCGAGCTGCACCTGGAAATCATCGTCGATCGCATGAAGCGCGAGTTTGGTGTCGAAGCCAGCGTGGGCAAGCCGCAGGTGGCCTACCGGGAGACCATCCGCAAGTTGGTTGAAAACGCTGAAGGCAAGTTCATCAAGCAGTCGGGTGGTCGCGGCCAGTACGGCCACGTGGTCTTGAAGATCGAGCCGCAGGAGCCGGGCAAGGGTTTTGCCTTTGTCGACGCCATCAAGGGCGGCGTGGTGCCGCGCGAGTTCATCCCCGCGGTCGAGAAGGGTCTGATCGACACGCTGCCTGCCGGCGTCATGGCGGGGTATCCCGTTGTCGACGTGAAGGTGACGCTGCACTTCGGTTCCTATCACGATGTTGACTCGAACGAAAACGCCTTCAAGATGGCCGCGTCCATGGCCTTCAAGGACGGCATGCGTGCAGCTGCCCCGGTCCTGCTCGAGCCGATGATGGCGGTCGAGGTGGAGACGCCGGAAGACTATGCGGGCACGGTCATGGGCGATCTTTCGTCTCGTCGCGGCATGGTGCAGGGCATGGAGGACATCGCCGGCGGCGGCGGGAAGACCATCAAGGCAGAGGTACCGCTATCCGAAATGTTCGGCTACTCGACTTCGCTGCGTTCGGCGACCCAGGGACGAGCCACATACACGATGGAGTTCAAGCATTACTCGGAGGCGCCGAAAAACGTCGCCGATGCGATCATCAACGCCAAGAAATAGTTGTTCTTTAGTTTTCAACCCTTATTGTTCTTTAGGAGATAGGCAAAATGGCCAAGGGCAAGTTTGAGCGTACGAAGCCGCACGTTAATGTGGGGACGATAGGACACGTGGACCACGGGAAGACGACGCTGACGGCGGCGATCACGACGGTGCTGTCGTCGAAGTTT
>Ga0068877_10002173_pt1 | contig 15981 bp, 11 predicted proteins | sample NOAtaG_FD_66437 | JGI IMG/M metagenome (GOLD analysis project Ga0068877, IMG submission 66437) | Freshwater lake microbial communities from Lake Erie, under a cyanobacterial bloom - NOAA_Erie_Diel6S_1000h metaG | ecosystem: Environmental > Aquatic > Freshwater > Lake | place: USA: Ohio, Lake... | reverse complement strand
ATTTAAATGCTTATTTTATCGTAATTCTGCTAACAAAAATTTACCGGTATAGCTTTTCTTATTTTTAGCTACTTGTTCTGGCGTTCCGCTTGCGATTATCTCTCCACCTTTGGCGCCACCTTCGGGGCCTAAATCTACTATGTAATCTGCGGATTTTATTACATCTAAGTTGTGTTCTATCACTAACACTGTATTTCCTTTATCTACTAATTTTTGTAATACATCTAGCAAGTGGGCAATATCTTGAAAATGTAAACCAGTAGTAGGTTCATCTAAAATATAAATGGTTTTACCTGTATCGCGTTTTGATAATTCGGTTGCTAACTTAACACGTTGCGCCTCTCCACCCGATAATGTAGTTGCATGTTGCCCCAGCGAAATGTACCCTAAGCCTACTTCGTGTAAGGTTTCAATCTTTCTTAAAATCTTAGGTTGATTTTCGAAAAAGGTAACAGCTTCCTCAACTGTCATATCTAATACATCAGCAATGGATTTACCTTTGAATCTTACTTCTAAGGTTTCGCGGTTATAGCGTTTGCCTTTGCACGTTTCGCAATGCACGTAAACATCTGGCAGAAATTCCATTTCGATTAAACGCAAGCCTGCACCTTCGCATGTTTCGCATCTGCCGCCTTTTACGTTGAATGAAAAACGGCCGGGTTTATACCCTCGTATTTTGGCTTCGGGCAGTTGGGTAAATAAATCTCTGATGTCTGAAAAAACGCCAGTGTACGTGGCCGGATTAGAACGTGGAGTGCGGCCAATCGGAGATTGATCTACTTCAATTACTTTATCTAATTCTTTAATGCCTTCTACTTTTTTATAAGGCATGGGTTCTGTTCTGGAATGATAAAAATGTTGGTTGAGAATAGGAAATAACGTTTCATGTATAAGCGTTGACTTGCCACTTCCTGAAACACCTGTTATGCAAGTAAAGGTGCCTAAAGGAATTTCTAACGTTACATTTTTAAGGTTATTACCATTTGCGCCATGTACAATTAAAGATTTACCACTTCCTTTTCTTCTTTCTTTTTTTGTATCGATGCCTAATTTACCTGTTAAGTATTTAGCCGTTGTAGAATTATTCTTGATAAAACTTTTAGGATCGCCTGCTGCCACAACTTGTCCGCCATGGCGGCCTGCACCCGGTCCGATATCGATGATGTAATCGCTTTCTAACATCATGTCTTTATCGTGTTCAACAACAACCACCGAGTTACCTAAATCGCGTAAATCTTTTAATGCTTTTATAAGTTTAACATTATCGCGTGCATGTAAACCAATGCTGGGTTCATCTAAAATATATAATACACCTACGAGTTGTGTACCGATTTGTGTGGCTAAACGAATGCGTTGCGCTTCGCCACCACTTAATGTTTTTAGTGGCCGGTTTAGGTTGAGGTAATCTAAACCAACATCTAATAAAAAACCGATGCGTTTGTTAATTTCTTTTAATACTTCAGTGGCAATTACTTTTTGTTTTGCATTTAATTTACTTTCTACTGTTGAAAACCACTGGCTCAACTGTTGGATATCTAGCATCGCAAGCTCAGCAATGTTTTTATTGGCAATTTTAAAGTGAAGCGATTCTTTTTTTAACCGTGCGCCTTTACACTCCGGACACTCGCGCACAATCATAAAATCCTGCAACCATTTTTGCATGTTGTCTGTGCCTTCGTCTTTTTGCTTCTGCAAAAAATTGACGATGCCTTCAAATTTTGTATTCCACTCGGTGCCTGGATATTTTACTGAAGCCACAGCAACGGGCTCATCATCGCCATATAATAAAATCTTGAGCGCATCTTTCGGAATTTCTTTTACAGGTGTTGTAAGTGAAAGTTTGTATCGTTTTAAGATGGCTTCAATTTTTTTGAAAATCCAAATGTCGCGGTATTCGCCTAAAGGTAAAATAGCGCCACGGCTGATGCTTAAACTTTTATCAGGAATAACGGAGTCTTCTGTAATTTCTTCTATTTGTCCTAATCCATTGCAAACCGGACATGCACCATAAGGTGAGTTAAAAGAAAAAGTATTGGGTGCGGGTTCATCGTACGATAAACCGGTTGTGGGGTCCATCAGGTATTTAGAGAAATGATGTAATTTTCCATTCTCTTCTAATACCATCATCACACCTTTTCCTTCTTTTAACGCTTTGTTAATGGATTGCCCAATACGCGCTCTGTCTTTAACATCGGCCACAATTCTGTCGATTACCAATTCGATGTCGTGGATTTTAAAACGATCGACTTGCATTTTGGCTGTGATCTCTTGCACGGTGCCATCTACTCTTACTTTAGTATAACCTTGTTTTCTGATTTGTACGAATAGTTCGCGGTAGTGACCTTTTCTTCCTTTGATAATGGGTGCCAGCAAGGTTAACTTTTTACTTTTTAGGTTATGCAATACCGCATCTAAAATTTGATCTTCGGATTGGCGAATCATTTTTTCGCCTGATAAATAAGAATAAGCTTCACCAGCGCGTGCAAAAAGCAAACGCATGAAATCATAAATTTCTGTTACTGTTCCTACTGTAGAGCGTGGGTTGCGCGAAGTTGTTTTTTGCTCAATCGAAATAACAGGACTTAATCCATTGATTTTATCTACATCAGGTCTTTCTAAATTGCCTAAAAAGCTGCGAGCATAGGCAGAAAAACTTTCCATGTACCTGCGCTGGCCTTCGGCATAAATGGTATCGAACGCAAGTGAAGATTTGCCGCTGCCACTAATGCCAGTAACCACCACCAATTGGTTGCGCGGAAAGGATACACTTACATTCTTTAAATTATGTTCGCGGGCACCAATTACTTCAATGTTTTCGTGGCCAGTGTGGTCGGTTTTTGTTTTGGCTTTAGCCATGTACGGAAGGTTAAAGAAAGAATACAAAAATGGGTGGGTTTTTGTTTCGGAACAAACACAATATTATTGGTGTATCTGCCGGCAGAAATTCAATTCCTCATTTTAATTGCAAGCTTTCTCAATCTCTTTCTAAAGTTAAACCTAACCCAATAGCCTAAAAAATTAGCGTGGTGTAGGCTAATGGCCATTTATACCTTATTGCTGTTACTATTTAACCGAATTTTACTTTCTTGCAATGAGATAAACCCAATTATGAAATACCTACTTATTGTCCTCCTTTTTGTAGCAACTGTTGCACAAGCGCAAAACTGGAAAGGGAAATTTGAACAACTAGGGCCGAACGAGTTACCAACACCGAACGCCTACCGAACTGGTTCCGGAGCACCAGGCCCGGAATACTGGCAACAACGTGCCGATTATGTTATTGATGTAGAAGTAAACGATGAAACACAGGTTTTAACAGGCAAAGAAACCATTACATACTATAACAATGCCCCTGAAGCACTCACTTATTTATGGGTACAGCTCGATCAAAATATTTTAGCCGATAACAGCTTAACAAAACAAACCCAACGCGGAGCTTTGCGCGATTCTATACCTGCGCGTTTTCTTGGTTTTATTGGCGTAAACACCAGCGATTACAAAGGCGGATACAACATTACAGCAGTAAAAGATGCCGCAGGAAAACCACTTCCTTACTTAATAAATTACACCATGATGCGCATAGAATTACCGGCACCTTTGCGCAAAGGAGAAAAATTTGTTTTCTCTATCGATTGGAATTACAAAGAATACGATCGTATGCAGTTTAGCCAACGTGGCGGCTATGAGTTTTTTCCTGAAGATGGAAACTATGTTTACACCTTTGCACAGTGGTTTCCGCGTATGTGCGTGTTCGATGATTACGAAGGTTGGCAAAACAAACAATTTTTAGGAACCGGTGAGTTTGCCCTAACCTTCGGAAACTACCGGGTGCGCATCACCGTTCCTGCCGATCATATTGTGGCATCAACAGGTTGGTTGCAAAACCCTAAAGCTGTGTTAACACCGGCACAACAAGAGCGCTGGACACTCGCCCAAAAAACTTTTGATAAACCCGTGTTTATTGTAACTGAAGAAGAAGCGCGTAAAAAAGAAAAAGAACGCAACACTAAAAAAGCCACATGGGAGTTTTATGCCGAAAACGTGCGCGACTTTGCCTTTGCACATTCGCGTAAATTTATTTGGGATGCACAAGCTGTAAAACTGGCAACCAAAACACCAATAGCACAATCGTTCTATCCTAAAGAAGGAAATCCGCTTTGGGCAAAAGAATCTACCAAAGCAGTAAAAAACACGTTAGAGGTATACTCTGCACGCACAATAGATTATCCGTATCCGCAGGCAACAAGTGTGCACGCTGCCGATCAGGGAATGGAATACCCAATGATTTGTTTCAACTTTGGCCGCCCAAACACCGATGGTACGTATTCTCCTCGCTTACTGGAAGGAATGATTGGTGTAGTTGTACACGAGGTTGGTCATAACTTTTTTCCGATGATTATAAACAGTGACGAACGCCAAAGCACCTGGATGGACGAAGGCCTTAACACTTTTCTGGAAGCAGAAACTATACGCGAGCGTTATCCTGAACTAAATTACCAACGTGCTTTGCCCAAAAGCATGGTTCCGTTTATGAAAGGCGATCGTACCCAAATGCGCCCCATTATGGCTACAGCCGATAACCAAGGTGGTAACCACGGACCAAACGGATATACCAAACCTGCAACAGGTTTAACCATATTGCGCAATACAGTAATGGGACCCGAGTTATTCGATAAAGCGTTTAAAGAATATGCTACACGCTGGGCCTTTAAACATCCTAAGCCCGCAGATTTCTTCAGAACAATGGAAGATGCCTCTGCTGTAGATTTGGATTGGTTTTTCAGAGGATGGTTCTTTACAACCGACAACAGCGATGTTGAACTTGCCGATGTAAAATGGTTTAAAGTAAAAAACAATCAGCAAGATCCCGAACGCAAAACACCGGTTGCCAAGCAAGGCGATTTAAAATCTGGAGATAAAAAATCGGCTAACGATTTTTCTGATGGCCCACAAGAGTTAACCTTACTTAATACACCAGACGATTTTTATGGTGAATTCAGAAGCAGATTAAATGATAATGAAGTGCGCGCTAAGTTAGAAGGGAAAAATATGTATCAGCTAAAATTTAAAAACCTTGGCGGACTTGTAATGCCTATTGTTATAGAATGGACATACAAAGATGGAAGCAAAGAAATAGAAAGAATACCTGCTGAAATATGGCGTATAAATGAAAACGAAGTAAACAAAGTGTTTGTAAAAGAAAAGGAAGTGGTTAACATATTGGTAGATCCGAACTTTGAAATAGCAGACGTAAACCTTACCAACAATAACTTTCCTAAAAAAGAAGAGCCATCTAAAATTGATCAGTTAAAAAAGAACTAACTACTTAATCAAATAACAAATGAGAGTTCGGTGTATAGCCGAACTCTTTTTGTTTTTGCATCTTTACCGTATGAAACTATTTTTCAGGCATTATCCATCTTCAAAGACAGCGGCTAAACCCATGGTAATTTTACATGGATTATTTGGCTCGTGCGATAATTGGTTAACGCAGGCAAAAATTCTATCGCAACATTATTCTGTTTACACGGTAGACCAGCGCAATCATGGGCAATCTCCGCACAGCGATGAGTTTGATTATTATGCTATGGCTAACGATTTAAAAGAATTTGTTACTGAACATAATTTGCAAAACGCCATTGTTGTTGGGCATAGCATGGGCGGTAAAACAGCCATGAATTTCGCACTTGCGCATCCGGAAATGCTACGTGTTTTAGTAGTGGTAGATATTGCGCCACGTGCTTATAATTTAGAACACTACACTATTGCAGAAGGTTTGCAAGCCATTACCATAAACACATTACAAAGCAGGCAACAAGCCGATGAACAATTAAGCGCTTATGTGGAAGAAGCCGATGTTCGCCAATTCTTGCTTAAAAATTTACAACGCAAGCCCGAAGGTGGCTTTAGTTGGAAAATTAATTTACCGGTTATCAGCAGTAAATTAAGTAATGTTGGTGTAGACTTGCTTTACCCTGGTGTGTTCTATAAACCAACGTTATTTATAAAAGGAGCAAAATCTAATTATATTAAAAACGAAGACGAACAAAAAATAACCATGCGTTTTCCGCAAGCTACTTTAAAAACACTTCCAACAGGGCATTGGGTACAAGCAGAAGTGCCACAAGAATTTTGTGATCTACTACATCAATACCTAGAGAAATTATAAGCCATGCCCGGAAAATTATTTCTTATTCCGAACCTGATTGCCCCCGATGCGTGGCAAACACTTTCGCCACAAGTGTTGCAAATTTTACCGGGCATTACTTATTTTTTAGCAGAAGACTTAAAAAACGCCAGACGATTTTTAAGCGCTTTAAAAATAATGGGGCCAATAGAAAATTTGCAATTTGAATTATTAGATAAAAACACCGATAAAAAAACTATTCATACTTTGTTAGAGCCACTAAAGGCAGGTTATGATGTTGGTGTTTTATCCGACTCGGGTTGCCCCGGTGTGGCAGACCCCGGAGCTCTTGCCGTTGCGTATGCACACCAAATAAACGCAGAAGTAATACCGCTTGTTGGGCCTTCTTCTATTTTGTTGGCGCTTATGGCAAGTGGTTTAAACGGACAATGTTTTGCTTTTCAGGGTTATTTACCAATAGAAAACGAAAAGCGAGCAAAAGCCATTAAAGAATTTGAAAAAGAATCGGCCAAACGCAAACAAACTCAACTATTTATTGAAACGCCATACCGCAATACAACCACTTTTGCCGAATTAGTTAAACATTTACAAAGCTCCACTAAACTAACGGTAGCCTATACTATTACCTCAGCATCGCAGTTTATTAAAACCAAACCAGTAAGCGAATGGCGTAAAACTTCTCTTGCCTTCGAAAAAGAACCCTGTGTTTTTTTATTTCTTAGTGAGTAATTCCTTACAAATGCATTTATTTAAAAACCGGTAAGCAATAGATTAACCCAATTACTAACTAAGTAAAATTAACGCTGCAAAAAATGCAGGAATCAAGATAACAAGCATTGAGAGCAATAAATTACCTATGGCTTTTCCAATTGAAAATTTCTGAACTTCGGATAAACCCACAACAAAAATTACTAATGACCAAACTCCAAAAACAACGGTAAGTAAGGCCAAACCAAAATAAATAGCCAATTCTCCTGCACCAAGCGAATTTGTGTCGAAATCATCGCGGAAAACTTCGAAACCAAAAACAAAAAGCTGAAGAAAAACAATAAGTATTAAAAAAATTGAAGGAATCATAGCGTAAGCGCACACTCTGAAAACATCGCTTGAATGTGCCTTGCCATCAAATGCTTTGCCTGTCCAGGTAAGAATGGCCGCGTAGATATAATTTCCAAGCCAACCCGATAAACCAGCTAACACCAAGCCAATACCAACAAGTACAATTAAAGGTTGATTGATGAATAAATCTGAAGAAACAATTCTATCGAATGCGTTAGAAATACCTCCAATTACAAGAAGAAAAACAACAAACTTATCGTAGCTGTTGTCATTAATGTATTTCATTACCAACCTTGGTTCTGTCCAGATTCTGGTGAAGATTTCTCTATCGGTTAAAACAATGGGTTCATTTTCTTTGATAAAATTTTCATCGAGTATCATAAACAGAAAGTTAGATGCTGCACTAATTTAGTTGCCATGTTAAATATAAACACATGTTGGTAAATAGAAAAATATATAAAGATTAATTCATGCTTTTAAACAGAAGGAGTTCGTAAAAGAAATAGATTTTTTACTAAAAAAAGTTTAGTAAGGATGATTCTGAAATTAAAACAATCTAACAGCGTATACTATAAATGCTTGAACTATTAGCTTGGGGTTTTAATATCTAGAATAATGAATTGGAATGTGCTTATCTTGATAGGTACTTCAAGATCTTTTATTTCTGGTTGGCTATTTACTGAATAGCAATTGATGGTTGTAGGTAGTGAGGTAAAAGCTTCAACAAAAAAATGTTTACTATCTATCTCGTTACGATTAGCTTTTTAGTAGTAACAAAGTTTTGACGAAAATCACACTGAATAAAATAAACTCCCGGATTTACATTGAATTCAATCTGGAAGGAATTATCATTTATAGAATCAAACCTTTTCAGGATTTGTCCTGATGAATTAACTATGGAAACACTTCTAATTTTGTATGGACTTTCAATATTTATAACACCATTTGTAACAGGATTGGGATAAACTGTAATTTTCTCTTTATTGCCTTTAAAAATTTCTGAACTTACTATTACCTCATTTACATATAAACCGTTATCCTTTGCTAAAAATAGTTTGGAATTAAACTCCATTATTCGATAGGTATACCCTGTTTCAAAAAAGTATTCATCAATGTTCCAACTTGCACCTACAGTGGTTTTTCTTTTTCTATTTTGTAACCAGGTTCCGCCACTTATAAGATTTGTTGCAGTATATATTTTTTCTGCTCCTACATATAGGGTGCGATCAATGCCGTTTCGTGAACCAATTTTATCATCTTCCCAATTTTTTCCTCCATTATTACTTCGGATTATTCTATTTCCATTGCACGCATAAAGGGTATCAGCATCGTTTACCAAACTTTGAATTTGCAGGCCTGGCATTAAAAAACCGTAATAGTAATGATACTCCCATTGGTTAGTATTGAAGTTATATGTGTAATATTGTCCGTTTGCTCCAGCGCTTATCATCAAGTTATCTTTAGTGGGCAACATAGATTCTACATTAAATGCTAAGTTTTCTGGTAGCTGGTTATTAAAAGGTATCCATGTTTTACCTTTTAAATCGAACTTATAAACTCCACTTCCCAATGTGCTAGCATAAACGGTATTGTTAAACTTTACAAACTCTGTAACCGGGCTAAAAACATTCTCATACCTTTGCCAGGTAACACCAAAATCGCTGCTCACGTAAATTCCATTATCAATTGTGCCCACATAAAGTTCACTTGAAAGAGCGGTGATTGTCCATATACTTATCTGTTTGTTATCAACCAAAATTTCAGACCAATTTGCACCAGAATTAACGCTCTTATATATAATGTTACTGCCCGATGCAGCAAACAAAACATTTTGGACTGTCGCTAAGTCAACAATTTCGATTTCCGGAATACTAGATATACGCGTCCATTGCGAAAAAGCTTGGGTTGTACATACCGTAATAAGTGTGAGTGCTAAGATAACTTTCTTCATATATCGATTTTATTATAAATAGAAAGAAGGACAATCAGATTTTACTAAATTCCGTTTCAACCACTTTATTCCTTTACACAGCCTCTTTGAAATTTATTTCATTCTCTGATAAACTATCAGGTAAAGTTTAGTTTTAGAAAATTTCAATTTTTGATAGAATTACATCAAATAAAAAACCCGAGCCAGCACTATGCCGACCCGGGCTTTCCTCCCTTATAACTTCTATGTGATACAAATTTATAGCACGCAACTATGTATGTGTATCAATAAAAAATCTTTTTATATAAACTTTCGCTCAATCTTATCATTAATTCAATTTTCTAAAAAGATAAGAAGCTAAATGCCATTTTTTAGTCGTAATCATACAGCAAAAACTGAGTTATCTAATTTCCAGTATCATAAAAAACAGTTTCGTGTTGTAAAAACAAGAGGCACTCTTTTCTGCAAGAGCGCCTCTTTACTTGTAACCTTCGTACCATTAATTTTTGATTATCAAGGCATCTAAGTTTAATTTTTTAAATAAGTCGTTATACGCTTTTACATCTTCTGCAACAATTTGTTTTTGTTTTGCTTCTGCCTTTTGCCATTGCGCCAGTAAATCTGCATATCTATCTTTTACCCCTTGCGTAAGGCGTGGGTCGTGTACATCGGCAGCGCCACGCAATGCAAAAAATTCTACATTTAATTTGCTGGCATAATTAATCACATCCTGAAAATTTTTCTGTCTGCTTTCCACTACTTCACTTTCCCAACCATCAATCTTTTTTACCAATGCTTTTCCTGCATCCAATAAGGTTGTGGCTTCATTGCTTTGTTTCAATACTTCTTGCTGAGCTTCAATTTGTTTTTTAACCTGACGCATGTTGTTAACAGCCCGATGAATTTTTTCGATCTGCTGTGCAACGTCATATAAAAATTGTTGTTGTTCACTCCAGTCGCTTGCTGTTACTTTTAAGTTGGGGTCTGCTACTACTTCGCACGTTGCTTCACTTGTTATTCCTTTGTGTTTTAGCACTGCTTTGTATTTGCCAGGCGCAACTCTATGTCCGCGATAATCGCCATACACAAATGCATTATTGATAGGCAGTAACGTTTCTGTTCTCAAATCCCACGCAAAACGATTGACGCCCGCTTCAGCAGGTAAAAGTTGTGGTGCTGGCGGTCCACCCGGAAATCCTTTAAAGTTTTCATCTTTTTTATTAGAGAATTTTCGTATCAATTTTCCATCCTGATTATATATCTCTAACGTTAGAGTCGCTGTGTCTGCTTTATCTTTAAGGTAATAATCTAAAATTACACCATCCATCGGGTTTTGCCCGGCAACTGGTTGTGCCTCTTCTGGCACTGTAACGCCCGGATAACGAACAGTGGTTTTTGGTGAAAATAATTTTACGCTTTCAGTAAACTTACCTTGTGATTGTTGCAAAGCGCTAAGGTCATCTAAAATCCAAAACGCACGCCCAGCTGTTGAGGCAACTAAATCATTTCCTTGCATGGCTAAATCGGTAATGGGTACTACAGGCAAATTCAACATTAGTTTATGCCATTGATTACCTGCATTAAATGAAACATAAAATCCTCTTTCAGCGCCAGCATATAATAAGCCTTTGCTTTTTCTATCCTCCCGAATCACTTTGATAAAATCATCTGCCTCTATGCCATTGTTAATTTTTGTCCAGGTCTTGCCATAATCTGAAGAGCGATAGGTATAGCTGGCGTAATCGCTAAACTTATAACGTGTAGCCGCAACATAAACAGTTGCCGGGTCGTGTGGTGAAACTTCGATAGCGTGCACACTCGATTCGGGTAAATCTTTTGGTGTGATGTTCTGCCAATTTTTGCCGCCATCCATAGTTACATGGATGAGACCACAATCGCTTCCTGCATACAATACACCTTGTTGATATGGAGATTCTATCAAGTAATAGATGGTGTTGTAATTTTCTCCGCCTGCTCCTTCATTGGTTAAAGGTCCGCCACCTACTTGTTGTTTCGTGGTATCGTTTCGGGTAAGGTCAGGAGAAATTTTCTCCCAGTTAATTCCACCGTTTGTAGATTTAAACACAACATTACCCGCGTGGTAAATTACGTTAGGATTATGAGGTGACGCCAGAATGGGTGCATTCCAATTGAATCGATATTTCATATCCTTAGCTTTGTAAGCTAGGTTAGTAGCCGGATATTGCATGATGTCTTTTTGCTCACCTGTCTTTACATCTAATACGCCAATAATACCCTGGTAACAACCACCGTATAACAAGTGTGGATTGTTAGGATCGAAAGCAATGGTTGCACTTTCGCAGCCTGGTCCTTCAAACCAATCGCGTTCTGTTAAACTAAAACCATTATTTCTGCTTTTGGTAACTACGGAAGTATTGTCTTGCTGGCCACCGTAAACATTAAATGGAAATTGGTTGTCAACGTTTACCCTATAAAATTGTGATGTAGGTTGGTTCATTTGGGTAGACCATGTTTTGCCTCCGTTAAAAGTAATTTCTGCGCCTCCATCATCACCTAAAATCATATTCTGCGTATTGTTGGGGTTAATCCACAAATCGTGTGTATCTATATGGCCAACACGAATGGTTTGAAATGTTTTACCACCATCAATAGATTTTGTTAACGGAGAGTTTAGCACATACACGACATCAGCATTTTTAGGGTCTGCTGCTACTTCCATGTAATACCACGAACGCGAAGTAATGTTGGCATCGTTAGAAAGAAGATTCCATTTTTTACCACCATCATCAGAACGATACAATCCTGCTTTCGATTTTTCTGCTTCAACAATGGCAAACACTCGTTGCGGATTAGCAGCAGAAACACTTACGCCAATTTTTCCCATTTCTTTTGGTAAGCCTTCGCTTAGTCTTTGCCAGGTTTCACCACCATCAACCGATTTCCAAATGCCACATCCGGCACCACCACTTTCTACTTTCCACGGGTAGCGTTTGTGTTGCCAGGTTGCAGCAAATAAAATTCTTGAGTTAGTCGGGTCAATGCTTAAAGAGGATGCACCCGTATTTTCATCTACATATAAAGTTTTCTTCCAGGTTTTACCGCCATCAGTTGTTTTGTAAATACCTCGTTCTGTACTTGGTCCGTGTACAGTTCCCTGTGCTGCCACCCAAATAATTTCCGGATTATTTGGATGGATGATAACATCGCTAATGTGTCTTGTTTTTTCTAAGCCTATATTTTTCCAGGTTTTACCAGCATCGGTAGATAGGTAAACGCCATCGCCATAGGTTGTCATAACACCACGCACTGCATGTTCGCCCATGCCTACTACAATTACATTAGGGTCGCTGGGTGCCACAGCGATATCGCCTACCGAGCCTGTTTTAAGAAAGGCATCACCAATGCTTTTCCAGCTTAAGCCACCGTCTTCGGTTTTCCATAAACCACCTCCGGTGTAGCCCACATAATATAGCTGATCGTTATTGGGAACACCTGCAACTGCGTTAGAGCGCCCGCCACGTAACGGGCCAATGTTTCTCCATTTCAAACCTTTATACATTTCGGGTTGAAAGGTTTCGGCAGGTGTTGCAGGAGTAGATTTCTTTTTTTGTGCAAAAGCAAAACTGCTTATTACTATAGCAGTTGTAAGGAAGACATACTTCATAGGTTTCTGGTTATAGAAATAGAAGTACGGCTTAATTCTTTTAAATCACAAACAATTTGTGATTAGCGGAAACAAAAAAGAGGCTTACGCCTCTTTCTTAATTAAAAATTGTTCTAAGTCTTTTAGGTGTAAAATGCCTTCGTAATAAGCTTTACCGAATATTACAGCGAACACACCCATCTCATTTAATTTCTTGATATCGTCTACACCACGCACACCACCGCTGGCCAACACGCAAATTTCCGGAAAGGTTTTAATGATGTCCGCATAAAAATCAAACGCAGGTCCTTCTAAAACACCATCTCTGGAAATATCGGTTGATTTAACATACTTCAATCCTCTGTTATAAAAGTAGGCTACATGTTCGTACAAACCTTTATGTGCTTTGGTTTGCCAACCTCTGAAAGCTAATTCTTTACTTTTGATATCGGTTACATCGGCACCTAATGTAATTTTTTCGCGACCGTAGGTAACAACCCATTCGGCAAACAACTCAGGGTCGGTAATGGCAATAGAAGATGCCGTGATATAATCTGCTCCGGCTTCGTAGGCTTTGGCAATATCGCCATCGGTAGCAATACCTCCGGTAACATCTATTTTTAAATCGGTGTGTCCTGCAATGGCTTCTACCACATGAAAATTTTTAGGTGTGCCTTTTTCTGCGCCATCAAGGTCTACCAAATGCACTACTTCTATTCCATGATCTTCAAATCTTTTGGCCAGATCCAATGGGTTTTCGTCATAAGCTTTTTCGCTTGTTGGATCTCCCTTTCTCATTTTTACAACTCTGCCTTGGCGAATGGCGATAGATGGAATTACCTGGATCATGATTTGCTAATTGATTTTATTAAAGTTCGACAAAAGAAATAAGTATTTTTGAAATACCAGCCAATAAAATATGAAAAGATTCGCAATTTTTTTCCTTGTGTTTGTCTCTGCACTTGCCAGCTATGCACAACCTAAAGCAATAAGAAAATTACAAGCCCCTATTAATCAACCTTCGTTTAATCAATATGCGCCTTTTATCAGCCTAGATGGCTCTTTCCTTTTGTTTTTAAATGATTATTCTGATGATGGGCAATTGGTTTTAAACTATGCCCGTAAAACCGGTGCCGATTGGAGCAATCCTATGCCTTTACCAAGGGTTTTATACAACGCAACGCATCATCAAAAAGGATTTACACTAAGCGCAGATGCACAAACTTTATATGTTTCGCGCAATCATTCTAACGGAGTGGGTGGTTTTGATATTTGTGCGGTAAGCATCAAAGGCAATACGTTTGGCGAGGCGCAAAATCTTGGAGCACCTATCAACAGTAAAGCACATGATGCCGCACCCACTTTTTCTGCCGATGGACAAACGATGTATTTCATGCGCTGCGAAAGCATGTCGGTGCAAAAAGCAGATAAGTGTAAAATATTTGTAAGTAAAAAAGCAGCCAATGGAAGATGGCAAGAACCTGTGGAACTACCTGCCAACATCAACACAGGTAATTCGCAAACACCCCGCATAATGGCCGATGGTGAAACTTTAATTTTTTCTTCCAATCAAATACAACCGAACAAAGGCGGAATGGATTTGTATGAAAGCAAACTTGTTGATGGAAACTGGACAAACCCCGTGCCTTTGGATTTTGTAAATACGGCTGAGGATGATCAATACATTTCTGTTACCTCGCAAAGCCAATATTTATTGCGCGATGCAAAAACAGATAAGAAGTATGAATTAACTGAGTATCTCTTTACTCCATCTTTAAAACCCAAGGCGGTTGTTCGGGTAGATGGAAAACTAACAACAACTGAATTTGCCACTTATGTTTCGGCAACTAATTTAAGCACCAATAAAACAATATATACCGGCAGGCCTTTAGCCGATGGAAGCTTTACTGTTTTTCTTACAGAAGGAAGTGTGTATGAAGTGGCGATAGACCCGGAGAACAATGCCGTAACGTTTGCTTCGCGATTTTTCGATTTAACCAAACCCTTTACAAAATTTTTCGAGCGCTATTCAGTTGCGTTGCAACAAGTAAAACCGGGCGATGAAATAGTATTAGCACCAGTAACCTTTATCGATTACACAGCCAACCTTGCGCCTACTGCTAATAATGAATTACGCAGGTTGAGTCGTTTGTTAAAAAGTAATCCACAAATAAAAGCAGAGATAGAGGTGAGTTTGGCAGGCTATGAGGAAGATACCATTCGCAGAACACCCGACTTAACAGAATTAGCAGTTGACAGTGTTGAGTATTATTATGAAGATATAGATTCTCTCGGACAACTCTACCAACGCGATACTTTGATTGCTGAATACCGCTATCATAACGATAGAACACCCAAGCAGGCACAGGCTATAGTTGATAAGTTAATTGCATTAGGTTGTAATCCGTCATCTATATTGATGAAATACAGCGCCAGGCCAGAGGCCATACCCGAAAGAAGAAGAGTGTTAGTAAAAGTTAATTTGAAGTAGCATTCGATTCGATCAACACTTAAACTATTACTTGAAGTAAGCTTCTCCATTCTTTCGTTTACATCACCTACATACGTGGTTTTTCATTAGAAAAAATCGTGATTTCCATAGGGAAATAGGCATACCTCACACCTATCTCAAGTAATTTTATTCCACAATCATAAACAAAATTTTCATAGGGGAAAGTGAAAAATTTATGGCGTGTTTTTCGGAATTCTCCTATGAAAAACATGGATTTACCTAGAGAAAAACAGATGGTAATTATCTTTAAAGGAGATTACTTCCCTATGTAAAACCACACTTTCCCTATGAGAAATTAGGATATTTGATAAAGTGCCTTTATTTTTAAGACGTTTTACTCAGAGAAAAATGTTTGTCAGACAATTAATTGTCCTTCACTCACCCACTTTTAGTAAACGCTTTTTAAACTAAACACAAAAACAAACCACTTGCGCTATGGCAAAAAAGACAAGTAAAAAGGTTGCTAAAAAAGCAGCTAAAAAAGTAGCTAAGAAAGCTGCAAAGAAAGTAGTTAAGAAAGCCGCTAAAAAAGTAGCTAAGAAAAAATCGGCTCGTAAGCCTAATGCTGCATTCATGGCAGCGTTAACTCCAAGCGCCAACCTGGCTGCTGTAATTGGCAATAAGCCAACTCCAAGAACACAAATCATTAAGAAGATTTGGGAGTACATTAAAAAGAACAAACTTCAAGACGCTAAGAACAAGCGTAT
>Ga0068877_10002172_pt1 | contig 15982 bp, 9 predicted proteins | sample NOAtaG_FD_66437 | JGI IMG/M metagenome (GOLD analysis project Ga0068877, IMG submission 66437) | Freshwater lake microbial communities from Lake Erie, under a cyanobacterial bloom - NOAA_Erie_Diel6S_1000h metaG | ecosystem: Environmental > Aquatic > Freshwater > Lake | place: USA: Ohio, Lake... | reverse complement strand
CAGAGAAAACATGCCCCCAATGGTCTCTTCCACCTGCCGCATTGATTTTGGGCGACCTGCCAAACTCACCCATCCAAACGACTAACGTGTCATCCAACATGCCGCGTCTCTCCAGATCCTCAAGCAATGCCGAATACGCTTGATCCATCGGTGGCATCAACGCACTCTTCAGCCGCTGCGTATTCTTGGCATGGGTATCCCAAGCGGGTGCAACATCTTCGTCTGTTTCGCCGCGCGTCCAATTCACTTGCACCAACGAGACGCCAGTTTCCACTAGTCGACGAGCCATCAACACACTTTGACCGAAGCGATTGATACCATAGCGTTCGCGTGTCTCTGTCGACTCTCGATCGATCGCGAACGCTTGTTGAGCCGCATTGCTCTGAAGCAGGTCGATTGCTTTGCTCTGCCATGCGGCCCAACGTTGCGCCGACGAACTGGCATGCAATGCATCCAGACTACGATTCATGCTTTGTTGAAGCGATCGCCGGGCCAACAATCGGTCGGTAGACATATCCGCAGGCAAAGCTATCGTTGGGACTCGAAAATCTTTCTTATGCGGTTCGCAATTCACTAACCAAGGGTCTGCGTGTTCCCCAAGCCAACCTGCATCTTGTCCCGGCCAAAGAATTTTGCCGGTGTTCCAGATCTCTTCAGGCAATCGGACCGAGCCTGGCAGACTTTTTGCATCCCCCTTCAAATGCCTGACGACAGCGGCAGTGCTCGGCCAATCATTCGGTGCACCGGGCAACGCGTTCTCGCTGTTCTTCGGGGAGTGAGGGTAACCGGTCAACATCCAGTAACCGCTGGACGAATGCGCATTGTCATCGGTTGCCATCGCGCGAAGGACTGCGATGCGATTGGTAAGCTTCGCCGTCATCGGCATCAACTCACCGACACGGAGTCCGGGGGTAGCCGAAGCGATCGTGCCCAACTCTCCACGAACCTCGCTTGGAGCATCGGGCTTGGGATCCCATGTTTCATGCTGCGGTGGACCTCCCAGCAGGAACAGTACGATGCATGATTTTGCTTTTCCAAAGGAAGCACTATTGGCATCCGCCATCATAGGTGCAGCAGCATGAGAACGAGATTGCATCAACTGTGGCAACCCCAGCCCCAAGGAGCTTAACGCACCAATTCTCAACCACTCGCGACGCGAGAATCCATCACACAATGTTGCACCATGCTTGGATGTGGAGTGATGAAAGGAAAGCATGAGCACGGTTCCTGGCAGGAAGTAAAGGAGGGAGTCACCATTGTAACCGATGTTGCAACAACCGTAGCAGTTTCTTGATATGGCCGAATCACAAACCTGCGATCGGTTCGCCGTAGTAAATCGAATGCGGTCGCTCGGTTACATCATGCCAAACGGCAGTGGGGGCAATGCCGAGCGCATGATAAATCGTGGCTGCGAAATTCTCTGGCTTTACTGGTTGCTCCGCTGGATAAGCACCTTTCGAGTCGGACCTGCCGACGACGTTTCCACCTCGAATCCCACCACCTGCGAACAATACCGACTGAACCGCGCCCCAATGATCGCGCCCCGGTAACTTGTAATGCGACGGCAGAAGCGAAATCTGTGGCGTTCGACCAAACTCACCTGCCATTACCACCAGCGTCTCATCCAATTCGCCCGACGAATCCAAATCGTCCAGCAAAGCAGACAGCGCTTTGTCGGTCGGCGGGAACAAGGCATCTTTCAAATGAGGGAATGCATTGCCGTGAGTGTCCCACGTCTCATTGTTTCCCAAGTTGACTTGAACCAGATTGACCCCCACGTTGACCAATCGGCGAGCCATGAGCAATGACCATCCGAACGAGTTTCGTCCATATCGTTCCAAGTCGGCATCTTCCGCCCGTGTAACATCCAGCGCACCCTGGATCGATTTCTCCGTCAGCAATGAAATCGCACTTTGCCGAAATCGATCAAAGGATTGAGTCTCTGCATAACTAGCTAGTTTCGACTGTTGATACTTGAGTGTCTCCAGCAGTTGAAGCCTACCGTTGATCTCCTTCAATCCTAATCCTTCGGGTAGCGATACTTGCGGTGCTTGAAACAGTCGATTGTCTGCATTGCCTCGATCTTGATGATCGAAGTCATATTCAGGGAAAGCACCGTACGACATGTTGTGAAAGGGTGAAGCCTCAATCCACCAAGGGTCATGCTGCGCGCCCATTTCACCCGCATGCTGGCCAGGTATGACTCGACCTGAGTTATGGACCAAGCGTTCAGGGAGCACGACGGCGGTCGGCAGATTGTTTCTGGTTTTGGTAGCATAGCCCGCTAGCGCAGCGATCGAAGGTCGATCGGTTCGGCTTGATCCGTTGGGATTGAATCCCGTCGGTAACTGAGATTGCCCAGTTAGCATGATGTGATGCGCAGCCGAGTGGTCGTTTGATCCATGCGTCAACGAACGACACAAAGCCCACTTTTCACTTCGATCCGCCAACATGGGAAGATGTTCGCAGATTTGCAATCCAACCGTCTTGGTCGGAATCGGTTTGAACTCCCCTCGAATGTTTTCTGGGGCATCGGGCTTCATGTCAAAGCTATCGTGCTGCGACAGTCCCCCGGAGAGAAAGATGAAGATGCATGACTTGGCTTTTCCAAACGTTGCGTTGGTAGGAGAACCTTGCACCTGCCTCAAGCCAGCCAAGTGGTTCATACCCAAACCGAGTATGCCAATAGAACCTGCGTGAAGCGCCGCGCGTCTAGGGAGACTCGGATGATTCCAGCGACAATCTGAATTCATAGAAACAAATCCATTTGGGAAACCTAATAGCCCAACCACATTTGACCCGAGCCCCAGTATAGCACAATCGACAACGAAATTCTCGCGATAACGATGTGATCCACCATGTAAGTCGCGGTCGTCCCTAGCTACGCCCGAAGCTGTCGCCCCTGATAGCGAGCCAATACGACAGCATTACCGTGTCATGGTGCATGGATCACTTCGTCGCGCAGGAGCCGCGTCTGATGTGCTTGATACTTGCCTTCAGGTTCATCAATTATCTAACTATTGTCGATAACTATTTTGGCAGGCTGAGCGAGTGACTGAAGAACTTGTTCGGCCGCTACGGCCCCGGAACGCAATGCGCCTTCCATGGTTGCAGGCCAACCGGTGCGGGTCCAATCTCCAGCCAGATAAATACCCTTCTCGGCTCCATGCGAAGTTTGCAATCTAGCATTCGCAATCTCCGGACTGATCGAAAAAACAGCGTTGGGGTCTGTAACTACCTTACAACGAAGCATGGTTGCCACGGCGGACTCAGGGAACACTTCCGCAAGATCCTGCTTGATCTTTCTGGCGATCTGCTCAGGTTCCCCTTTCGGCAAATTGCGAGACGCGCTGATGACGATTTGATAGTAGGTCCCATTGGGTTGTTGCGATGAGTTCACGCCAGCATGCGACTCGGGTGCTGGAAAAATCCATTGACACAGTCGGTCGATCAAAATCGCGTGGGGAGTCGACAGCCATGGTCGATCCCACCACGTGTGAATCCCGGTGATAGGAGACGACTGCATCTGTGATAGCGCATGCTGGGTGGTTGATTCCAACTCTAGCATGTCCGCCAATTGATTCCACGGAACTGCAATCACTACCCGATCATACGTCTGCTCGCCCCCCAGTCGATCTTTTAATCGAACCCGGAAATCGTCTTGCGGTTCTACTCTCGCAATCGCTCGTTGCTCATGAACCTTGACTCCTAATTGTTCTAACCTATGCCGTACACTCGCATCGGTTAATTCCGCAAGTGGACGATTCGGGACGAGCAAATGAAGCGCATCCCGACTGGCCGCAAATCCATCCACCAAGACTTTGCGAGTCGCCCCAAGCGTGACGCGTGAAATCTGCTCACCCAACGCACTGACGAGGATGGTCTCCCAGAAGTTCTTCAAACTGGAAGGTGATTGGTTGACGCTCTTCAACCAGTCGGTCGCCAAGAGCTGGTCGTGTTGAGGATTGGGTTTCATTCGCACCAATGTCAACAATGCAGATCCGATGCTCCATCGATCGGAGAGACTCAGATCTGGCCACTTCCACAATAAACTGGCAAGATGCAATGGAGCGGGTAGCGGCAAGCTGGAAATAGCGATCTTCTCCCCTTTCGTAGAAGCGAAGTGAAGCGATGTTTGCTCGGTCCAGGCACTTTGCTGCCCTGTCTCTTGGATCCATCGAGTCAGCTCATGACAACACTTCATCCCGACATGTTGGCAATAGTCGACCGATTGTCCTGACTCGCGGTCAACAAACGATCCTACACGTCCACCGAGTCGACCTTTTGCTTCGTAGAGATCGACAGCAACACCATGCCTTGCGAGATGGATAGCTGCATTACAACCTGCCAACCCTGCGCCAACCACAGCGACTTTGCTGGGCCGAATCTCATCGTTGTTGACGCGAGTAGTGAGTCGATTCGATTGGATTCGAGGAATGAGCGGATAAGACCTCGCATAAAGCGGCGTTACGAAATGGGACGCTGCGAGTTTGGCCTTCGTGTCCCATCGAAGAGAAACTCTTCCTTCGAGAACGCGTAGCGGAGACTGCTTGATCTTTTTGAAGATGGCATAGTAAGTCTGCCACATCAAAGAGAACATGCGTTGTCCCTCGAGGCATAGCGACTGCCGTACCCCGCTCCCTTTGTCAAAGTGCCCATCGGCTCGTTCGATGTAGAGATTGAGCAGCGCTTCTAGATTTGCTTTCCTGTCATGATGCATCAAGTTCGCGTTCGTGCGAACCAATGCTGGCCATTCCTGCGGCTGAATCCCGAACCGTTTCAGATCTTCTTCAGGAAGATAGCATCGTTCCCGTTTCGCATCTTCGACAATATCTCTCAAGATGTTCGTCAATTGGAAAGCGATACCACAGGCGCGGGCATCATCTAGGCTTTCCATCGATGGACCGACGCCAACTTCTTTGGCCCAGATCGATAAACATCCGATGCCAACACTCGAAGCGACTTGTTCACAGTACGTACGCAGTTCATGCCATGTCTTCAATGCAACTCGGCCGCGTTGATCGAGATCGACACCGTCAATCAAGTCGTGAAATACCTGTAACGGAATAGCAAATCGACTCGCTGCGTCCGCCAAGGCTGGCCTTATCGTCTGCAACGCATCAATCTTAGAGCTCAATGCGTACTCGCACCTGAGTTGTCGGATCCATTCATGCCATTGGGTAGCATCCCATGGACGTTTCGTATCGCTCGAATTGGATTCGGAATCGGACGCATCGTCGATGATTCTGGCAAACGCGTAGAGTGCTTCCATCGCATTGCGTCGCGAACCCGAAAGAATAGCGAACGAACGGTAAAAGTTTGAGCCACTTTGACTCGCGATCGTCGAGCAGTGACGATACGATTCATCCAACGCTTCCATTCCGTGAGGTCTCGTATTCTACTTTAGCGTTGGAACTCGAATTGATCTGGGGAAAAGCCATGCCCGGCACAACAAAGATAACTTGGTGTTGCGAGAGACTTCGATCTCCCGTGACCAGACATCATAGTCCGAGCGACGTATTTCTTCCAATATTCTCAGTCCGCCTCGAACGAACAATTGGAGATCCCGCGCCAACCAAGGTGGCACGGTTTTCACCAAGAGCAGGCCATCGGCCAAGTATTGGTGCGAACATTGACACCAATGTTTTAGAGCTTTTTTGAGTTTTTCATTTGGCTTTGTGGACAAAATCATGGCTTCGTCGACATCGAATTTTGACCAAATTTCCCTTGGCATGTAGATTCGATCGCGGAGGGAATCGATCCGCATGTCTTGGCAAAAATTGGCGATTTGCAACCCTGTGCACACGGAGTCACTTTGACGAAGTGATTCTGGATCGTCGATATTGCACATGGCTAGCAGTATTCGGCCGACGGGGTCTGCGCTTCCCCGACAGTATTCTCGCAATTGTTCGACACTCTCATAGCGTTTGGTAGTTTGGTCCTGAAGAAACGCATCGAGCAGCTTCGAAAATAACTCTTGGGAAAGTTCGTATTTTTCAATTGTTTGCGACAAAGCAACAAATACGGGATGGACCGCCTGTCCTCGGTAACATTGCTCGAGTTGGCCTCGCCACCACGCAAGCAATGAAGTTGCCACTTCGCTATCGCCGGTTTCGTCGGCCAAATCATCCGACCAACGACAGTAAGCGTAAATGTTTGCCAAATGCTGCCGCAATTCGCGGGGTACCAGCCAACTGGCGACACTAAAGTTCTCGTAGTGCAAGCGAGCAAGTGCTTTACAGTAGGCTTGGCACTCTGTAAGCGACAGTTGGCGGGGGGCAGAACCTGGCCCATAAAGCTTCAAATCGTCGAGAACTTGGCGGTTTCCGCTTCGAACATGCAAAGCGGGCTGCATTGGTGCAGCAACGGGGTACGAATGATCTTGGGAAGGGGATGTCATGCAGCTATGATACACGGAAAGCAATTCCACACTTTTGGCGATCTTTCCTATGAAATTAATTCTGGCAGCTCCCCGCGGATTCTGTGCAGGGGTAAATATGGCGGTTCAAAGCCTGGAACTGGCCCTGAAGCATTTTGGACCGCCGATTTACGTGTACCACGAAATTGTTCACAACCAGTACGTTGTCAATTCGTTCCAGGATCGAGGGGCGGTGTTCGTCAATACGATTGAAGAGATCCCCATTGATTCCACGGTCTTGTTTTCCGCTCATGGAGTTTCCCCAGCCATCCGGACCTTGGCAAAGGAACGCCATCTGAACGCGATCGATGCCACTTGCCCGCTGGTTACCAAAGTGCATTTGGAAGCAATCAAATATGCAAAAGAGCATTACAACATTATTCTTATTGGACATGAAGGCCATGACGAAGTGATCGGCACCATGGGCGAGGCCCCCGATTCTATCATTCTCGTAGAAGACACGGCGGACGTTGATGCATTAGTCTTTTCGCCCGATTCGAAGCTCGCATACCTGACCCAAACCACGCTGAGTGTTGACGACGCAAACAGAATCATCCAAAGACTAAAGGAACGATTCCCATGGATCGTTGGTCCACCGAAAGAGGACATCTGCTACGCAACGCAAAACCGTCAAGAAGCAGTCAAGCTTTTATGCCAACAAGCTGACACTGTCATCGTTCTTGGCAGCCAGAATAGTAGCAACTCGCAACGACTTCGGGAGCTGGCAGCCGAAACTGGTAAGCGAGCGTTTTTGATCGATGGCCCCGAGGAACTATCCGAGACTATGTTTCGCGGCGATGAAATAGTTCTCATCACCGCTGGTGCGAGCGCTCCTGAGCTAGTGGTGCAGTCCACGGTCGCTTGGCTTGCGGAGAAATTCCATGCAACGGTCGAAGAGCAAACGATACGCAAGGAAGATGTATATTTTCCACTGCCCAAAGTGCTCCGTGCACTGCAACAGACTTCATGACAAACCAAGATGCGTCCAAATCGGTAGGTCAAGGTAATAAGCTTGAACCGATATCACCAAGGAAGGGTAACAATCCAACACCTCTGGTTGTGCATGAGGTTGATCCAGCAGATTCTCACGCACTCTACAAGCGATCCATTTGCCTTTCTTGCCGACATAAAAGAACGATCGTCTCAGGGAAAGGATCCATCTTTTTGTTGTGCCAGTCTCCTGCGGTCGAGTCAGGGTGGCCCAAGTATCCTCCGCAGCCGCTTGCTAGTTGCCGATTCCTAGAGAAAACAACCGAAGGGTCAGATTAGCACAGCGTTGAGCAATAGTTCGATAGCTTTGTCGTTTAACAGTTAGCCTCATAGTTGATTGAATCAATGATGTTGCTTGAATCAATGATAGCGCGTGCGCCTGCGGCTGACCGTCAAGCGAGTATTGCAGAATTGCTTCTGCAAAAGCGAATTCAACTACTTGTTAAACTGCTCCATCGCTTTGTCGAATATTTCTCCGTAGACCAATTCTCCACCTTGGTGACCGACGATGGATACGAGAACTGCGAGGATCATCGCGCCAACTTTCCAAACGTGATCAAGGCCACTGGATTTCTTTCTCGCTGCCATCAGGCTCAAGAGAACCACAACACACCCCATCGCAATCAATCCTGTACCGAGCCATCGATGATTGAAAAGATTCATCTCATTGTGTGATGGATTGGGACCGAGCGGTTTGTCCCAAGCTGGGTATCCTTGTAGTTCGGCAAAGGACCATCCCATCACCACAGCAAACACCGAGGTGATCACCGCTACCCAGAGCGCATGGAAGGCCATCGCTTGGCAACGGGTACCCAAAAAGTACGATAGGAAGGAACAAAAACCGGCGACGATAAACAAAACGATAGGGAAGTGAACGACAGCGGGGTGAAGATATCCAATTGCGCGATAGGTACGCAACCAAGTAGAAGTTTTCGATGGAGTCAACAATGACTGCGGGTTCGATTGGGCATCCGAATTCGAAAGCTTAGCCCCCTGCGGCCAGTCTGCACCTTCGTCAATCCACACTTTCAAGATCGCCAATTCGTTCTGTAGCAATGGTCCATCGGGGGGCATGACCAAACTGTCGTCCTTTACCGTTTTCGATGGTTGCACCAAATAGTCAGTCCACAGTGAACTGTCCGTGCTCGAGCCGGGTGTCAAGTAACCCAGGACGGCATCTCGATCCTCAATGATAAAGCCCGCTTTCGCTTCATCCCCTCGGTGACATTTCTCGCATCGAGCCGAAAGGATTGGTGCTACATCACGAGCAAAATCAATCAACTTGGTTGTACCGGGTGTATCTTGTCGCCCCAACGCCGCAGCGGAAGAATTCCAAACCGAGACCGAAAGACAAAGAACGATGAAATAGAATGCTCGCAAAGTTCTAGTCCAATCTCCAAGAAGCGAATCAGCCATCACTGTTTATTCCTGGGTGTTTGTTATTCTGGGGTGCTTGATTTTTGTTGAGAAAACATCCACGAATAGAAGTCGGGATTAGCGTAGGTCGGGGTCCAACTGTCGTGTTTCAAATCCGGATACTCCGTGTACTTCACTTTTGATCCTAGTCTCTTCAGCGCCTCAACCATTTCTTGAGATCGACTTACCTTAACGACGGGATCTTGTGCTCCATGAAAGCACCATATCGGCAAAGTTGAGAAACGTTCTGCGGTCGTTGGATCGCCACCGCCACAAATAGGTGCTGCGGCGGCAAAGAAATTTGGATAGCGAGCGATCGCGTCCCAAGCTCCATACCCACCCATGGATAGTCCCGTTAGATAGATTCGGTTCGGGTCAATCCCTGCATGCTCCACCATCTCGTCTACCAGTTCCTTCACCGATTGCAAACTCGGGCTCACTCGCTCTGGCAAGCTGCTCTTCTCCAGACTCCAGTCGACGTTCGACCATTTTTGCGACTCAGGACACTGGGGAACCAAAACGTACGTCGGATACTTTTTCCGGAGACTTTCTTCGCAAAAATTCGAAGCGCCATGCTTCAAGGTAATCGTATTGTCTTGACCGCGTTCCCCTGCACCGTGCAAAAACACAACCAACGGATACTTCCTGCCGAACTGATAACCCAACGGTTTCATGAGTCGGTACTTGAGCGTTTGTTGGTTCGAGCCTACGAACTCTCTCGGTTCGAAGAGTCTCTTAGGGTCGGTCTCCACTTGTTGGGCCATCGCGTGATTCATCGTTAGGCTCGTTGATTCAGCCAGGAACAGCAGAATAAAGAATGAAACGGCTAGACCGCACCCGTGATGAAGCAGCACAAAGGACCGACATTTTGAAGGAAGAATCATCGAGAACCAGATGGGGGACGTTTGTAAGGAGTTCTATGGAAGGACCATCATTATAGTTGCGCAAAGGGTTAATCTGAAGAGGTAGATTTTCAATACGAAATGATGGCGTTTCCCATTACTCAAAAGCGCGTTACGCTTATCCATCGGACGGAATTTACTTAGGATGGCCCACGAGAAGGATAACCGCAATGCCGACAATTCGAAAACTCCCAGTCGGGCTTGTCAACAAAATCGCAGCGGGTGAAGTCATTGAACGACCCGCTAGTGTTGTCAAGGAATTGCTAGAAAACAGCATTGACGCAGGTGCAAAGCAAGTCGAAATTTCTATCGAAGGTGGAGGAATCGATTTAATCCGCATAACAGACAATGGATGCGGGATCGATCAGTCTCAATTAACTCTTGCCGTTGCCCCCCATGCGACCAGCAAACTTCGAGAAGATGACGATCTCTTCGATGTTCGCACGCTGGGATTTCGTGGCGAAGCGTTGGCATCGATTGCCGAGATCAGCCACATGACGCTGCGAAGTCGAGTACCAGACGAGGACAGCGCCTATGAATTGGTCATCCGAGGAGGCGAACAAGAGCCGATCCGACCCACCTCGGGCCCCGTGGGAACAACCATTGAGATTCGACATCTCTTTTTCAATACGCCCGTTCGACGAAAATTCATGAAGAGCGCTCAAACAGAGATGGGGCACGTCGTCGAAGCCTTCACGCGTGTTGCACTCGCGTATCCGCATGTCCATTTGTTGCTGTTGAGCGGAGGTCGCGTACTGCATGATCTTCCTCCGACAGAACGTTGGTCCGAGCGTATTCGAACCTTCTTTGGTGACGAAGTTGCCGACGCATTAATATCGATCGACCAACGCGACGACAAAGTCTCTATTCGAGGCTACGTCGCAGACCCTTCTGTTTCGCGAAGTAACAATCGGATGCAATATCTCTTCCTCAACGGTCGATATATTCGAGACCGTGCATTGCAACACTCCCTTGGAGAAGCCTACCGCGGACTGCTCATGGTGGGGCGATTACCCATTTGCTTTTTGCATATCGAAATTGATCCAAAAACTGTGGACGTCAATGTCCACCCAACGAAAGTAGAAGTTCGATTCGAGGACAGTGGCTCCATTTATAGTCGGCTTCTATCGGGACTGCGAACCAAATTCCTCAACAGCAACTTGGTGGCGAAGGTTCGATCCGAAGCGGTACTTCCTGCAGAAGCAGAGGCGTTTCGAGCCATTCCTGCCATGGCACCAGAAGCCAGTTCGCCAACTGGGCTTCTCGATTGGGCCAAGTCAACAACTTCCAACCTACCCGGGCGCGTCCCCGAGTTTCGGCCGTTCTCCGATGCCAATCGCTTTTCGGTACCGAACTTGGGAGTGAATCGGGCCGCAACAATGGACGATCCATTCTTCTCACCGTCACCATCGACAGCCACTTTGGCTCGTCCATCGCATGCGGAGAACTGGGAAACCAAACCTGTCAGCCCTGAGATTCGCAGATTGGATAACGTACCCACCGATGGAACTTCATCTCATTCGATCGATGGATCGAAGCGACACCTGGGTTTCCAAATCCACAATCGTTACCTGGTCACAGAAGATGAAACGGGCATGGTGATCGTCGACCAACATGCGCTTCACGAGCGAATCCTATACGAGCAAATCAAAAACAAAGTCTTGTCCAAATCGCTCGATGTCCAAAACTTGCTGGTCCCTGAAACGATCACGTTGGCAGCGAGCGAAATGGCACTCGCTTTAGAGTACCAACAAGTACTAGCAGACATCGGGCTCACGATCGAGCCCTTTGGAGGCGATACTCTTTTGATCTCTTCCTATCCAGCGATCCTGCAAGGAATTTCGCCAGGTGAGGTACTTCGTCAAGTGCTCGAACCCATGCTCTCGGGGGGCAAGAAGCCTGATGTTCGCAATCTTCTCGACGAACTCATGAACATGATCGCATGCAAAGCAGCGGTGAAAGCCGGAGACCGACTGACCCCCGACGAGATCTCGTCCCTTCTCGAACAACGGGAAATGTACCAGGATACGCACCATTGCCCGCATGGACGTCCGACAGCGTTGTTTTTCTCACGAGATCAACTCGATAAGATGTTCAAACGCATTTAGGTTTGAATCAACGATCGAGACGGATCTCCACAGGTCTGTGTCGGAGATGAAGAAACTCGGCTAACGCTATGGTATACTTCAAGCGATTCCCTCCCGATCCGCCTTACCCATAATGGAAACATGAAGCCAACTCAAATCGCGATTGCGATTTCCAAATTTGTGTTTGCAACTCTACTTGGTTGCACGACTTTCGCGTATGCATTGGATGCCCAGGACAAAACGTCCGTCGAATACACGAGGGACGTCCAACCGATCCTCACCAAATACTGCGTTGGGTGTCACAATACAGAAGACGCCGAAGCCGACGTCCAGTTGCACGACTGGAGCGTTGTCTCGAAAGGGACTCCCAAGAAGCCGTTGTTCCAAGCAAAGGATCCCGACGCTTCATGGATGATCCAACTTATCCGAGGAACCCATGAGCCCAAGATGCCACCGGTGGACGAGCCACAGCCCTCCGAGTCTGAAGTTGCTGTGATCGCTCTCTGGATCGAGCAAGGGGCGAAAGGAGGAGAGGCCAATTTGCCTCTTCGATCCAAACTCAACGTTTCAAAGCTTCCTTCCAAATCGCGTAGCGCGATGCCGATCACCGCCCTTGCTTCGATGCCATCCGGTTTGTTACTTGGGTCTCAAGATCGAATCTCGATGAAAAAGTCTCAATGGACAACGATTCTTGACATCGAGGTTACGGGCAAGGTGTCTCAGATTCGCGTATCAAAAGATGGCTCGATGGCAGTTGTCGCCTCCGGTGTTCCAGGGGTTGGTGGTCAGGTTTCCATCGTCTCGATCGCCCAAGGAAAAGTGTCGCCAGTCCGAGTCATCGAAGCTCACCGCGATGCACTTTATGCTGCGGTTCTCAGCCCCGATCATCGTTATGTTGCCACAGCCGGTTATGATCGAATTATTAGGATTTGGCGAGTGGAGGATGGATCGTTGGTTCGAGAACTGACTGGCCACAATGGGGCTGTTTACGATTTAGATTTTGATCCAACCGGTGCGGTGATCGCGAGTGCGAGCGCGGATGAGACCATCAAGATTTGGAATGTTGCAACAGGTGAACGATTGGACACCTATGGGCAATGCGAAGCGGAGCAATACGTCGTTCGATTCTCCCCGGATGGCAAACGAGTCATTGCAGCAGGTGCCGACAAACGTATTCGCGTTTGGAAACTGCAGTCGCTAGAGAAAGCGAGCGTTAGCCCGATGCTGTATGCCACGTTCGCCCACGAGACACCCGTTGTCGCGATGTCGATTTCCCCAGATCAATCCACATTGGCAACCGCCGGCGAAGATGGCTCGATCAAACTCTGGCAACTATCGGATACCTCACCCATCGGAGAGATCGGACGCGCAAGCGATGTGCCCAGTGGGATGCTTTGGACGAGTGAATCGGAGTTGGTCGTCTCCGCGTTGGACGGTCGATTAACATATTGCGATGCATCCAAACGGAATCGAAGTGTCGCTGTCGATGAAAACAAAAGCCAAGCTGAAAAATCACCGACGGTGAAGGATCTGCCACTCCAAAATCTGGTTGATGTTCCCGAGAATTCAGAAAAACGCACGCCCGCGACGGCACAGAAGATTTCTATTGGCAATCGTGTTTCCGGTTCGATCAGCGAAGTAGACTCGCAACAACCATCGAGCGGAGATTGGTATGCGTTCGGATCGAAAGCGGGGTCCACGACGGTGGTTGCGATCGAAACTGCAGGATCGGATTCTTTGCTAGATAGCTTTGTCGATATTCTCGATGCGGAAGCGAATCCGATTTTACGAACTCGATTGCAAGCGGTCCGAGAGTCCTACTTTACCTTCCGAGGAAAAGACTCAACGATCGCTGACGATTTTCGATTGCATCGATGGGAAGATATGGAATTGAACGAGTATTTGTATGCAGGGGGAGAAGTCGTTCGACTGTGGCTTTATCCTCGCGGCCCAGACTCTGGGTTCAAAGTCTATCCCGGCGAAAAGTCGAGGTACACCTATTTTGATACGACCGCGACAACGCATGCTTTGAATGAGCCTGCATGGATCGTGCGAGAGTTGCAACCAGGGCAAGAGCCGATCCCGAACGGCTTGCCTCTGTTTCCAATCTACTACTGCAACGATGATGAATCAACACGCAAAAGTGGCAAAGATAGCAAGATCACATTCACGGCTCCCGCAGATGGAACATACTTGGTTCGAGTCCGCGACAACCGTGGCTTAGGCGGTGACAAATACACCTATCGATTGACACTACAACCGCCAAACCCAAGATTCACGATCCAATTGGAACCGAAAGAATTGGCATTGCGATCGGGCGTTGGAAGTGAGTTTACTGTTGCTGTAGATCGACGCGACGGACTCGATGAGAAGATTGAATTAGTGGCGGACAATATTCCCGATGGGATTATCATCACAAATCCGCTCGATATCGAAGCGGGACAGATTCGAGCCGCTGGGACACTCTTTGTCGCAAAAGAAAAGTTTGATTCACTACCGATGGAGTTTGAATTGAAGCTCACGCCACGGTCTTCCCATGGCACCCCATCGGATCCCGTCACACTCAAAGTGAAGCGTCAAGACAAACCTGCAATGCAATTCAAGGTGATTGCCAAAGATGCCGCTCTAGATGCGGCCCCTTTGACGGAGATCGTAATCCGTGCAGGTACAACCTCGTCTGCATTGATGGTGATTGAGCGAGGGGATTTGAAGGGGGACATTTCCTTTGGCAAAGAAGATAGCGGACGCAATTTGCCGCATGGCGTTTACGTTGACAATATCGGGTTGAGCGGATTGTTGATTCCGAATGGGCAATCAAGCCGCGAGGTCTTCATCACGGCAGCCCCATGGGTCTCGCCCCAAACACGGCAATTCCACATCAAAGCGGCAGTCGATGGTAAACCGACGACTCAACCCATCGTCGTCAGAATCGTTCGAGACTGACGCAGATTTCCACTTTGCTGGAGGCAGTAACGCTTTGCGTCGCATTAAACGTTCAAGTCATCACGCTTCAATACTACGCTGCGGGACGACGGAGTGAAACGGCGTAAAGCATAACGATTGCACCGCAAGCAATGAGGGACCAGGGAAACCATTCCGTCGGTTTAAAGACGCGATTGTTGTTTGTGCGTGGCGGCGGAGCCGAAAAAAGTCCCCCGTTGTTTTGAGCACGAATCGGTTCGTCGACCACCCCTGCGACTAGCACTGCACTATCGATCAGTAGGCATTCGATCCCAACAATGATCAATACGATTCCGACTGCGCAAAAAAAAGCTCTCCAAAGGGTGGCTGGCTTTATCATTAGAGGATCCTTTGCGAATCGTTGAACGGAGCGAGAGTGAATTTCATCTCGTTCCATCGTCCTCCGATTTTGACTTTCTTGCGGGAATCAAAAAAGACACGAAAACATCGAGAGGATCGGTTGTAATGGCAATTGTGCGGGGAATCAGCATCTTCACATCCGAGAAAATCGTCTTGAAATCAGTCCTGTCCCCGTCAAAAATTTCCTCGTTACTCTATTTCAAGGGGACGATACCGTGTATCGGTTGCCACCAGTGGCGTGCGATATTATTATGTTGACCTGGTTTTAAGGGCGTTCATCCCCGAATTGCTCCAGCGTGACCTCCTCTCAACCCCGGAGTTCGAGTCATGTTCACATCTCTAAATCTTCAACAATTGGGACGGTCCTATGTCAGGAACAACTCGCCGCAAATTTATTCAAAGCTCTACTGCAGTCGGTGCCTCGACTATCGGAGCTGGTTACTTTGTATCCGCAGGCTCCACAACGGCTCTTAGCAACTCCGCGATCGAAAAGCTCAACGTCGCTTGTATCGGCGTTGGCGGAAAAGGAGGCAGTGACTCCAGCAATGCAGCTCTTTTCGGTAACGTGATCGCCATGTGCGACGTTGATCGAAACACCCTCCAAGGGAAGAGCAAAGCACCCGAATTCAAGAACGCTGAAAAGTTCACGGACTACCGCGAATTGTTCGCCAAATACGGTAAGCAAATCGACATCATCAATGTTAGCACCCCAGACCACATGCACGCGGTGATCACGTTGGAGGCCATGCGTCTCGGGATTAGTTGCTATACCCAAAAGCCTTTGACCCGAACTATCTACGAAGCGAGATTGCTCGCGAATGTTGCCAAAGAAACCGGCGTTTGCACGC
>Ga0068877_10002169_pt1 | contig 15987 bp, 17 predicted proteins | sample NOAtaG_FD_66437 | JGI IMG/M metagenome (GOLD analysis project Ga0068877, IMG submission 66437) | Freshwater lake microbial communities from Lake Erie, under a cyanobacterial bloom - NOAA_Erie_Diel6S_1000h metaG | ecosystem: Environmental > Aquatic > Freshwater > Lake | place: USA: Ohio, Lake... | reverse complement strand
CCGCCAGTTCATCCCCAAGCGCCAATCGCCGTCTGGATCAACAAACCCGTGGCGAAACCAGACAACAATACTCAGTAAACTTCTTTGCCGACTGTCTCAAAGTCGTTGACACGCGCCGGACACGCGCCGCCGAAGGGCGGAATGCTCACTAGCGGAGAGCACCCTCTTTCCATTTCACGCTGAACCAACACACTTAGCGAAAGACTCAATGTGCTACATCAGAGTTGTTCGAGCAGCCATCCTCGACTCAGTAAAGCCTGTGGGCTCCGCTGAGACTGCCAATGTTAGGGCTTCTACTGCTTCCCGCTTGGCTGCCAACCGGATGTGAGAATACCGCTCGATCATGGCCCGGCTCATTTGCCCCATCAGCGCCTTCATCGTCCCTTCACTCACCCCAGCTTCAGCAAGCTTAGTCGCCGCGCAATGCCGCAAGTCATGAATGCGGCATTGTATGCCGGCCGCCTTCAGCGTCGAATACCAAGCCGCTTCGATCCGCGCCATGCGCTTGGTCGGCACGTAGATGCAGCCCTTCGCCTGGAACGGAAACAAGAACAGGTGCGGTTCCGGGTTTGCCACGAACTTCGAGTACCAAGCCGCATGACGTTCAAGGACGGCCATCAATTGGAGGGAAGCTGGAATCTCTCGCCCTGACCCCGCCTTTGTCTTGGATCTCCCCACGGTGAGCATGCGCTTCCCGAAGTCGATCTGATCCCAGGTCAAGCCCAGAATCTCTCCACTCCGCATACCAGTCATCAGTGCGATTTCGATGAAGGCAAGGATGACAGGAGACTTGGCCGCCCGCGCGGCAGCCAGTAGTTTCGATTCCTCTTCTGGACTCAGCGCCCGGCCCACATCCGTCCGCTCCTCCAGCTTGCGCACGTTCGGCCAAAGCACTTTCCAAGTCTTTCCGATCGCGCGCGAAAGCTCACCCAATTCGATATTCACCAATCGGCCACCCACACCCGTCTCAAGCCGGCTCGCGATGTACTTCTTGATGCGGGCCTCGCTCAAGTCGCTCACCATCAATTCACCAATCAGCTTCTTCACCGTCCCCAGGTGGTAGGTAGCGAATCGAACGCTGGCAGGCCTGTGGTTGATCGGGTAGGCCTCCAGATACTCTGAGATGACTTCCCTAACGCGACGCAGCCTTAGCCCCCTGCCTGTCTCGCCTTGGGGTTTGCCGATGATGGCCTGTTCGAGTTCCAGCTTCCGCCGCTTCTCCGCTTCGATGGCAAGAGACTTGCGCGTGGTGTTCGCACACTCCCGAATCCGTTGCCCCGCAAAGACGAACTCGAAGTAGTAGGTGTCAGTCTTTTTGAACTCGCCCGTTGCCGGGTCTTTCCACTTCCGCTGATAGACAGCCATGACTATACCTCGCCTTCAAAAGTGTTTAGGGAAAGATCGAACGGAATAGACGGATGGGTGTGAAAATGGCTGAAGGCCATGGTGCGGTTACCTCGCATTGTGGTTTAGAGGTTCGGGAGGGTTGCAGCCCTTCCGGCCTCGCTCCAAAGTAGAATGCCTCGGCCGAGTTGTCAACTCTTGGCAAGTGCTTGGCGATAGCGGGAACACCCCAATCCCGCCGCGCCAACTTCAAGCGCTCGTCTCAATCTACGCTCTATTCGATCAGGCTTCCATGGTTTCATCCCGATGAATGGAGCGACTTTCTCGATAGGCCGCCTGAAGTATTCCATGACGTCGAGGACGCCTTGGCAATATTTGGCAAGTTCTTCGTCGGCATTGCTTTTAAGACATCGGTCGATTTCCTCTCCGCAGTGGATCAGGATCACGTGTCCCAGAAGCCAGTTGTCATAGTCATCGAGATGGCTCCAAAACTCATCCATCGCCTTGAACATCTTTTTGGTCTCAAGAGCTTGCTTGGTGTAACGCCCGTGCTTTAGATTCGCCTTCCCGATTCTCTCCCGCCCTTCTTTGGTCTTCGCCCCTGTACATTTGCCACCATGCAACGGGCAACGAGTGTGTATGCCTTTCGAGTTCCGCATGGCTGCCCGCTTACATGGCGTTCCGCTTCTGGTTTTCGCGCCACACCTCGGTGCATTTGCATAGTCCCCCTGGCGGTTGTTGTTCTTTAAAGGGCTTCTCGAATCTTGGGTTGATTGTTCGAAAGCATCGGAATCAGGCAACTCAGGGCCGGGTTTCATCTGTCTCGCCCCCAGGTGTGGATGTGTGTATCTGTCCGAGTTTGCGGCTGCGCTGTTCAGCTGAAATGATCCATCCCACAAGGACCTCCCGCAATTCCTCGCCAGACTCCACCACCGGCAGTCCCATACCCAGACGCCTCAGAGTCTCCTCGATCGCGCGGCAACTCGCTCGCACGACTTCCGAACGCGAAAGCGGTTTGCCACCTTTGCGCTTGATCTCGGCTATCAACCCATCCGTCGCCTCCAGCGTTGACAAGTCCAACATCAGGTTGATTCGCTTCATCTTCTCGTCCTTCACTTGCTTCTCCTTGCCCCTGCCTCGGGGTGGTTCATAAAGTCTTGCCAGAGTGCCGCAGCCTCGCAGCTACACAACTGGATCCGGCCCTGTTCGAACAAGGGCCACAGGCCCAGCCATGAATGATCAGCATCGCGCGAGTCGCCCAGGAATCCGTAGTCAAGGCAGCCAGAGCACAAGGGCACCCCGCGATCAAGAACTTGCCTTGCTGGCATGCGCTCGGCACGCTTCGATTTTGAGAAGGTGGGTATCGGCCTCATCGCAGCTTCTCGACCTCTTCAGGCAGCGCCTTCACCATAAACGCCCAACTTCTCATCCTGTCAGGCGCATCAGCATCGAACAGGCGTTGAAGAGCGGCCACAATATCGTCTTCCGGCACGCCTCTTACCGCCGCCGCGATCTTCTGGAGCATCGCCCCTTCCGGTGGCCCCAATCGCTCGCAGAACGCGCCCAGCGTCCTCCCCAGCCATTCGAGGCGCTCTTCTTCATTCATTGCCCTCTCGCTGCAAGCGCTTGCTTCTTTCTCTATTGGTAAAGCCTCTATTAGTCGGACATTTTGTCTTGCTTCAGTTCGGACATTTTGTCCGGTCGAATCGGACAATTTTTCGGTACTGCCAGACATATTGTCGTGCGGTAACAACGAATAGAGGTTGCTGTTCCCTTTGCCCCTTGAAGTTGACGTAATAAGTCCCTTTGCCTGAAGCTCATGAATTGCGCGTCCAACGCTGCGCTCTGAGATGCACAGGCTGGAAGCAATTCGAACTTGAGATGGGAACGCCCCACCTCCCATTTGGGAGTGGGCCATCAGCACCGCATGCACCCCCTTTGCGCATTGCGACAAATCCGGTCTCCTGGCCACAGATTCAAGCATGGGAAAGAACCTTTCCACAGGGCGCCTCCAAGGTTTCCTGCTGGGATGCCATGGTTAGAGTGCCTGCGTTTTCGGCGTCCCCGCCACGATCTCGCCAGCTCGCATGGCATCGAGCCATGCCTCAAACTCGGCCGCCGGGTACTTCACCAGCTTGGTCCCCACGCGAATGTGCGGGGGACACTCGCGCCCGCTCCAACGCCACCGGCGAACTGTCACCTTGGAGACACCAAGCCGTTGGGCTACCTGTTTCTCGGAAAGAAATTTTTTGGTGCATGTTGTTTCAAACATGTACCGATGATGAGGCTGGTCCTCAGAATTTCTTGGGAGTCTTCGAGGTCAAATTTTGGGGCCGTAAACTCCCAAACTGGAGATGACGCCGAATCTCTTTCTTTACCGAATCCCCATTGATCCGGTCGTCTGGATCTTCTTTCGATGAAACGAGCTTGGCGAAATCGGCAATCAAGCTGTGGTGCGGCCTGCCGAAAAGGGTTCGGAAATAGGTTGAAAGCGAGTGAAGGTTGCTCCGCTTCAACCGAATGAAGTTGTCCTTTTGGAAAGGCTGTTTCTTCATTGATTCATCCATTGCAATTGAGAACGCATCCAGTTGAGAGAGAAGCTGATTCGCGTCTGCTTCCGCCAAGTGAGTCTGGACTAAAGGTATGTTCCAAGCCTCACGCACTTCCTCTGCTAGAGCCAGAGCCAGAGAGACTAACTTCTTCGCCTTTTGTCGTTGCTGCACCTCGTCCAATTTGGAGTTGCGCCAATGCCTTCTGCGTTCTTCTTCTTCGGACTTGGAGCGGGGTGGGTAGAGCTTCAAGAACTTCTTGAACTCCAACTCAGAATTGGTATCTTCACCTTTGTTCCGAAGCTCTTGAAACTCGATTTGGTGGAGGGCAAGTCCGAGGGTATGAGCAGTAACAAAAACACTCCGGAAAATCTCGATGGTTTCCGCAGAACATTTCGGACGCCGGGCAAGCCTTGTAAGCGTTTCATGCAATTGCCAGGCAGCCTCTTCCTTTGCATCCCTTCCGGAAGCCCAAGCGCTCCATGGATAAGGATGTTGTCCCATCATCTGAACCAACCAGCGCGTTTGGTACCTCAGGACAGCGAAAACATCATCAGACATCGGCACCTCACCGAAACCTGTTTGAGAACGACCGCCAACGCATCAGGTTCATGCGCTTCTCGCCTGGCCGGGCTAGGCGGTCGCTTCTTGCTGAGCATCCTTGGCCCCGATGATTGACACGGGCAAAGCTCGCGCGGCAGGGTGGCAAGCTCGCCAGCCGAATGCTACTTCCAGAGTACCGCCGCCTAAGCGCCATGCAGCCGCCTGCCGATAGTAAACCCAGAGGCGGTGCAGAAAGGGTTTGGCGCTGTTATTTCCTCGGCCCGACGATCTCTTTGCGCAACCTGCTGCCAGCTCGAGGAAGTGTTATGTTGGCGCTATGACTGCCATCGTTGAAGTGTGGGGGAAGAAGTACGAGATCACCGTACATCAGAAGTCCAAGTCGGTCTGGATAGCAAGGGGTGAGTACATGGGCGAGCAGATCGAAACAAAGGATTCCAGCGAATCAACTGCGATCAAGCGATGGAAAGAAGCAGCTACATACAGAGGGAACTAGCAGCGCTGCGAACAGTGATTTTCTTCGTTCGCCGATCTTTTCCAGTTGCCGGAACAGATTCGGCCGGTGCGGCATCCAGTGCTGCAGGATCGACTGACCCAGTTGGCCCACGATTATCGGGCGTGCTTCCTATATCTCGTTTCGGCTCCTGCTTTGAAGTTTCAACAAGGCGCGAGAGCCCCGAGGGCTAAGCCCATGTGGGGACTTTTGTGGGGACCTCAGACAACGAAATGGCCATCGCTGCTTACATGCGGTCGCCTCGAAAACGCTCGAAGCGCCTGTATCCATTGGCCGGAAGCGATCACTCGAAATCTCGTGAATTCAAACCCGGTGCGACTTAAAATCCGTTGACTCGAAAGGGTCGTGCGGGTTCAAGTCCCGCCCCGGGCACCAGAAAACAAAAGACTTGGGGGGGCCTGAGTCCTCCATCCCAATCCCATCCAGTTGGACTTTGTGAGCAATTTTGTGTGCTGGTGGGCTCAACGCGGGGTAAAGGCGAAGCGGGAGAAGGAAGAGAAGGGGCCGAACTGCATGTGCCCCGGCTCAATGCCCTGGCGTTCGCACCATTGCAGATAGAGGGTGCCGTAGCTGCTGGTGAGGAATTGTTGGGGGTCGATACCGAGCAGAGCGGCGGTGGAATCGATCCATTCCTCGGTGCCCTCGATTTCCGAGTACCAGCCGATCGGGGTTTCATCGAGTGTCACAACGCCATGGCCGTCGGTGTACTCGGTGCGGTACTTTTCATAAATAAACTTCGGTTGGTAGCCGAGGCGCATCAAAATCATGTGGGCGGCTTTCGAGTCCGAAGTTTCGAATTCGATTTCCTCGCGGGTCTTGGTGCGGGTAACGATGGCTTTGCCCTTATAAGTGATCAGGCAGCGGGGACCCATCTCGCGCAGCCGCAGGATGCAGCCGTTGGGCCGCAGGGTAGGGGGGTCGGCATCAAAAAGGGTGTTGCGTTCAAAGACGCGCCGGTGGAGCACGCGGAACCCGGCCCGCCGCAACCTGAGTTGGAAGCCGCGAGCGGACTCCAGGGCAACCTTGACTTCGATTTCAATGCCATTCACACTTTCTAGGCTACTATCGTGCCGCCGGGAATAAAATATCGCCAAACCGCACAGCGGCCCTGGCCTGCGCCCGACAGGCCTTGGGTGATGAAGCAATGGTGGCGCGATTTGCTGTTCGCGCACTGGCCGGTTGAGGCGGGCCGGATCGCGCCGCTGCTGCCAGCGGGCCTCGAGGTGGACACACACGAGGGGCAGGCATGGGTGGGGATCGTGCCGTTTCGCATGAGTGGCGTGCGGCCGCGGTTTCTGCCGGCCGTGCCCGGTTTGTCGGATTTTCCGGAACTGAACCTGCGGACCTATGTCGTGGCGCGGGGCGGGGAGCGGTCGCGGCCCGGAGTCTATTTTTGGAGCCTGGATGCGACGCAACCGGTGGCGGTGGCGATCGCGCGGCGCTTTTTTCATCTGGCATACCGGCATGCGGTGATGCGGTGCGAGCAGCGGGGCGAATGGATCGAATACAGCTCGAGGCGGCGGGAAGGCGAGGGGAGGGCGGCGGAACTGTTTTGCCGCTACCGGGGCACGGGCCCGGCGCCGCGCACGGGGCTGGGGGAATTCCTGACATCCCGGTACTGCCTGTACACGGCGGACGCGGCCGGACGGCTCTATCGCGGGGAGATTGACCACGCGCCGTGGCCACTTGAGAACGCCGAGGCGGACTGGGGGGTGAATACGATTGCGGCGGCGGCGGGGATCACGCTGCCGGACTGCCCGCCGGTGCTGCATTTTTCGCGGGCGATCGAGGTGGTAATTTTCCCGCTTGAGCGGATGGGCTAAGGGGGAAGATCAGCGATGCGGCGCGAGGCCACCGCAAACACGCGAGAAATCGACGTCGAGCGGGATGGCCGGCCCCCTCCACGCCGCGGAGCGGGATTCTATCCGCTCGATGCGCTCACGCAATGGAGGATGAGAGGAGAGATAGCGAAGGACAGCAGGCGTTTGCCCGCGCTGTTCGCGCTCGAGATTCGCAAAAGCCCGGCGCATCGCCTCCGGCGGAATGCCTGCGCGCATGAGCGTGGCGAGCGCGGCATCGTCAGCGCTTTGCTCATCCCCGCGCAGGAAGTGGAGCGACGTCAGATTGCCGGCCAGGCCGCCGAGCACGCCGACGTCGCCCACGGCGAGAGTAAGAGCCGCCTGGAGGCCGAGGGCGCGCAAAATGCCTTTGATGGAATGCCGCTGAACGACATGCTGCATCTCGTGGGCGATGACGGCGGCGAGTTGTTCACCGTTCTCCATGCGTTCGATCAAGCCGCTAAAGACAAGGATGTGGCCGCCGGGGGCGGCGAGGGCATTGACTTCCGGCCGGCGAACGACGAGGACGCGGAACGAATAAGGATGACTGGGGATGGCGGCGGCAACTCGGCCGGCGACGCGATCCATCTCGGCGCGGGTGGCGGAGTCGTCGCACAACTCGGAGCGGCGGGTCATTCCAGCCACAACGGCCTGCCCCAACTGCTCTTCCCACATCACGGGCACAAGTCTGGCCAAGCCACCGAGCAGGAGCGGGAGGCTGACCCAAATGCCGTACAAGGCAAGGCCGCAAACCAGAACCAGCGCCAGTACGAGCAAGAGCAGCTTGCGGATCATGCCCGGGCCTTAGTCTTCGTCGTCGCTCGAGGAGCTGACCTTCAGCACGGCGAGGAACGCCTCCTGGGGAATCTCGACGCGGCCGACCCGTTTCATGCGCTTCTTGCCCTCCTTCTGCTTTTCGAGCAGCTTGCGCTTGCGGCTGATATCGCCGCCGTAGCATTTGGCGAGCACGTTCTTGCGGATGGCGGAGATGGTTTCGCGGGCGATGACTTTGGCGCCGATGGCGGCCTGCAGAGCGACCTCGAACATCTGGCGGGGGATGAGTTTGCGCAGACGCTCAATCAGGACACGGCCACGCTCGTAGGCGAAGTCCTTGTGAACGATCATCGAGAGGGCGTCGACGGCTTCCCCGGCCACCATGACATCGAGCTTGACCATGGGGGAAACACGCGTGCCGGCCAGATGATAGTCAAGGGAGGCATAGCCGCGCGAGCAGCTCTTCAGACGGTCGTAGAAATCGAGAACGACCTCGTTGAGCGGCAGTTCATAGACGAGCATGACGCGCTGGCTGCCGATGAACTCGAATTTCCTCTGCTGGCCGCGTTTTTCCTCGACGAGAGCGAGGATTTCTCCGAGGTAATCCTCGCGGGTGATGATGGTGGCTTCGATGATCGGCTCTTCGATTTTTTCGATCTCGGTCGGATTGGGGAAGCGCTGGGGATTATAGACCGTGATGACATCGCCGTTCATCAGCGTGACGGTATAGCGCACGCCGGGGGCGGTGGTAATGAGGTCGATATTGAACTCGCGCTCGAGCCGTTCCTGGACAATTTCGAGGTGAAGCAATCCGAGGAAGCCGCAGCGGAAGCCGAAGCCGAGCGCGGCGGAGCTTTCCGCCTCGAAGGTGAGGGCACTATCATTGAGGCGCAGCTTTTCGAGAGCCTCGCGCAGGACGTTGTGCTCGTGGCTTTCGACCGGGTACAGACCGGCGAAGACCATCGGCTTGATTTCCTGGAAGCCGGGCAGGGCTTCGGCGGCGCGGCGGCTGTCCTCCATGATCGTGTCGCCGATTTGAGCGTCCTTGACGTTCTTGATATTGGCGAAGAGGAAGCCGACCTCGCCGGCGCTCAACTGGTCGCAAGGAATGGGTTTGGGAGACTGATAGCCAAGGCCATCGACTTCGTAGACCTTGCCGGTGGCGAAGAGGCGGATCTTCATGCCGCGGCGGATGCTGCCATCGATGACGCGCATCAGAATGATGACGCCGCGGTAGGAGTCAAACCAGCTGTCGAAGATCAGGGCCCGCAGGGGTTCTTCGACGGCGCCGCGCGGCGGGGGCACCTTTTGGACGACCGCTTCGAGAATGTCTTCGATGCCGATGCCGTTCTTGGCGCTGGCGAGCACGGCCTCGGAGGCATCAAGGCCGACGACGGTCTCGATCTGTTCGCGAATGCGTTCGGGCTCGGCGCTGGGCAGATCGATTTTGTTGATGACGGGGAGAATTTCGAGGTTTTGGCCCAAGGCGAGATAGGTGTTGGCGAGGGTTTGCGCCTCGACGCCTTGGCTCGCGTCGACGACAAGCAGAGCGCCCTCGCAGGCCTGGAGGCTGCGTGAGACCTCATAGCTGAAGTCGACATGGCCCGGGGTATCGATGAGATTCAACTGGTAGGTCTCGCCGTCCTTGGCCTTATAATTCAAACGCACGGCGTGAGCTTTGATGGTAATGCCACGTTCCCGCTCGAGGTCCATCGAGTCAAGAACCTGTTCCATCATTTCACGCTGACTCAGGGCGCCGGTTACTTCCAGGAGGCGATCGGCCAGCGTGGATTTGCCATGGTCAATGTGCGCAATGATCGAGAAGTTACGAATGTGTGATGGATCCATGCGCTAAACTGAGGGTTACGCCTTCATTATCCCATATGTCCTCGTTCCACCCCCATGAAATCAAGGTGCAAGAAGGCTCCGGCTCGGCGGAGGGCCTGCGCATCGCGATCATCGTGAGCCGGTTTAACAACCTGGTCACCGACCGTTTGCTGACGGGTGCGCTCGAAGCACTGGGCCGGGCAGGGGCGATGCGGGATCAACTGGAAGTATTTCGTGTGCCGGGCGCCTGGGAGATGCCGGTGTTGGCCGGGGCTCTGGCGGGGCAGAAGCGGTTTGACGCGATCGTGTGTCTGGGGTGTGTGGTGCGCGGAGATACGCCGCACTTTGATTATGTGGCGGGGGAAAATGCCAAAGGGATGGCGGCGGCGGCGCGCGAATCGGGGATTCCGGTGATGAACGGCGTACTGACCACGAACACGATGGAGCAGGCATTGGACCGGGCTGGCGGCAAGATGGGCAACAAGGGCGCGGAGGCGGCGCTGGGTGCCGTGGAGATGGCGAATTTGCTGCGCTCGCTCCGGAGCCCGCAAGGGTAACCGGCGATGGCAAGCCGGCGTAAATCGCGCGAGCGCGCGCTCCAGGTGATTTTCTTGTGCGATCTTGGCAAGCTCGAAACCGATTCGGCGATCGAGGCTTTCTACGTGACGCTGCACAGCGAGGATGAAGATTTTTCGCGGCTGGGGCGGGACCGTTTCATGGAAGAGTTAGTGGTGGGGACGATGGGCCGCCGTGAGGAAATCGATGAAGAAATTGGCCGCTCGAGTGAGCACTGGCGGCTGGACCGGATGCCGAGCGTGGATCGCAACATTCTGCGGCTGGCAACGTTTGAGTTGCTCGACGCGAAGCTGCCAAGCGCGGTGGTGATTGACGAGGCGCTTGAGCTGGCGCGGCGGTTTTCGGGTAATGAGAGCGTGGGTTTCGTAAACGGGGTGCTCGATTCGATCAAGGCGCGGCACGGCAAACCGGCGGGGAAGGCGCGGGGCGCGGGGGTCTCACTTGCCGATACAGAAGGTTGAGAAGATGCGGTTGAGAATGTCGTCGGCGGTGGTGGCGCCGCTGACGCCGTCGATGGCGCGCAGGCCGGCGTAGAGATCCAGCAAGAGCATCTCGTGGGGAAGGCGCGCCTCGATGGCGGCGCGGGCGCGGGCCAGTTGCGCTAGCGCCTCATCAAGAAGACCCTTTTGCCGGAGGCTGGTGAGGAAGCCGCCGCCGGCCTGTTCGAGTCCGCCGGGAGCGATGGCCTCAACGATGCGCCGGCGAAGCAGCTCCAGGTTTTCGCCCGTCCGAGCCGAGACGGCGATGGCGCCGGGCTCAACGAAGGCGCCAGCGTCGCTCTTGTTGGCAACGAGGAGATGGCGGCCTTGTTGACGGGCGGTTTCGAGCAGCGAGCGGCTTTCCGGGTCCAGCCCATGGGAGGCGTCATAGACGACCAAGGTGAGATCGGCGTCGGCCATGGCCTGATGGCTGCGCTCGATGCCGAGGCTTTCGACCAGGTCGGAAGAGAGACGGATGCCGGCGGTGTCGATCAGGCGTACGGGGATGCCCTCGATCGCGGCGGTCTCGGTGACGAGGTCGCGCGTGGTGCCGGCGATCTCGGTGACGATGGCGCGGTCTTGTTCGAGCAGGGCATTGAACAGGCTGGACTTGCCGACGTTCGGGCGGCCGACGATGGCGAGGGAAAAGCCCTCCTGGACGACGCGGCCGAAGGCGAAGCTGCGGGCCAGACGGGCGAGACCATCCTCGAGGGGATCGAGCCGGGCGAGCAGGTCGGCCTGGGAAGCAACGGCCACGTCATCCTCGGCGAAATCGATACCGGCTTCGAGGAGGGAGATCATCTCGATCCATTGTGTTTTGAGGGGAGCGATGCGGCGGCTGAGCGCGCCGCCCAACTGCTGGCTGGCGACCTTTGCCTGGTAGAGAGTGGTGGCTTCGATGAGATCGCGAATGGCCTCGGCCTGGGGCAAATCAATGCGGCCGAGCAGATAGGCGCGGAGCGTGAACTCACCGGGAGTCGCGATGCGGGCGCCCGCGCTGACGGCGCGCTCGACGGTATGGCGGAGAATCACGGGCGCTCCATGGCAGGAGACTTCCACCATATCCTGACCGGTGAAGCTGGCCGGGGCGGCAAACCAGGTTGCCAGAACCTGATCGACCACGGCGCCGGTCTCATCGGTCAAACGGCAGAGATGGGCCTGGCGCGGTTGCGGCTGGGCGAAACCAAGAAGAAAACAGGAGGCAAGATGCCGGGAGCCCGGTCCGCTGAGACGCACGACTCCAATGCCGCTCCGGCCCAGAGGCGTCGAAATGGCGACAATCGTGTCGTTTAGTACCAAGGAAGAGAAAGCTTAGCGGTTGCCGAAGTTATCGTCATCGCGGCGCGGGCCACGAAATCCGCCACCACCTGGAGGTCTGCCGCCACCGGACCCACCAGGGCCACCGGGACGGCCACCGCCACCGCCGGGACGGCCACCGCCACCAGGGCGTCCACCGCCAAAGCCACCACCGCCACCAGGACGGCCATCGCGCCGGGGCCCGCGGTCTCCATCGCGGCGAGGACCACGATCACGACCGCCACCGCCACCGGGACCGCCACCGCCACCGGGACGGCCGCCGCCACCGCCGGGACGGCCACCACCACCAGGGCGTCCGCCGCCCGGACGGCCACCACCCGGACGGCCAGCACCGCGGCGGTCGCGTCCGCCGCCGCCGGCCGGAGCCGCCGGCGTTGCCATACCCGCGGGAATGATTACGACCTGACGCCCGCCGCCGACACCCACGCTCTCCGAGCGCACTTCGGTTTCCGGGCGCAGCGTCATGTGAACGATGCGGCGCTCACGGCTGCTCATCGGACTGAAGAAGAAAGGCTGGCCGGTCTGCTTGACCCGGTCGCAGGCCGTCTGCGCCGACAAACGCAGTTCTTCGATGCGCAATACACGGTAGTCATTGGCATCGAAGACGATCAAGGAATGGTCTTCATGGGGAAGGCGCAGCATCTCCATGGTGAGGTGCTCGAGGGCCAGCAGCAACTCGGCCTTGTTCTGCAGCAGCAGGTCCGACTCCGGACCACTGAAGCGCACAACGATATCGGGATTTTCAATTTCCGGATAGGTCGAGGCGCCCTCAACGAATTCATAATCGACATCGATATCAATCGAGTCGAGCAGAATGTCGAGAAAGTCGCCGATTTTGTCTTCGTATTGTTCGATGGGGTATTTACGAGTCATGTTTTCCGCACCAGCGGCCTAGTTTTTCTTCTTTACATTGACGACCGTCTGAGACGGTGGCGTTACGGGCGCAGGCATCATCTTCAAAGAGACATACTGCTGCGCCATGGCAAACACGTTACCAGTGAGCCAGTATAGCACCAAGCCCGCCGACTGGCCGTAGAACATGAAGGCGAACATCAATGGCATGAACAACATAATGCGTTGTTGCTGCGGGTCCATGCCAGCCGAAGGGGTCATTTTTTGCAGCAGGAACTGGGTGATGACCATCGCGACGGGCAGCAGGCGGATGGGCAAGGTCTCGGGTTGGCTCAAGTCAGCCACCCATAGCCACTGGGCCTGACGCATCTCAATGGCAACGCTCAAGACCGAGTAAAAGCCAATGAGAAACGGCATTTGCAGCAGCAGGGGCAGGCAGCCGCCGGCGGGGTTGACGCCATGCTTCTTGTACAACTCCATGACCTCTTCGTTCTTCTTGGCCGCGCGCGGATCGGTCATCGAAATGCCCTTGTACTTCTCGTTGATCCGCTGCAATTCGGGCTGAATCAGGGCTGTCTTCTGCATCGACTTCATGCTGGAGAGCTTGAGCGGCAGGGTCAGCAGATTGATGATGATGGTAACGACGACAATCGACCAGCCGTAATTGTGGATGAAGCTGTTGTTGACGTAATTGAGGGCATAGAAGAGCGGCTTGGCGACAATGCCGAACCAGGTTCCGAAGTCGACCATCTGCTCGAGGCGCGGATCGACGGCTTTGAGCACGTCCAAATCCTTCGGTCCGACAAAGAAGGTGAGTTGATTGATTGCTTGACCGCCGACGGCCATGCCGATGTTGGCCTGCTCTTGTTTGCTTGTATCGGAATAGGGGACGAAGCTGTCCGAGGTTGTCTGGAGTTCGAGAGTCTGCCCAGCGCGGTTGACGGCAACGGCGGCGAAGAATTGATCCTGGACGCCGGCGAAGAAAAAGTTGCCCGTATCGGTCGACCAACTCTTGGCGGCATCGGATGCGGATTTGATTTCGAGCTGATTCTGGGCGGCCAGATAGCGGACCGTGGAGCCGAACGAATAAGCATTGAAGGCGTAGTGGTCGCCGAAGCCGCCGCGCCAGGCGACATTGTGAGGAATTTTTTCGCCGTTGAGCACAAGTTCGGTCTCGACGTCGACCAGATACTGATCCTTCTTGAAGCGGAATAGCTTACGCACACGGTGTGGACCATTGGCGTAGAGATACTCGATGCCGAGGCCGCCGGGCGCGGGACGGGCCGCGTACAGGAACAGGTTCGGGTTAGGATTCATGTCACGGCCGTTTACCTGGAGGGAGAACGGAAAGCCGACCTTGGCGGTGCCGGCCCCGTGAACGAGCTGAAGCGGGCGCCCTTGGCTGTCCTTGAATTTCTTGAGAACCCAACTTTGCACCACGCCGCCGCGATTGGAAAATTCGACGCGATACAAGTCTGTCTCAACGCGGAAAATCTCTTCTTTTTCCGCGGCAACGGACTGGGCGGCGGCGGGGGCGGACAGTGTTTGGCCAGGCGCTGGGGCCGGGGTTGGGGCCGGCGGGGCGGGAGGCGGCGCGGATTTCGCCGTTTCTTTCTTAGCCGGCGTCGCCTCCGGTTGGGGCAGCAGATACTGCGAACCAAAGATCACCAATCCCATCAACGCAAAAGCGATGAGGAGATTTTTTTCCGTCCCGGGTTCCTGATTCGGACTACCGGGCAGCTTAATTTCTTGCGCCATTCAAAACTTTCTCTCGGGTACCGGGTCTAAACCACCCGCGTGAAACGGATGACAGCGGCACAGACGATGTATCGCCAGGGCGGATCCCCGAACCGGTCCATATCGCTCGATTGCTTCCCTTGCGTAGACCGAGCACGTGGGGTGGAAGCGGCACGCACTGGGCAGCAGCGGTGAAATAAACCGCTTGTAAAAGCTCAGGATGGCAATGAGGAGGACTCGCACGGTGATAGCCGGTCCAGCAATTTCTCCACTTGCCTCTCAATCTCTTCCCAGGCTGCGCCGAGCAAACTCTTCCGCGGATTAAACACCAGGTCGAGACCTGCCGGAAAGCGGTCTCTTCTTAGTCTCACACATTCGCGGAGCCGCCGTTTGATCCGGTTGCGGTCATGGGCCTTACCGAGGGCGCGGGGGCAGGTAAAACCAAAGCGGGCCGGATCCAGGTCGCCGCGCCGGCGCGCGAAGGCGACAAACAGGTGACAAGCTAGACGCTCACCGCCGTCATAGGCCGCCCGGAAATGAGCCGGTTTGAGGAGCCGGGCCGCTTTGGGGTAGTCGTGCATAAGTGAAAGGCCGGAGCCAGCTGGCTAGCTAACTCCGGCGCAAATCAAAGAGACGCGAAACAAAAAGGAAGGGGGCTTAGGCAGACTTGGCCTGACGAACCGGGCGTTCGTCGGACACGGTGAGCTTCCAGCGGCCGCGGGCCCGGCGGCGGGAGAGCACGGCGCGCCCGTCCACCGATTTCATGCGCTTGCGAAAACCATGGGTTTTGGCGCGCTTACGGTTATTTGGCTGAAATGTTCTCTTCGGCATGGAGCGAAAAAAGTCCTTTTCGCGGACAAAGTCTGCAGCTTGGCCCTTTGGGGCACAACAACACAGCGATGCGCGTCCGCGCAACTTTCTCAATATAACAGGCTCGACAGCGGGTTGTCCAGCGCATAGGATGGAAGCGATATGGCTCAGACTTTCAGTACGCAAATCAAAGGACCGGCGATCTTCCTGGCCCAATTCATGGGTGACGCCGCGCCGTTCAACAATCTCCCCGACATTTCGGCTTACATGAAGAAGCTCGGCTATCATGGCATCCAGTTGCCGTCCTGGGATGGCCGCATTCTGGATATCAGGAAAGCCGCTGAATCCAAGACCTATTGCGATGAGATCAAAGGCCAGACGAACGGCCTGGTGATCACGGAGTTGGCCAGCCACTTGCAGGGCCAGCTTGTGGCCTCGCACCCCGCCTACGACGAACTCTTCGACGGTTTTGCCGCGCCCGAAGTAAGAGGCAACCCGAAGGCCCGCTCGGAATGGGCGATCCAGCAATTGCGGTATGTCATCCAGGCGAGCCGCAACTTTGGGCTGAGCGTGAGCCCGTCGTTCTCCGGCGCGCTGATGTGGCCCTATCTTTACCCCTGGCCGCAGCGGCCGGCGGGCTTTGTCGAAGAGGGCTTTAAGGAATTAGCCTCCCGCTGGCTGCCGATTCTGAACTTCGCCGACGAGCACGGCGTCGATCTGGCCTATGAACTCCACCCGGGCGAGGATCTGTATGATGGCGCTACCTTCGAGATGTTTCTCGCCGCCACTGGCAACCACCCGCGGGTCCA
>Ga0068877_10002165_pt1 | contig 16001 bp, 13 predicted proteins | sample NOAtaG_FD_66437 | JGI IMG/M metagenome (GOLD analysis project Ga0068877, IMG submission 66437) | Freshwater lake microbial communities from Lake Erie, under a cyanobacterial bloom - NOAA_Erie_Diel6S_1000h metaG | ecosystem: Environmental > Aquatic > Freshwater > Lake | place: USA: Ohio, Lake... | reverse complement strand
TCGCCCAGGTGCCCGAAATTGACGAGGCGCACGCCTGGCCAGCGCGTTGCCAGCTCGGCGTCGGTGCGCTCGACGAAGCGGGGGATGGCCGACACCGGCAGCGAGATGTCGTGCTTGATGTTGAGCCCCTCCTCGGCCTGCGCGAGCGGGATCGACTCGCGCACGTGCCACAGCGCCTTCGACTGCGCCAGGCTCTCGGCCACCACCGCGTCGGCAACCATGCCGTCCTGCAGCGCCGCGCCGAGAAGCGATTCGAAGCGCGCCCGCGCCTCGGCCTCGCCCTCGACATCGCTTGCCTCGAGCAGCACCGTCCACTGCGCTGCCGGCAGCGGGCGCGGCAGCTGCGGGAAGTGGCGGGCGACGAGTTCCAGAGCGAAACGGCCCATCACCTCGAAGCCGGTCAGCCCCGAGCCGAGTCGTGCGCGGGCCAGCGCCAGCAGCCGCACGCAGCCCTCGAGCGAGCCGCAGGCGGCGAATGCCGTGACGACGGCCGCCGGCTGCGGTGCCAGCTTCAGCGTCGCCGCGGTGATGATGCCGAGCGTGCCCTCGCTGCCGATGAACAGGTCGCGCAGGTCGTAGCCGGTGTTGTCCTTGCGAAGGCCGGTCAGGCCGTCCCACACGTCGCCCGCGGCCGTGACCACCTCGAGCCCCAGGCAGAGCTCGCGCGCGTTGCCCCAGCGCAGCACCTGGGTGCCGCCGGCGTTGGTGGCGAGGTTCCCGCCGACCGTGCAGCTGCCCTCGGCAGCCAGGCTCAGCGGCAGCAAGAGGCCGGCCGCGGCCGCGGCCTGCTGCGCGGCCTGCAGCACGCAGCCGGACTCGACCGTGAGCGTGAGGTTCGCCGCATCGAGCGACCGCACCCGGTTCAGCCGCTGCAGCGACAGCAGCACCTGCGTGCCGCTGGCATCGGGCACGCCGCCGCCCACCAGCCCCGTGTTGCCGCCCTGCGGCACGATGGTCGTGCCGTGCGCCGCGCATGCGCGCACCACGGCCGCCACTTCGGCCGTGCTGCCCGGGCGCACCACCGCCAGCGCGCGGCCGCGCCAGCGCTTGCGCCAGTCGGCCTCGTAGGCCGAGAGATCGCCGTCGCGCAGCACCTGGGCCGGACCGACGATGCCGGCCAGGGCCTCCAGCAGCGCCGCTCGCATCGCCCGTCCGGCGCCCGCTGCCCGCGCCCGCTCAGCCGGCGGCCGCCGGGGCTGCCGCGGCGCGCGCGCCGCGCAGCCTGTACCGGATGTACAGCGTGGTGGCGGTGAACAGCCCGAGCGCCAGCGCCACCTCGGCGACGGCCAGCGCCATCGAGATGCCGCCTTCGGTGGTGGCGCGCAGCAGGCCCTCGAGCACGTACAGCCAAAGCAGCAGGCTCAGCCAGCGGTAGGTGTAGAGCCGGTGGCGCGCGAGGCCCGGCAGCGCCAGCGCCAGCGGCAGCGCCTTCAGCGCCAGCGTGCGCTGGCCGGTGGGCGCCAGCCACAGCTCCCACGCCAGCGACAGCACCACCAGGGCCAGCGTGCAGGCGATGCTCGCCGCCCGCAGCTGCTGAAGGGCCGGCGAGGGCGGGATCGGTGCAGTCGGCACCGCAGGGTCGGAACTCATGCTGGCATGATAGCCAGCATGAACTCCTACGACGCGCAGGGGGCCGTGCAGGGGTGGCTCGGCGCGCGGATCGCGCGCACGCTCGAGCGCCTGCTTCACCGCCTGCGCCACTGGCCCTGGCTGGACACCGCGCGCACGCTGCGCCAGCGCTTCCGCGACGACCAGCTCTCGCTCACCGCCAGCAGCCTGACCTTCACGACGCTGATCGCGCTGGTGCCGCTGCTGACGGTGATGCTGGCCGTGTTCTCGGCGTTCCCGATGTTCGCGGTCTTCCAGGACGCGCTCGAGAAGCTGTTCCTGCAGTCGCTGGTGCCGGAGAACATCGCGCGGCCGGTGATCAAGGCGCTGACCCAGTTCGCGGGCAAGGCGCGCGCCATCGGCGCCGCCGGCCTGGTGCTGCTGGTGGTCACCGCGCTGGCGCTGATGCTGACCATCGACCGCACGCTCAACCGCATCTGGCGGGTGCGCCGGCCGCGGCCGCTCGCGCAGCGCGTGCTGGTGTACTGGGCCATGCTGACGCTCGGGCCGCTGGCCCTCGGCCTGAGCCTGTCGGTCACCTCGTACGCGCTTTCGGCGTCGCGCGGGCTGGTGGCGGCGCTGCCCGGCGGCATCGGCTTCGCGCTCGGGATCGTGCAGTTCGCGCTGCTGGCCGCGGCGATGGCGGGCCTGTTCCGCTTCGTGCCCAACGCGCCGGTGCGCTGGAGCCACGCCTGGGCCGGCGGCCTGTTCGTCGCCATCGGTTTCGAGGGGGCGAAGGAAGCCCTGGGCTGGTACCTGCAGGCGGTGCCGACCTACTCGGTCATCTACGGCGCCTTCGCGACGCTGCCGATCTTCCTGCTGTGGCTCTACCTGGGCTGGGTGATCGTGCTGCTGGGCGCGGTGGTGGCTGCCTATGCGCCGAGCCTGGGCATGCACGTGGCGCGGCAGCCCGCCACGCCGGGGCACCTTTTCGAGCTGGCGCTGGCCCTGCTGGGCGAACTGCACCGTGCGCGTCGGGCCGGCGAGGGCGGGCTGACGCTCACCGCGCTGGCTGCGCGGCTGCACACCGACCCCCTGCAGGTCGATGCCGCGCTCGAGTCGCTGGCGGCCATCGACTGGGTGGCACGGCTCGAGGAAGAGGGCCCCGACGGCGAGCCGCGCCACGCGCTGCTGTGCGACCCCGACGCCGTGCCCGCCAAGGCACTGATCGACGGCCTGCTGCTGGCGCCGGGTGCGGCCAGCGTGGGCTTCCGCCGCCGCACGCGGCTCGACGAGATGACGCTGTCCGAACTGCTGCCATGAACACGCTGCCGCCGCTGTCCGTGCTCGACCTGTCGCTGATCGTCGAGGGCGGCTCCGCCGCCGACGCACTGCGCAACACGCTCGACCTCGCGCGCCACGCGGAGAGCCTGGGCTACCGCCGCTACTGGGTGGCCGAGCACCACAACATGGACGGCGTGGCCAGCTCGGCCACCGCGGTGCTGGTGGGTCAGATCGCCGCCGTCACCGGGCGCATCCGCGTGGGCTCGGGCGGCGTGATGCTGCCCAACCACGCGCCGCTCGTGATCGCCGAGCAGTTCGGGACGCTGGCCACGCTGTTTCCCGACCGCATCGACCTCGGTCTCGGCCGCGCACCCGGCACCGACCGCGTCACGATGCGCGCGCTGCGCCGCACGCTCGCGCCGTCGGACGAGGAACAGGGCTTCCCCAACGACGTCCTCGAGCTGATCGGCTACCTCGAGCCGGCGCTGCCGGATCAGGCCGTGCGCGCCATCCCCGGGATGGGCACGCGGGTGCCGGTGTGGCTGCTCGGCTCGAGCCTGTACTCGGCCCAGCTCGCCGCCTGGCTCGGGCTGCCGTTCGCGTTCGCGTCGCACTTCGCGCCGGAGCTGCTGGACCAGGCGCTCGAGATCTACCGGGCCACCTACCGGCCCAGCGAGCGTTGGCCGCGGCCGCACGCGATGGTGGGCGTGAACGTGGTCTGCGCCGCCGACGACGCGGTGGCGGCACGCCTGGCCACGTCGCTGCAGCAGCGCTTCCTCGGCATGCAGCGTGGCCGGCGCGGCCCGCTGCCGCGGCCGATCGACCCGCGCGAGATGGACGCGCTGTGGAGCCCGGCCGAGCGTGCCGGCGTCGAGCGCATGCTGGCCTGTGCCGCAGTGGGCAGCCCGGCGCGCGTGCAGGAGGCGCTCGCTGCCATCGCGCGCCGCACCCGCGCCGACGAGCTGATCGTCGCCAGCGCGATCCACGAGCACGCGGCGCGCAAGCGCAGCTACGAGCTTCTGTCCGCCCTGTCGGCAACCCTGCCGGCGCCCGTGCTGCTGACGGCGCAGGATCCGCGGCCGTCGCCCGTGGGGGCAGCCTGAGCTTCGGCCAGCGACGAAGCCGGGCGCGCGCAGCCGCGGTCTGCGCGGCGGCGGCATGGCCCGCCAGTGCGCGTCACCTGCCAACCCGTCTGTCGAAGGCTGCGCGCGTTGCCCTGCGGACGGGCTGCACGCACGAACTCGACGCCGAGGACGCGCCCGCGATGCTCAGAACGGGATGCGGCCGAGCCAGATGTCGCGGTACATCACCCAGTCGCCGAGGAAGCTGTAGAGCGGGCGCTTGAAGCTCGCCGGTCTGTTCTTCTCGAAGCCGAAGTGGCCGACCCAGGCGCAGCCGTAGCCGGCAAGCAGGCCGAGCAGCAGCCAGTGCCAGCCGCCGCCGCTGAGTAGGATGGCGAGGCAGGCGAGTGACAAGGTCGAACCGGCGAAGTGCAGCCGCCTGCAGGTGCGGTTGCGGTGCTCGCCGAGGTAGAAGGGATAGAAGTCGGCGAAGGTTCGCAAGCTCCGCGGGTCGATCGTCTCGGCAGTCCCGGTCGGTGGCGCGGCGGTGCGGTCCATCGATGGCTCCTCGTCAGGGCGGGTTGGTCAGGCGAGAGCCTCGCGCAGCGCGGCCAGCGTCGCGTCCGGCGCCTCGCCCATCAGGTTGTGGCCCGCCGGCACCACGTGCACGCGGGCCTTCAGGGCCGCTCCGATCTCGCGCGCGGCCTTGGGCAGGGTCATCTGGTCGGCGGCGCCGAGCACGAAGTGCACCGGGCACGTCACCCGTTCGGCTGCGGCCTCGCCGCCGCGGTAGCGGTCGCAGATCGAGAACTCGCGGTGAAACAGGTTGTCCGGTGCGCAGCGGGCCTGGTTGCGCCGCATCAGCGCCCGGTTGCTGCCGTGCAGCCACATGCCGGGGCCGGGAAACGAGGGCTTCGCGGCGAGGCTGCCGTACGACCACGCGTTGACCATGTCGATCGCGCGCAGCGGGTCGGCCAGCGCCGTGGCGAGCAGCGCCTCCGACACCTGCATCGGGTAGGCGGTGCCCATCATCACGAGCCGCGTCGCCCGCTGCGGCGCGGTGCCCGCGGCCTGCAGCGCGGCCAGCGAGCCCATGCTGTGGCCGACCAGGGCGGCCTGCTGCACGCCGGCGGCATCGAGCACCGCCCAAAGCCACGCCGCGATCTCCTCGACGCTGCCCAGCGGCGGGCCGGCGCTGCGGGAGTGGCCGGGAAGGTCGACCGCCAGCACCCCGAAGCCGTGGTGCGCGCACCATCGCGCCAGCAGCGTCCAGCAGCTGTGGTCATGCAGCGCGCCGTGCACGAACAGCACGCACGGACTCGCCGGGTCGAAGGCCTTGCCTCCGGTGTAGGCGTAGGCCTCGCGGCCGTCGACGACGAGCTTCATCGGCTCACCCCGCCTTCTGCGCCGCCTTGAAGGCGCGCTTCAGGTCGTCGACCAGGTCGTCGGGGTCCTCCAGGCCGATCGACAGGCGGATCGTGCCGGCCGCGATGCCGGCGGCTGCCAGCGCCGCGTCGTCCATCCGGAAGTGCGTGGTGCTGGCCGGGTGGATGACGAGCGAGCGGCAGTCGCCGACGTTGGCCAGGTGGCTGAAGATCTTCAGCGCCTCGATGAAGGCGCGGCCCTGCGCGCGGCTGCCCTTCAGGTCGAAGCTGAACACGCTGCCGCAGCCGCGCGGCAGCAGCCGCCTGGCCAGCGTGTGGCTCGGGTGGTCCTCGAGCTCGGGATAGCCCACGCGCGCCACCATCGGGTGGACGGCCAGGAAGGCCACCACCTTGCGCGCGTTGTCGACGTGGCGCGCCATGCGCAGCGGCAGCGTCTCGATGCCCTGCAGGATCAGCCAGGCCGTGTGCGGGCTCATGCAGGCGCCGAAGTCGCGCAGGCCCTCGCGCCGGGCGCGCAGCAGGAAGGCGCCCACCGTGCTCTCCTCGTCGAACACCATGCCGTGGAAGCCGCCGTAGGGCGCGGCGATCTCGGCGAAGCGTCCGCTGCGCTCGTGGGCCGCGGCCCAGTCGAAGGCGCCGCTGTCGACGAGCACGCCGCCGACGACCGTGCCGTGCCCGGACAGGAACTTGGTGGCGCTGTGGAAGACCAGGTCGGCGCCGTGCTCGAAGGGCCGCATCAGCCACGGCGTCGTGAAGGTGCTGTCCACCAGCAGCGGAACGCCGGCCTCGTGCGCGATGGCGCTGACGGCGGGGATGTCGAGCACGTCCAGGCCCGGGTTGCCCAGCGTCTCGCCGAACAGCAGCCGGGTCTGCGGCCGGATCGCCGCGCGCCAGGCGTCCAGGTCGCCCGGCCTGACGAAGGTCGTCTCGATGCCGAAGCGCGCCAGCGTGTACGACAACAGGTTGTGGCTGCCGCCATAGAGCGCCGCGCTGGCCACGAGGTGGGAGCCGGCGCCGGCCAGCGTCGCGATCGCCAGGTGCAGTGCGGCCTGGCCGCTGGCGGTGGCGATGGCACCACAGCCGCCCTCGAGCGCGGCCACGCGCTCCTCCAGCACCGAGTTGGTGGGGTTGCTGATGCGGGAGTAGACGTGCCCGCTGCGCTCCATGTTGAACAGGCTCGCGGCGTGCTCGCTGCTCTCGAACACGAAGCTCGTGCTCAGGTGCAGCGGCACCGCGCGTGCGCCGGTGGCGGGGTCGGGGGCCGCGCCGGCGTGCAGCGCGAGCGTGTCGAAACCGGGGTCGGACGGGCCGGCCATCGTCGGGCGCTCCTCGAACGGCGGCCGGCGCCCGCGGGGCGTGGTGCCCCGGCTGCCACCGCCGCCGCTGGGGGATTGTGGGCTATATTGGACCGGGCTCGTTCCCTCCCGGCGAGCCCGGGCACCCCGCGATGAAAGTCACCGACATCCTGCGCGTCAAGGGCAACACGCTGTACACGGTCCACCCCGACCAGCCGCTCGCCGAGGCGCTGAAGACGATGGCCGGCCACGACATCGGCTCGCTGGTCGTGATGGAGCACGGCGACCTGATCGGCATGCTGACCTTTCGCGAGGTCATCGCCGCCATCGTCGCCCAGGGCGGCACGGTCGGCGAGCGCAGGGTCCGCAGCGTGATGGACGACGCGCCCCTGACCTGCACGCCCGAGACCGACATCGACGAGGTGCGCCGGATGATGCTGGCGCGGCACGCCCGCTACATGCCCGTGCTCGAGCGGCGCACGCTGATGGGCGTGATCTCGTTCTACGATGTCGCCAGGACCGTCGTCGACCAGCAGGACTTCGAGAACCGGATGCTCAAGGCCTACATCCGCGACTGGCCGGAGGAGGGCGCGGCGCGCGGCTGAGCGGCGCGGGTGGGCCCCGGCCTCAGTCCGTGACGACGCGGTTGCGGCCCTCGGACTTGGCGCGGTACAGCGCCCGGTCGGCCCGTGCAATCAGCACCTCGACCGGCTCGCCGCTGCGCCACGAGGCCAGACCGACCGACACCGTCAGCCGCGTGCTCGAGCCGTCGGGCAGCTCGACCACGAGCTCCGAGGCGCTGCGCCGCAGCCGCTCGGCGGCCGCCGAGGCCGCGCCGGGTTCTTCGGTCTCGTAGACCACGAGGAACTCCTCGCCGCCCCAGCGGGCCAGCGTGTCGCCCGTGCGAACGGATCTGCCGGCGATGTCGGCGAACGCACGCAGCACCGCGTCGCCGCCGGCATGGCCGTGGCGGTCGTTGATGGCCTTGAAGTGATCGATGTCCACCATCGCCACCACAAACGTGCCTCCGTGCCGCAGCGCGCGCGCCCGATGCACCTGAAGCGCCTCGCTGCCGCGGCGGCGATTGTGCAGGCCGGTGAGCTCGTCGCATGCGGCGAGCTCGCGGATCCGGGCGAGCGCCTCCTCGAGTTCGGACTTCTGGCGCCCCAGCCGCGCGCGCAGCTCGCTCATCCGCGTGGCCAGCAGCGCCATCACCGGCACCGTGAGCAGCAGCACGGAGAAGTGGATCACCTCCTCGGCGGGGGGATAGCGCCCCGGCTGCCAGTGCGCCATCAGCAGCATCGTCGAGGCGTACACGGCCAGGGTCCATGCCGCCAGCCGGCGTACCGTGGCGGCCGGGAGCGCGAAGAAGCCGAACAGCAAGGCCAGCGCGAGCATCGGCAGCGCAGCGCCGCGCAGCGGGCCCAGCATGGCGTAGCAGGCGGCGGTGGAGCCGATCGACCACGCAACCTGGGGCGCCGTCAGCGCCGGGTCGCGCCAGCGCTGTGTCCACCCCAGCTGCAGTGCCGCCCACGCGAACAGCGACATCGCCATCGACAGGGGTGCCCAGACCAGGACCGCTCCCCAGTGTGCCCGCCCGATCGCGGCGGCGCCGAGCATCAACGGGATGGCAGCGGCCACCGACGCGGTGGCAGTCACCAGCTGCCTGCGTCCGCCCTCGCCCCTGCGCAGCCGTTGCCGCGGAGCCGCCGGTGCGGCCTGCGCGTCGCCAGCGGTCTGGGCGCCCTGATGGACTGACTCCCACTGCATGTCGGTCGTTTCGGCTTCGCGGAGCCCGCGCTGAGGCCGTCGACCGTCCCGCCGGTGCCGCGGGTGCGCATCCCGTCACGGACAGGGCACGCAGGGCGCCCGGCCACCGCGGCGGCGGCGATCCGGTCGCCGCCGCGAAGGCGTCAGTGGGCTGCGGCGGCGTCGATCCGGAACGCCGACACCGCCTCGGCCAGTTTCGAGGCCTGCGAGCGCAGGCTGGAGGCCGCGGCGGCCGACTCCTCCACCAGCGCCGCGTTCTGCTGCGTGGTGCGGTCGATCTGCTGCACGGCGACCCCCACCTGCTCGATGCCCTGCGTCTGCTCGGATACGGCGGCCGTGATCTCGTTGATCAGATCGCCGACCCGTTGCACCTGGGCGACGATCTGGTCCATCGTCTGGCCGGCGTCGCGCACGAGATTGCTCCCGCTCTCGACGCGAGCCACCGAATCGCCGATCAGCGTGCGGATCTGGCGCGCCGCCTCGCTGCTGCGCTGGGCCAGGCTGCGCACCTCGCTGGCCACGACGGCGAAGCCCCGGCCCTGCTCACCGGCACGGGCAGCCTCGACCGCCGCGTTCAGCGCGAGGATGTTGGTCTGGAAGGCGATGCCGTCGATGACGCCGATGATCTCCGAGATCCGGCGGCTGGCCTGCTCGATCTCGCTCATCGTGGCCACCACCTGGCCCACGACCTCGCCGCCGCGCTGCGCGACGGCACTGGCGCCCTGGGCGAGCTGGTTGGCCTGGCGCGCGTTGTCCGCGCTCGATCGCACGCTGCCCGTGAGTTGCTCCATCGACGAGGCCGTCTCCTGCAGGCTCGCTGCCTGCTGCTCGGTCCGCGCAGAGAGGTCGCCGTTGCCCTGGGCGATCTGCGCGCTGGCCGTGGCCACCTGGTCTACTCCCGACCGCACGGTCCCCACGACCTGGGCAAGCGCGGCCCTCATCGTCAGCATCGCGGCCAGCACGCTGCCGGCCTGAGCCTGCGGCAGGCCCTGGGCGCCCAGGTCGCCGCCGGCGATCCGGTCCGCCACCGCGGCAAGCGTGGCGGGCTCCGCTCCAAGGCGGCGCACCAGCGAGCGGGTGATCCACGTCGCTGCGACCAGCGACAGCAGCAGCGCGGCCGCGCCGATTCCCAGCATCAGGTTGCGCATCCGGTCCGCGGTCAGCACGGCGCCGCGGAACTCCTCCGCTGCCACGTCGATCTGCAGCTTGATCAGGGACTCCATCGCCTGAACGTAGGCCGGGTTCAAGGGCGACACCTTGGACTTCATCGCGGCGCGCGCGGACTCGAAGTTGCCGGCCCGCAGCGCGGTGGCCGTGGCACCGAAGCCCTCGTCCTGCAGCGGCCTGTAGGCGGCTTCGACCTTGGCGATGCGGACCTTCTCCTCCTCGGTCAGCAGGGTGCCCAGGTACTCGCGCCAGTGCTTGTCGATCTCCGCGCTGTTGCGTTCGTACTCGCCTACCCGCCTGGCCACGACCTCGGGGTTGCCGTGATCGGAGGCGTCTGCCAGGACGATGCGGTTGCGGGAGACGAGGTAGCTGATCCGGCCCAGTTGCTGCAGCGGAACGGTGCGGTCCTCGTAGATCGTCTTCAACGCCGCGTTGGCGGTGGACATCGCGTAGAGCGCCGTTGCGATCGCCAGCAGCAGCAGCGCGATCAGCACGCCGAATCCCAGGGCCTGGGTGCGGGCAACGGTCAATGAGGCTCGGGCGGTCGGCTGCATCGGCGGGTCTCCTTGTCGGTTCGTCGGCATGGCAGGTGGCGCCGGCGCGGCGTCCGGCGTGCCTGTAGGGGTATCGGAAGCGATTGCCGCGCACGCGAGCCCGGGCGCGGGTCCGGAGCCGCAAGTCCGTGAATTCGCTCACGCCGCGCGACCGCGCGCCGGCGCGCTGCCTAGAATGCAGAGCACATGCCCGGTTCCACCTTCGGCGAACTGTTCCGCGTCACCAACTTCGGCGAGAGCCACGGCCCGGCCATCGGCTGCGTGATCGACGGCTGCCCGCCGGGGCTGACACTGTCGGAAGCCGACATCCAGCGCGAGCTCGACCGGCGGCGACCCGGGACGAGTCGTCATGTCACGCAGCGCAACGAGCCCGACGCGGTGGAGATCCTCTCTGGCGTCTTCGAGGGGATGACCACCGGCACCCCGATCTGCCTGCTGATCCGCAACACCGACCAGCGCAGCAAGGACTACGCGAACCTGCTCGACACCTTTCGCCCCGGCCACGCCGACTACACCTACTGGCGCAAGTACGGCCTCCGCGATCCGCGCGGCGGCGGGCGCAGCTCGGCGCGCCTGACCGCGCCGATGGTGGCCGCCGGCGCCGTGGCCCGCAAGTGGCTGCGCGAGCGCCACGGCACCACCTTCACGGGCTGGATGAGCGCGCTGGGCGAGATCGAGATTCCCTTCGAGGGCCTAGAGCACATCCCGCACAACCCCTTCTTCGCCGCCAACGCCACGCTGGTGCCGAGGCTCGAGCAGCACATGGACGCGCTGCGCAAGGCCGGCGACTCGTGTGGCGCGCGCATCGAGGTGCGGGCCATGAACGTGCCCGCGGGGCTGGGCGATCCGCTGTTCGACAAGCTCGATGCCGACATCGCCTGGGCCATGATGGGCATCAATGCCGTCAAGGGCGTGGAGATCGGCTCCGGATTCGGCGTCGTCGGCGAACTCGGCAGCGTGCACGGCGACGAGCTGACGCCCGAGGGCTTCGCGGCCAACCGCGCCGGCGGCGTGCTCGGCGGCATCAGCACCGGGCAGGACCTGGTCGTGCGCATCGCCATCAAGCCGACGAGCTCGATCCGCACGCCGCGCCGCTCGATCGACCGCGAGCTGCGCCCCGTGCGCGTCGAGACCCACGGCCGGCACGACCCCTGCGTCGGCATCCGCGCGACGCCGATCGCCGAGGCGATGCTCGCGTTGGTGGTGATGGACCACGCGCTGCGCCACCGCGCCCAATGCGGCGACGTCCGGCTGGACGCCCCGCCGATCGCCGGTGCGATGCCGCCCGTCGGCGGCGGATGAGCGAGCGCGCGCCCGACGGACGTACGAGCGGGCTGCGGCGCTTCGGCGCGCTGTCGTTCTGCTACTTCGGCGCGATCGGGCTGTTCAACCCGTACGCGCCGCTGTGGTTCCAGTCGCTGGGCCTGTCGACTCTGGCCATCGGGGCGATCGCGTCGCTGCAGAGCTGGACGCGCGTGTTCGCGCCCTACGGCTGGAGCTGGGCCGGCGACCACAGCGGGCGGCGCGTCGAGCTGATCCGGCTGGCGAGCCTGGGCTGCGTCCTGTCCGCCGCCGGGCTGATCGGCGTGCGGTGGGCCGGCGACGTCGCCTTCGCGGTCTCGGCCGTCACGTTCGTGCTGTTCCTGGCCAATTCCGGGGTCGTGCCGCTGTACGAGGCGACGCTGGCCCACCTGCTCGGGCGCGGCGGCGAGATGGACCTCGCCCGCTACGGCCGGGTGCGCGTCTGGGGATCGGTCGGGTTCATCGTCGCCGTCACCGTCTTCGGCGCGTTGCTGGACGTCGCCGGCATCGGCATCTTCCCTTGGTTCGTGTTGTCGATGAACGTGCTGCTGCTGGCGGTGGCGTTGCGCCTGCCGACCCTGCGCGAGCCCGTGGCGGCCGACGAGCCCGCGCCGCCGGCGCTGCCGCAGCTGAGGAAGCCCGCGGTGGCCTGGTTCTTCGCCTCGATCGCGTTCACGGTGCTTGCCCACACCAGCCTGTACGCCTTCTTCTCCCTCTACCTGGTGTCGCTCGGCTACGGCAAGGCGGCGGTCGGCGCGCTGTGGGCCGTGTCGGTGGCGATGGAGATTGCCTTCTTCTGGACGCAGGGCCGCTGGGCGGTGCGGCTGCCGCCCGAGCGCTGGCTGCAGGTGGTGGCCGCAGCCACGGTGCTGCGCTTCTCGGCGATTGCCGGCGCCGGCGGATGGCCCTGGGTGCTTGTGCTCGCTCAAGCGTTGCACGCCTTCACCTTCGCCGCCCATCACGCTGCCTGCATCGCGCTGGTGCACCGGCACTTCCCAGGGCGCCTGCGCGGGCGTGGCCAGGCGCTGTACACGGTGCTCGGCTACGGCGTTCCCGGCGTGCTTGGCGGCGTGGCCGGGGGCTGGCTGATCGAGCACCAGGGCTTCGCCGCGGTGTTCTGGGCCGCGGCGCTGTCGGGGCTGCTGGCGCTGCTGTGCGCCCGTCGGGCTGCCGGCTGATCCGACGGGGCTGCCGACACTGCCGCGGCGCCCGGCCGCCTGTCGGTGCGTGAACTGCGGGGCCTTCGGCTCCCTGCTCGGGCTCAAGTCCGCAGCCGGGCTTCCGACAATGAACGGCAGACCCCGAAAGCCGTCACGAACCGAGAGGCCCTCCGACATGCAAGCCGATCCGACCCTGACCCTGACGTACCCGCTGCGGGCCGACGGGACGTCCGCGAACGCGGGTTCGTCGAGTTCGTTCTCCGACTTCTTCCGCTACCACGGCGTGTGGGCGCCCGGCGTGCGGCTGTTCCGCTCGATCGGATTCCGGGCCAAGGCCGCGATCATCGGCTGCTCGTTCCTGGTGCCGATGGCGGTGATTGGCTGGCAGTACTTCACGAATCAGAACGCGCAGATCGCCTTCTCGGCCAAGGAGCGGCTGGGGATCACCTATGCGGCCGACGTGATGCCGCTGTTGGAGGTGCTGCAGCGGCAGCGCCTGCACGCCTCGCTCGAGGCCGCCGGCGTTGCCGGGGCGGGGGCCGAGCTGGCCCGTGCCAAGGCCGAGGTGCCCGCCCGCATGGCCAAGCTGGCGGAGGTGGACAAGCGGCTGGGTGCCGAGCTCGGTACGGGCGCCGCCAGCGCCCGCTTCGTCGAAGCCGTACGCGCCGCGCCGGCCGGCGGCAGCGTGGATGCGGTCTTCGCCGCGCACGGCGCCAAGACGCAGGCGCTGCTCGACCTTCTCGGGGCGTCCACCGACGGCTCGAACCTGACGCTGGACCCGGACATCGACACCTATTACCTGATGGACGCGGCGATGTTCCGGCTGCCCGTGATGCTCGAGGCGGCCTCGCAGGTGGGCGGCCTGGGGGCGTCGATGCTGGCTGCCAAGGGCGGCTCCGGCGCCCAGCGCCGGCTGATCATCGAACAGCTCACGCTGCTGCAGAGCAACCTCGCGGCGATGGAGGCCGGCCTGGCCAAGGCGGTCGCCTACAACGCCGACGTGGCGACCAAGGTCAAGATCGACGCCACCAAGCAGGCCGTGGCGGCGCTGCTGGCGCAGGCCGACTCGGCGCTGCTGCAGGCCGCCGTGTCAGGCGACGCCAACACGCAGATCGCCGTGGCGGGACGCAGCATCGAGGCGATGACCGCCCTGGGCGCGCAGGCATCCGCGGAGCTCGACCGCCTGATCGAGGCGCGCGTCCAGCGCATGCAGGGCGATCGCGCCCTCGCCATCGGCGCTCTGGTCATCGGCTTGCTGGCGGCGGCCTACCTGTTCACGAGCTTCCGCAAGGTGCTCGAGGGCGGCCTGAAGGAAGTGTCGCGGCACATCGACGCGATGCGCGACGGTGACCTGACGACCCGTCCGCACGCCTGGGGTTCGGACGAGGCGGCGGGCGTCATCGTGGCGCTGGCGCAGATGCAGCAGTCGTTGCAGCGCATCGTCGGCCAGGTCCGGCGCGCCTCCGACAGCATCGTCACGGCGAGCACGCAGATCGCCGGCGGCGCGCAGGACTTGTCCTCGCGCACCGAGCAGTCCGCAGCCAACCTGGAGGAGACGGCCTCCGCCATGGAGGAGATCGCGGCCACCGTCAAGCACAACGAGATCACGCTGGAGGAGGCCTCGCGGCTGGCCGGCACCAACTCGGAGGTCGCTGCCCGCGGTGGCCGGATCATCGGCGAGGTGGTCCAGACGATGCAGAAGATCCACTCCAGCTCGGGCAAGATCGGCGAGATCATCGGCACGATCGATGGCATCGCCTTCCAGACCAACATCCTGGCGCTGAACGCCGCGGTCGAGGCCGCCCGTGCCGGCGAGCAGGGCCGCGGTTTCGCGGTCGTGGCCAGCGAGGTTCGTGCGCTCGCGCAGCGCAGCTCGACCGCAGCGCGCGAGATCAAGACGCTGATCGGCGCCAGCCTCGAACAGGTCGAGAGTGGCACCCGCGTGGTGCGCGAGGCCGGGGAGACGATCGAGGAGATCGTCGGCACCGCCGGTCGCGTGAAGGAACTGCTGCAGGAGGTGGCCGTCGGCTCGCGCGAGCAGACCCAGGGCGTCACGCAGACGTCCAAGGCCGTGCAGGAACTGGACACGGTCACGCAGCAGAACGCGGCGCTGGTCGAGCAGACCGCGGCGGCGGCCGGCTCGCTGAAGGAGCAGGCCACGGGGTTGGCCGGCGAGGTGTCCGCGTTCCGACTGCCCTGATTGCCGACGTGACCCGCGCCGCCGGCTCGTGCCGTGGCGCGCTGCAGCTGCAGTGCGCCCGGCCGACGAGCTGAGCAGCGGGCTTGCGGTCGTCTCCCGGGCGCCCCTCCACCGCAGGCCATGTCGACCGTCGCCCCGATGTCCCCACCAGCCGGCGCGGCGCGCCGGGGCGGCGAGGGCGCGCTGCCGTGGCGCGTGCGGGTGTCGGTCTACCTGGCGTTCGCCGCCCTGGCCGCGCTGTGGCTTTGGCAGGGCCAGCGCGCGCTGGTGCTGGACTCCGTGCGCACGCGCGACCTGGCCGTGGTCGAGGCGGCCAGCCTGCTGCAGGCGCAGGCGCTGCAGCTCGGCAGGCATGCGTTGCTGGCGCGCGCCGACCCGGCCACCGGAGCGGTCGTCCGCCAGCAGCTCGAGCAGACGCTCGTCGAGGCAGCCGCCTCCGCCGTCCGCCTCGACGGGCTGGCGCGCGAGGCGATCGACCAGTCCGGCCGCGGCGACCTGCGCGCAGCGCGCGATGCCTGGGAGGCGTCCCGCGAGCGGCTGTGGTACCGGGCTCACGCCCTGGTCCGTGCGCTGCAGCGCAACGGCGATGCGTCCGGCGACATCGCCGCGCTCGCGCAGTCCGTGCAGGCCGAGTCCCGGCAGGCCGGCATGGCCGCAGCAGCGCTGCAACAGGGCCTGCACGAGGACGCCGAGCGCCGCGTCGACGAGGCAGCGCGGCAGCTGCAGCTGCAGGGCGTGGCCGTGCTTGCGCTGCTGCTCGTGCTGGCGGTGGCCATCGTCGAGCCGACCGCGCGGCTCGTGCGGCGGCAGATCGACCTGCTGGGCGCGCAGTCCCTCGAGCTCGAGCAGCTGGCCCACGTAGCCTCGCGCACGTCCGCGCTCGTGCTCCTCACCGATGCTCAGGACCGGATCGAGTGGGCCAACGAGTCCTTCACGCGGCTGACCGGCTGGTCGCTGGGCGAGGCGCGCGGCGCGATGACGTGGGACCTGCTGCAGCACCCGCACGCCGATCCGCAAGCCCGCTCACGCCTGGAGGCGGCACGGGCCAACGGCCGTGCAGCGCGGGTCGAGCTCCTGTGCCGCCGGCGCGATGGGCGCTCGCTGTGGCTCGACATCGACGTGCAGCCGCGCCTGGACCGGCACGGCGTGACGGTGGGCTTCGTTTGGCGCTATGCGCGTTGGGTGTTGATGTAGCTCACTCGGTGAGCCACCCGCCTGGGAGACTGGCGTGACGGCGATGTGCCGTTGCTTCCGAGTCGAGGGCTGTGATGCGGC